>ORMF010030371.1_pt1 | contig 56088 bp, 41 predicted proteins | sample 1779871 | NCBI WGS metagenome assembly ORMF01 (sample SAMEA104232316, study PRJEB22302) | groundwater metagenome | biome: forest; feature: aquifer; material: groundwater | place: USA | collected 2011-08-07 | depth 5.4 m | reverse complement strand
CGACCGCGACCAGCAGCATGGCCAGCGACAGCGGGTCCAGGGTGCCAAGCCGCTCCCGGACGTGCAGCTCGCTGAGCAGCAGCTCGTACCCGTAGACCCATGAGGCGAACTCCCCCTTCGGCGTCAGGCCGGAGGACGTGGTGTAGCCCATCGTCCGCAGCAGGTCGAGCTTGCGCTGCATCAAATCCAACCCCTCCTGCCGGCGCGCGCCGGTGGTTTGGAAGTAGTACAGCGTCTTGGGAAACAGCTCGAGCAGCGACCGGCCGTGGCGGCGGTACAGGTTCAGCAGCGCGGCGTACGCCAAGTTGAACCGGCTGTGCACCGGCTCGGGCGCGCCGTGCAGCAGCCGCAGCACCTCAGGATAGGAGACGTGCGAGGGGTTGACCCGCAGGTAGACGAACCCCTCCGTGTCCATCCCGCGCCGTCCCGCGCGGCCGGACATCTGCATGAAGTCGCGGCGACGCAGCAGCGCAAAGCCGCTGTCCGCGCGCTTCTTGAGCGTGTCGAGCACGACGCTGCGCGCCGGCATGTTGATGCCGAGCGCGAAGGTTTCGGTGGTGACGATGATCTTGAGCAGCCGGCTGGTGAAACAGCGCTCGATGACCTCCTTCACCGTCGGCAGCATGCCGGCGTGGTGGTACGCGATGCCGCGGTCGATGAGCTGGCCCAGCGCCTCGGCGGTGCGGTCGGCCGTCAGCTGGAACCGGGCGCGCAGGTCGTCAAACAGCCCGCGGAGCGCGGCGCGCTCATCCGGGGAGATGAGCGGAAACCCGGAGAGCTCCCAGGCCAAGTCTTCAACGCGCCGGCGGCCGAAGGAGAACAAGATGCACGGCAGCCGGTTGTGCTGCTGCAGGTCGTGGACGAGCGATTGGAGCCGGTTGGGATGCAGCGGCGCGCGGCGCGCATGCCCGTACGAGCGCCTCGGCTCATGCCAGACCTCCTTGCCGAAGTAGCCGCGCTGCTTCAGCTCCTGCGGCGTGCGCAGGATGGCGTTCTGGCACTGGAACAGCGTCGTTATCGGCACGATCCGGTGCGTCTCCTCGATGACCTCGACGGGGCGCTGGTGGATCGTCCGGATCCACTGGGCCAGCTGGGCGACGTTGGGGATCGTCGCACTCAGGCACAGCAGCTTGATAGAGGGCGGGGTGAACAGGAGCGCCTCTTCCCACACCGTGCCGCGCTCAGGGTCGTCGAGGTAGTGCACCTCATCGAAGATCACCCACGCGTAGCGCGAGAGGCGGTCCTGGTCCTCCAGCAGCGTGTTGCGGTAGATCTCGGTCGTCATGATGATCAAGGGGGCGGCGCGGTTGATGGTGACGTCGCCGGTCATGATACCGACTTGCTCGCCGTGGCGCGCCGTAAAGTCCCGGAACTTCTGGTTGCTGAGCGCCTTGACCGGCGCGGTGTAGACCACCCGCTCGCGGCGCGCCAGCGACCGCTCGATGACGTAGTCGGCCAGCACCGTCTTGCCGGAGCCGGTGGGGGCGGCGACGAACAGCGACGTGCCCTGGTCGATGACCTCGATCGCCCGCTGCTGGAACGGGTCGTAGGGAAACGGATGAATCGGCAGCTGGCTCATGGTTCGATCAGTCTAACATATCGTCACAGGACTCGCGCCATTGACAAGCGGCGACGGGCCATCTAAGCTTGAGGCATGATGCGGTTCACCTCAGGAATCAGCGACGCCGTGAACGCCCAAGAGGCGGTCGAAGCCGCCGCGCGGCAAGTCCGCGAGCAGCTCGGCCCCGCCTCGTGCGATCTGGTCTGCCTATTCGCCTCGACGATCTACCGCGCCTCCTGGCCCGAACTGCTCTCGCACGTCCATGAGCAGCTGAAGCCCAAAGTCCTCATCGGGTGCAGCGGCAGCGGCATCATCGGCGGCGGCCAAGAGCTGGAGTGGGTGCCGGCCATTTCAGTCGTTGCCGCGCATCTGCCGGAGGTCCGATTGTTTCCGTTCGTCGTCACGCCGGATGAGCTTGAGCTGTCGGTCTCCGGCGGCTTCTGGATCGACAAAATCGGCGCCTCGCCCGAGGATCACCCGGTCTTCGTGCTCTGCGCTGATCCGTACACCTGCAACCCGGCCAAGCTGATCGAAGAGCTCAACACCACCTACAAGGCGCGCCCGATCGTGGGCGGGCTGGTCAGCGGCGGCAACGAGCCGGGGGAGCATTTCCTCTTCATGGATCACGAGGTCCACCGCGAAGGGGCGGTGGGGGTGGCGATGACCGGGAACATCACAATGGACACCGTCATCTCCCAGGGCTGCCGCCCGATCGGCCGGCCGTTCGTGGTCACCAACGCGGAGGAAAACGTCATCCATCAACTGGGCGGCCGCCAGGCGCTGGCGGTCCTGCACGACGTCCTCTCCAGCCTGACGGCGGAGGACCGCGAACTCGCCCAGCGCGGCTCCATCTTCGTCGGCCTGGTGATCAATGAGATGCGCCCGGCGTTCGGCTCAGGCGATTTTCTGATCCGGAATATCGTCGGGATCGATGCCAACCTGGGCGCGGTCGCCGTGGCCGATCGCGTGGAAGTGGGCCAGACGGTGCAGTTTCAGCTGCGGGACCCGAGCACCTCGCGCCAGGAGCTCCGGCGGCTGCTCCAGCAGGTTGATCAGCCCAACCCCGCCTCGCCCCTGGCCGGCTGCCTGCTGTTCAACTGCACCGGGCGCGGCAAATCGCTGTACGGCATCGCGCATCAGGACGTCAAAACGATCCAGACGGTCAGCGGCAAGGTTCCCATCGGCGGGTTCTTCTGCAACGGGGAGATCGGCCCCATCGGCGGGACGAACTTCCTCCATGGCTATACCGCCAGCCTCGGCCTCTTCCGTCCCCTCAGCCGCCCCGCGGCTTGACGGCCCTCCGCCGCATTAGGCATACTTCCTGCAGGTCTGTCTGTTGACAATTGAATCCACCGAATCAATCCGCCACCTTGGAAATGGAAGGGGCGGACCCGCCCATCGGTGACCGATGTGGCGGGGGCAAACTGTCCGTAAGGATGGGACGCAAAGCCACCGGTCCTCCGGCAACAGAGGAGGACAGCGGGGCCGCCGGCGAACGTTCCGAGTCCATCCAAGGGGGATGGGCTCTTTTTTTGCCCCTGGATACAAAAAAAGACCCGATGACATACCACCATGCCACACGATACGAAAGCTGCTCATGAGCTCGCAACCGACCGGCCCTGACGGTCTGCCGCATTGGCAATGGCTGACGGTCGGCGAGGTCGCCCGCCGCATCGGCCTGACCGAGGAGCGGGTGCGCCAGCTCATCCGCGAGCGCAAGATCAAGGCGACCAAGATCGGCGGCTGGCTGGTGCAGCCGAACGATCTGGAGATGTTCATCGAGTCGCGGACAAATATCCCCGGAGCGGAGTAGCGATGCTGCGCGTCCGGATGTTCCGTGATCACCGGCAGCTCTTCAGCGGCACGGCCGCGCAGGTGGTGCTGCCCTCATCGGAGGGCGAAGTCGCGGTGCTCGAATTTCATGCGCCGATGCTCTGCGCGCTGGCCGAGGGCGAGGTCCAGATCGACGAACAGCGAGTGGCTGTGCGCCGAGGCATCGCACGAGTGGGCAGCAATCAGGTCACGATTATCGCGCGGGGATAACCATGGAACTGTTGGCGCTGGGGATTCTGCTGGTGGTGGCGGTCGGCGCCATCATTCTCGGCACGCGCGGCGTCTTTGCCCGCGATCTGACGAACGCCCTGAAGCGGGTGAATCAGCAGGAGCAGGAGCTCCAGGAGAAAGCCGACATTCTCGAGCAGCGGCTGACGCAGATCGAAAAGGACTATCACGCCAAGCTCAAGCGCGCCGAGACGGAAGCCGAGCGGTTGGTGCAGGAGGCGAAGGCGCAGGCTATGAACATCCGGACGGTGGCCATTGACGAGGCGAAGCTCCGCGCCCGCCAGGTGCTTCTCGAGGCGGAACAGGAGAAGGGGCAGCTGAAGGCGGAGATCGCCCGGGGGCTCGACGGCCAGGCGTTTCAGCGCGCCGCCGAAGTGCTGCGCGACCTACTGCCCCAGGCCGAGCTGCAGGCGGTGCACCGGAAGCTGATTGCCTCGCTGTTGGAGGCGTTGCGGCAGCTGGATGCCGCGCCGCTGAAGCCGAGCGTGGAGCGGGTGGAGCTGACGACCGCCCTGCCGCTGACGCCGGACGAAGCCAAACAGATGGCGCAGTGGGCCTCGGGAGCCTTCGGCGCGCGCGTGGGCGTGCAGGTGCAGATGGATCCCGCGCTGGTGGCGGGCTGTCTGGCTCGCGTGGGCACGACGGTGCTGGAGAGCACGCTGGTGGCCAGATTGCGCTGCGAAGGACACGCAGGATGAGCGTCTCTGGCGTCGAGATCAGGGAAACCGGCACGATCACCGAGATCAAGCGCGGCGTCGTCAAGCTAGCCGGCTTGCCGGGGTGCATCCTCGGCCAGCTGATCGAGCTGGGGCATGGTGCGAGGGGCTTCGTCATCGGGTTCACCGACTCCGAGGTGCTGGCATTGACGCTGGGCTACGACGCGGAGCTGGCGGTCGGCCAACAGGTCGAGGTGCGGCAGCATCCGCTGCGCATCCCCGCCGGGGCGGCCCTGCTCGGGCGCATGGTCTCCCCGCTGGGCGAGCCGCTCGATGGTGAACCGGCGCCGGCCGGCGAGGCGATGCGGGCGATGTTCCAGGAAGCCCCCGGCATCATGGCGCGCAACCCGGTGGAGCGGCAGTTGCGCACCGGCATCAACGCGATCGATGCGATGATTCCCGTCGGGCGGGGGCAGCGCGAGCTGATCATCGGCGACCGCATGACCGGCAAAACCGCCTTGGCACTCGACGCCATTCTGAACCAGCATGATCAAGGGGTGCTCTGCATCTACTGCAGCATCGGGCAATCGCAGCAAAAATTGCAGCAGGTGCGCCGGCTGCTCGAGGAGCGGCAGGCCAGCCGGTACACCATCATCGTGGCGGCTCCCGCCTCCTGCGAGGCGAGTGAGCAGTTCCTGGCGCCCTACGCAGCCTGCGCGATTGGAGAGCACTTCATGGAGCAGGGGCGCGACGTGCTGGTGGTCTTCGACGATCTCTCGAAGCACGCGTGGGCCTACCGGCAGCTGTCGCTGCTGCTGGAGCGCTCGCCTGGCCGCGAAGCGTATCCGGGCGACATGTTCTACATCCACGCGCAGCTGATGGAGCGCGCCGGGCAGCTCGACCAGCCGCGCGGCGGCGGCTCGATGACGTTCCTGCCGATCTGCGAGACGCAGCAGGGCGACGTGACCGGCTACATCTCCTCCAACCTCATCTCGATGACGGACGGTCAGATCTACCTGTCCACCGCGCTCTTTTACGAAGGGGTCAAGCCTGCGGTCGATGTGGGGTTGTCGGTCTCCAGAATCGGCAACAAGGTCCAGCTGCCGCTGCTGCGGTGGGTGAGCGGCAGCCTGCGGCTGGAGTTTCTCCAGCATCAGGAGCGGCGCAAGCTGGCCCGGTTCGCCGGATCGGCCTCGGCGCAGGCGGCCCAACGCCACCAGCACGGACTGTTGCTGCGCCGCCTGATGGTGCAACCCGCCCATCGTCCCATCGCGTACGCGGATCAGGTCATGCTGTTCTATGCGTTCAAAACCGGCTGGCTCGACCGGCTGACCGAGGAGGGGCTGCGCATCTGCTTCGACGGGCTCGCTGGCCGGCTGCCCTCGTTCGCCAAAGAGGCGCTGGCGTCCAACGAGGCGCTCACGCCCGCCTTGCACGCGAAGCTCGAGGCCGGGCTGGAAGAGGTGTTGCGGCTGTACTGTCGACCGGATGGAGAGGCGAATGCACTCGCGGAAGCGGCTTCAGGACGACCTTGAATTTGTGGGCGAGTTCAGCGCCCTCTTCGAGGTGATGCAGCAGGTGGCGGTCTCGCAGCTGCGCCAGGCGCAAGAGCAGTCGGCCGGGCGGGTGTCGCTCATCGAGCTGATGCGGCGCGAGGTGCTGCCCGGCGTGCCCGAGGCCTGCCGCGCGCACCCGTTGCTTCGAGGCGGGCCGGCGGGCCGGCTGATCGTCGTCTTCACCTCGGATCAAGGGTTCGTCGGGCCGCTGCACAGCGGCGTGATCCGCGAAGCGAGGCGTCTCGACGGGCCGCAGAGCCGATGGCTGCTGGTGGGGCAGCGCGGCGCCCGGATGCTGAGCCGGTCCGTCGGCGCGGATGAGGTGCTCTCCATGCCGTCCGAGGAAACGATGGAGAGGGCGATGCAGCGCCTCGGCGAACGGATCTTGGCCCGGTATCTTCGGGAACGGCTTCGGGAGGTCTGGATGGTCGCGCCCAGGTTTCTGTCCGCCACGCACCAGGACGTCGTGACGCTCCAGGTGCTGCCGCTGCCGGTCGGATCGAAGCAGGGAGAGGCCGATGAGGGCGTCCTGCTTGAGCCATCGGCGCCGCGGGCGCTCGAAGCGCTGGCCTCCGCATGGCTGGCCTGCGCGTGCGTCGAGACCTGTTGGTCGGCGCGGCAGGCCGAGTTTGCCGCGCGGGCGATGCATGTCGAGGAGTCGCGGCAGGGGCTGGCGAAGCAAGCCCAGGCGATCCACTACGAATGGTTCAAAACGATGCACGCGCGCATGGATGTGCTGGTGCGCGAGACGTGCGTCGTCCAGCGAGAGATGGCGAGACGGGGATGAGCGCGCTAGTCGAAGGAACGCTGACGCAGCTGCATGGGCCGGTGGCCGAGATCCGTTTCGCGGCCGGCACGCTGCTGCCCAGCATCGGCGAGATCCTGGAAGCGCAGACGGTGGATGGGCGCCGGGTGCCGTTCGAGGTGGTCGAGCATCTGATGGAGGGGCGCATCCGGGCGATGGCGCTCGCCTCCACGTTCGATCTGCGGCGCAACAGCGCCGTGGCCTCGCTCGGGCGCCCCATTGAGCTGCCCGTGGGCGAAGGCGTGCTCGGGCGGGTGATGAACGTCACCGGCCAGCCGATTGACGGCGGGGCCCCGATCACGGCCGCGCGCCGACGGCCGATCCATCAGTCCGCCAACGGCCGCTCGCGCCTGATTCCGCCCGGGGGGACGCTCGAGCTGATGGAGACCGGGATCAAGATCATCGACCTGCTCTTTCCGCTGGCGAAAGGATCCAAGACCGGCGTGCTCGGGGGCGCGGCGCTGGGGAAAAGCTTGCTCACCCTTGAGCTGATCCACAACGTCGTCGTGAAGGCGAGCGCGGTCTGCGTCTTCGCGGGCGTGGGCGAGCGCATCCGCGAGGGCAACGAGCTGGTCCGGGCGCTGAAGGAGCAGCAGCTGTTGGGCAACGTCGCGCTGGTGTTCGGGCAAATGAACGAGTCGCCCGGCGCGCGGTTTGAGGCGGCTTTTGCCGGCGTGACGATGGCCGAGGAGTATTTGAAGGAGGGGCACGACGTGCTGCTCTTCGTGGATTCGGTCTTCCGGTTCGTGCAGGCGGGAGCCGAGGTCTCGGCCCTCCTCGGTCGCATTCCGTCCGAGACCGGCTATCAGCCTACGCTCGCCGCCGAGGTCTCCAGCTTTCAGGAGCGCATCACGACGCGCCTGGGCAGCGCGATCACGGCGATCGAGTCCGTATACGTGCCCTCGGATGACCTGACCGACCCGGCGGTGGTGTGCATCTCAAGCTATCTCGACCAGGTGATCGTCCTCTCGCGGGAGCGGGTGCAGCAGGGGTTCTATCCGGCGATCGATCCGCTGTTGTCATCTTCTTCGCATCTGGATGAGCGGGTCGTGGGCGCGCGCCAATACCGGCTGGCACAGGAGACGCTGGTCCTCCTGAAGCGCTACGAGGAGCTGCGCCGGATCGTGGCGGTCATCGGGCTGGACGAGCTGCCGCCGCAGGACCAGCAGCTGTTCTCGCGCGCGCGCCGGCTGCAGAATTTCCTGACGCAGCCGTTTTTCACGGCCGAATTGTACACCGGCAAACCGGGGCAGTACGTGCCCCTGGAGGCGACGCTTGAGGGCTGCGAGCGGATCCTCACCGGAGCATGCGACGGATGGCCGGACGACTCGCTGTATCTGATCGGCGCGCTGCCGGAGCACATGTGAGGGGGCGATGGCGACACGACGGCTAGGTGAAATTCTGATCGAGAAAAAGCTAATCACGCCGCAAGCGCTGGAGCACGCGCTGGTGGAGCAGAAGAAGGGCGGCGAGCTGCTCGGGCGCGTCCTCATCCGCCTGGGCTACATCAGCGAGAAGCAGCTCCTGGAAGGGTTGGCCGAGCACCTCCAGGTGCCGATCGTCAATTTGAAAGAGCTGTCCATCGACGACCAGGTGGTCAAGAAAGTGCCGGTGCGCTTCGCTTGGCACTACCGCTGCATGCCGGTCCGCCTGAAGGGGCGGCTGCTCACGCTGGCGATGTCCGACCCGTTGCAGGTGCGCCCGATCGACGATCTCAAGGTCCACTACGGGCTGGAGACCGACATCGTCCTCTCCACCGACGCCGAGATTCAGGACGCCATCCAGCGCTACTACGGCGTCGGTGCGGAAACCTTGGGGCAGATTCTCGAGACCGCTCCGGCCAACGGCGCGCCGGTGGCGGGCGCGCAGGCGCCGGAGGAGCCGGTGACCGACCTGGCCCGCATGGCCGAGGACGCCTCGATCATCCGGCTGGTCAACCAGCTCCTGCTTGAGGCGTTCCGGGCGCGGGCCTCCGACGTGCACATCGAGCCGTACCGCGACGAGTTGCGGATCCGCTACCGCATCGACGGCATGCTCTACGACGTGCCGGTGCCGGAGGAGATCCGCCGGTTCCACCAGGCGATCATCTCGCGCATCAAAATCATGTCCGGCATGGACATCGTTGAGAAACGGCTGCCGCAGGACGGCCGCATCAAGGTGACGGTGGGGGCGGATGAGCTGGAGCTGCGCGTCTCGATCATGCCCTCGCTCTATGGCGAAAACATGGTGCTGCGCCTGCTGCCGGTCAACATGCTCTTCAAGATGGACCAGCTCGGCATGCTGCCCGAGGATCAGGCGGTGCTGGAGCGGGTCATCGCCAAGCCGCACGGCGTGATCTTCGTGACCGGGCCCACCGGCTCCGGCAAAACCACGACGCTCTACGCGTGCCTCTCCCAACTGAACACGGCGGACCGGAAGATCATCACGATCGAAAATCCGATCGAGTACGAACTCAAAGGTATCACGCAGATCCCGGTCGCCCCGAAACTGGGCTTCACGTTCATGGAGGGGCTGCGGAGCATGCTGCGCCACGATCCCGACGTCATGATGGTCGGCGAGGTGCGCGACCAGGAGTCGGCGGACATCACGATTCGGATGGCGCTCACCGGCCACCTGGTCTTCTCCACGCTGCACACCAACGACGCCGCCGGCAGCGTCACGCGGCTGCTGGATATGGGCATCGAGCCCTACCTGATCTCCTCGACGATCCTCGCCTTCATCGCGCAGCGGCTTGTCCGCGTGATCTGCCCCGACTGCAAGGCGGTCGATCCCGAACCGGTCAAGCTCAGCGCGAAGTCGCAGGAACAGATCCCGAAGACGATCTATAAGGGGAAGGGGTGCGACAAGTGCCGCGGCAGCGGCTACCGGGGCCGGCTGGGCATCTACGAGCTGCTCATCATCGACGGCGCGGTGCGCCAGCTGATCATGGAAAAAGCGCCCGCCGAAGTGATCAAAGAGAGCTTGCTCAAGGCCGGCTGGAAGAGCATGCGACAGGACGGGTGGCAAAAGGTGGCGATGGGCATGACCACGCCGGAGGAAGTGCTCCGCGTGACGATGGACGAATAGATGCCGACATTCACCTATCAAGCCAAGCAGGGGCCCACGAACGTGGTGGAGGGGACGATCACCGCCGCGAGCCAGGACGAGGTCGTGGCCAAGCTGCTCCGCGACGGTCTCGTGCCGGTGAGTATTCTCATCAAAGGGTCCGATTTGCCCGATGAGCCCAATGGGGCCCCGCGCGTGCGCATCAGCGGCAAACAGCGCCGGCTCTTCACGCGCCAGCTCACCAGCCTGCTGAAGGCCAAGGTGGAGCTGGTGCCGGCCATGACGATTTTGAAGGACCAGAGCACGGAACGGCCGGTGCGCGCGCTGCTCGACGGCTTGGAGCGCCACATGCGCGAAGGCAACACGTTTTCCGCCGCCCTGGCCCAACATCCGTCGGTGTTTTCTCCGTTGTTCCTCTCGGCGATCCGGGCCGGCGAGGCCGCCGGCAAGCTGGACGACATTCTGCTGAAGCTGGTGCAGTTCGACGACCAGCAGGAGCAGCTGGAGAGCCGCCTCCGCGGAGCGCTGGCCTATCCGGTGCTGCTGGGGGTGATTGGGGTGGCCTGCCTGGGATTTTTCATTTGGGGGGTCGTGCCGAAGATGGCCGGCCTGTTCGATCAGTTAGGCGGCCGGCTGCCCTGGCCGACCCGCATGCTGATCTCGCTCAGCGCCGTGCTCTCCCGCGATTGGCCGTGGATCCTGGCGGGAACCGTCCTGGCCATCCTTGTGATCCGCGCGATGGCCCGCTCGCCGCTCATCGTCTCGGCGGTCGAAGGGATCTTGATCCGGTTGCCGTTCTCCCGCGACATCATCCAGGCGCGGCAGGTCGGGCGGTTCACCCGCACGCTGCAGCTGCTGCTCCACAGCGGGTTGCCCGTGTTCCAGGCGATGGAGGTGGCGCGCCCGACGATGAACAGCATCCGCATGGAAGGCCGCATGCGCGAGGCGCAGGAGCGCGTGAAACGCGGCGAATCGATCGCGGACAGTCTCCGGGCCGCACGGTGCTTCCCGCCGCTGGTGACGCACATGGTGGCGGTGGGCGAATCGGCGGGCACGCTCGTCGATGTGCTGGATGAGATGGCGTCGTACTACGAACGGTCCCTGAATGAGACGCTCCAGATCGCGACAACGCTGTTGGAGCCGATCATGATCGTCGTGATGGGCGCGCTCGTCGGGTTCTGCGTGCTGGCGATGATGCTGCCGGTATTTCAGATGACGCAACTGGTGCAATGACGGTGGGCCGATGAAGCGCATCAAACTGCCATCCCTGCCGCACCTCGATCTCGCGCTCCTGGCGCCGCACCCGACCGCGCTGTGGTGGTGCGAGGTAACCCTCACGCTGCTGATCGCCGTGTGGCTCGGAACCTGGTTGCTGCCGACCTTGAGCGGGACCAGAGAGATGGCCTCCTATCAGGCGACGGTGCACGATTTGGGCGCCATGATTCGCACCCTGCGCCCGCGCGCGCTCGCGCAGCACCGGATCGTCCGCCTGCGCGTCGACAGCCAACGCCGCGCGTTCCAGGTCGTCTCGGCCCTGGATACGACCGGCGCCTATGAGCAGGTGGAGCAGACGCTCTGGCTCCCTAAAGGGCTCCAGGTCAGCGAGGCGCCGTCGGTGGTGTCGGTCAGCTCGAATGGGAAGCTGGCGGCGGCTTCGATCATCATCGCCGCCCCGGACTATAACCGGATTTTCCGCGTCATGGTCGATGCCAACGGATTCGTGCGCATCGCCGAGGAGTCGATGCTCTGATGGGACGCCGGGGCGGGTTTTCGCTCATCGAGCTGTTGATCGCCTCCGTCGTGGCGGCCTCGGCGGCCGTGCTGCTCTCCGGCGGCCTCATCTCGGCGAACCGCAGCGCCTCGATGCGCGCCGAGGGGATCGTGCTCGAACAGCTGCTGGCCGACCGGTGGGGGCGGCTGGAAGACCCTCTCCCCTCCGCGCAACCGCAACAGGGCGCCTGTCCCGCGCCGTTTGACGACGCCACGTGGACGCTCGCCGTCGAGCCGCTTGAGGGGCCGCTGGCATCCGTGGCGTATGCAACGCTCACCGTGGAGCGCAACGGTCATGCCGTGTCTCTGGCGACCTATCGCGCCATTGCGCAGCAGCCCTAAGGCCGGGTTGACGCTGGTCGAGCTGCTGCTCGCCCTCACCCTCTTTGCCGCGCTGCTCGCCGTCTCCGGCAGCCTCCTGCGTTCGGGGTTGCGCGCCCAGCTGACGTGGGGCATGGGCCTGACCCCGTATCAACGCCTGGAGCGCGGCGTGGACCGGCTGGCCAAGGAAGTGGCCACGGCCCAGCCGCTGTTCGCGGTGCCGGTCACCAGCGACGGGACCGCGCTCGAGTTTGCCCGCGCCACGCCGGCGTGGACGCGCGTGACGTACCGCCTGGGAGAGGCAGAGGGCGGTCTTGCGCTGGTCCGCGAGGAGTCGCCCTGGTCCGCGCAGCCGCCTGATTCGGAATCGGCGCGGCAGGAGACGGTCCTGCCGCTGACCGCGCTCGCCTTCTCGTTCGGCATGGTCAATGCGGAGGGGCAGCTCGTGTGGGTGGAGAGCTGGGATGGAGACCGGCATGGCGTGCCCCGCCTGGTGAAGCTCGACTATGCGGTGCCGCTCGCCGTCGGTCAGGAGCCGCTGCGCATGAGCCGGATGGTCCGCAACCCTGCCGGCGCGCTGCCGGTGCTGGAGTCGCCATGACCTCGCGCGGGCAGATGTTAGTGGTGGTGCTCTGGGTGATGGGGCTGCTGACCCTGAGCGTCGGTGCGGTGACCAGCCGGGCCAGCCACGAGCTGCGGTTGGGACGCGTGCCGCTGGAGTGGCTGCAGCGCGAGGCGATCGCCCAGGCCGGGCTGCAACAGGCCATCGCCTATCTGGCGCAGGATCCTCCTGAGGTCGATCACCTGGATGAGGTGTGGGCGACTGGCCTCGATGTCGGCACTGACGCGGCCGTCTTTGAGGCCATCCCGGTCGGCGCCGGACGGTTTTCAATCGGCGCGCGAGCAGGTGAGACGTTTGTCCCGGGGATGATCGATGAGGAGCGTAAGCTCAACCTGAATCAGGCCACTCCGGACCAGCTCAGCCGGCTGATGACCGCCGTGAGCCCCGGGGACGTCGATGTGAACCAGGCGGTCCTGGCCATCCTCGATTGGCGGGATGAGCCCTCCGGAGTCGTCTGCGGCCAAGAGCGGGTGCAATGCCACAACGGGCCGTTCAACACCGTGCGCGAGCTGCGGCTTGTGCCGGGTGTGACGGCGGAGTTGTTCGAGGCGCTCGAGCCGTACGTCACCGTCTACGGCAGCGGCAGCGTCAACGTCAACACCGCCTCGCCCCTCATCCTGGATGCGTGGAGCTGCAACGGCGCGCAGCTTGCGCAGCAGCGACGCAGCCAACCCTTCACGAGCCCGCCGGAGGCCTGTCCGTCTTCCACAGTGACCTCAACCGTATTTTCCGTGCCGGTCGAAGCCGAGGTCGGCCCCGCCGGCAACCGAATGCGCCTGCTGGCGGTCGTCGATCGCCAGGGGCATGTCCTGAACTTCCTCATTGACACGTTTTAACCCGCTCGCCTACAATACGTTGTCAGGAGCGTGTGGGAGCGCCCGTGAGACCCGAAGGTGAACACAATGGAAGGGGTGTCTCTGCGCGTTCATGAGTTATTATAAGCTCCTCGGGTTAGACCGTGAGCCGTTCTCCACCAGCCCGGACCCGCAGTTCTTCTTCCTCTCCGCCGCCCATCGCGCCGCGCTCTACCGGCTGCGCATTGCCGTCAAACTCCAGCGGGGCCTCTGTTTGGTCCTCGGGGACGTCGGCACCGGGAAGACCACCCTGAGCCGGCGCTTAGCGCAGCTGCTCCCGCAAGACGGGCCGATCGACCTCCACGTCATCCTGAACCCGTATTTCGAGTCAGAGCAGCAGCTGCTCACAGCGCTCCTCGAGACCTTTCATCTGGAGGTGCCCCAGCCGCTGCCGCCGATCCGCACGCTGCTCTCGTCCATCGAACGGTATCTGTTCACCCGCAGCATCGAGGAGGGGCGCGTCGTGACGCTGCTGATCGATGAGGCGCAGCGGCTGGCCCCCGACAGCCTGGAGATCCTGCGCGCGCTGCTCAACTACGAAACCCATGACACCAAACTGCTCCAGCTCATCTTGATGGCGCAGCTCGAGTGTCTGCCGACGCTGCGGGGGATCCGCAACCTGTGGGACCGGGTCAGCCTGAAGTACGTGCTCAACCCGCTGGATGAGCGGGAGACCAAGGAGCTGATCCAGTTCCGCCTCGCACAGGCCGGCTTCAACGACCGCGAACCGCTCTTCACCGATGAGGCGGTCCGCGAGGTCTATGATGCGACCGAGGGGTACCCCCGCCGCATCGCGCTCCTCTGCCACGACGCGCTCGAGCGGCTCGTGATGGAGGGGCAGTCCGCCGTCTCGGCCACGCTGATTCGCGCGCTGATCGGACAGGAGCGCGACGTGCAGGCGGCGCACGTGCCCACGTGATTCCCGGATGCCGACCCAGAAACCCACCCCCGAGGAAAAGCTGTTCGCCGTGATTCAGGGCGCGCAGCAGAAGCCGCTGCGCCGCCGCCCGCAAGCCCTGACGCTGGCGCAGGCGGGCAGCCGCGTCACCTCGATGGTGGCCGCGGTGGACCTGCCGCAAGCGAACCAGGCGTTGACGGGGGGCGTCATCGTCCTAGCACTGCTGTGCCTGTTGAATCCGCTCATGATGCGCCCGCAGGTTGACCGGCTGCTGAACAAGATCGAGCCGGGCCGCGCGTCCATCATCCCCGCGCCGCTGGAGGGGTTGAAGCCGCTTGAGACCTATCTGGAGACGATGGCCCGGCAGAACCCCTTCGGCATCGGGGAGCAGCCGCTTGCCGCGACCTCATCGGCGGCACCGGTGGCCCAAGCACCGGTCGATCCCAACACGCTGCTCGGCGATGCCAAATTGGTGGGGATTTCGCTCGGCGAGGTGCCGACGGCGATGGTGGAGCAGCAGAAACAGACCTATTTTCTGACCATCGGTGACATGCTCGGCCCGCTGAAGGTGAAGGAGATCCTGAGCGATCGCGTCATCTTCGACGCGGACGGCAAGCCGGTGGAGCTCTTCTGATGCCGCTCCGACGTACGCCATGGCGGGCGGTGGCGGGCCTGCTGTTGCTGGTGAGCGCTTCCGCCGACGCGCTTCAGGCCCCCACTCCCTCGCTGAAGGGGGAGCTCGCACTCGATGAAGTCGTCTTTCCCGGACTGGGCACCAAGATCTCGCTCGATTTGCGCGGGATGGACATCGTCGAAGTCCTCAAGTTCCTTTCCACGAAGGGGAACTTCAACATCGTGACCGGCCCGGACGTGCAGGGCCGCGCCACGTTGACGCTCACCGACGTCTCGGTGCGGGACGCGCTCGACATCGTGTTGGTCAGCAACGGGCTCGCCATCGAGCGGCGCGGCACGATCCTCTATGTGATGTCGGGCCAGCAGTATGAGCAGCTGTACGGCCATCGCTACGGCGACCCGCGGCAGAGCCTGATCGTCCAGCTCAAGTACGCCAGCCCCGGCCAGGTCGGGACGTTGCTGGGCAACATCAAATCAGCGGTCGGCCGGCTCGTCATCGATGAGCCTACCGCGACGGTGGCGATCCTCGATACCCCCAATATCATCGCGCAGATGCAAACGCTGATCGCCGCGGTCGACATCGCCACGGTCCAGCGCCAACTGCCGACGGAGACCAAGGTGATCCAGCTGAAGTTTGCCAAGGCGGAGGATGTGAAGGCGCAGATCGACCCCGCCCTGACGCCCGAGATCGGGCAGGCGCGGCTGGACAAGCGCTCCAATGCGCTGGTGCTGACCGAGGTGCCCGCGCGCATGGCGCAGCTTGAGCAGCTGATCCAGGCGTTCGATGCCAGAAACCGCCAGGTCTACATCGAGTCGGCGATCCTCTCGGTGACACTGCGGGATGAGTTCGACGCGGGCATCGAGTGGACGGTGGCCTCGGAGAGCAAGCGTTTTCCCGACCTGACGATCACCAACTCGCTGCCGATCGCCTCGGATGCCTCCAACGCGATCAAGATGGTGGTGGGCACGCTCGGGGAGAATGACGTCACCGCCACCATCAAGGCGCTCCAGACCTTCGGCGACACGAAGGTGCTCTCCAGCCCGCACATCGCGGCCATGAACGGCGAGGAGGCGCGCATTCTGGTCGGCCGGCGGGAAGCGTACGTGACCTCGACGGTGACGCAGGCGCAGTCCACCGCGGCCACCGCCGAGAGCATCCAGTTTATCGACGTCGGCGTCAAGCTCTTCGTGACGCCGACGATCACCGACAGCGAGTTCGTGACACTGAAGATCCGCCCGGAGGTGAGTGCTGTGGCGAGCACCCTGACGACGTCGACCGGCAACACCATTCCCATCGTGGAGACGACCGAAGCCGAGACGCGGGTGATGGTGAAGGATGGGACGACCATCATCATCGGCGGGCTGATGAAGGACGAGGTGACACTGAACGAACAACAGGTGCCGCTGCTCGGCGACCTGCCTCTGATCGGCGCGCTGTTCAAGAACCGCTCCGACCGCGTCAAGAAAACGGAACTGGTCATTCTGATGACCCCTCGCATCATCTCCGGCGAGGAGTTCGTGGCGCCGGCGACGACCGCGCGGGTCGACTGGCCCGCCTCGATGCTCCCCAACGATGTGAGGCAGACTCCATGAACCGCGGCTTGACGGCGGCGCTCAGCGTGGTGATGGTCATCACGCTGTTGGGGGCAGGGGGGTATCTCTATTGGAAGCTGCATCTCCGGGAGCAAGAGACCGCGCAGCGCCTGGAGGAGTCGCAGGCATCGCTGGGGAAGACCCAGGGGTCACTGTCGACGCTGCAGGAGGAGCATCAGCGGCTCTCCCAGGACTACGACACGCTGAACGGCCGGTGGAAGGCGACTGAAGAACAGCTGGAGCAGGTGAAGCGGGAGGCCGAACGGCTGAGCACGCAGTTGACCGCCCTGACCACGGAACGGACCGACTTGCAGCGCCAGGTCGCGGATGGTGTGCGCGAGGAGACGCGCCTGCAGGGGCAGCTGAAGATGACGGAGCAGCAGATCGCGTCAAGCCAGGCCGAACGCGCAGTGCTTGAGGCGGCGCTGAGCGAGACGGCTGCGCGGGCCATCACTCCAGAGGAGCTACGGCAACTGGCAGGCACCATTGCGGCCCAGCGCGAGGAGCACGCTCGCTTGCAAGGGCGCGTCGAAAAGCTCTCGCAGGCCTATGAACAGCTGGCCCGCACCGGCTCGCCCACTCAACAGGCGGAGGTGGCGGTCGGGCAGCCTACGTCGCCCGCCCGTTCCTCACCCGAAGAGATCCGTTCGGCGCGCCTCTACCGGGACCTGGGCGACGCCTATCTGGCCACCACCCGATACGCGGAAGCCGCCGGCATGTTCGAGCAGTCGCTGACCCTCAAGGAAGATCCTGAGGTGCACAGCCGGCTCGCATTCCTCTACGGGCGGCTGCTCCATGACCCTGTCCGGGCGGCGCGTCACGCCGCCCGCAGCTCCAACCATGACGACGTGACAGCCGGCCTGGCCGCCGCCTCGCGCGCCGATGGGTTACCCCGCAAGAACACACGGCTCGTCTGGCGCTGGCTCACCCAGTAGTCTGAGCGCATGCTTGACGCCGCTATCCGCATCGGGCATAGTTGCGGCGGCAATGGAGGAACGAGTGCAATGAACCGATGGACGATGCTGGTCAGCCTGACCCTGCTGGTCTGTTCGGCCCAGATCCTGCAGGCGGCCGATATCCGGCTCAAGAACAAGGCCAAGGTTGAAGGCGACGTGGCGCGGGTGGAGGATGACTACGTCTATCTCCGCGTGCCGCGGCAGTCCATTGCGACGGTCAATGGGGAAGCTCTTCCCGCGCCGCTTGCCGAAGGAGTTCAGGCCCCTGCTTTCTCCGTGACCGACATCGCCGGCGCCACACAGGCGGTAGGCCAGGGCCAGGGGCATGTGACGGTGCTCCATTTTTGGGTCCAGTGGTGCCCGCACTGCCGCTCCGATGCCCCTAAGATCCAGGCGTTGTACGACCAGTATCGCGACAATCCTGCGGTCAAGATCGTCACCGTCAACCTGGACCAGAAGCGCGCCGATGTTGATGCCTTCGTGAAAGAACACCGGATCAACTACCCTGTGATCGCGGCGGCGGAGCAGGCCTCCAAGCCGGACGGGGCCAACCTGCCCGAACTGTACCAGATCAACGCCTTTCCGGTGACCTATCTCATTGATGCGCAGGGCGTAATCCGGCAGAAGTTCCGTGGCTCCTTCTCCGAGTCCGGTGTGGACCTGGCCGTGCTTGTGACCCAACTGACCTCGACGGGTGCCGGCTCTTGACGCCCGTTTTCCGCCTCAGGTATAGTTGAAGGGTCGGGTCTAGGCGACCCGGCGTGTCTCTCGAGAAGAGCACCCTCGCCGCAAGGCGAGTTCGCAAAGCCACCGGTCCCGAGCGGGGGACAGCGGGGTTGCCGAAGGAGCATGATGACGATTAGCCCTCAGGATCAAGCGCCGTATCCCGGCGCTTTCTTTGTTTCCGCGCTCCTTAAGGCACTCGCCCGTCTCCTCGGTTTCCCCATCGCCGAACCGGTTCCGCTGAAGGCGAAGGTCCGCCGATGAAGTCCGCCTGGCGCCTCTTCCTTTCCGGAAGCCTCGTTGCGCTGGCGCTGTACAGTTTTCCCACGGTTGTTCCTGCCGCATTCGATGAAATCAATGACCTGCGGGTCGTCTACGGATGGGACAAGTCGAACAATGACGACGTGCCGGTGGAGCGGAGCAGCAATCCGGCAACGCCCCTCAGTTGGAGCGGGCAAAGCCTGCTAGCCCTCCAGGGTTCAGGCACGATTAATCCGGCCGGTGAAGAGATCAAATACGTCCTGCACGCCATCTCCCCGCGGCTCGATGAGGAAGTCCTGGGTATTCAGACTCGCCTCACCACATCGAGCGCGAACGCCGTCATCAACGTGTACGTCAAGAACGCAGAGCCCTACTCTCTGGGGGCCTGGGCGCGTGTGATCGAGAACGTTGACCTGGGCATCGTGGGCAACTACAACCGGCAACTGTTGACTGTCGCCTACGAGGATCGATCCGGCGATGCGCTGATCGCGTATCGCGGGACAAGCAACAACCAGGAGGTGCGTGGCCTGAATATCCACACGATCGGCGGCGCGACCAGGCCGCTGCCGGTGCTTCCTGGCGCGACGATCGGCAATACTACCGGCACCGTCCACTGGGTACATTCGGTGCCTCGCTTGGGCAGCGACGAGATTCTGGTAACAGCCGCAAACTCGTCGAACGATCTGTATACCTTCATGTGGAAGGGCACCGCGACAGGACAACCGTTTGACGTGAAGCGACACCCCAGTGAACCTGCGGTGCCGTGCAACAGCGGCTGCGTCTCCCCGAACGTCGACCTTGGCAAGCGCGGGTGGGATGCCACGACGCTTCAGGGCAACCGGATGATGCTGGTCTATGCGGAGGGGAACCAGCTCTACTATCGGATTCTCAACCGGGATCTTGCGCCGCCAAACAACGAACAGTGGTCGGCGGGAACGCCCATCTCGTCATCGATCGTCACGCCCTCAGGCACGAATTATGTCGATATCGAAGCGTCTCCCGATCGGACGAAAGTCGCCGTCGCAGCTTATCGGACCGCTGGAACCGGCGAAGTCTGGGCCGCGATGTGGGATGATGCGGCCAGCGTGTGGCTGGATGTGAATCCGGCAGTGGCTGGGCCTCAAACGCTTGTGCAGATCACCAGCAATGCCGCCTCATTCTCATCCGCTGACGTGACCGATCCGGTGGCGACCGCCTGGGCGGGTAATTCCACCGCGATTTTGGTCTTCACGGAGAAGATAGGAACGAACAGCGATGGGGTAGACTGGGCCAAGTGGACCGCTGCAACACAGTGGGTGACACAGGCGGACGCAATGGGCGCTGATTTACTCTCCAATGAAGAAGGAGGGTTTTCGTTGCAGTCGCTGTTCAATGATCAGCGCGTGATGGTGCTGTTTACCGACCGGGTGACCAAAGACCTGTGGAGCGCGCTCTACACCGCCGGCGGCTCGCCGGAATGGTTAGCGCCGGTTCTGTTGACCCCTGGCTCGGATCAGATTGCCAGAGATGACAGCGCGTCTCAGATCATTTTGGGCCGCCCCCAAGGTGCCGCCGCCAATCTGTACCTCAGGCCCGTGCTGACTGCGCAAAACAGCCCAGCCATGATTCCGGTCCTCTCGGCAGGGTCGACGAAGGCGCTCGATCCGTTCGGCGTTGTCCTGACCGATTCTGCGGGGAGAATCGATACCGGCGTGGATGAGGACGGCGGTTCGCACAACGAAGATATCGAACTGGACCTCTCGATGGTATCCGGTGTGGAGTGGGATGGCGGCGCAATCTGCTTTTCGGGTGCTACCGCAAAGGTCGCGAACGACAGTATCGTTGGCTCCTGCGCCGGCTTGGCCGGAGGTCCCTGGGTTGAAGCGGGTACGACGGCCGGCAAGATCCGCTATTCGCCAAGCCCATCCCGAAGCGTCTACCTCAACGTCACCGATCTATTTACCTTCAACGATACGCTGACCATTGGCGGCTTGGGCGTGAACTTCCTTTCGGGGACGCTGGCGACGCCGGGCAGCCTGCCGATCCAGGTCAAGGTCGGCATCAGGAGCGATGAGGAAGGATACGATACCGATGCAACCTTATCCGGTGCCGCAGCGATTCAGCTTGTTGAAAGCCTGCTGGTCAATTTACCAGGCACCGGAGCTCCGGCTGACCAGGTGGTCAATGGGTTTACTCAGACAGGCAACGGGGTTGGCGCCGATCTGCTGAAGTTCAAGCTGACACCGGTTGGTGGGAGCGTCAAGCTCGCCAAGCTCCGATTCAAGCTGGCAACCGCTGGCACGTGGACGCTGGCCAGCGACTTGACTGGTGTGACGCTGTCTCCAGGAGGGGCGGTGACCACCGCTATTGTCGGGGGCGACCTGGCAGTCACGCTGACCACGCCGTACCAGATCGATGCAGCCACCGATTTTACCCTTCATGCAACAGTGAATAACTTGGCGGTCGGAGACAGTCTCAACGTCAGCCTGGCCCCTGATTACAACGGCGCTGGCGCTCCAATCAACGGTGATGCAGTTGCCCCGGATTATCTTGAAGTTGATGGACTGGCCGGAACACCTGATACCAATTTGGAGTTTGTGAAGGACGCATTTCGCGGAACCGAGGTCATCAAACAGCATGTGGTTTCAACCTACTCCATGACGTTACAGCAGCGTGATCTGACCGGAGCGCTCACGAGCCTGAGCAGTCCGGATAACGCCATCGCCGTGACACGCCGCCTGCGCGTCAACTGGGATGAGACCGGCACGGCCTCCGATCCGGTTTCGCTCCAATTCTCAAAGACCGGCGGCGCACCATGGACGAATGTCGCTACCTGCGTGGCCGGAACATTGGCTACAGGCCCTGCGACAAGCGGATTTTGCGAGTGGGATGTGCCGGCCACCGAGGTCAGTGCGTTGAATGCCGCAAAAGTCCAACTAGCCGGTCGCACCAGCGACGCAGTCTTTGACAACATCACAAGCCTTTCCGGAGTGTTGACAGCGGTCGCGGGGTTGACGGTCAGCGCACCAGGGGCGCAGGCGCTCAATGCGTTTACGCAGACCGGCGATCTGCCGGCCGCGGATGAACTGCTCAAGTTCACGTTGACACCGGTCGGCGGGGACGTCAGCCTGACCAAGGTCCGGTTCAAGCTAGGGACCAGCGGTTCATGGGCGCTTGCCAGCGATCTGGCAAGCGTGGAGTTGTCCCCTGTCCCCGGGACATTGACTCCAGCTTTTCCAGCGGCCGATGAAATGGAGCTGACGTTCCCGGCTCAAACCCTGTCGACAGCGACCACGTTCACCCTCAAAGCCATTGTCAAGAACCTGGCCGCGGGAGACAGTCTGACAGTCAAAGTGGCTCCTGATTACAACGGAGGCACTCCGCAGGACGGAAATGCGAGTGCGCCGCACTATTTCAGCGCATTGGGGCTCGTGGCAGGCGTTGATCCTGACCTGGCATTGGTGCTGGGAGCGTTTCGCGGGTCGGAAGTCTTTAAAACGCATACGGTCTCAACGTACGAGATTCTGGTGCCGCCCACTATTCCATTCCAGAATGCGCTGGGAATTAGCTGGACCAGGCGTAATGTCGTCGCGCCAGCCACGTTTCAGTATCTCCTCGATTCAAATGGAGATGGGACGCTTGATGTGGGACCACAAGGTTTTACCTGCAATACGACGGGGCCAGATGCCTGTTCGAGCCCGGCCAACAGCCCACCCACCAACGTGCAAGCCACCTCAAAGGCCGTGATTCGGTTAACAGGGACGGATCCTGACGGGCAGACCATTACGGTGGATAGCGCCACCTTTAAGGTCCTTGAGCGGTTGCAAGTGGCCACCCCTGGATCACAGATTACCGATGCCCTGAAGCAGAACGGATCGGTTGGGGGGGATGCGTTTTCGCTGACCGGGGCCGACCTGTTGAAGTTCACCTTAACCGCGCAGGGGACGCCATCGGGCAAGTTCGTCAGGGTGTCCGAGCTCCATTTCACGCTGACCCCGAGCATCGTCGGTTCGCCAGTGGATGCTCCGCCGATCGGTGAGGGCCAGATGGGATCGGGGAACTTCCAGTTGATCGACGACGCGACAGGAACCGTTGTCGCCACAGCACCGGTGTCCACGAGCCCGGACTTCAGCGGTCTGACCTTGGATATCAATGCGACGAGCCGGACCTACCGGCTGCGCGCCGATCTGAGCGGCATCCAACCGGATGAACAGCTGACGGTAACTCTCGCTTCAAGCGGTATTATTTCAACGGGACAAGAGACAGCTACCAGTTTGACGGCAGAGGGGAGTCCGGTCTCGGTGACGCACGTGGTCTCGACCTACCGCGTGACCGTGCCGCCCCAGGACCTGCGCGTGATCGTCGGCACCAAGGACTGGTCCGGAGCCAATCCGCCAGGGGACGTGCCCATCCGATGGAAGACCTATGGAAGCGCCGCCGCGAGTCTGGCATCGATCCGCTATCGGATCAACGGCGTATTGCAGCCCCCGCTGACCTGTGAAGCGGCCCAGGCAGCCCCGAATCTGTGCCACACAACCGTGCCGGATCAAGTGTCGGATAACGTGGACTTGGTCCTCAGTGATGGTACGCACGAAGCGCTGTCCAAACCGTTCAAGGTTGGAGGCATCGTGGCGTTGAGCGGCATCGATCCGGAGACACTGCCCGGCGGAGAGACGTGGATTTTTGGGCATACCCATACGGTGAGCTGGCAGCAGCAGGGAACCTTCAGCGCCAGCGTGGAGCTGTCCATTGATAGCGGCACTTTCTATCCGCCAAGCTTGGCGGTCGGGGTGAATCCGAGTGCTGGGTCGACGACCCTCGGAGTCTTCTCGTTGGACTGCGTCAACTTCAGCTCCGCAACGTGCTCCAGCGGATTGGCCGCCGCGCTCTCCTCGCTGGGAGCGCTTCAGACCGGGGTCGATACCGCCAAGATCCAGGTCCGGCCGACCGCGGCCGGAGTCTCCACTCAGGGTTCGCGCGAATCGCAGGTCTTCAAGATCCGTCCGGCGTTCCTGAGCGTGACCCCGGGCGGCGGAGACATTGTCAAAGGGCGTCCGGTCACCGTCACGTGGACGCCGCTTGCGGGCACCGAGCCCTCGGGCGTGTTTCCGATCGATTCGGTGACGATCAAGCTAATCGATTCGGGCAACCCACCCGTGCTGATCGAGACGATAGTACCGTCCAGCTCTCCAGCGCCAAACACCGGCGCATATGTCGGTTGGCAGCCGGGGAGCGAACTCACAGGCGTCAAGATCCGCATCTGCGACCGGCTGAAGACGACGATCTGCGCCGATGGGCCGGCGTTCAACGTGGTGGATCTCTCGGTCGGTATCACGCCGGATCCGGTGAAGGGGTTTGTTCCGGGGACCACCGCGAATATCACGTGGCAGGGTGTGGATCCAACCAAGCTGGTGAACCTGATGCTGCTCAACAGCTCGGGCACGACGGTGCTCGATGTCATCACCAACCAGTTGGTTCCGCCTCCGGTCAGCGGTACCCGGCCGGCGCAAGATGAGTTCTTCCCCTGGACGATTCCGCTGAGCCTCTCCACCCCGATGGTGGATGCAAAAATCCGCCTTGAGCAGAGCGACAACGCGAACGTCTGGGCCGAGTCGGCCCTGTTCACCATCAAGGGCGAGCTAAAGGTCGATGCGCCCAACGGCGGCGAGAAGCTGCCGGTGGGACAGAGCACCACAATCGGCTGGTCGATCCTCTCAGGGACGACTTCACAGGTCAGGCTGCGCGTTTCCACCACTGGCTCCGGCGGCCCCTGGACCGTGCTCGCACTCAATGCGCCCGGGACCAGCTTCCCCTGGACACCCAACACGGTGACGAACCAGGCTCGCATTGAAGTCTGCGATGCGGCGGACCTGACGCTGTGCGACACCTCCGATGCGGACTTTACGGTCTCCGGCAAGTTGGCGCTGGCGGAGTACACCCCGGGCGGGCAGGCGTCCAACGCCTTCGTGGAGCTGCCCACGGTGACGGATGCCGAGCTCTACCGGTTCCAGTTGACCAGGACCGGCGAGGACGCGCAGCTGGGCAGCCTCATCTTCGATCTCAGCGCGGTCAGCGGGATCTCGGCCTCCGATCTGAGCGGACTCTCGCTCCTCAAGGATGGCACAGCCGTGACAGCGGGTTTCGCCGTGTTGCCGGCGGGCAGCCCGACGAGCATCGAAGCGACGCTCAGCGGCGTGACCGTGACCGGCACCTCGAACTTCGTCTTGAAGGGCTCAGTGGCGAACCTGGCGGCGAACGAAGAGATGACGATCAGCCTGGTGCCCGCGAAAATCCAGGCGCAGGGCTTCGTCTCGCAGGCGGCGCTTGAGACGGTGCCCGGGGCCATCTCCGGGTCGGTCAGCAACAAGCGGCATTTCGCCAAGACGTACCTCCTGACCGCGCCGGTGGCCGGAGCCAACTGGGCGGTGAACACGAACCAGAACATCGCATGGACGACGGTCGGCGGGGCGAGCGCGAACAACGTCACCATCAGCTACTCGGTCGACGGCGGGCAGACCTACACCCAGATCGTCTCAAGCCCCAGCGTGTCGAACCCGTTCCCATGGCTGGTGCCGCTGACCGGCATCTCGGCCCAGGCCAAGATCAAGATCGCCGACCGTAGCGATCCCAGCGTGGTCGGTTACTCCGGTGGGGCCAAGCTGAGCAACTTCTTCAACATCACCGGCCAGGTCCCCGTGACCGCGCCGGCGGCCGACGGCCGCTATGCCGACGGCTTGCCGCGCTGGCCGGTGGGCATGCTACAGATGATCCAATGGACGACGGTGGGCTCGATGAGCCAATTCAGGGTGTATGCGGATGGGGTGGAGGTGCCCGGGTCGCCGACGACGAACACCAGTTTGTCCTTCACTCCCGCGAATCCTTCTCCGTCCTCCGTGATCCGCGTGGTGGATGCTACGCCGAACCATCCGGCTGCGGAAGGCACGGCCACCGTGGTCTTCAGCGAGGTGCAGGTCATTGATCCGAATGCGGCCTCGGCCTGGCAGGTGGGCAGCGCGCAGACGATCCGCTGGGTCCACACCGGCCTGCAAACGGTCGATCTGTTCTACCGGACCGGCGGAGGCGCCTGGCAACCGATCACGCTGGCCTATGACGCCACCCAGGCGCAGCTGTCCTGGAGCCCGCCTGCTGCGGCCCGCTCCCCGCAGGTTGAGATTCTCATTCGCGACGCTATCGAGACCAATCCGGCCAAGGCCGCCTTCAACGTCTCCAGCGTCTTTAAGGTCTATGGAAACCTCCAGCTGTCGGCTGTCAGCAACGTCGCGGTCAACATTTCCACGGCGCTCTCCTGGGCGACCACACCGGCAGCGTCCGTGCCGCGCGTGGCGCTCTTCCTGATCGACGTGGCGCGCGGACAGACCAGCACGATCGCAGCCGACACCGCCAACACGGGCAGCTATTCGTGGACGCCGGCGCTGGCCACATCCCAGGCCAAAGTGCGCATCTGCGACAAGGACTTCCCAAGCACTGACGCGCAAGCATGCCATGAGTCGAACGTCTTCCCGATTACCGGCATCGGCGTGGATCCGATTCTTGTCGGGCCGCACATCGTGGGCAGCCCGTTAGCCATTTCCTGGACGCAGGAAGGGGTGGCCAGCGCCCAGGTCCGCCTGGCCTATTCAGCCGATGGCGGGACAACCTGGAAAGACATGTCGGGTGCGGTCTGCACCCTGCCATGCGGCACGCTGGCTCCGACCGGGCCGACAGGAACCTATAATTGGACCGTCACTGACGATCTCTCCCGCACCGTCAAGGTGCGCGTGGCGGACAACGCCAGCCCGGCCTATGGAGAATCGGCGGTGTTTGAAATCGCCGGCCGCTTGACCGTGACCAGCCCGGCACCGGCCACGATCTTTTCGGTGACCGACACGATGCCGATCGTATGGACCAAGCTCGGCACGATTCCGATGGTCGATTTGGAATATTCGCTCGACGGCGGCACGAGCTGGTCGCCGATTATATCCGGAGTGGCCGGCACGAGCTACAACTGGTCGATTCCCACCAGTGCGATCTCGAATAACCTGCTGGTGCGCGTGCTGGATGCCGCCGGGGTCGGAGCCAGTCCGGCGCATCCCTTTACCGAAGGGCGGTCCGGCGTCCTGCAGGCGGGGGCGAAGTTCACCCTCACCAGCCCGGCCGGCGGCGAGAGCTGGGCGGTCAACAGCCCGCAGACGCTCGGATGGAGCGTCATCGGTGATGGCGTGACCTCCATCCGGTTGGCTTACTCGGGCGACGGCGTGACGTATACCGAGATCGTCGTGAAGGCCATGGCCGGCACCAACAACGAATCCGGCACGCACCAGTGGAATGTCGCCGACGTGGTCGACCTCATGGGCGATCCGCAAGCGACGCCGACCCGGCCGTTCACCGTCCGAGTGACGGATGCGACGGTCAACCACCCATCGGCTCCCAGTACTTCTCCCAGCCTGAACGCGTTCTACTACCGCGTGGACTGGGAAGTGCGAGATGCGGCCAACAATGTGGTGCTCAACAACCTCCAGGTGATCGACTCCACCGGGTGGACCAATCAGCCCGACTTCACCATGACAGGCCAGCAGACCCGCTACTACCCCTACTTGACGCAAGCGAGCACCCTTTGGCTATTGGCGAACAACAACGGCGCGACCGACCTGTCCCAGCGGGTGGTCAATCCTGAGCCGGATCTGGTGTCGGTCTGGGCGAGCGACCGCGACCAGACCCGCGTGGCCAAGATCGAGGTGACCTCATCCGACGCGGTGACGTGGCAGGTCCATGCGCAGCAGAACTACGATGCGGTCAATGACGTGGTGGAGCTCTCGGCCTGGCTGGAGAAGTCCGGCAAGATCGTCGACACGCTCCTGACCGATGGGTTCGTGGAGTTCTATGAGGATGGGACACTGATCCGGACGCTTCCGCAGCCGAGCGGTTCCGGTCCGGGCCTGACAGCGGATGCCAACGGCAACTTCCGCTTCACCTGGGATCTCAAGCGGGATGACGGCACCAGCGTGCCGGACGGCAAGACCTACTTTGCCAAGACGATCATCCGGCGGCTCGGGCGGTCCTTCTCGACCGGCGGGGCGCTGAACATCACCATTCCGAAGAAGATCCTGACCGGCGGCTCCGGGGTCGGCAGCGGGGTGACGCTGGGCGAGCTGCAGAACGAACTGGACCCGATCAAGACGGACGTGGGCGCGATCCGGACGATCGTGACTCCACTGCCGCAACAGTTGACCGATGCGCAGGGTGCGATCCAAGCTGACATCGCCACCGCGAAGGGCCAGTTGAGCACGGAGATCAGCGGCGCCCAGTCGGCGATCCAGAGCGATATCGCCACGGCCAAGAGCGATCTCAGCACGCAGATCGGCGGCGTGCAGAGCTATCTCTCGGACGCCAATGCCGGCTTGCCGAAGATCCTGTCGAATCAGCAGACGACCAACGACCAGCTCAAGGCGCAGCGCAAGGGCAAGCTCCTCAACCGCGAGACGACGGTCGAGCAGGGCGATTCGATCACGCTCCGCTACGCACCGGGCGATCCGGCCATGGTGCCGACGATCCGCATCTACGGGCCGGGGTTCTCGGTCGGGCCGACCCCGATGGCGCCGGACGGCAGCGGGCTCTACCAGTACGCTCAGGCCTTCGACAACACGTTCCAACTCGGCGAATACACGGTGGTGGTCTCCGAGGCGGCCTCCGCCACCGGCCTCTCCGATGGGACGGTGGACAACCTGGCGCTGAGCCTGCGCGCACCGGTGGCTAAGCAGACGGCGGTGGACGCGCTGCAGGGGACGCTCACGTCGATCGAGACCAAGCTGGACACCGACATCATTCCGAAGCTGAACCTGGTGGTTGGCTATACCGATCAAGTGGAAACGCTGCTGAACCAGGTGAAGGCGGACACGCAGATCCTGGTGACGAACTGGGGCGCGCTTGACGCCGCCACGGTGATGAACGAGCTCAGTAACCTGTCGCTCAAACTCGGCGCGCCGGCGACCGGTTCGCTGGCCGGCGACTTGGTGCAGATCAGGGGTGAGATGGCGAAAGACGCCACCGTGGCGAAGGCCACCGATTTGGCCGGTCTGGCGAGCCAGGCCAGCATCAACGCGCTGGATACCAAGTTGGGCACGCCGAGCACCGGCACAATCGCCGGGGACATTGCTGCAATCTCTGGAAGCTCAGGTTGTCCCACGCCCCCATGTTCCGGAAGCGGCGGAGATCTCACCAGCATTCAAGCGGCGGTTGATGAATTAAAGGCGGCCATGGGCACGCTGCAGCTGCAATCCGACGGGACCACGCTCGCGCAGATCTCCACCGCGGCCAGGGACAACGCGGCAGGAGCCAGAACCTCGGCCGATACCGCGGCGAGCGAGGCCGGATTAGCCAGAACGGCCGCCGATGCCGCCAAGACCGCAGCGGACAACACCCTTGGAGTCGCGACGGCCGGCCGGGACTATGCATTGGCCGCGCGCGACAACGCCGCCAACGCCGAGACCGCAGCGAATACCGCGGCGACCGAAGCCGGGACCGCACGCACCTCGGCTGATGCTGCAGCGGCCGTCGCCACAGCTGCCAGGGACCGGGCGACCGAAGCCCGCGACCGGGCTATCGAAGGCCGGGACTACGCGCTCGCCGGACGTGATTATGCGCTGACGGCGCGCGACAACGCCGCGACTGCGGCTACGAACGCTGGTACGGCCGCAACCGCGGCGATCAACGCTCAAACCTCGGCTGACGCCGCCCGCGACCGGGCGGTCGAGGCGCGTGATCGGGCCACCGAAGCGCGCGATGCGGCCACAGCACTGCAAGGATTGACCACCGAAGCCCGCGACCGAGCCGTTGAGGCCAGGGACGCGTCGGTGAACGCCGAAACCGCGGCCTCCGGCGCGCAGTCGGTGGCGGGCGAGGCCAGAGACCGCGCCATCGAAGGTCGGGACTACGCGTTGACCGCCAGGGACAATGCGGCAACGGCGCGCGACCGGGCCATCGAAGCCAGAGACCGGGCCACCGAGGCGCGCGATGCCACCACGGCTATCCAAACGAGCGCGGATGCCGCGCGTGATCGCGCCACCGAAGCCCGCGACCGCGCGACAGAAGCTCGCGACGCCACGACCGCTATCCAGACCCTTGCGACCGAGGCGCGCGACAACGCCGCCACTGCCGCGAGCGAAGCGGGTCTGGCCCGCACCGCAGCCGACACGGCGGCGCTTGAAGCCGGAGCGGCCCGCGCATCGGCCGACACCGCGGCCACTGTCTACGCGGGACAACTGACCGCGATCCAGGGCGACCTGACGACGTTGGCCGGCGTCATCGATGATCCGGCCCAGGCGGACCGGCTGCAACTGGCGCTGGATGACCTAACTACGATCAAAGACCAGTTGGCTGCGCTGCCAACGGATGGAAGCACCACAGACCTGACAGCGATCAACGCCGCACTCACCGCCCTCAGCGCTTCGGTGGAGCAGGTGAAGACGAACGTGGCGGCACTCTCGGCGACCGACACCGACACGCTGCTTGGAAAACTGGAGACGCTGCAAGAGACGGTGGCATCAGCGCAGGGCAGTGCGGCGGCGGTCGGCCTCTCGCAGAGCGCCTACACCGCGGCCAGCGAAGCGGTGACGATCCTGCGACAGCTGCAGGCGGACATTCAGGCCAAGGGGGCTGGATCGCCCACCGGCCTGAACCTGTTGGGCCAGCTCAACGATAAGCTGACGAGCGTCTCAAGCAGCGTCACGGTCATCCCCGGCAAGCTCAACAGCGATGAGCTGAGCGAGCAGTTGAAAGAGCTGGCGAAGCGGGCCGAGGGGGTCGCGACCGACAAGGGCTATCACTTCGACTCACTGTATGAGATGGCTGCGGGCCAGTCGACCGACGTCAAGACCGTCCGCAACCAGGTGGAGGAGCTGAAGCAGCTCCTCGAGGTGCAGCGCTCGATTCTCGAGCGGAACCTGGACACCCCGGTGATGAAGAGCTGGTTCGAGGCGCAATAAGCGCGCAGGAGGCGAACGGCACAGACGCAAGCCGGCCTTTCCGCAATGGGATGGTGGCGCGCCACGTCAGACAGAAAAGTCTGGCGAGTTTTTATGTAAGAGTATGGTATAGTTAGCGTTGGAGTGACGTAATAGAATGGAGAGACGGTTTAGCATCACGCTCGGTCTGGTGTTGGCCCTGCTGGGTCCGACAGCAAGCGCCCAGGCGGAGCTTGTCATGAAAATCCTCGTCGTCAATCCTTCCGAGACCGACACCAAAGAGTTCGACATCCGCAATCCGCTGCCTCAGGAAGTGAAGCCCGAGCACGTCCTCGACGCCGAAGGGCTTAAGGTCGACTATGACTCGCAGGCCGGCACCTATATGCTCGTCGGCACCGTGACGCTGAAGCCGAAAGAGTCGATCATCAGGCGGGTGCTGCTGGAAGATGTCTGGGTGATCGCCGCAGACCGCCTCAGTTCGGTCCGCCGGGAGACGCAGGCGGTATTGAACAAGTTGGAAGGCAGCACCTATGCCGAAAACGCGCAGCTCGTCGCGAAGTCCATCGACCGTCGGCTGGGTGAAATCGAAGAGAGCCAGGATCAGCCGTTCCTCAACCCGGTGCAGCACATCAACCGCTACCGGGAAAACATCAAGATGCTACAGATGGTCGAAGCGGATTTGGTCTCGCTGCGGCAGCTGATGGTCATGGCCGCGCTCAATCCGCCCAGCCAGCCGGCCGCGCTGCCGGGTGCTGGGGCCGGCGCGGGGGATGGTGTGACCGAGAAGGGGAGCCTCTCAATTCTGGCCACCTGGCGGCTGATCTTCATCATTCTTGGGCTGTTGGGATTCGTGAGCCTCTCGTTTTTCCTGATCTGGCAGCGGCAGTTGAAGCTGCAGCTGGCGAAGCAAACGAACCGCGATACGACGCTGCTGGACGGCGACCAGGGCAACGGCCATGGGAACGGCACGCACCCCTCCGGCGCCGACGCATCGCTGCCCTCCTCGACCACGCCGCCTCTGTCTTGAAATCCCCGCACCACCGTGTTAGCCTGACGTCATGCAGCGCTGGACGCTCGCTCTCATTCTGATTCTCGGCGTGGTCCTGCCCTCCTTTCTCGTCATTGCCGTCGCGACCTTCGCCTCGATCAAGGCGCTTTCCCGCAACCCGGCGGCGGCCCCCAAGATCCAGACGACGATGATCCTGGCGTTCATCTTCGCTACCGGGATCGCGGTGCTGGCGCTGCTCATCCTGTTCCACGTCTTCACCTCGACCTGATGCCCGCCGGGAAGCGCTCCGACTCCCTGGCGGTGCTGGAGGTCGCCCCGCGCGCCGCCAAAGTGATGCTGGCCTCCGCGTCGCCCTTCCAGATCCAGCGCGTCAACGCCAGCACGCTGGCGGAGCAGGCCGACGATCCGGTGACGGCGCTGCGCACCCTGCTGGCCGCGCAGCCGCTCGGCACGCGCGAGGTCGGGCTGCTCTTCGGGCGCGAGGCGTTCAGCCTTAGGACGCTCGAGCTGCCCTCGAGCGTCCCCAAAGAGATCGCCTCGATGCTGGAGCTGCAACTGGGCAAGCTCACCCCCTATCCGCGCGCCGAAATCCTCTCAGCCTGGACGGTGGTGGGGAGCTTCCGGGAAGGGTACACGACGGTGCTGCTGGCCATCGCCCGCAAGACGCTGATCCAGGGCGTGCTGCAGTTTCTCAAGACGAAGGGGCTGACGGCCCAATGGGTCGGCGTGAGCACGGAAGGGCTGGAAGCGTGGCGCGCGCGCTCCCAGCTCGCGGCGGTCGTGCCGGAGGGGCAGCTGCTGGCGGTGATCGACATCGATTTTGCCTCCACCGATTGCGTGATTCTCTCGCACACCGGGCAGCTGCTGTTCACGCACAGCATCACCCTCGGCTACGAGCAACTGGCGAACTCGGAGCAGGCCAAGCTGCGCTGGGTGGGCGAGCTGGTCCGCCTGCCGCGCATCCTGCTCCATGAAGACGTGAAGGGGCAGATCGGCCGCGGGCTGGTGACCGGCGTCTCGGCGGGCCTTGAACCATTGGTGGAGCAGCTGACGACGCAGTGGGGGGTCGCCATGGAGCTGGTGGATGCGCTGAAGCCGTTTGCGCCCTCCGGCGCCGTGGAAAAATCCGTGCAGGCGCACCGCGTCTCCTATACCGCGCTCGCCGGGCTGATGGCCTCGGGCAAACCGCCGCGCATCGACCTCATTCCCGAAGAGGCGCGCATGTCGCAGACGCTGCGCGTCCGTTCCACTCATCTGGCCCGGCTGGCGGGCAGCCTGACGGCGATCCTGGTGCTGGCCGCAGTGCTGTATCTGGAGCGCATCGTCATCCTGAGCGGCTATCTGAAGGAGTTGTCGGATCGGCTTGCGTCGGTCGAGCAGACGTCGCAGGAAGTGGTGCGGCGCCGGGGCCAGATGCAGCAGATCCGCGACTGGCTCGATCCCGCCGCCGGCCCCCTGGAGCTGCTGCAGGCGGTGGCGGTGGCGGCCGGCTCCGACCTGACGGTGACGCAGGTCTCCTACAACGGACCCGGCGAGGTCAAGATTCGGGGCACGGCCCAGGCGGTGCAGCTGCCCTATGCGTTCGTGGACCGGTTGAAGGCGGGCGGGTCCTTCGCCTCCGCTCCCTCCTGTTATGTCGCGAACAACAAAACGACCGGCAGCCGGGGGGCGGAATTTGAGATTGTCTGCGGGCGCAGCGCCGGGGAATCCTCATGACCTCCATGGTGAAGGCCTGGTGGCGCAAGCTCGGCAAGCGGCAACAGCTCGTCGTGATGGTGGTGGGGGGTGCGCTGCTGTTCTGGGTGCTGGATCTGGTGACCTTGCGGCCATTGCGCCGCCGCTTGCACCGTCTTCATGAAGAGGTCCGTCAGGCCGAGCAGCGGCTGACGGACGGGGTGATTGCCAACGAGCAGGCGGACGCGGTGGACCGGGCCTTTGAAGCGTATGCCTCGTATGCGAAGCCAGCGGGCGCTGCCCAGTCGGAGCTGGCTGGCGTACTCAGCGAAGTGGAAGCCGCCGTTCGCCAATCCGGGATGATTCTGTTGAACTTGAAGCCGCTCAGCCAGCGGGGTGACACCTCGGGGACGATCAGCGTCACCATCGACGGGGAAGCCACTCCCAGCCAACTGGTTCGTTTGCTTGACCAGCTGCAGCGTTCGCCGCGCCTGCTGAAGGTCGATGAGCTGACGGTGCGCGTCTCCGAAGCGCAGACGCTGCGCACCTCGCTCGTCATCAGCCGCCTCCTCCTGAAATGATCCCCTATGAATTTGACGCGGAACGGTTCAGCCGGTGGATCGCCTATGTGCTGCGGCACAATCCCAGCCGATACGGCCTGCAGACCGACCGGCACGGCTATGTCGATCTGGCGGAGTTCTTGCGGATCGCGCAGCGACGGTATCCCGAGGTCACTGCGGACCGGTTGCGGGAGCTGCTCGCCTCCTCCAGCCCTGAGCGGTTTGAGATCGCCGAAAACCGGTTACGCGCCCGCTATGGCCATTCGATTCCGGTGGAGCCGGTCGGCGAGCCGGTCGAGCCGCCCGAAACGCTCTACCATGGAACCGAGCCCGAACGGCAGACCGCGATCCTCTCCGAGGGTCTCCTGCCGCAGGATCGTCAACTGGTCCATTTGAGCGACACGCTCGAAGACGCCTTTGCCGTCGCCCGCCGGCGAACGGAGCAGCCGCGCATCCTGCGCGTCCTGGCCCGAGAGGCTCACCGAGCCGGCATCGCGTTTTACCGCGAAGGCAAGTTGTACCTCGCCCACCGCATCCCCCCAGATTTTTTGGCCTTTTCTCATGAAGCATGACGTTGCGATCCTTGGGGGAGGGATCATCGGTTGCGCGCTCGCTGAGGAACTGGCGCGCCGGGGCCGGCGCGTCACCATTCTCGAGCGCGGCTCCATCGGCGCCGAATCCTCAAGCGCAGCGGCCGGCATTCTCTCGGCGCAGATGGACTTGCCCAAGCCCGGTCCGCTCTTTGAGCTCTGCCAGGCGGCGCGCCGCATGTATCCCCGGTGGATCGAGCATCTGGAGCGGCGCTCCGGTGTGTCGGTGGGCTACCACGTCGACGGCATCCTTTATTTGGCGATGACCGGGCGAGAAGAGCGGGTGATGGACCGCCAGGTGCAGTGGCAGCTCAAGCGGGAACTACGCGTGGATCGCTGGTCACCAAAGGAGGTCCGGCGCCACGAGCCGGCGGTCGATGGCAAGGTGAAGCGCGGGTTTCATTTTCCCACCGAAGCCCAGGTCGACAACGTCGCGCTCATGCGAGCGCTAGCCGTCGCTTGTCGGAAGTCGAGTGTGGACCTGCGGGAAGGGGTCGCGGCGCGCCGCCTCCTGCTGCGCGGCCGCGCCGTTCACGGAGTCGAAACCGATCAGGGAACGGTCGAAGCGTCCGCGGTCGTCAACTGTTTAGGCAGCTGGGCGGCGATGGGCGGGGCGTTTCCGGTGCCGCTGCCGGTTGAGCCGGCGCGGGGGCAGATCCTGTGCTTTCGTGGACCAAAACGCGTCGTGCGCCATGCGGTGATGTCGGAGCGCGCGTATGTTGTGCAGCGCCGGGACGGTCGGCTGTTGGTCGGCTCCACAATCGAGCGGGCCGGGTTTGAGAAAGCGCTCACCCTGACCGGGATGCATGCCATTCTCTGCGGTACGCGCCACATGACCAGCGCACTGGAAGCGTGCACCTTTCTGGACGCCTGGGCCGGATTTCGGCCTGCGACCACCGACAAGCTGCCGATCCTTGGCGCGACCTCGATCGAGGGGCTCTATGTGGCCACCGGCCACTTCCGCCATGGCATTCTGCTGGCCCCGATCACCGCCCAGCTCATGGCCGAGCTTCTTGTCACCGGCCGCTCCTCGCTCGACCTCTCCCCGTTTTCTCCCCAGCGATTTCAGCGCTAATCTCTATTTTCCCAGGGCCTTGCCGCTCATAAAATCGATCAGGTAAGCTTGTAATACCTATCCATCGATCACCTGAACTGGAGATAGCCAATGAGGTTATGCCAGGCTGTCGCGACAGCCGTTGGATCATGTCTGGTTATCGTATGCGGATTCAGCGCTGCTGCGCTGGCTGCGGATACGCTCTGCGACCCCAGCCTCTCCACTACCGGGGGAAAATGGACAGTCCGGTGGGGGACATGGGCCGACAACAGCACTGAGCCTTCCTTTCATGTGGCCTGCCAGGGAATCACCACCGGAAATGCCAAGTCCGCTCGCATCACAACCAATGCTCTCAACGCCGTTTTGCTGGAGTGGTACAAGAACACGCCCTATGCGCCGCTTCGCCAAGCCGAAGCAACCTTCATGGTTCCCTCTACCGATGACTGGGGGCAAGCCCGATGGAACCATCTGGCCGTCTTTCCCGCCTATCGCCGGCCCATTGATGGGGAGCCTGTGCAGAGTCCTGATGTGCGGTTTGGACGGATCGGCGCCGATGTGTTCCACGACACGGCCAATGGGGAGCGGCTCGTCATTCAGTTTACTTCTTACAATGACCAGGGTTGCGATCCGGATGGAACGGGGCCGCTACCGGCTGAGGGCACCTTTGGTTGGATGCCGATTCCCGGAGGATTGCAACCAAACCACTGGTATCGGCTGCGGGCCCAAATTACCCAGCGCGCGGATAGCGGGCTTGATGTGATTGGGACCTTGCAGGATGCCAATCAACCCGGCTTCCCGATCATTGCGCAGACTTCCTTTAGCGCACCCCCGGCTTGCACCCCCACGTGGTACGCCGGCTCAGAAAATCGATGGGCCATGGGTGTCATGGGAACGACAACTCTCGTTGATACCTATCTGGATGATTTTGTCGGCTGGCCCGAACAAACATCCCCAACGATTTCCGCGGTAACGGCCACCAACATCACCTCTGCCACAGCCAAAGTCACCTGGACTACGCATGAACCATCGACTTCTCGAGTGGAATACGGACTGACCACCAGTTACGGGTCGCTGACGCCGTTGGACGCTACCCTCGTCACCAGTCATACGGTGTCCCTGAGTGGCTTGGCTACCAATACGGCCTACCACTATCGGGTTCGATCAAAGGACGCTTTCGGCAATGAGAGTCTTGGAGCGGACAAGACATTCACCACTACAGCACAAGATGTGACGCCTCCCACCGTGAGCATTACCAATCCCGCAACTGGCGCAAACCGGAGGCGCAAGACGACCATTTCAGTGACCGCGACCGCCTCCGACAACGTAGGGGTGGTGAGGGTGGAGTTCTACCTTGATGGGGTCTTGAAGAGCACCGATACCAGTAGTCCGTACAGTTGGTCCTGGTACACAGGGACCACGACGGGGCAGCGCACGCTGACGGCAAAAGCTTACGATGCGGCCGGGAACGTGAAGACGTCCGCGCCCATCGTCGTCAACGTGACACAGTAAGACGACAAAGGCAAACCCCGCGTAAGCGGGGGACGCAACGCCACGGGTCCCATGCGGATAGCCGGGCTGCCGAAATGGCAGGCTCGGTTTTTTTGTTCCTTGAGAGACAGGCGGTACGAGATTCATTGAGCGACCGATTCAACGGTCGCTCGCGTCGTTTCTGGTACCAGGAAGCGCTTACTCAACGGCAGGGGGGGCAGCCACACTTAAGGAGGTAGGGATGCGCGTAGCGGCACGGTGGACGCAGAGGCTGGTGTGGTTTATCGTGATCAGTATTGCTCCGTTGGGGTCAGCTGCTGTCGGCGCGGTCTGCGATCCAAGCCTGGCACCAACTGAGAATAACTGGGGCATGCGCTGGGGCACGTGGACCAGCGTGCCGAGCGAAAGCCCCGCATCCTATCACGTGGGCTGCCCGTCCAATGGTCAATCCGCCATTCTCACCACCAGCGCGACGAATAACGCCGCCATCCTTGAACGGCTGGTTCGATCGCCCGGAGGAGCGTTGCGCCGGGCCGATGTCAGCTTCCTTGTCCCCTCGCTGAACCAGTGGAGTCATCTGGCATCCTTTCCCGTCTATGATCCAGCCACCATCGGCCGCATCGGGGCCGATGTCTTTCATGACCCGGCAGGGGTGGAACCGGACCGTCTCGTCATCCAGTTCGACGGCGGATCGGGTCCGGGATGCGGGGAGACGAATCTGTACAGCTGGGTCCCGATCCCGGGTAATCTGCAACCCAACCACTGGTACCGGGTCAGCGCCCAGACGTCGCAGCGGGCCGATGGAGGATTGAATGTGCTCGGGGTGCTGCAGGATCTCCAACAGGAAGACCGGCCGATCCTGGTCGGAACGGCCTTTGAGGCGCCGGCCAGCTGCACGCCGGCATGGTACGCGACGGAAGCTCGCTGGGGCTTCGGGCATATGAGCATGGTGCCGACGATGGACGTCTTCGTGGACGATTTTGTCGGCTCGCCGAGCCCGGTGCCCATGGCGTTCCAGGAAGCGGGCGGCGAAGTGGTCATGGAGGCTGAGCATGCCGACGCGGCCAAGATCCGCAACGGGAAGAGCTGGGACCTCAAGCTCTCGCAAACCGGCTTCTCAGGCAACAGCTATGCCGAGGTGCTGCCCAACACGGGGGCGTCGCAGACCACCGGCTATGCCGCCGCCAGCCCGGAGTTGAGCTATCGCGTGAAATTTTCAACCAGCGGGACCTATTACGTCTGGATTCGCGGCACCGCCCTGACCACCGGGGATGACACGGTCCACGTGGGGCTCAATGGCGCCGCTGTGAGCACCGCGGATAAAATCACGGGCTTTCCGACCGCGTGGACCTGGAGCCGTGCGACCATGGACGGCTCCAGCGCCTATGCGCGCATCTTTGTCCCCAGTGCTGGCATCCACACGATCCATCTCTGGATGCACGAGGACGGCATGCGGGTCGATAAGATCCTGCTCCGCAAGAGCAGCTCCTCAACGCCGCCGACCGGCACGGGCCCTGCGGAGAGCCCGCGTGTGCCATAAGCATTGACGCCGTAATTCGGGTTTTCTATAATGAGGCGCTTCGCGTCTACCTCACCGATGCGCTTCCATCGTGCTCGACGCTTCATGTGTTTCATGGCCTTCCTGCTGGGCGTGTGCCTGCTGGCCGGCCGCTCTACGATGGCCGGAGAACCCGAAGCCTACCAGCACCTGGCCGAGCGGATGGACGTCTATTTCGCCGATGACCGTCCCCGCGTGATTGAAAGTTACGCCGCCCCGTATCCCCCAGGCCCGGACGGCACGCTCGAACGCGTCGCCTTTACCTATGATAACGCCTTGGCGGCTATTCTGTTTACGGCGCGCGGCGGCCCGGACGATCTCAGGCGCGCCAAGCTGATCTGCGACGCCTTGCTCTGGTATCAGGGGCGTGACCCTTTTGCAGACGGCCGGCTGCGGCAGGCCTACCGCGCGGATCAGGATCTCACGACCGCCCTGCAGCCCAAAACCCCCACGCAATTTAACCATTCGCAAACCGGAGAGCTGGCCTGGGCAGGGCTGGCGCTGTTGACCTACTTCCAGACCGTGCGGGACCCGCAGCACCAGAATCCGTTTGCCGATCCCAATGCGCGCTATGTGCAAGGAGCGATCACTCTCGCCCAGTTTTTGGTCGACCAGCTGCGCGATGACATCTTCAAGGGAATCTATCTCGGTTTCAGGGAGCTGCCCTTCGACACCACGCGCGGCGTGCCCATGAGTGACTACGGCGCCGTCACGACGCAGCCGCAGGAGATCCGCATCCCCTTGACAGCGTTCGCATCCCAGGGGATCAATATGGAACGGCTGCGCGCGATCTCCCTGGTGTTCGGAGACGCGCAATCACCGACGGGGACCGTCACCTTGCAGGCCATCAAGCTCGTCAATGCCCAGACCGGCGCCTCGCTGGTGATCGATGACTTCGCGGACACCAATCCCGTCCGGAATGCGTTGGGTTTTGAGATCGGGGGGATCGTCGACATTTCCCCGCATCCGACCGGCCGGACGCTGCGCTGGAACAGCGCAGACGGCAGCATCGATTATTGGTACAGCCTGCTGGTGGCGGATCCGAATGCGCTTCCCAGACTTGACGGCGCCGACTATACCGACCTGGCGCTGGTGCTCTCGGGCGCCGCAGGCGGGGAACGGCTCACGGTTGAGCTGCAAGGCTACCAGCTGGCGCAACCTCGCGTCACGGCGAAATCCACCGAGCATAACCTCGACGCCTACGTGCTGTTTATGCGCCTGTTCGATGTGACCGGCCAGACGGCCTGGCGCGTGCACGCGGAGGCGGTGAAGGAGTTTCTGCAGATCAGCGCGTGGGATGCCGCCGGGCAAAAGTTTTGGACCGGGACCTTGAGCGACGGAGCGATCGACCAATCGCACCTGGTCGAGGATGTCCAGTCCTGGGCGGTGTTGGCGTTGGGACAGGTCCAAGAGCGCGGCGGGAATGCCCTGAATTGGGTGGAGCAGCACTTAGCGCTCGCTTCCGACGGCTTCTCGGGTGTGGACTACGGCATCAACACCGGCGTCGGAGACCCCTGGTACACTCCGGATCCGGATGGGGTGTGGTTTGAGGGAACGGCGCATATGGCGAGCGCGTATCAGGTTTCAGGTCGCGCGGGCGGGGTCGATTTTTCCGATTTTTATCTGAGCCAACTGGACCAGGCCCAGCAGCTGGCGATGCACGCCAACGGCAAAGGCCTTGTCACCGCGTCGCACGACGGGGTGACATCAGGCTTTCCGTTTTTCAGCCTGTTTGCCTCCCCGCACATCGGCGCCACCAGCTGGTACCTGGCCGCGACACGCCACTACAACCCCTTTTGGCATACTAGCACGAGCGAACCGGTCCCCCATGACACCCCGGCGGTGGTTGATCTGGAACTCTCAGGGAGGATTCTCGAGGCGTCCGGTCAGCCGCATCCTGGAGCCCTCGTTCGCCTCTTCGGATTGGGCCGCTACCCCGACGGCCGACGGCTTGAGATGCTCACTGATGCTCAGGGGGCCTACTGGTTCGAGGATCTCCAGACGATCCCACGGGTCAGCCGGGCCATTGACCGATGCCGGCTCGTGGGCAGCTGCCGGCCGTTGCGCATCCGGGTCAGCGCATGCCAGCGCCGCTGGTGGTTCCGGGACCTGATTACGGGAAAGAGGCACAGCCTTCTCTATTTGGATCCCGCCAATCCGCAAGATCTCACGGCGATTGACCTCATCGCCGAGCCTCACTAAGCACGCCCTCTTTGTTTTCCATGCTTAATACTTGACTAAAAAGTCATATTATCGTACACTTGTCGTTGAGATGAAAGTCACCGCCCAAGAGGAGTACGGGTTGCGCTGCCTCCTTCAGCTGGCCAGGATCCCGCAGGGGGAGCTGGTCAGCGTCAAGGAGGTCGCAGCCAAGGAAGGGATCTCTGCCGCGTACGTGGAGAAGCTCTTGCGCATCCTTTCGCGGGCGGGTCTGGTCCACAGCATGAGAGGCATCAAGGGCGGCTATATGCTCAACCGGCCCGCCGCGCAGGTGACGCTCGGGGAGATCGTGCGGGCGCTGGGGACGGTGGAAACGACGAAGCATATCTGCACCGTGTTCACGGGCAATCAGGACGCGTGCGTGCACTTCAGTGACTGCGGCATCCGGTCGGTGTGGTCCGGGTTGACGACGTACATTCAGCAGTTCCTGGATCGCACTACCCTGGCCAGCCTGCTCGGTAACGAGTATGCCGTGTCCGCGCGTTTAGCGAAGGAAGGAAAACGATGACGAACGAGTCGTCTATTCAACCGTCCTTGCTGGTGATCGATGAGCTGCGGGTCTCCGTGGAAGACAAGGAGATTCTGAAGGGGCTGACGCTCACCATCAAGGCGGGCGAGGTGCACGCGATCATGGGGCCCAACGGCTCGGGGAAGAGCACGCTGTCGTTTTGCCTGATGGGCCATCCCAAGTATCGCGTCACGGCCGGCACGGTGCGGTATCAGGGGCAGGACATTCTCACGCTCTCTCCGGATGCGCGGGCCAAGCGCGGCATCTTCCTGGCGTTTCAGTATCCCACGGCGATCCCGGGGGTGACGATCGCCAACTTCCTGCGCGCGTCGCTGCGCGGCGTGCGCGGGCAGGACGTGCCCGTGAAGGAGTTCCGGCAAGCAGTCAAGACGCAATTGAAGGCGATCGGTATTCCCGATGCGTTCATGAACCGGTATGTCAATGACGGCTTCTCCGGAGGGGAGAAGAAACGGCTGGAGATTCTGCAGCTGGCCGTGCTCTCGCCGGCACTCGCGGTGCTGGATGAGACCGACTCGGGACTGGATATCGACGCGCTGAAGACCGTCGCGGCCGGGATCAACGCGCTGCGCAACCCCGAGCGGGGCATGCTGGTCATCACCCACTACCAGCGGCTGCTCGACTACGTCAAGCCCGATGTGGTGCACGTGATGGTGAACGGCCGCATCGTGCGCTCCGGCGGGCCGGAGCTTGCGCTGGAGCTGGAAGCGAAAGGCTACGAAGGGTTCAAGCCGGCGGTTGAGCCGGCCAGCGTGTAGGAGATCATGCCATGAGCACTCCCAAGCCGCAGATCAGCATCAACGACGACTACGAGAAGCTCTACGGCTTCCATGTGGATGAGCACTCCGTCTTCAAGTCCGAGCCGGGGCTGGATGAAACGAAAATCAAGCAGATCTCCGGCATGAAGGGCGAGCCGGCCTGGATGCTGAAGAACCGGTTGCGCGCCTACAAGCACTTCATGAACAAACCGATGCCCACCTGGGCGAACACGGAACTGCTCAACAGCATCCGGTTCAACGATATTTTCTATTATCTCAAGCCCATGGAGAAGAAAGGCGAGACGTGGGCAGACGTGCCGCCCGAGATCAAGGAGACCTTTGACCGGCTGGGCATCCCCGAGGCGGAGCGCAAGTTTCTCGCCGGGGTCAGTGCGCAATACGAGAGCGAATCGGTGTACCACTCCATGCACGAGAACTTGACGAAGCAGGGAGTCATCTTCCTCGACATGGACACCGGCCTCAAAGAGCAGCCGGAGCTGGTGCAGCGGTACTTCGGCACCATCATTCCGGCGGCGGACAACAAGTTCGCCGCGCTGAACACGTCGGTCTGGAGCGGCGGGTCGTTTATTTACGTGCCCAAGGGCGTGCGGGTGGAGATGCCGCTGCAGGCCTACTTCCGCATCAACGCGAAGAACATGGGCCAGTTTGAGCGCACGCTGATCATCGCCGATGAGGGCGCTGAGATCACTTACATCGAGGGCTGTACGGCGCCGACCTATTCGTCGGACTCGCTGCACTCGGCAGTCGTGGAACTGATCGCGCTGCCGCATGCCAAGATCCGCTACGTGACCATCCAGAACTGGTCCAAGAACGTCTACAATCTGGTGACCAAGCGGGCGGTGGCGCATGAGGGAGCGACGGTGGAGTGGCTCGACGGCAACCTCGGCTCCAAACTGACGATGAAGTACCCCGGCGTGTATCTGATGGGGCGCGGGGCGCGCGGCGAGGTGCTCTCGGTGGCGTTTGCCGGCGATGGGCAGCACCAGGATGCCGGAGCCAAGATGATCCACGCGGCCCCCGACACCTCGTCGGTCATCACCTCGAAATCGATTTCGAAGGGCACAGGGCGCACCAGCTATCGCGGCCTGGTGAAGGTCTATGAGGGCGCGACAAACTCCAAGTCGACCGTGCGGTGCGACGCGCTGCTCCTGAACCATGAGTCCCGCTCGGACACCTATCCGACGATGGAGATCGACGAGAAGCGGGTCCAGATGGGCCATGAGGCCACCGTTTCGAAGATCGGCGACGAACAGCTCTTCTACGCGATGAGCCGCGGGCTCACCGAGCAGGAAGCGATGAACATGATCGTCAACGGCTTCATCGAGCCGTTCGTCAAGAAGCTGCCGCTGGAATACGCGGTCGAGCTCAACCGTCTGGTCCAGCTCGAGATGGAAGGCGCCGTCGGGTAAGGGGGCGGCCATGTCCGGAGCGTTCAGCGCGACCACCATCGACCAACTCGCCAGGCAGCTCAAGGAGCCGTCATGGCTCACCGAGCGGCGCCGACGGGCGCTGGCCAGACATGCCGAGCTGCCGTGGCCGCATCCCAGCGACGACATCTGGCGGCGCACCGACGTTTCGCTGCTCGATCCCTCCAAGGGGTTTACCCTCGCGCAGCCCGGGCTCGTGCAGGGCATCCCGCTCAGCGAGCAGCAGCTCGCCGGCTTCACCCAACCCCTCGGCAACGAACAGCTGCTCGTCCGCGCCAACGGCTCCTGGCTGGCCGGCGGCGGGTCCTCCGGCGAAGTCCGCGTCCAGGAGCTGACCCAGGCCGCACAGGCGCAGGCGGAGCCGATCCGCCGGCTGCTTGAGGCGGACGGCTTCAGCGAGGCGGAGCAGAAGTTGGCAAGTCTCAATGACGCTTTCCACCACGATGACGTCGCGGTCCAGGTGCCGGCCGGGGTGCGCGCGATCGAGCCGATCCGACTCGTGCACCTCTCCTCTCTCAATCCCCCCGAGGCGCTGTTTCCGCTGACGGTGATCACCGTCGGCGCGGGCGGCTCGCTTACCCTGATCGATGAGTACGTCAGCGTGAGCGCTCAGGGTGAGGCTCCGCACCTCATTCACGGGCGGATTGAGATCGTCCTGGAGCCCGAGGCGTCGCTGCACTACGTGCGGTTGCAGCGCTGGGACCGTCAGGCCAGAGAGTTTTCGCTGCAGCGCGCCACGCTGGGCCGCGGAGCGACGCTGACCATGGCGAACATCAACCTGGGGGCAGCACTCTCCAAGGCGCACCTGGTGACGAAGCTCGCCGGCGAGGGCGCCTCGACGAGGCTCTACGGGTTCGTCTTCGGGCACGACGCCCAGCATATCGATCAGCATACCCTGCAGGATCACCAGGCGCCGCGCACGACCTCCGACCTCCAGTTCAAGGCCGCGCTCCAGGATCACAGCCGCATGATCTACACCGGCTTGATCCGCATCGCGCCGGCTGCCGTGCGGACGGAGGCGTTTCAGGCCAATCACAACCTGATGCTCAGCTCCACCGCCAAGGCGGAGACGATCCCCATGCTGGAGATCCTGGCCGACGACGTGCAGTGCAAGCACGGCGCGTCGATCGGGCCGATTGACGACGAACAGCTGTTCTACCTCATGTCGCGCGGCATCGCGCGGGAGCCCGCCCAGCGGCTGGTGGGGATGGGTTTCATCGAGCCGATCATCCAGCAGGTGCCGTTTGAGCCGCTCCAGCAGCGGTTGCGCGAGGAGATCGAAGGAGGACTGCACGCATGAACGAGCGCGCCCAGGCCGCCGGTTCGTTCGTCGAAGCCGCCAAGGCGGGCGAGATTCCCGTCGGACAGTTCAAGGCGGTGCAGGCGGGCGGCAAGCGGCTGCTGATCTGCCATGCCGACAGCGGATTCTACGCGGTCGACGACACCTGCACCCACGATGACGGGCCGCTGGGAGACGGCTGGCTCGAGGGGACGGAGATCGAGTGCCCCCGCCACGGCGCGCGGTTTGACGTGAAAACCGGCAAGGTGCTCTGCCTGCCCGCCGCGGTGCCGATCAACTCCTACCGCGTGCAGGTGGACGGCGAGGCTGTGAAGGTGAACGTCCACGAGGTGATGCCCAAGTGATGTTGGATGTGAAGCGGATCCGACAGGATTTCCCCATTCTGAACCGAAAGGTTCATGAGAAGCCGCTCGTCTACCTGGACAACGCCGCCACGACCCAGAAGCCGCGCCAGGTGATCGACGCGCTCGTCAACTACTACAGCCGCTATAATGCGAACGTCCACCGCGGCATTCACACGCTGGCCGAGGAAGCCACTGCAGCGTACGAAGCGGTGCGCGAACGGACCGCCCGCTTCATCAACGCCTCCTCCCCGCGCAGCATCGTCTTCACGCGCAACGCGACCGAGGCGATCAACCTCTTCGCGAACGCCTGGGGCCGCGCCAACCTGAAAACCGGCGATCAGATCTTGCTCTCCGAGATGGAGCATCACTCCAACCTGGTGCCCTGGCAGCTCCTCGCCAAGGCCACCGGGGCGACGCTGGCGTTCCTCAAGATCACCGACGACGGCCGGCTACGCCTGGAGGAGCTCGACGCCTTGCTGACTCCTCGGACCAAACTGGTGTCGCTGACGCACATGTCCAACGTCCTGGGGACCATCAACCCCATCGAGCAGATCGCGGAGCGCGCCCGCCTGCGCGGGGCGCTGCTGCTCGTCGATGCCGCCCAGAGCGTTCCGCATCTGCCGGTGGACGTCGCCCGGCTGGGCTGCGACGCGCTGGTCTTCTCCGCGCACAAGATGCTCGGGCCCACCGGTGTGGGCGTGCTGTACGCCCGCGAACCGCTGCTGGAATCGATGGAGCCGTTTCTCGGCGGCGGGGAGATGATCAGCGATGTGCAGCTGACCAGCTCGACGTGGAATGAGATCCCCTGGAAGTTCGAGGCGGGCACGCCGAACATCGCCGGCGTCATCGCCTTCGGCGAGGCGCTCGCGTATCTTGAGCGGGTGGGCATGGACCAGATCCGCGCCCACGAACGCGAGCTGACGGAGTACGCGATCCAGCAGCTGCGCAAGGTTGACGGCGTGACGCTCTACGGTCCCGTCGGCGCAACCGCCGAGCGCGGCGGGGCGGTGTCGTTCAATGTGGACGGGTTGCACCCGCACGACGTGGGCACGGTGCTAGACGCCGAAGGGGTGGCGATCCGGGCCGGGCACCACTGCGCCAAACCGTTGATGAGGCGGCTGGGAGTGGCGGCGACGGCGCGCGCGAGCTTCTACCTCTATAACACGCCGGAGGAGGTCGACCGACTCATAGAGGCTCTCCGCGCCGCGCAGGCGTTTTTCAGTAAGCCTTCGCGTGCGAAGGCCGCGGTGTAAGCGATGGTCGAACAGTTGGACGAGCTCTACCGGGAAGTCATCCTCGAGCATTTCAAGAATTCACGCCATAGCGGCGAGCTGCCGGATGCGCAAATCAAAGTGGACGGAGCCAACCCGCTGTGCGGCGACGAGATGACGTTCCATCTGAAGATGGGAGACGGACGCATTCAACAGGTCCGGTTTCACGGCAAGGGCTGCGCCATCAGCCAGGCAGCCGCGTCGATGCTGGCCGGGCAGCTCGAGCAGAAAACCGTGGGGGATGCGACCAAGATGATCGGAGCGATGAAAGGGCTGATGCAGGGCAACGAGCCGGATCCCGCGATCGATCTCGGCGATCTGGAGGCGCTGGCCGGCGTGCGCAAGTTTCCCGTGCGCGTCAAGTGCGCTGCGCTCTCCTGGAACGTGGTCGAGCGGGGATTGGCCGACTACAAGGGCGGATGAGATGACCATCACCGAAGCACAAGTCATGCAGGCATTGAAGCCGATCGAGGATCCCGAGCTCCACCTGGGGATCGTCGACCTCGGCCTGATCTACGGCGTGGACGTCAACCCGCAGCCGGAAGGCGACGACGTGAAGGTCACGATGACGTTCACGTCGCCGTTTTGCCCTTACGGCCCCACGCTGAAAGCGTCAGTGCAGCGGACGGTGGCCACGGTCCCCGGCGTGAAGAATGCGGCGGTGAATATCGTGTTTACCCCTCCGTGGGATCCCCACACGATGGCCTCCGAGGACTGCAAGATCGCCCTGGGGTTGGGATGGGGTGAGGAGCCTGAAGCCGGCCCGGAGATTGAGAACCAACGCTGAGGGCTTTTCTCCCCGTCAGACGCTTCGTCGTACTCGTTCCTCCCGTACGTCCTCGATATGACAGAGGTCATACTCTTCCTGCCCCCACTCGACTATCCTGATCGCCGATCTGGTACAATGCGAAACGGGAGCAGCACATGGCGGAGGCGATGGTGACAGATTTGTTGCAGCAGCACGGCATTCGCCGCCCCGGCGCGGTGGCCTGGAACCTCGGGATACGCGAACTCGTGGAGGCCGCGCTGCATCGGGGGGAGGGCCGGCTGGCGAAGGGTGAGGCGCTGGTGGTGCGCACCGGCGCGCACACCGGGCGGGCCCCGAACGACAAGTTTTTTGTCCGGGAGCCATCCAGTGAGCCGCACATCGCCTGGGGCAAGGTCAACCGGCCCATCGAGGCGGAACGGTTTGACCGGTTGCACCAGAAGGTGCTGGCGCATTTCGAGGGCCGCGATCTCTTCGTGCAGGACTGCGCGGTGGGGGCCGACCCGGCATTCCAGCGGCCGCTGCGCGTCATCACCGAAACCGCCTGGCACAGCCTCTTCGCGCGCACCATGTTCTTGCCGCGCCGCGCAGCAGATGAGGCGTCGATGTTCACCGTGCTGCACGCGCCCAGCCTGCAGGCCGATCCGGCGCGCGACGGCACCAACTCCCCGACGTTCATCCTCATTCACTTCGGCCGGAAGCTGGTGCTCATCGGGGGAACAGCGTACGCCGGCGAGATCAAGAAATCGATCTTTACGGTGATGAACTACCTCCTGCCGCTGCAAGGCGTGCTCTCGATGCACTGCGCGGCGAACGTCGGCCCAGCGGGGGATGCGGCGGTCTTCTTCGGCCTCTCCGGCACGGGCAAGACGGCGTTGTCGGCCGATCCGCGCCGGACGCTCATCGGCGATGACGAGCACGGCTGGAGCGACCGCGGCGTCTTCAATCTGGAAGCGGGCTGCTACGCCAAGGCGATCCGCCTCTCTCCGACCGCGGAGCCGGAGATTTACGCGGCCGTTCATCGCTTCGGCACCGTGCTGGAAAACGTCGTCGTCGACTCGGCGACCGAGACCCTGAATCTCGACGATGAGTCCGTCACCGAAAACACGCGGGCAGCCTATCCGCTTGAGGCGATCGCGAACGCCAGCCGCACCGGAATGGCCGGCCATCCCTCGCATGTCATCATGCTCACCTGTGACGCCTTCGGCGTGCTGCCGCCGATTGCCAAACTCACGCCGGAGCAGGCGATGCACCACTTTCTCTCCGGCTACACCGCGAAAGTCGCCGGCACGGAGCAGGGCGTGAAAGAGCCCTCAGCCACCTTCAGTGCCTGCTTTGGCGCGCCCTTCATGGCGCTGAAGCCCGGCGCCTATGCCGCACTGCTCGGCAACAAGATTGCGACGCACCGGGTGGCCTGCTGGCTGGTGAACACCGGCTGGACCGGCGGGCCCTACGGGACGGGCCGCCGCATTCCCATCCAACATACGCGCGCCATGGTGGAAGCCGCACTCAGCGGCGCCCTAGCCAACGCACCCACGGTGAACGATCCTGTGTTCCAGCTGGCCCGGATCACCCGTTGCCCCGGCGCGCCAGAGGGTCTGCTGGATCCTCGGTCAACCTGGGCGGATCCAATGGCCTATGATGCCAAAGTCCGCGAGCTGGCAGCCAAATTTCGAGAGAATCTCAGTGCTCGTGCTTGAAATCCCCCCCAATCCGAATTGCGAGGCGGTTGAGCTGCGGGTGTTCCACGCCCTGGAGCCGCCGCGCCCGGTGAGTCAGATCCGCCTTGAGAGGGAACCCGGCAAGCCGGAATGGTGCGAGGTGGTTGGCTGGTCGCTGGCGAACACGCCTGAGGCCGCTCTGGCACAGAAGGTGGACGACTCGGGGGAAGGGACAGCCTTGCTGATCCATGGCGGAGCAGCCGGGTTACGCCTGCGGCCCATCGGCAGTCGCGAACCGTGGCACCTCGACAGCCCCCATCAGTGGGGGCTCACGTTCATCATTACCGCCGACCCGCACGACCTCCGGTTCGCCTAGTTCCCGAAATCGTCTTTGACCGTCGAGGCCCCGTCCCCTACAATAAGAGGTTATGATGGCCGATAACCTCATCGAACGACGCCTCCAAGAGTTCCTCCGGGAAGTCCCGCAGGCCAGCCGGCAGGAGATCGACGAGTTCCGCCAGCTGGTGGAGCGCTACTTCCTCGGCGAGCTCTCGCCGGATGAGTTCAAAGCGCGCCGCCTGCATATGGGGACGTACGGGATCCGCGGCACGAAAGACATCCACATGATGCGGATCAAGATCCCCGCCGGCAAGCTCACCGCGGAGCAGCTCGAGTGCCTGGCCGATCTGGCCGCAGCCTACTCCAAGGAGATCGGCCATATCACGACCCGCCAGGACATGCAGCTCTACTGGATCCCCACGAAGGAAGCCTCTGTCGCCATGGCCAAATGCGCCGCCGTCGGCCTGACCACTCGCGAGGCGTGCGGCAACAGCGTGCGCAACGTGACCGCCTGCCACTTGGCCGGCGTGAGCCCCATCGAGCTCTTTGACGTGACCGCGCACGCCGAGGCGGTGACCCGCCATTTTCTCCGCAACCCCGCCAGCCAGAAGCTGCCGCGCAAGTTCAAGGTCGCCTTCGAAGGCTGCCCGGTCGACCACGCCAAGACGGCGATCCACGACATCGGCGCGGTCGCGGCGGTGCAGGAGATCGGCGGCACGCGCGTCATCGGGTTTAAGCTGTACGTCGGCGGCGGCCTGGGGGCGGCCCCGATGCAGGCGATCTTGCTTGAGCCCTTCACGCCCGCTACGGAGCTGTTGCGCACGTGCGAGGCGGCTGTGCGCATCCACGACCGGCTGGGCGACCGGAAGAACAAAGCCACCGCCCGGATCAAGTTCGTCGTCAAACGGCTCGGACCAGACGCCTTCCGCAAAGAGGTCTTCGCCGAGCGGGAGAAGTTGTCGCGCTATGCCTATCCCGAAATGGAGCAGACCGAGACGGATGAACGGCCGCCGGTCAAGACCGACGTCAAATCCGCCCCGCCGGTGAACGGGACGTACAAGCGCTGGATGTTCACCAATGTGATGGGCCAGAAGCAGGCCGGCTACTCTATCGTGACGATCCGGCTGCGCTTGGGCGATATCTCTTCCTCCCAGATGCGCGCGCTGGCACAGATCATCCGGCGTTACTGCGGGGGGCAGCTGCGGACCGCGATCGACCAGAACCTCATCCTTCGCTGGGTCCGCAACGAGCATCTGACGTCGCTCTTCAGCGAGTTGGAGCCGATCGGATTGGCTGAGACCGAGGCCGGCAAGCTCTATGATGTGACCTCGTGCCCTGGGGCGGAGACGTGCCAGCTCGGGATTTCCGCTTCGCGCGGGCTCTCCCGCGCGCTCGAAGCCCGGCTGAAGGAAGCCAAACTTTCCGGTGAGGACGTCGACAATATCCGCATCAAAATCAGCGGTTGCCCCAACTCCTGCGGCCAGCACCATATCGCCGACATCGGCTTCTTCGGCGGGGCCCGCAAGGTCAATGAGAAGCTGGCCCCGCACTTCCAGTTGATGCTGGGCGGAATGGCGGCGGAAGGGCAAGCGAAGTTTGGAGAGCCGATTCTGAAGCTGCCCGCCCGGCGGATTCCCGAGGCGGTGGTGCAGATGCTCGCGCTCTACCGGAAGGACCGCACGTCCCCGCAGGAGGCCTTCGGCGTGTTCGCTTCCCGTGCGGGCGCGGGCTATTGGAAGCAAGCGCTGGAGCCTTTCACGACGCTTCCCCCGTACGACGACTCCCCGGAGAGCTACCGCGACTGGGGAGCCGAGACCGAGTTCTCGCTGGGCGGCATGGGTCCCGGCGAGTGCGCGGCCTGAACCCCTCCATCCTTCGCTTCTTCACGAGCTAACCGGTTCATCAGTCGGCCGTTCCCCAATACCGGATGATCTCCTCCTGAGCCGAGAACCCTGGCGGGCTATCGAGCGGTAGATTGCCGTCATAGATGAACTCCCGCCGGGGGACATTGGTGATGTTGTAATCGTCCAAGTCAGGGTGCCGGATGTCGTGAGGCGTCGTCCCATCGGCGAGGCGAGTGGGATCGTTGTCGCGAAGATTGATGAACGCCCCGACCTGCCGCAGCAGGATTTTTCCCTTCACCACGTTGACTCCGTCATCGGGAGGCAGGACCTTGCCCGGATGGGGTTCCGGCGAGCTTTTGCCCCAATCCTGCATCGTGTGGTCATGCCCGGTCAGGCTGTGCTCATTGGACTTCTGCAACGGTGCGATGATCGCCACGTGTTGCTCCGTCGGCGGTGCGTACTCCTGCAGCCAGGCCGCATACGGCGGGATCGTCGTGTTCTGGGCGGCCGGATCGCCATACGTGGAGACGAAATTGTTGTAGCCCGCGGTCTGATCGTTCCAGGCCGCAATCGTTTGAGGGACCGTCTTGCCCGGGGCCGGCGCCACGAATCCCTGATAGTCCTTGAAGGAGCCGGACACATGGTACGTGTGATTGCCGGTGATGATCGCCGCACCCTTCGGGTTGATCTTGTTGAAGTCTCCCTTGACGTAGATGGCCTCCGGGCTGACCACCGTCAGGCCGCTGTTGAGGGTGTCTCCGGTCAGCCGGACCGGAACCTCGCTATAGACGACCGGCGGGTTCGCGGATCCGAGGCAGTTGGTCAGCAGGTTGGCGTCGATCTCCACGACGGTCACCATTTTGACCGTCGAGGGATTCGCGAAGGTGTGCGCGCTGAAGGCGCTGCTGCACGGCAGGGAGCTGAGGCCGGTCGTGTCGCTGATCGCAATATCCGCGGGTTGTGCCCCTCCCGGAGAGAACTTGTGGACGAAGGTGTCGATGTCATCGAGGACGCCGCCGCGCGGTGTGGCGCCCGTGTTGATTTCTTTCAGGAAGTCGGTGAAATCCGCCGGGGCGCTGGTGAGCCAGGCGGAGTAGTCCGCCGGGTTGTCGGTGGACTGCCAAGGGGTGGCCGAGCTGGTAGGCGCGGGGACCTCTTTCTTCTCCCACACACCCGTGACGCTGTTGTATTTGGAAATATAGATCGGCGCTTCGGTGGCCGGCGTGCCGGCGGTGCGGCGCAGCGCGCCGTAGATATTGATGCTCCCGGCTTGCACTTCAATGGCTTTCAGGGCCGGGGTCGTACCATGGTTGCCGCCCTCCAACGTCAAGTTACCTTCGACGTGGATGCGCCCGGTGCCTCCCTCAAAGGTCAATTTTTGCCCGTTGCGGAGCTCGACGTTGCCATCTACCAGCCACGCATACTGCAGGAGGCCCACCGGCTCAATCACCTCCGTCACGGTTGTCTGCACGCCGTTCGAGATGCCCACGGACTGAATCCGGACCATCGATGGATTCATGGGATCAGGTTGCGCATAGGCGGCGGCCGAGTCGCCTCCGAGTGGCAGGACGTACGCGCCTGTTCCGTCAATCGTGGCCCCTGAAAATGTGGGGATCGGCATGGAGCTGGCGGGGGTGTTGTCGGCGTTGCGCGTCAGAAAGGTCCAGCCCGCGTTACGGTTTTCCGCGAGCAAGACGTCGAGGCCGGCCTCCGCAGCGTGAAAGGATTTCGTCTTCTCCAGATAGCGAGTGCTCGCGCGTGATTCCACCAGAGCGCGAACCAGCATGACATTCGCGAGCGCAACCAGGCTGGCCAGCAACGTCATGGTCATGAGCAGGATGAACCCTTTGTTACGCGTTCGCATCCTCCACACCCTCCCGGGGATAAAAAATGCCGAACCTTCACCCTGGTTCGGCGGCTCGGCGATCCTCTTCCTGGTGCGGCAGCTTGGCTGTCCTAAGAGGACCCGTAGCTTTCCGGCCCTAGCTTGCGCTAGGTGTGGCGTTCTCGTCAGGAATCGATTGTCACCATAAGTTTACCTGAGGCTGGAGAAGGAAAACAAGCCATGCCCTGCACGGTTCCGCTTCCCCAGGGAACTGTGCTATCATAACAACTTCCCACCGATGCAATACCTCCTCGGTTCTCTTGGGTCGTTAAAGATTGCGGTGCCGCTGCTGGTTGCGATTGCGGGGGTGCTCGCTTGGGGCACGATCTACGAGGCCCGGTTCGGCACCTCGGCGGTCCAGCGGTTCGTGTACCACTCCTGGTGGTTTCAACTCCTGCTGGGGTTTCTCGGCGTCAACCTGGCGGTGGCCGCGCTGGGGCGGTATCCCTGGAAGCGCCGGCATCTGCCCTTCGTGCTGGCGCACCTGGGGATCATCCTGATTCTCCTGGGCGGCATCATCGGCGGGCGATTCGGGATCGAGGGGCAGTTGATCATTCCCGAGGGACGGGCCGAGCAAATCCTGGAACTGCCTGGCAACGTGCTCCTTGTGCATCAGCCCAATCCGGGCGTGCATCACGTGATCCCCACGCGCTTTGAAAGCCAGGCATGGGTCCATGAGCCGAACCTGACCTGGCCGGTGGTGTTGGGCGACCGGACGATTCAGGTGACGGCGGACCGGTATGCGCCCGATGCGGTGACGGAAGAAGAGATCACGGAGGATGGGACGGAGGCGAACCCCGCGGTGCGCGTGCAGCTGATGCATGAGGAGCAGCGGGACGAGCTGTGGCTGTTTGCCAGAGACCCGGAGCGGTTCGGCGCGGGATGGGGGGAAGCGCACGTCCTCTTTCTTGAGCCGGCCGGCGAGAGCCAGTTGAAGCAGCTCCTCGGGCAGGCCAAGGGCGAGGCGGCTCCCAGGGGAACGATCTCCGTGAAACTGCCAGGTATGAAGCGCGCGCGGGAGATTCCGGTGCCTGCGGACGCTACTCGCACTGTCGCCGTTGAGGGCACCCCCTACACGGTGATGTTCAAAGATTACTTCGCAGATTTCGCCATTACCGAAGAGGGGCCGGTGAGCCGGTCCGCCCAGCCGAACAACCCGGCGGTCTCGTTCGTCCTGACCGGGCCGGAGGGCACCGACGTATATCTGCTCTTCGCGTTGCATCCCGAATTTCAGGCGATGCACGGATTTAGCCACAAGATCTCAGGGGAGGTCGGCTACGCGCATGCGCCGGCCGCCTCGTTGCCGCCCAACGGCATCGGGTTGATCCGAGCGCCCTCCGGCGCGCTGATGGCCGTGCTGACCGGCGCCGGAGACCAGCGCCAGATCATCGATCCGGTGGAGATCGGCGCCTCGTACGCGCATTCTTGGTTGGGCTATCAGTTCAGCGTGGCGGCCTACTATCCAACCGCCCGGCTGACGCCGCGGATCACCAACCGCAGTAATGAGGTCCGGGCGGAAGCCGTGCACCTGACCGTGCGCGATGGCGAGCAGACAGCCGAGACGTGGCTGTCGCTGAGGGGCCGCGCTGAGCTGCCCCTGGGCGCTGAGCCGGTGACGGTGGAGTACCGGCCCGCGCAGCGGGAGTTGCCGGTGACGATCAAACTGCTCGACTTCCGCAAGATCGACTACCCGGGCACCCAGATGGCGGCCGGGTTCGAAAGCGACGTGGAGCTGACCGATTCGAAGCGGGGTCTCATCCTGATGCGCAAGATCAGCATGAACAAGCCGCTGCGCTATCGGGGGTTCAGCTTTTTCCAGTCCAGCTATATTGACGGGCCGACCCAGACGACCGTGCTCTCCGTCCGCAGCGATCCCGGCACCCCGCTGGTCTATGCCGGGTTCCTCATTGTCATCGCCGGCGTGGTGAGTCTCTTTCTGCGCCTGGGTTCTCCCGTTGCCGTGAAGGCCCGTCCATCCGCGAGGCGGAAACGCACAAGGAGTCGCTCCACATGAGACCGCTCAGCCCGCTGACAGCGCTCTTTGCCACGATGCTGCTTGCGTCGGACGTCTTCGCCGGCTCCACCCCGGCCGTTGCCGTCTCGCCCAAGGCGTTGCAACTGGTGCGCCTCATTGCGGTCCAGCATGACGGCCGGCACAAGCCGTTTGACAGCTTCGCGATGGAAATCCTGGCGCAGGTCACGGGCGCGCCGCGCATCGGGCGGGCGGATCCTGTCGCCACCGTGCTGTCGATCATGGCCGAGCCCGAACGCTGGCAGGACGCGCCGCTGCTCTCCATCCCCTTTGTCCCGCTGCGCGAGGCGCTGGGGATGAGCCGCAAGGCGACCCACGCGTCCTACAATGAGCTGATCGCCAGCCGGAAGCTGATGCGGCTGCTTCCAGACATCGTGGCCAAGCAGCAGCGGGACGAGAAACTTTCGATGCTCGAGAACGAAACGATGGACGCCTTCCAGCGGTTCGTCTCGCTCAGCAGGCTCTTTGAGCAGCACGTGGAGCTCGTGCCGCCTCCGGAGGGTTCGCCGGATCGCTCCTGGCTGCCGATTCTGCAGCCGCAGGGCTATGCGGCCGAGCCACAGCTGGCACTGCGGAATGGTTGGACCGGCCTGATTGAAGCGATTCGTTCGGGAGAGGCGTCATCGGTCGAGGCCTCCGCGGCTCAACTGGCCCAGGTCTTGCGCGCCGCCAACCCCTCGGCATATCCAGCATCATGGCGGCTTCGGTTGGAAGTCTTCTATAATCATGCCGGTCCATTCCGCATCGCCCGCGTGTTCTACCTGATCGGGGCGATCGGGTTTCTGCTGAGTCTCATGGCGCGCGCGCGATGGGGCGTGCCGACAGGGTGGGGCGGGCTGGTGGCCGGCTATGCCATCCACGGGGCGGGCATTGCCATGCGCGTGGTGTTGGGCGGACGCCCGCCCGTGTCGAACTTTTTCGAAACGATGCTGTGGCTGCCGTTTGTGGCGGTGACGCTGGGGCTGATCTTTGAGCGGCTCTACCGGATCCGGTATGCCGGGCTGGGCGCGGCCCTCCTGGCAGCCCTGACCCTCTTCCTGGCGGACTACGTGCCGCTGGACTCCAGCATCGTGCCGGTCGTGGCGGTGCTGCGCAGCAACCTCTGGTTGACGGTCCATGTCCTGACGATCGTGGCCAGCTACGGGGCGTTGGCGCTGGCGACGGTTGCCGCGCACGTCTACGGTACGCTCTATCTGATGGGCGGGCGCAAGCATCCGGCGCTGATCGCGTTGGACCTCTATCTGTACCGCACGATTCAGGTCGGTGTGGTGCTGCTGGCTGGGGGCGTCATGCTGGGCGCGGTGTGGGCCAACGCCTCCTGGGGCCGCTACTGGGGCTGGGATCCAAAAGAGACCTGGGCGCTCATTACGCTTCTGTGGTTCCTGGCGATTCTGCACGGACGGTTCGCCGGATGGATCCGGGGCGTGGGGGTCGCACTCAGCACGATCGGCGGGTTTCTCCTGCTGTTGGTGACCTATTACGGCGTCAGCTTCTACCTGGTGGGGCT
>ORMF010924223.1_pt1 | contig 56096 bp, 55 predicted proteins | sample 1779871 | NCBI WGS metagenome assembly ORMF01 (sample SAMEA104232316, study PRJEB22302) | groundwater metagenome | biome: forest; feature: aquifer; material: groundwater | place: USA | collected 2011-08-07 | depth 5.4 m | reverse complement strand
GCGGTGGATATCGAGGATTGCATCCGCATGAACGTGTCCGCGATGGCCGTGCAGGTGTTCATCGGCGGCCAATTCGAATCGCAGAGCGTCCACAACATGACGCGACTTGTCGACGCCGGAAACCGCTTCGGGATTCCAGTGCTCGGCGTTACCGCCGTAGGCACGGAACTGGTGCGCGATGCGAAGTACATACGCCTGGCGACGCGCATCTGCGCCGAGCTAGGCGCTTCGTTCGTGAAGACGTATTTCGTGCCTGGCTTCGACACCGTTACTGCGCAATGTCCGGTGCCCATCGTCATCGCCGGCGGCAAGAAGCTGCCTGAGCGCGAAGCCCTGCAAATGGCGCGCGACGCCATCGATCAGGGTGCGGCCGGCGTCGACATGGGGCGAAACATTTTTCAGTCCGATTCTCCGGTCGCGATGATCCAGGCGGTGCGCAAAGTGGTGCACGAAGGCGCGTCGATCAAAGAGGCTTACGATCTTTACGAAACCGTGAAGCACAAGAGATAGCTCGCAGCGTCTTCTTAGCGTGCCCTGAACGCCTCCAGGCGATATTGCCGATAACCTTTAATCCGCGTCAAGTAAGCGGCATTGGCGCGGTATGCCTGGATACCCATGCATACTGATCGTCGTCCCCGATTTGCGCGCGCTATCGCGTGACGCTGCACATCGACGAGCGTAGTATTTTTGCACCGCCATCCGGCGGCTCACCCGGTGCGTCCGGGTCCTTAACCATAGCAAGGAGGAACCATGGCGCAATCGTTTACAGATCAACTTCTGAGCAACAACCTGCAGTACGCAAATGGAAAGCCTGCACACAGGCCAGCCTACCCCGGCAAGCAACCGATCCAGCCCGCAAAGCGCGTGGCGGTCGTCGCGTGCATGGACGCGCGGCTCGATGTCGAGGATCTCCTCGGCCTGCAAACCGGCGAGGCGCACATCATCCGCAACGCCGGCGGCGTGGTAACCGACGATGCGCTCCGCTGCCTGATCATTTCCCATCATCTGCTCAACACCAATGAAATCATTTTGATTCATCACACGCGCTGCGGCATGCTCGCTTTCACCGACGATTTGCTGCGCGCCGACGGCCCTGCCCCCCCCTCCCAATTCCATGCGTTTCGGGGCCCGATCGAGCCGCTCGACGCGCCGCGCAGCGCGGAGAGCGTCGAACGTCTGAGCTGGGACGTGCGCCGTTCAATCTCTAGAATCATGCACCACCCGTGGATTCCCGCCACGGGGCCCGACGCGATGACGGTGCGAGGGTTCATCTACGATGTCGACACGGGGAAACTCGAGGAAGTCAGCTATCCGGGGCCGATGGGGACCTTCGGCTAGCGGCGTGCGCAGCGCACGCTACAATATGCCGATGCCGTCCGCACCGACCCATGCAGTAACGCTCACCCAACACCCTGCCACGCGAAGTAAGGCGGTGCGCAGCATCGGCGCGCGCGCTGCGAAAGGACCGGGTGCGAGTCTTGCAATCAGCTACGTCATCGAGGGAGCCATTGCCCGGATGCGCGTACCGGCGCCGCGCCCGCCGCGCTTCGCCGACGGGCTCTGGCAGCACACCTGTTGCGAAGTCTTCGTCGCCTGTAAGGGCTGCCCTGCGTACCAGGAGTTCAATTTTTCGCCTTGCGGAGCGTGGGCGGCGTACGCATTCGCACGTTACCGCGAAGCTGCGCCATCTGCGCTCGACGCGCCCGCTCCACGAGTCAGCGTGCGTAGCGCGCAGGACAAGCTGGAACTCGATGCCTTGATAGATTTGGAACGATTGTCGAGCGTGCACGCTCACGCGAGGCTGGCGCTCGCGCTCGCGGTAGTAATCGAGGATCAAGAAGGACTGCTATCGTACTGGGCGCTCGCGCATCCCATAGGCGCGCCCGACTTCCATCATCCTCGGGCATTTGCGTTGGAGCTCGAATGAAGCTCGGCATTGATCGGCTGATCGAGAATGCGGCGCTGCGCCGCCCTCTCGCCGGCAAGCGCGTCGCGCTGCTCGCGCATCCTGCATCGGTGACGGGAAATCTCGTGCACACGCTCGATGCGCTCGCGGCACTTGAAGATATTCACCTTGTCGCTGCATTCGGACCTCAGCACGGGCTGCGCGGCGATAAACAGGACAACATGGTCGAATCGTCGGATTTCATCGATTCCGTGCACGGTATTCCGGTCTTCAGTCTGTATGGGAAAGTCCGCCGTCCCACGGCGCAGATGATGGATAGCTTCGACGTGCTGCTCGTCGATCTGCAGGACCTGGGCTGCCGCGTCTATACCTTCGTTACCACGCTGCGCTATGTGCTTGAAGCGGCGGCAGCGCATCGAAAGGGTATCTGGGTACTCGATCGGCCCAACCCAGCAGGCCGCCCGATCGAAGGCTTCAAGCTACGCCCCGGGTGGGAGAGTTTTGTCGGCGCGGGGCCGATGCCCATGCGTCACGGACTCACACTCGGCGAGCTTGCCCGGTGGTTCGTGCGCACGCTGCGCCTCGATGTGGAATGCGGGGTCGTGAGCATGGAGGGCTGGAAGCCTGAGCGCGCACCGGGCTACGGCTGGCCGCTCGGTGAGCGCGCCTGGGTGAATCCGAGCCCCAACGCATCCAACCCCTGGATGGCGCGCTGCTATGCCGGAACCGTGATGCTGGAAGGCACGACGCTGTCCGAGGGACGCGGTACGACGCGCCCGCTCGAACTCTTCGGCGCGCCCGATATCGAACCGCGTGCGCTGCTCGCTGCGATGCAATCGCTCGCTCCGCAATGGATGCGCGGCTGCTCCTTGCGCGAATGCTTCTTCGAACCGACGTTTCACAAGCATAGCGGCAAGCTCTGCGCTGGACTGCAGGTTCACGTCGAGGACATGGCATACATCCACGACGCGTTTTGCCCGTGGCGGCTGCTCGCGCTCGCGCTCAAGGCGCTGCGCGCACTGAGACCGGACTATCCGCTGTGGCGCGACTTCGCCTATGAGTATGAACGCGAGCGGCTGGCCATCGACGTCATCAACGGCGGCGATCTGCTGCGCCAGTGGGTGGACGATCCCGCTGCAGTTTCAGCCGACTTAGACGCGCTTGCGGCGCCCGACGAGCGGGCGTGGCACGATGAGCGCGAGACCGTACTGCTCTACCGCTGAAGAAATTGCCGTGCGCTATTTGGGCGGCTTGGCGAACAGGAAGAAGAACGACCCTAACCCTGCCAGGGCTGCCAGCACGGTAAAGCCTGCTCGGTAATTCCCTGTCCAATCGGCAAACACGCCCGCCAGCATCGGTCCCCCGATCTGGCCGATCACGATAATCAGCGAGGAAAGCCCGGTGATCATGCCGAACGAGCGCCGGCCGAAGTAGTCGGCGCGGATGGCCTGCATGAACGGGCCGCGCAGGCCCCAGGCGCCGCCGTGCAGCAATGCGAACATCACCAACATGGTCGGGCCTGTGGCGTAGGTGAGCATGAGCAGGCCGCTCGCGTGCATCAGCATGGTGGCGACGCAGACCAGGCGCTTATCGAAGCGCTCGCCGAGCACCCATCCGAGGATCACGCCGCAGAACTGGCCGGCGGTCATCAGTATGATGAAGAACGATGCCTGGGCGATCGAGTAGCCCAGGCTCTGCTTCATGTGGGTGATCGCATGCACGTTCACCGCCGTTACGACGAGCAGGGCGAAACCGTGTCCGAGGCAGATCAGCCAAAAGGCGCTGGTGCGCAGGGCCTCGCGCACGGTGAACTCGCGCCGGCGGTGCGTATCGGATGGGCTGCGGCCCGTGGCGTTGGGCGCAGGGCCATCCAAGGCGTCGCTTCGATTCTCCGGACGGTTGCGGATCACGTTTGTGAGCGGCCAGCCGAGCAAGACGATTATTACGCCCGTTGCGAACGCGGTCGCCCGCCAGCCAAAACTCTGCATCGACCAAGCGACCACGATAAAGAACATGCCGCCGAGGGCGCGGCCAAACTGGACGGCTGAAAGTGCGCGCGCGCGATTCTTTTCGAACCAATGGATGATAGCTACGCTGACCGTGACGTTGCCGCACAGGCTTGCGCCGATCGCGATGACAAAGAACGCGATATAGAAGCCAACCAGCGTATCGATCTGGCTGAGGATCGTAAAACCGAGGCCCAAAGTGATCACGCCGGCGCGCACGACGCCCTGCGCACCGAAGCGGTCGAGCATCCAGCCGAGCAGCGGGCCGAGCAGCGCGGACTCCGTCGACTGCATTGCGGCCGCGCCCGATAGCGAGGTCTTGCTCCAGCCGCGTTCGTCGATGAGTACCGCCATGTACGCGCCGAAGGCCTGCGTCACGAGCAAGCCCTGCAGAAACTCGATCGCGCCGCCGGCGATCACAATGCGCCAGCCGTAGTAAAGTTTTTTCATCGAAGCACGGCGTCGGTGCGATCCTGCCACAGGACCGCTTCCCGACGCATAAGATGATCACCGTGGACGCGGCGACAACACACCCAGAACGGCACTAAGCCAGACGCCTCAGAGGAACCGCACTGAACAATTACGCTCCCGTAATCCCTAGCTCTTCACGCAGATCCCGAATGGTTTCAGCACGCGTGCGCGCCACCCGGCGCTTGCGCTGTCCGATGGGTGCGTTCTCCACCTCCGGCACGATCCTGATGGCGACAAAGACCGGCCCTGGCTGGCTGAGGATCTTTCCGACCTGTGCGCTGAAGGTTTCGAGATCTTCAAAGCTGTAGGCCGCGGCATAGCCTGCGGCTTTCGCCACGCCGGCGAAGTCGATGTTCAGCGCGTTCGGCACCGGTTGCCCGCCCGTCGTGGCGTAACACCGGTTGTCCATGAGAAAGTGGTAAAAATTCCGAGGCCGCTTTTCAGCAATCGTGGCAAGAATGCCCAGGCTCATCAGAAGCGCACCTTCGGAGTCAAACATCACCACCTTCTCCTTTGGCAGCCCCAGGGCAACGCCGAATGCGGCGGAGTTGGAGTGCCCCAAGGCACCGCCCAGAAGCAGGTCCCGTTTCGGGTTGGTGGACACGTCCAGCCAGTGCTGGCCAGCTGTTCCGGTTCGAACCACGATGGCGTTCCCACGGTGCGGCTGAAACGCTCGAAATACGTCTTCTGCCTTGATCATTGCACTCCCCCTTGTTGACGACTATGTGTGTCGCGCGTCATAAACGTTATGCCCGTGTTAGCGATTGAAGCCATGGTATTCATCACCGATCAGAACGCACACCGGGCCCTTGTTGGCTCGGGCCTCCGCGAATGCCATGGAGATACGCGGCCCGTCACTATTTTGCTCGACCAGATAGTAATTGATGCGGAACGCATTCAAAAACGGCTCGGTAAAGCGTGCCGCCGAGTCGGGTGTCGCTCCATGGCGCGTCCAGCCGCGATAGCCGACGACGAAAACCAACGGAAAGCCGGTATCCAGCGCCATGCCGCGAATAACATCGCCAGATTCCATCATGCCCGTGTTCTGGATCAGGCAAACCGGGACCTTGCCGGCGATCGACAGTCCCAGCGCAATCGCGAATGTCTGGCCTTCGCGCGCCGTCGGGACAACATCCAGCCATTCCTGTTTCTTCAGCAACTCATACAGGTAATTCGTTTCACTATCCGGAATCGTCAATATGTGGGTGACGCCGTTCTTCTTGAATTCCTCGACCAGCGTCTCGGGCCGCAATACGGCTGCCTGCTGCTCTTCACTCATCTTCTACTCCTCCCTGGGTGTTTGTAGCTTTCTACCTTGCTGCTGGGCATCAGTACCGAGTACTTGAAACCGAGCAGATGCTGCGCCAGCGCTACGATATTGTCAACTAAATTGCGCTACGCCATTGTCAACCAAAGTCGCGCCAGAAACCTGCGCACCGGCCCTTGCGCAAGACAACCGTCAATAAGCTGCAAGACGACAGGCCTTAGCTTTGACCTGCGGCCAATAGGTAGTTGCCCTAATTGTTGCCCAATCGCAAATGGCGGAATCTCACGCCCGACTGATTGATCCCGTTAGTCTGCCGTGGCCGGACGGATATTGCCGGCGTGGACTGGCCGCATGAGCGGCGTGGCGCTGGTGCTCGACGGGCACATCGGCAACGGAGGAGAGGATATGGGCAGTTGGCTCTTGAAATTTGTGATTAACCGGTTTCTTTACATGGTGCTGTTAGTCGTTTTGTGTCTCGGCATTTTCCCGTTCTGCACGTTATTTCCCTTTACCATGTTGATGGGCAAGGCGTGGGATAGGTTCTTGCCAAATTCGAAACTTGAATCAAAGATCGAGAAAGTCTGGGATGTCATCGGGATACCGTATGACGCCCTCGTCAAATTGGTAGGCTAATCGCCGAGAGCTGTGTCACTTCGCGAAATCCTCCATAGTTCTTAACACTGCCTAACACTGCCGGATTGCGCCCTTCGCGCCCGCGCGCGATATCCTTGTCGCGTATCATCAGAAAGACAAGCTGGCGCGGCCCGGAACGGCCATATATCCCGCCGCACGCACGCAGTCTGCATGTGTGTGCGGCGATGTATTTGGCCGCGACCGCGCTAATTCTTCCGGCCGAACTTGCCGGTGAGCGCAGCCTTGCTGATCGCGTTGCCGTTCACCATGTAGCCCACCAGCGACGCGCTCGCGTCGCTTACGTCGAGACGATCGGTCTTGAGCGCGTACAGAGTGAAAATGTAGCGGTGTGGTTTGTCCCCGACCGGCGGGCAAGGGCCGCCCCAGCCGGGGCTGCCGAAATCCGTCCTGACTTGGGCCGCACCGCTGGGCAGGTTCGATCCGTCAGGTTTACCCGCGTCCTTTGCTAGCGTCACCACATTTGGCGAGATGTTGACGACGAGCCAGTGCCACCATCCTGCTCCGCCGGTGGGCGCGTCGGGGTCATGCACCAGCAGCGCGAAACTCTGCGTGCCTTCGGGCGCGCCAGACCAGGCAAGCGCAGGCGAAATATTCTTGCCCGTGCAGCCGAAGCCGCCGAACACCTGTTCCATCTGGATCGTGCCATTGGGTTTGAAATCGGGGCTGGTCAGTCTGAAACGCGCGCGCGCGGCGCGCTTCGGAGCTTTGCGTGCAGGCATCATCTTTCTCCTCGAATTGGAAACCACGAATCGAATTGTAGCCATATAAGGATACTCGAGCCAGACGCGGATAACGCGAGGTTCTTTGCACCGCCGCAATGCGTTATCATTATTTTTAATTCAGGAGGAAGAATAATGCTGATAACCGACGCGCAGGTCCACATTTACGAACCCGATACGCCCGGCCGCCCTTGGCCCAAAGAAGCCGGCAGAACCAAGGCGCCAGCGAAACATGCCAATGGTTTCAGCGCGAGCGAAATGCTCGCGGCGATGGAGGCCGTCGGCGTCGGCCGCGCCGTGATCGTGCCCCCGGTTTGGGCGGGTGATGACAACGGGCCCGCGCTCGCGGCGGCAGCGAAACACCCCGGCCGCTTTGCAGTCATGGGCCGGATCGACCCGTACGCGAAGGAAACCCCCGCGCTGCTTGAGCATTGGCTCGAGCAGCCGCACATGATCGGCATCCGCATGAGCGGGCGCTGGAAGACCACGCCAAAGCTGGTATTCGAAGCTCTTGCGGATCCCGCGCTCGAAGAGTATTGGTCCGCGTGCGAGCGCTTGGGTATTCCCCATATGCTCTTGACGAGCCGCATCGCCTCCAAGCTGGAACCGATTGCCAAGCGCCACCCCAAGCTCACGCTCATTGTGGACCACCTCTCGGTGCAGCACGCCGCGAGCGTCGCAGAGGCATTCGTTGCCTTCAACGATCTGGTCGCGCTCGCGCGCAACCCGAACGTCTTCATCAAGGTCGGCAACGGGCCGAACGTCTCCCGCCAGGCCTACCCGTTCGAGGACGTTCATTCGTACCTGCGCGGCATCTACGACGCTTTTGGCGCGCGGCGCATGCTGTGGGAAGCGGACTTCACCCAGCTCACCAAGAACACCTACGCTGAATGCCTGCGCCTGTGGCAGGAAGGCCTCCCTTTCCTCTCGGCTGAAGACAAGGAATGGATCCTCGGCCGCACCGCGGCCGAAGTTCTCAAGTGGCCCGAGAACGCATGAGGTAGCAGTCGCTGCAGGCTGGGGCCGGACCGCGGCTAGCGGCGGCCCCAGGAAATCACGATTTGTCGGACAGACGAGAGCCCTGCCGCCAGTTTCTAGTTGAGCAGGTGCGTCATGGCGTCCAGATCTTCCAGGTCGGCGTAAGCCAGAATCAGCTCATCTATACGCCAGGACTCCAGCTGTTCGATCGTTGCGGCCAGCTTTTGCGGCGAATTCAAGGTCTGTCGGAAAAAATCCTTCCGCTTGACGGAGAAAGGGACCAAGACAGACACGGGCAGGTCCTTCTCCTTCAAGAACCTGTCTTTCTTTGCCTTAAGGTCATCGGTAATGAACGTAGCGATACCATCGGCTACTCTCGCGGCCAATTGCCATGAGGTTTCACTGACCGCTGCCAGGTAGATAGGGATCGGCGTGAGGGACGGCTGCGTTCGCAATCGCATCCCGTCTATCTGAAAGGCTTCGCCGTTGAAGGAAACACGTTCGCCTATCACCAGCCCGCGAATTATCTGAATCGCTTCTTCGACCGCGCGCTCATGCTGGTTTAATCCCGCCTTTTCCAGAAACCGTGGCGTCCCTTTACCCAGCGACAATGAGATCCTGCCGCTTGATAGGCCGTTCAAAGTCGCGAGCGCTTGGGCCAGCACCACCGGTGAACGCGCATAGGGGCTCGTAACACCCAAACCGACTTTGATCCGATTCGTATTTCCCGCCACCACGGTCGACGCAACCCAGTACTCCCAGGGTGAAACGATGGTGTCAGGTATCCAAATTCTGTAGAACCCTTTTTCCTCCAGGACCCGTGCGTGCAACCCTATATCGACCAAGGGACAGATGTGAGACAGTTCTGCGCTTATCCTCATGCCCATGGTGAAGCGACTCCTCGCCCAAGCAGCTTCACTCCATGGTTTTGAGGTCAGGCGCGACGTCGAACTGCATTTCGCCCAACGCCTTGACTTCTTCCGGCGTGAAACCGGGCGCCAACGCTTCAAGTACAAATCGCCCATCGACCCAGTGCAGCACCGCGAGATCCGTCACCACCCAGTCGACGCACTGCTGCCCGGTCAGCGGATAGGTGCACTGGCGCCGCAGCTTCGGTCGGTACTTGCTGTCGGTATGTTCCATGACGATGATCAGTTCGGCGCTTCCGGAAACCAGGTCCATCGCGCCGCCTATGCCACCGCGACGTGCATCCGTGACGCTCCAGTTGGCGAGATTGCCCTGCTGGTCCACCTCGTAGGCGCCGAGGATGACGGTGTCGATATGCCCGCCGCGGGCCATTTCGAACGAGGTGACGCTGTCAAAGAATGAGGTGCCCGGTATCGCTGCGACAAACTGGCCGCCCGCATTGAAGACGTCGGGGTCAATGTCGTCGCCGGTGACAATTCCGCCGTAGCCGAGAACGCCGTTTTCGGCGTGCAGCCACACGCCGCGCCCCTCGAGATAGTTGGACACCTGGGTCGGAATGCCCGTACCCAAGTTTACGTAGCTTTCGTCCTTGACGAGCTTGGCTGCATTTCTGGCAATCCCGGCACGCGTCAGGGCGAGCTTGCCATTGTATTTGCGCGCGCTGTCGGCCGAGCGCTTGCCCTCGCGCGACAAAGTGCGTACATCGATCGGATGGTCGATCTTCACTACGCGCGAAATGAATATGCCCGGGAGATCGATCGTCTCAGGCGGCAATTCTCCGATTTCGACGATTTCTTCCACTTCGACGATCGCCACACGCGCAGCCTTGGCGAAACTGGGATTGAAGTTTCGCGCACCGCCGCGAAACTGAACGTTGCCCGCGCGGTCGGCGCGGTACGCGCTCAGAAACGCGAAGTCGAGGTGTATGGCGTGTTCGAGCACATGCGGCCTGCCGTTGAAGTAACGGATGTCCTTGCCCGCGGCCAGCGCGGTATCGACGCCCGTCGGCGAATAGAAGGCGGGTATGCCTGCCCCCCCCGCACGGCAGCGTTCGACCAGTATGCCCTGCCCGACGAGTTCGACGTCCAGCTTCCCTTCTGCAATTTGTTTTTCGGCCTCGGTCGCCATGCCGGCCCTGATCGAGAATGCTGCAATGAGTTTCTTTACCTGCTTGTTTTCGACCAGCAGCTGGCCCTTTTCACCGGCCGACCCGAGGGAATTGCACACGACAGTCAGGTTGCGCGTTCCCTTGTCCCTTAGTGCAAAGATCAAGCTGTTCGGAAAGCGATGGGCCAAACCGAAACCTGCGATGGCGACGCTCGCGCCTTCCGTAATATCTGCAATCGCCTGTTCAGGCGAAGCTACGACCTTATCCATACGAGTTCTCTTTCGTGAATTGATCAACGTTGGGCAACCCCTGCATTATGGGTCTTCTGCGAAGCAAGCGGGCGGCCCACGATCATTCTATATCGTGGCGCGAATGCGCGCGCGCCTTTGCTGTGCGCACGTTCGATACCGGTTATGCCAATTGTCCCTAGCCAAGCCAGCGGCTGGCAGGTAAGCTATCCGCGTTTCTAACGCGATGACCGACTGATTTCACAAAGACGAATTGAATTCCGACGTTGATTGAGGGGGCAATATGAAGAAGAACTTTAGCACTGCCATCCGGCTAGCTGCCACTGGTTTGCTGATGGCTATTGCCTGCTCGGCTGGCGCCCAGCAGGCTTATCCGAACAAGATGATCCGCTTCATCGTCCCTTATCCTCCGGGCGGAAGCGCCACCCCGCTCGTGCGCTTCGTCGGGCAGAAGCTGACCGATAGCTGGGGCCAGCAGGTGATTGTCGATAACCGCGGCGGCGGCAACACCATTATCGCAAGCGAGATCTTGGTTAAATCGCCGCCCGATGGCTACACGATACTGCTGGCGGGTCCCACGCATGTCGTCAATCCCAGTCTGATCCCCACCACCTACGACGCGTTCAGGGACTTTGCGCCAGTCGCTACGCTTGTGAACAGCCAGATCATTCTTGTAATCAACCCGGGGGTACGCGCCGATAATCTGCAAGAGCTGATTACTTTGGCCAAGTCCAGGCCGGGGCAGCTCAATTACGCTTCAGCGAGCAGCGGGGGCATAAACCATCTGGCGGGTGAGTTGTTCAACATGATGGCGGGAGTCAGGACACAGCACGTCCCCTACAAGGGCGGATCGCAAGCGGTGACCGACCTCATGGGCGGTCAGGTGCAAGTATACTTCTCTACCGCGTTTGTCCTCCCCCAGATCAAGAGCGGCAGAATCAAGGCCTTGGCCGTCACCGGCAAAACGCGCATGCCGGCCCTGCCCCAGGTCCCCACCTTCACCGAGGCCGGTCTGCCCGGTTTTAGCGCCGATAGCTGGTATGGGGTTCTTGCGCCGGCCGGCACCCCGAAGCCCATCATCGATAAACTGTCGACGGAATTCGCCAGAATTTTGGCGATGTCCGATGTCAAGGAGTTCCTGGACAAGCAAGGCGTGGAGCCGTTCATCTCCAGCCCCGAGCAGTTCGCCGCGCTGATGAAAGCGGACATGGCGAAGTGGGCCAAAGTAATCAAGACGGCCAACATCAAGATCGACTAGTTGAACGCGTGATCCCGAGCGTATAGGTCGTCGTATATGGTCCGCGTTGCGGTTTTGTCTCCAACAAGCAGCCCAGCAGGAGGATACATGGTACGAGTACTTGCACTGATCTTCGCCGCGTGCGCGCAATTCTTCGCAGTGGCCGCCTATGCGCAGACGGCGTATCCGAGCAGATCCCTGAAACTTGTGGTCGCGTTTCCCGCGGGTGGTCCTGCCGATACCTTCGGCCGGGCGATCGCGCAGAAGCTCACGGAGATCTTGGGCCAGCCGGTAATCGTCGACAATCGTGCCGGCGCATCCGGCATCATCGCCACTGAGTACATCGCAAAAGCGCCGCCGGATGGTTACACCTTTTACCTCGCGAGCAGCGGCGTGCTCGCGTTGCATCCGAATCTGTACGAAAAGCTGCCGTACAACATCGTGCGCGATTTCGCACCTGTAACGCTGGCGGTGACGGTTCCGGAGATACTGGTCGTACACCCGTCGGTGCCGGCGAAGACCGCGAAAGAGTATGCCGCACTGGCCAAAGCGAAACCCGGTCAGCTCACTTACGGTTCGACCGGCGCCGGCAGCATGCCGCATCTCGCGTTCGAATCCTTCAAGATCGCGGCGGGGGTCAATATCCTGCACGTCCCGTACAAAGGTGCCGCGCCAGTGGTGACGGATCTGATGGGAGGACAGGTGCAAGCCACGATACTCGACGTACCCGTGGTACTGCCCCACATCCGATCGGGCAAGTTCCGTGCGCTCGCGATCGCTACGGGCAAGCGCGCAGCGACACTGCCGGATGTGCCGACCATGACCGAGGCGGGTTATCCTGCAGTCAACGCGGACAACTGGTATGGCTTCGTCGTCGCCGCGGCCACGCCGAAGGATGTTCTTGCCAAATTGCACGCCGGCCTCGTGGCTGCGCTCGCGGCACCTGAAACCAAACAGCGATTGGCGGTCCAGGGCGCGGATACAGTGGGTTCCAGTCCGCAGGAATTCGCCGCTTACGTGCGCAGCGAAACGGCGAAATGGGGCAAGATCGTCAAGACCGCTGGCATCAAACTCGACCCGCTGTAACGTCGGCCGTTTACACGGGCAGCGGTTTCGAGCGCCAATCAGCTCGTAGAATGGGATCGCGTTCTGCCTTGATGGTCTTCATTGGTCGATCTTAGTGATGCCCGTGGCCTTGATAATCTTTACCAGGTCGCGCTTTTGCTCGAGCATGAAAGCGAGCAACTTCGGCGGGTCCAACAGAAACACTTCCGCGCCCGATTCCTCGATGCGGAGTCGCACTTCAGGCTGTAAAAGATGGTTGGCGGACGCTGTGTAGAGCGCGTGCACGATTTCGGGCGGCGTGCCGGCAGGCGCCAGCACTCCATACCAGGAACCCGAAAAGAAATGTTGGACGCCTAGTTCCGCGAAGGTGGGAACATCGGGCACCATCTTCGAGCGCGCATTGGATGCCACGCCCAGCGCGCGCAGCCGGCCGGATTTGATGTGCGGCAGTACCGCGGACAGGTTCAAGAAGGCGGTGTCGACATGGCCCCCGAGCATATCGTTAATGACCGGAGCCGCACCCTTGTACGGCACATGGGTCAGCTTCACCTTCGCCTCTTGCTGGAAAATTTCACCCGCGATATGCGTCGAGCCGCCGTGTCCGGCTGATCCGAAGCTCAATCGCCCTGGCTTGGCCTTCGCAAGTTCAATGTATTGCTGCACATTAGTGGCCCGGACATGCGGACCCACGGTCATGATGTTCGGAACAAAAATCGCTAGCACGACAGGGGAGAATTCCTTGATGCCATCGAAAGGCGGCTTAGTGCTGAGGGCGGGTACAGTGATGTTGGCGGCGGAGCCAATCAGGAGTGTATAGCCGTCAGGGGCGGCATGCGCCACGTAACTAATGGCCAACCCGCCACTGGCACCTGGTTTGGACTCGAGTACGAAAGTTTGTCCCAGCGCCTTGGACCAGCCATTGATCAATTCGCGCGCGATCAGATCTATCGGCCCGCCAGGAGTGAAGGGATTGATGATCTTGACCGGCCGGTTGGGGTAGCCCTGCGCGGTGACCGCCAAGGGCGCCAAGAGGGCCAGCGCCAGTACTGCCTGTAGAGCTTTCCTCATGACATCCCCCGTGAACTAGCGGAAAGATTTTAATCCCACACGTTTCGGGCGTCTGGGCGCGCGCTAGCGATGATCTGGCGCTGATTCAGCGCTTGCGATTGGAACGACGCCGGTGCTAGGCGCCGTATCCCTATTCTCCGCGCGTTTCCGGCTCGGCGGGTTCAAAGCGGTAACCGCTTTCGCTGGTACCACGCACATATCCACAGTGCGGCCAGCCGAAATGTCCCGGCATGATCAATGCATTGCGCTCTGCGGCATGCTTGAGGAACAGCGCGCGCGATGCCCGGGCCTGCTCGGCATGGCCATCGACCCAAGTGTTGATGTGAGGCATCGCGATCTGCAGCGCGTTGTGCATGACGTCGCCCGGAAACACACCTTCCTCGCCGCCGGAGCGCAAGCGGTAATGCAGTGAACCCGGTGTATGTCCCGGCATCGATTCCACTTGCAGGCACCCCGCCACCTCGCCTACGCCATCGACCAAGTCGACCAGCCCGGCCTTGTAGACCGGCAGCACGCTGTCTTCGTAAGCGCCTCCAAGTACTCTCGGCTCACCGCGCTCGTGAGCGGCGCGCGCCGCTTCGAAATCGACCTCGGGGAAGAGATAGCGTGCGTTCGGAAACGTCGGCTCCCAGCGCCCGTCCACCAGATGGGTGCACCAGCCGACGTGATCGGAGTGAAAGTGCGTCACCACCACGTGGGTCACGGATTTCGCGTCGGCACCCGCCGCGGTGAGCCACAAAGGCGTGAGCGTGTTGAGCATATGCATGCGTTCGGACGAACGTTGCCTGCGGTTGCCGACACCGGGGTCGAACACGATTACGTTGCCGCCAGCGTGCAAGATCCACAGTTGCATCGCGATGACGAAGCGCCGCATGCGCGGTAGGTAGTGGTGCGGCGCCAGCCAGGCGAGGTGCGGATCCACTTGGCGCATGTCGAGTTCTGGATACACGAATTCGGGCGCATGGGTCGGGCCGATGTATTCGATGACGTTGTACACCTTGGCATCACCGATGTGTCGCGAGTAGATCATGAATTTGTCCTGTTGGGTTTCTAACTATCGCTACTCGACGCGGCGATAGGTCAGTCTCCACAGCGTGTCGTGCCGCTGCCATACGCGCGGCCCTTCCGAGAGCGTGCTGCCGCCCGTGCGGGGGGTGGCCCTGCTTTGCATGTGGGCCCGGGCAGCGGCTTCGTCCTTGATGTCGTAGATCGCGAGGAACCCCGGAGCGCCGGGCGCCGGGTGAAGAAACGCTCGCAGGCTCTGGTAACGGGCGCCGCACGCGAAGCCGTTGGCCGCGATCACCTCCGGCACGTGAGTATGGGTATAGAACTCATTGAACTGCGCGAGCTCGGCGTCATTCGCGTCAGCCGGTGCGTTCATGCCGATCAGGTAGATGTATGGCGCATCGCTCGCCGGCGCGTCTTCCGGGACCTTGACCATGCGGCGCCACATGAGCCGCCACAGCGTCGCATGCTGCTGCCACGCTGTTGGTCCCTGACTGTACTTCGGGCGACCCGCCGCCGGACCATCGTTGCGCGCGATGTAGCCGAGGGCGCCGGCTTCGCTCTCGATGTCGTAAGTCGCCAGGAAGCGCGGCCCGCGCGGGCCGCGTGCGTCATCCTGTGCAAGCTCGTAGCGCGTGCCACGGATAAACCCCGGGTTGCTGGCCAGGACCTCGCGCACGTGAGTGTTGGTGTAGAAGTGGTTGAACTCCGCCAACGCGGCGGCAGTCGTGTCGGCGGGAATATCCATGCCGACCCAGTAGGTGTATGGTGCGTCGCTCATCGTCCCTCTCTCCTGAAACAATCTGAAAACTTTGAAAAATTCACTTCTTGATCACAGAGCAATACTCGGTCAACATCCCGATCCCAGCCAGCGCTAAACAGTATTGATCTCGGGTCTGGAGAAATGTACTTGCCCGCGGGATCTTTCCAACATCCGGACGTGGTTCGCGCGCTTTGCCATGCCGCTGAAGATCCCGATATCGGGCTAATCGATTTTCGGAATATTGGCTTCTTTGATGACCTTGGCCCAAAGCACGATATCCGCCTTTATCAATTCCAAGAATTGTTCGGGCGTGCTCGAAATCGGCTCGCCTCCAGCCTTTTGCATCTTTTCACTAGTATCGGGCATCGCCGCGATCTTGACCCATTCCGCACTCAACCGGTTGACGATGTTGCGTGGGGTTCCTGCGGGGGCAAGGATCCCGTACCAGATGGGCACTTCAAGGTTGTTTATGCCCGCCTCCTTTGCCGTCGGCACGCTGGATAAGGCCACTGCGCGCTCGTTGCCGAGCACCGCGAGCGCTCTCACCTTACCGGCCTCAATTTGCGACAGCGACGTTGGGATGGCGGTCACCAAAATGTCCACTTCACCACCTAGCAGCCCGATCAATGACGGACCTGCGCCCTTGTACGGTACGTGCACGATATCGATCTTAGCCAGGCTTTTCAGCAGTTCAGGGGCTAGATGGGTCGTTGTACCTATGCCGGACGAGCCGTAATTGAGTTTTCCGGGATTGGCTTTGGCGTACGCTACGAGCTCTTTGAGGTTCTTGACTGGAAGGGACAACCGCACGAGCAGCACTTGATGAACCCGCGCGACCAGGGAGACCGGTGCGAAATCTTTGATCGGGTCGTAGTTTAGCTGCCTGTAAATGCTGGGGCTTATGGAGTGTCCCGACGAAACCAGAGCGATGGAGTAACCGTCGGGCCGTGCCTTGGCGATGAATTCGGCGCCGACATTGCCACCGGCACCGGGGCGGTTTTCAGGCACCACCGACTGGCCGAGCCGATCGGCAAGTCTCGGTCCGATGATCCGTCCTAGAATATCTGTCGTCCCGCCCGGCGCAAACGGTAGGACGAATCGTATCGGCCTGTCCGGGTAAGTTTGGGCGTAGAGGGGCGCAACCATGGCTCCAAAAAGAAGAACCGCACCCGCGATCGCGCCTGCGGTCGTGAAGGCCCGCTGCGCCGCCTGACCGCGGCAGGCCGGTTCGCGTTCCTGACACATCGTTCCCCCCTTGGCATTACTCAAAATCCTGCCAATCCTTTCACCCATGACAAGTCTCCATTCTTAGAAGACGCGTGTCTCGCGCCTCTGATCATGCACGGTTCATTCGTTGCTGTCTACACTGCGCGCGGTCGGTCTGCGCGTCTGACCGCTGGCGATAGTCTGCGCTGATTCAGCGCTCACGCGCATTGCGCCGTAAAGCATGCACGTGGCGGCAGCGCGAGAAAAGGCAGCCTGTACTTATCGACGGGAAAGATGAGCTAGTGTGACTCGCGACAAGGCAGGGCTAGAACGGCGCTGCCTGTCATCGTCTTCCGCCCTCCAGGCGCTTCGCCCCAGAGTTCCAGTTCGGCGAGCCCACGGCCGTCCTGCCGGAACACCCGCGTCACTTTGCCTTGAACGAGGCAGACGTCGCCCAAACGATCCATGCCGCGGAGCTGAGCGACGAGCTTGAGAACTGTCCCGTGAGCACCGATCCAGTCTGTCACGATCTGCCCGAGGTAAGCGACCTTCAGGTTGCCGTGCAGGATGAGCCCAGGCATGCCGAGCGCGCGTGCAACTTCGGGATCGTAGTGGTACTCGAGGAAATTCCCGGAGGCGCCGGCATACATGACCAGATGCCGCAGCAAAGGCTTCTTCGGCAGAGGTGGCAGCTGCTCTCCCGCGACGACATCTTCGAAGTAGCGCGGCCGCAGCCTTTGCTCGACGTCGATCTGCTGCGGCCCGGCCACGTCGCGGTCGTCCGCTGGCGCGGGTGGCGCCGCCGCAGCGGCCTGTTTCTGGCGCTGATCTTCCTTTGGACGCGGGTAGCGAATCCCGGTTGAGATCTGTTGCGCGACGAGCTTGCCGTCGGAATCGTGGAAGGCTATCTCGTTGTTCAGAAACAGCATGCGCCCGAGCCGGCCATCGGCTTCGCTCACTGCGGCCAGCCGGCGCGTCGCAATCAGTACCTCATGCACGCGTATGGGACGCTCGTAGATGTACTCGACCCCACCGTTGAGTTGCTCGGTATGCGTGGCCGGAATCGGGATATCGAGTTCGGCACTGTCGAGCTCAAGTGCGCAGAGAAAGGTCGGCGGCGCGATGATAGCGCCGTGCGGCGTACGCTTCGCGAACGCGGCGTCGAAATAAATCGGGTTCGGATCCTGGATCGCTGCGGCGTACTTGCCGATCGCCGAGCGTTCGATCTCGACTTCGCACGGCGCGGATTCAACGCCGACTGCCGCTCGAAGCTCATCCGTGATGATCGATGGCTGTTCGCTCATGTATTTCTCCTACTGCGTTCGCCGCGGTCCATTATTCACCGTAGACCAAGAGTTCGTTTCCAGTCGTGATACCGGACCGGCTGCGACTGACTCCGGCATCGTCGTGATTACTTTACGAGCGTCAGATCGCGGATCTTGGCGTGAATCGGGCGCGCGTAAGTCAGACAGTGGCAATTGCTGCACCCGTCGCACCTATTGCGGCAAGCGCCTGGCGCGGCCCCTTCCTTCGGGCTCGCTTCAGGCGCTGCCTGCGGAAACGAACTGCCTGACTTAGACCGGCTTGAACATCGGCACCGAGGGGCCGCCCTCGGTGGGCTTGAACGTCACCTGCACTTTCTGCCCGCAGCGTATCGTGTCCAGATCGCAGTCCACGATGTTGGTCAACATCGACGGACCTTCGTCCAGCGTTACGTACGCAATGGCGTACGGAATCGGGCCCGAGGCGCGCGTGATGCTGTAGCTATACACCGTCCCCGTCCCCTTGGCTTGCTTCCACTCGGTCTTGTCGCTAAAGCAATACGGGCACAGTGCGCGCGGATAATGGTGATATTGCTTGCAGTCATTGCAGTATTTGACCAGGAGCTTGCCCTGGGTCGCCGCCTCGAAATAGGGCGCGTCCCCGTCGTTCAGCTTCGGGGCCGGAATCTTTCTGTCCTGATAGGGTGTGGTCATGGCTTTACTCCCTTTCCATAATCAGTGTGGCGCTGCCGTGGCGCGTGCCGAGCGAGCCGCCGGTGCCGTGCGCAAGCGCGATGTCGCAGTTCTTGACCTGCACCTTGGGATGCGATTCGCCGCGCAGTTGGCGCACCGCTTCTATGATCTTGGTGATGCCGCCGCGATTGACCGGATGGTTGTTGCACATGCCGCCACCGTCGGTGTTGAACGGGAGTTTGCCGACACCCGAGATCAGGTTGCCGTCCATGACGAATTTGCCGCCCTCGCCCTTCTTGCAGAAGCCCAGGTCTTCGAGCGTCATGACTACCGTAATGGTAAAGCTGTCGTAGATCGACGCGTACTTGATGTCCGACGGAGTCACGCCTGCTTCGGTGAACGCGATCGGGCCGGTGCGCACCGCTCCGGAATAAGTGAGGTCCACTTTGCCGCCCATCTGGCCCTTGGGCGATTCGCCCGCACCGATCAGCTTCACGAGGGGCCGCTTCAGCTTCTTCGCGATCTCCGGCTTCGTCACGATCACCGCGCCACCACCGTCGGTCACCACGCAGCAGTCCATGCGATGCAGGGGGTCGGCGATCATCGGCGAATTAAGAACGTCTTCGACCGTCAGCACCTTCTTCAGGTACGCATTCGGGTTGTGCTGCGCGTGATGCGACGCGGAGACTTTGACCCAGGCGAGTTGTTCGCTGGTGGTTCCGTACTGATACATATGGCGCATCGCGGCGAGCGCGTACTGGTTCACCGTCACCGGCCCATAGGGCATTTCGAATGGCGTCTCCGGAATATTGGTGTCCAGGTCGCGCGCCATCGTGCCGCGGCGGCCAAAGCCGGCGCAGGTGATCAACGCAACGTTGCACCTTCCCGCCGCAATGGATTCCGCCGCGTGGGAGACGAGGTAGAGGTAGGACGATCCGCCCGTGTTGGTCGAATCCGAATGCCGGACCGTCAGGTCCATGTAGTCGATCATGTTGATGCCGCCGAGATTACCCGGCGCGTCGGTGGCGCAGAAATAGCCGTCCACGTCAGCTTTCGTCAAACCGGCATCTTCGAGCGCGCCTTTGGCGCATTCGGCGTGCAGCTGTGCCAGCGATTTGTTATCTATCTTGCGCGCTGGATGCTCAAATATTCCGGCAATATAGGCCTTGCCTTTGATGCTCATGTTGCGCCCCCTCCTTAGTTATCAAACGCTGTGCGCGAAGGATACGGCTGCCTCGCGACCAGCACCAGGATCGCATTCTAGCAGCTTGCTCCGCGGAAAGTCTCCACGGCGGCGGCCAAGCGGCGTTTAAAACTGATCCATGCGCCAGTCGAGAAGAATTCGAATTCAATTGCGCAGCGCTTGCCGCCGCAGATCGCCGCTGGCAACCTGCAACGCGCCGCGCTGCCTCCCTGTGCTCGCCTACCTCAGTTTACAGTCGCGCCGGAGTCGCGCACCACCTTGCCCCATTTCTCGAATTCGCTCTTCAGGTACACCCCGAACTCCTCGGGGCTGGTGGGCGCGGGGTCCACACCGGTGGCAGCGAGCAGCTGCTGCACCTCGGCCACGCGCAGCAGCTTGCTGATTTCGGTGTTGAGCCTTCCAATGACATCGGGCGGCGTGCCTGCGGGCGCGAGCAGGCCCACCCAGACAAGCGCCTCATAGCCCGGGACGCCCGCTTCGGCGATGGTCGGCACATCGGGCAAATGCGGCGAGCGCTGTGCCGTGGTGACGCCGAGAGCTTTAAGCCGACCCGATTTCATGTGCGGGATCACAATGGGCATGCCCGGAAAACCGACCTTCACCACGCCGGCGACGAGATCCTGTTGTGCCTGGCTGCTCCCTTTGTAGGGCACATGCGTCAACTGTATGCCCGCCATGTGCGCGAACAGGGCGCCGACAAGGTGCTGCGCGCTGCCGTTGCCTGAACTCGCGTAGTCGATCTTGCCCGGATGTGCCTTGGCGAGTTCGATCAGTTCGCGCACCGAGTTCACACCCAGCGACGGATGCACGGTGAGCACGTAGGGGCCGGAGGCAACGCGGATGACCGGCGCGAAATCCGTAAGGGCGTTGTAGGGCAGACTCTTGTAGATATTGGCCGTAATGACATGCGGCGTAGCCGTGAGCAGCAGCGTATAGCCATCCGGCTTGGACTTGGCGACGAAATCGGCGCCGATGGTGCCGCCGGCGCCAGGCTTGTTCTCGACGTAGAAAGTCTGTCCCAGCGATTCGGATAGGCGCTGTGCGACGATACGCCCCGGCACATCCGTCGTGCCGCCCACACCAAGGGGAATGACCACGCGCACCGGTCGCGACGGATACGCCTGAGCCATCACGCCGCCTACAGCGACAACGAGCAGCACGGCGAGGACGGTGGATACAATTTGTCTCTTGATGTTGGGCATGGTGAAGTCCCTTTGCCGAATTATCCGCGATACAGTGGTTCGGGCTGGCTGAAGAACGCGTGCAGGATATGGTAGACCATCAGGTAATTTTTCTGCTGGAAACTTGCATGCGAAATTCCCGCCATCACGGCGAAATGCTTGTCGGGGTTGGGCAGGCGTTTAAAAAACTCGATGAGATCGTCCACGCTCGCGATGCCGTCCCACTGGCCGCGCATGATGATGGTCGGTGCGGTGATCTGCGCCGGATCGACCAGCGGCAGTTTGGAGCACATGTCGACGTAAGTGCCCGTCGGCACGGAATCGTCTAGCGCCACGATGGCATCGGCAAATGCCTTGATGGTCGCATCATCGGCCGTACCCGGATGATCGCGGCTGAAGATGCTCTGCACAAAGGCATGGTCGATGGGCCGGCGGTTCTTGGCGGAAAATTCAGGCAGCTTCTTCTTGCGCTCGGCAAGCGTGGGACTGCCTGCGCCCGTCCACACCATGGCATCCAGCGCGACGCGCGCAACGCGTTCCGGGTGCCGCTGTGCGAACAAGGCCGCCCGCAGCGCGCCTGACGAAATCCCGTAAACGAGGAGTTTCTTCGCAGCGGTCGTCTTCATGATGTACTCGCTGCCGCAAGCCAGATCGTCCGCGCCGTTGGAAATATCGCAGTTGATCGGGCGCGACTTGTCCGAACGGCCATAGCCCTCGAGGTCCATGCACCAGGTGTCGAAACCGCGTGCCGCGAACCAGTCCATCACCGACGAGTCGGGTCGCCCGGGCACCGATAGATCGAAGGTCGGTTGCGACGCCATGGATGACCCGTGCACGAAAAGCACGGTTCCCTGAGCCGCTTTGCCGCCGACTGCCGGCTTTTGCCACAGAAACAGTTTCACCTCGCCCTTGCGGGTCCAGTGCTCCTTGCCGGCTCTTGGGGCGGTTGCGGGTTGCTGCATTCAGTCCTCCAAATCAAAGTCGAATCGTGGGTCCGGGGCTGCGCAGTCTATCAAATCTCCAGACGCCTCGGTCGGCAAAGCGCCAGAGCGTGCGTTCGTTCGGACTCCGCGGCTGCGCCCGCGCGCCGTTCAACCCAGCAGCCAGGGCGCCTCACAGTTCTTGGCGATCTGCCGCACCTGGTTGATCAGTCCCGGGCCGACTGGTATCCCTTCGCGCATACGCTTTGCCGCATGGTTTCTCTGTGGATCGCCAGCCACCATGACCGGCTGTGCCGGATCGACGGGCTTGGTCGAGCGCAGATCGCTGCAGAAGCGCGTGACGTCGGCTGCGAAGTCCTCGCGCTCGCGAAATAGGCCCGGATCGACTGCGATGAAGCAATGGCCGATATCCATCCCCTGCGGCTTCTTCGTGTGCATAGGGTCGGTGATCAGTGTCGCACCCGACAGGCAGGAGCCGAGGATGTTCACCATCGCAGAGAGTCCGTAACCCTTGTAGCTGGAATTCTCCGGCGACCCTCCGAGGGAAGTGAGGAAGCCGCCTTTCTCGCGTGCCCCGAGGGGATCGGTGCTGGGAAGTCCGTTTTTGTCCAGCACCCAGCCTGGCGGGCATGGAAGACCTTCGTTGGCCTTGTTGCGTATGCGCCCGGCGGCCACTGTCGTGGTTGCCATATCGAGCAAGAATGGCTGCCCATCCGTGGTGGGTGCGGCGAAAGACCAGGGGTCGGTGCCGAGTCTTGCCTGCTTGCCGAAAGTCGGCGCGACCTGGATGCCGGAAGCGCTGGTGCATGCCATGCCGATCAGCCCTTCCTTCGCCGCCATCAGAGTGTAGTAGCCGGTAGCCCCGAAATGGGCCGAGTTGCGCACCACCGCGATCGCCATGCCCGACTGCTTCGCCTTGGAGATCGCCACCTGCATGGCGAAGTGCGCCGGCACATGCCCCAATCCGCCGCCGCCGTCCACTAGCGCTGAGACCGGCGTCTCCTTGACGATGCGCGGTTGCGCTTTCATGTTTGCCCGCCCGGTGCGGCGCAGATTGTCGTAGCCCGGGATCATCGATATGCCGTGGCTGTCCACGCCGTGGAGATCTGCCCAGGACAGGACATCGGCGGTCGTTTCCGCGTTGGCCTCCGGCATACCCCAGGCGAGCAGGATGGCTTTGAGTTGTGCGCGGTGCTTATCGTACGGTGCGGGCATGGGAGTCTCCTTTGAAAGATAGATAAATCAATTTGCGATATCGGTCTTCGGCAAACCCTGCATGAGCTCGCCGAAGATGCGGTTGAAATTGTTCTCGACTTGTTGCATAAGCGACTCAAGCTCGATTTCCAGCAGTTCTGCCGCGAAGCGATACGCCGCACCCAGATTAGCCGGATGATTGACCGGCCTCCCGTCGGCGGAATCAGGCAATCGACACTCCACGCGATCTTCAGGCAGCGCCTGCGACGGTGCATCGGTTTCGATCAATAGCCTGTCGCGAGGCACGCACTTGAACGCTTCGCGCTGCGACGTCTTGCGCGCGTGTGCGAAATATCCCGGCAGCGAAAAGTACGCGCCCAAATCGACCAGAGGTTCAACCATCTCGCGCGGCCCGCCAAAAGAATGCAGCAGGAATCCGCAGCTCGGACGCGGCTCGGACCGCAGCACCTCCAGCAGCGTATCCCAAGCTTCCAGACAATGGATGCTCGCGGGCAGATTGCGCTTCGCCGCGAGCCGCAGTTGCCAGGTGAACACTTCTCGCTGCTCGGCAAGATCGTGGCCCTTGATCCACGCGTCCAAGCCCATTTCGCCCACGGCCGAGGGCACCGCATCGAGGTACTGCGCCAGGACCGCTTGCCAGTTCGCACTGCGTTTCTTCACCCGCCACGGGTGATAGCCGAAGGACGGGATGACACGCGGAGCGTCTTTCGCGAGCATCAGTACCTGCGGCCAATCGTCCTCGCACGTACCGTTGACGACCATATTCACCAAGCCCGTCTCGGGCAGCTGGCGCAGGAACTCGGCGCGACACTGCGCGAGGCGCTCGTCCTGCAAATGGTTGTGTGCGTCGAAAAGGCGGAGGTTCATTTCCTGGTTTCACGCGCAGGCCGATGCTTTAGACTAACCTTTGCCAATGCTTCCTGCCACACCGACCGGCGCGCTCTCGCGCCGCGCGGAGCCGGGGCTTTGCGCTGACTGGCTCGCCGCAGGCATGGCTCGCAGAAGAAAGGCAGTCAAGCCATCAGCCGGATTAAGCCTCAGCCTGCCCTGCCCGCGTGGACTGCCGGCTCTGCGCTGGACGCGGCCACATCTATGCCGTGGGCCTCCACGTGCGCGCGACGCGCCAAGAGGGAGTAGGCTACCGGCACCACAAACAGCGTCAACAGCGTGCCGAAGGACATTCCGCCCACGATCACCCAGCCGATCTGCATCCGGGATTCCGCGCCGGCGCCGGAGGCGTGGGCCAGGGGCAGTGCCCCAAGCACCATCGCGCCGGTGGTCATCAGGATCGGCCGCAGCCGCAACGCGGACGCATCGACCACCGCCGAGAGCAGATCTTTCCCTTGTGCGCGCAGCTGATTGGAGAACTCGACAATCAGGATACCGTGCTTGGTGATGAGGCCGACCAGCGTGATGAGCCCCACCTGGCTGTAGATATTGAGTGTACCGCCGGTCAACCACAGCGCGAACAGCGCGCCGGTCATCGACAGCGGTACGGACAACATGATCACCAGGGGCGCGATGAAGCTTTCAAACTGCGCGGCAAGCACCAGATAAATGAAAAACAGCGACAGGACGAACACCAAATAGATTTCGCCGCCCGAAGAGCGGAACTCGCGCGACTGCCCGTCCAGGCCGGTCTGTGCCGAGGCGCCCAGCGTTACCTTGGCCGCGGCGTCGAACGCTTTCAATGCTTCGTCGATCGAGTATCCCTGCGTAAGCGTACCGGTGATCTTGACCGCGCGCAGGCGCTGGAAGTGATTGAGCGACTGCGGCGCGACGCCTTCTTTGACGCTGACCAGGTTGGATAGCTGCACCATGGACCCGTTGCGGGCGCGCACGTAGACTTCGCTGATGTCGGCCGGCGACGTGCGATCGAGCGGCGCCACCTGCACTACGACGTCGTACTGCTGGCCATCGCGCTTGAAACGCGTGACTTGACGGCCGCCCAGCATGGTCTCGAGCGTGCGGCCGACGGTGTCGACGTTCACGCCCACATCGGCCAGCTTGTCGCGATTTATTTTGACGCGCACCTCCGGCGTATTGAGGCGCAAATCGGTCTGCAGGTTCTGCGCACCAGGAAACTTGCGCACCTCCTCGAGGAAGCGATCGACCTGGCGCTGCAATTCGGCATAGGGAACCTGCGCCATGATCACGTACTCGATCGGCGTGGAACGGAAACGCTGGCCCAGGGAGGGCGGGTTGAGCGCGAACACCTGCGCCCCCGGAATGGAAGCGAGCTTCGGCCGCAGCTCCTCGGCGATCTGCTGCTGTTTCTTCTTGCGCTCCTCCCAGGGTTTGAGGCGCAATATCGCAGTGCCGTCGGCCACCGTGGGAAAGCCCGAGATGGCCGTGTACGCGAACGCCTCTGGCACCTGGCTGTAGAACGCTTCGATCGGTTTCAGCTGGTCTGCCGTGTATTGAGGGGTCGATCCCTGCGGGGCCGTTACCACTCCGAAAACGATGCCGCGGTCCTCGACCGGGGAAAGCTCGGACTTGAGGGTGGTAAACAAGAGCACGCCGGTGGCGAGCGTAATCATCCAGCCCAAAATGACGATCCAGCGGGCCTTCAGTAAAGCGATCAACAAGCGGCGGTAGCCGTCTATGAGCGACACAAAAGCTGCCTCGATCTTGTTGTAGATCCAGGAGTGCCTGGTTTGATGGCGCAGCAGCACTGAACACATCATCGGCGTCAGCGTCAGCGCCACGAACCCCGACACTATTACCGCACCGGCCAGCGTCAGCGCAAATTCAATGAACAAGCGTCCCGTGCGCCCGGTGGCAAACGCCAGCGGCGCGAACACCGACGCCAGGGTCAACGTCATTGCGAGCACCGCGAATGCGATCTCGCGCGACCCTTGCACCGCTGCCTGCATGCGCGGCATGCCGCTTTCGATATGGCGGAAGATGTTCTCCAGCACGACGATGGCATCGTCGACGACCAAGCCGATAGCCAGCACCATGGCGAGCAGCGTCAGCGTATTGATGGTGAAGCCGAACGCGTACATCAGCCCGAAGGCGCCCACCAGCGCCACCGGGATCGTGACGATAGGGATGATCGAGGCGCGCAGGCTGCGCAGGAAGAAGTAGATCACCAGCGCCACCAGCGCGATGGCCTCGCCGATGGTCGCGAACACCGACTTGATCGAGCGGTCGATGAAGGTCGAGGTATCGTATGCGACAATCAGCCGCATGCCCGCGGGCAGGTTCTGGTTGATTATCGCGATTTCGGCCCGTACCGCCTGGGACAACTCGAGCGGATTGGCGACTGCCTGCTTGATGACACCGATATTGAGCGAGGGCACGCCGTTGAAGCGTGAGATGGTACGCTCGTCGAGCGCACCAATCGCCACGGTCCCGAGGTCGCTGATGCGCACCGGATAGCCGCCCACGTTGGCGACAATGATCTGGCCGAATTGTTCGGGCGTCGTCACATCGGTTTCCGCGACGACGGTGAACTCCCGCGATGTCGATTCGATGCGACCGGCCGGGATTTCCGCGTTCTGTCGCCGCAACGCATCCTCGACGTCCTGCACGGTCAGCCGGTAGCCAGCCAGCCGCGTGCGGTCGATATAGATGCGCATCGACACCTGCCGCTCACCGAAAATGCGCACATCCGCCGCGCCGGGAAGCACCGACAGACGCGGCTTGATGTAGCGCGTGACATAGTCCGAAGCCTCGAGCGTGCTGAGCGACCCGGCTTCGACGGCAACGCTGATTACCGACTGAGAATCCGCCTCGACCTTGGCGATGATCGGCTCTTCGACTTCATCGGGAAGCCGGCCGCGCACGCGCGACACCTTGTCGCGCACGTCGGCAGCCGCCGAGTCCGGATCGCGCGTCAACTTGAACGTCACAGTGATCCGGCTTTGCTCGGGACGGCTTTGCGAGGTCATCAGATAGACGCCCTCGATACCTGAGAGCGAGTCCTCGAGATTCTTGGTGACCTGAGATTCGACGACTTCGGCGGACGCGCCGCGATAGGTGGTGCTCACGCTGACGATCGGTTCGTCGATGCGCGGGTACTCGCGCACCGAGAGGCGCTGATAGGAGATCAGCCCGACGAGCAGTATGACGAGCGACAGCACCGAGGCAAGAACGGGGCGGTGGATGCATGTCTCGGGCAGGTTCATCGACTTACCTTGCGTGGGTCACGATCATGCGTTCTGATGCTGACTGCGCTTGCTTGGCAGAATACGATCCGGCGCGGTCAGGACCGTGGCGTGCCCGGCGCCTGCCGCGCGGGGGCTGCCTTCGCGGCATCGGTTTTGGTGCCGGCAGCGGCACCCGCCACGCGCACCGAAACGCCGTCACGCAGCCTGATTTGACCCGCGGTCACCACCATGTCGCCCTTGTCGACGCCGCTCAGAATCTCGACTCTGCTATCTCGCCGCTGCCCGGTCTGCACCGTTGTCCGGATTGCTTTTCCATCGACCACGCGATAGACAAACTGCTCCGTGCCTTGTGGAACCAGCGCCTCTTCGGGCAGCACCAGTGACTCTTTCTTGGTGCGCGTGAATAGCGTGACGCGTGCGAACATGCCGGGGCGCAGCGTCGCATCCTGGTTGCGCACCTGGGCGCGGATCACGAGTGCGCGCCCGCCCGCATCGACCAGTGGATTGAGCGCGATGATCCGGCCGTCATAAGTCTTGCCGGGCAGCGCGTCCAGAGCGACCTCGACCGCCTGGCCGACCTGCACGTCCCGCAGGAAGGTTTCGGGCACGCGGAAGTCGACCTTGATCGGATCGATCGCCTCGAGATTGACCAGATCCGCACCTTCCTTCACGTAGTCGCCCACCGAGACCACGCGCAAGCCTATGATGCCGGAAAAAGGCGCCGTGAGCTCCGTCTTGGCAAGCTTGGCCTCGGCTAGCGCGAGCGCCGCCTGCGCAACCTCGAAATTGTTCTTTGCCTCGTCTTTGGCCTGACTCGAGATGAAATTGCGGCTGGAAAGGTCGACGGCGCGTTCATACTTGCTCTTGGCGAGAGCCAGGTTGGCGCGCACCTGCTGAACATCGGCCAGATTGACCGCCGCGTCGAGCCGCACCAGGGTCGCACCTTTCGTAACGCGTTGGCCTTCTTGGAACAGGATCGCAGTGATACGGCCCGCGACTTCGGGTCGTAGTGTCACCGATTCATCCGAGCGCAGGCTGCCGACGGCTGTGATGGCCTGCGGCAGCATGGCCGTGCCGACTTTAATCGTTTCAACGGGTAGCGCCGCGGCCGCCCCCTGCCCAGGACCGGATCTTGCTGGCCGATTGGCGCTGCCCTCAGGCGTAGCGACCCCTGCCCCAGGCAGGCGATGGCGTGCCGCTCCGTACCAATATCCCCCGCTCGCCGCGGCGAGTATAACAAGCGCTGCGAACGCGACGACGAGCATTCGTTTCATCGGCGAACGCCGGACATAGGACCATGCAACGTGATCAAGATCAATACCTTCTAGATTGATAGACCCGCAGGGCGCGCACAGCGATACATCGTCGCCTGGCTGTTTTTTGTGCGAGCCATATTACTTGCAATATATAGCAAAATCAAATCTCGCTTACGCTCGCCCTCGCAGACGTGGCAGCGCTAACGACGCTCGCCAAGGCCATCTTGAAACAACGTGGCGATCGCTCGAATAGCGAGGGCTTCATCGGGGCCGTCGGCTTCGACCCGCACCGTTGCACCAATCGCGGAAGTCAACAACATCACTGCAACGATATTGCGTGCGTTCACACGCCGCCCTTTGCGCACCAGGAATAGCTTGCAGCGACATTTCTTCGCAATGCTCACGATTTTGGCGCACGCTTCTGCGTGCAGCCCGCGAGGGTTGGCAATGACGATTTCTTGGGTCTGCATCGGTCTTTTCCCCGTCCGTAACCGTTGAGAAACGGCGCCGAGACTCTATTGCATTCAATCCAAGCGGATCGGTAGTCTGCGTCCGACCCTTTTAGGCAAGGTATTTGTTAAAGATGGAGCTGGATCGAATTAGTTCAACGGCAATTGTCGAGACAATTTTCTGCCGCACTGCCACATCCATCGGCCCGCCTTATCCTTGAGGATATCGTGGGTATTGGCAGCGCATTCGTTGTTCGTATACGCGCAGACATGGCCTCTTAGGCAATTGCCGCAGGTTCGAATACAGTGAATCCCCCAGTTACGCTGTAGTTGCCGGCTATTACGCTCGCGGCTTGCCAATTCAGCGAAGGGTTGGGAAAAAAGCGATGACCATGAGCCAAGGCGGTGTATACTCGAGGTAGCCAGCCGTCAATCTAACCTGGGTCGTGCTCCATGATTGAAGGGCGACAGCGGGACCAAACAGGGCTTCCCCAAATACCGCATTCTTGGTGCTATTCGACATTCGACCGCGCGTGGAAGCGACTTGCCGGCTTCTTCCACTGTATGACCCTAAAGGCACGTGTGGTGCTGCTCGTCGCAGGCATCTGGGCTCTCGCGTTCAGCGTTACGCGGACTTTGGCGCGCGATCTTACGGAATGGATTTCGGCGGACTTTTCGGCGGAAGTCGTCAACCTCGCCGCCGATATGGATCGCGATTTCCGCTTGCATATCGATGTGTTGAATCGTCTGGCAGCAACGCTTGAACCCAAAATCCTGGCCGATCCGGCAAAGCTTGATCACGCACTGGACAAATTCACCGACACAAGCGTCATCGTCCCCGACTCCTGCTTTGCGGCAAACAGCGACGGAGTCGTCATCGCGGGCTATCCCGAGGACAAAGTGACCCTGCGCGCTTCGATCGCGGACCAGGACTATTTTCGTCAGGTCATGGCGAGCGGCAGGCCGGTGGTCGGTGCGCCCGTGCGTGGAGGCAAAGGCCAACCGCAACCCGCCGTGCCGATCGCCGTGCCGCTGCGTAACGGCGCAGGCGCGACGGTAGGGGCGTTGGTCGGCTCGATTCTGCTTACCGATCCTAGTTTCCGCCAGCTTGAAGGGGCGAAGGTCGGTCGAAATGGCTGGTTCCTAGTCGTGTCCCCGACGGATCGCGTTATCGTCGCGGCCACCAACCGTAGCCGCATCCTGACAACGCTGCCCGGGCACGGCGCGATTCCTCTGCTCGACCGACGGCTCGAAGCGGGGTTCGAAGGACCTGGCATCACCGTCGCTTCGATCGGAACCGAGATATTTTCGGTGAGTCGAAAGATGGAGACCACAGGCTGGGTCGTTATCGCTTCCAATCCCACCGCAGAGGTCTTCGCGCCGATCAAAGGCGTCAAGCGCCAGATCTATCTGGCGGCGTTGTTCATATCGCTGGCCGTTGCGGTCGTCCTATGGTTTGCGCTGACACGCCAATTTGCGCCGCTCGCGCAGGCCGGCAGCGCGATGCAGCGCATGGCCAAGGGCGAAATACCGCTGGCGTCGATACCGGTCACGCGAGCGGACGAGATCGGGACATTGATCGGCAGTTTCAATCAGCTTGTCGCGGAGCGCAGACAGGCCGAGCACACGCGTGAGCAACTCACGAGGCAACTGGAGTTGCTCAGCGAGCGGCTCGCTACGGCACAGGAGGAAGAGCGGCGCAAAATCGCACATGAATTGCACGAGGAACTGGGTCAGGAACTTTCGGCGCTGAAGTTCTACATCGACATGATGGGACCCGGTAGCGGAGAGGCTGGAATGAAAACTCCAAGTGAACACGCGCTCGCTGTGACGCTGCATGCGACGGCACGAGTACGAAAATTGGCTCTGGATCTCTCCCCTCCGGAACTGGAGGACTTCGGACTACCTGCGGCGTTGCCCACCTACTGCGAGCGCCTGGCGCTGGCGGGCGGCTGGAACCTGCACCTTGATGCCCCGCACACCGATGTGCGGGCGCCTCGGCCTGTGGAAAGAGCCTGCTTCCGGGTCCTGCAGGAGGTGCTGAGCAATGTCCTACGCCACGCGAACGCAACCGAGGTGTGGATTCAATTGCACCAGGGCGCCGATAAACTGGAACTCGCAATTCGCGACAACGGGATCGGGTTCGATCGCAAGGCCATTTCCGAGGAGACCAGGCCCGCGGGCGGAAACCTCGGACTGTTCGGAATGCAGATGCGCGCCAAACAGGTCGGCGGGTCGGTGCAGATCAATTCTGCAGTTGGTGCAGGCACCGAGATTCGAGCGGTCTTCCCCTTATCTGTCAGTGCCGTCGAGAACCGCGCGCAAGAATCGTTCAGGTGTTAAGGAAACTCTGAAAAAGGGGCCAATGGCCCCCTTTTCCAATCCCCCCATCTCAGTGAAGAATCTCGGCCGAGAAACCATCGGCCGAGATTCTTCAGAGGTTACTTAACTCTTGCGCCGCTCTAATTGCTATCGGCCGCTTCGTTAGCGCTGCGGTTCGACGATGACCGTTCCGATCTTGCCGCCGCGCTCGACCTCAAGATGGGCAGCGGTGGTCTCGTAGAGCGGGAAACGCGCCGCCACAGACAGAACGCGGCGGCCGCAACTTAGCCAGCGCGCGATGTCCGATTGGGCGCGGCGTCGCGCTTCGTGCGGCGCACCCGGAAGCGACATCGTATGCACGGCGATATTGCGAAACATCATTTCGCGCACCGGCAGGCGCGGGGTGCGATCGCCGTTGGTCGCGTACACCGCGATCGTGCCGTTGTCGCGCACGCTGCCCAAACACGCGGCGAGATTGCCGCCGAAATCGACCTCGACGATATGGTCGACCCCTGTCCCGCCGGTGATTTCGCGAACCCGCCCGATGACATCCTCGCGCTTGTAGTCGATGATGTAGTCGGCGCCGCCGGCGCGCGCGCGTTCAGCTTTCGCCTCCGAGCTGACCGTGGTGAGCACCGTCGCCCCCGCCCATTTGGCAAGCTGAACGGCGTAATGCCCGACCGCCCCGGCGCCGCCGGTAATCAGCAGAATGCGGCCGTGCACTGCGCCGGCCATGAATACCGAGCGATGCGCGGTCATGCACGGGACGCCGAGCGTCGCGCCCTCGGCAAACGATATACCCTGTGGCAATTCGGTGACAAGATCGATGGAGAGCGCAATGTATTCTGCTGCCGTGCCCTGCCAGCGGCCATTGCGCTGGCCGTTGTAGAGCCACACCCGCTTGCCAAGCCAACTTTGCGAAACGCCGGGACCGACCTGATCGACGATGCCGGCCCCGTCGCTATTGGGCACCACACGCGGATACTCCATGACGAGACGCGCGCCGCTGCGGCGTCCGACGTCCGAAGGATTGACCCCGGAGGCCTCGAGCCGCACGCGGACTTCACCGGGGCCAGCTTCGGGCGTCGCCAGTTCGCCGCATACCAGCACCTCTTCAGCGGCCCCCTGCCGGTCGTACCAAACTGCGCGCATCTTCCTTCTCCTCTACTTATCAGCGGTCATTGGATTGCGGCGCAGGCGTCGACTTTGATTGTGACGATCGCGTCGAGCGCAGCCGCGCGATGTTCGCGCTCACGCATTACTCAAGCGCCTTCACGCGGCTCGCGCGCCGAGCAGACGTTCCGCATGAAAGGCGCCGTCGCCATATTCGAAATCGGACATGAGGATGCGCTTGGCGAGCCGCGTGGCCTGCAACTCCTCGGTCACCCCCATGCCGCCGTGCAGCTGGATCGCGCTGTGCGCGAAGAACCGCGCCACGTCGGAGAGGCGCAATTTGGCCAGCGCCACTTCCTCCCACGCCGAGGCGGGCTCCGCGGCGACCTTGCGCAGTACACTGTTCAAGAGCGCGCGCAGGTTCTCGTACGCGACGTACATGTCGGCGACATAGTGCCGCAGCACCTGGAAAGACGAGAGCGTCGCGCCGAACTGTTTGCGTTCGGAGAGGTAGGCGATGGTCTGTTCGAGCAGAGCGCCCATCGCCGCGACCGTTTCCACGCCCGCGAGCAGCGCCGCCTTGTCGCGCACCTCGCCGAGCGCCGCGCGTACGGCCTCGCCCGTCGCGAGCATATCTGGCATGCCGACTGCCACCGCGCTGAAGCGCAGGTCGGCGGAAGCGCGCCCATCCATGCGGATCCGGTCGCGAACGCTGATGCCTTTACTTGCAGCAGGAATCAGACACAACGCTGGCGCGGAAGTGCCAGAGCGCTCGATGGAGCAGGCAATCAGGTAATGCGTTGCGCCGGGGACCGTCTCGACGCCGCGTACTTCGCCATCGAGCAGCACTCGGTCGCCTTCCACCTTGGCCGAGAGGCCCGTGTCCGAGCGGCTGCGCGGTTTCGAAATATCGAGCGGATCGAGCACGGGACAGACTACGGTCGTGGCAGCCGCGATGCTGTTGAGCAGCTCGCTCTTGCGCTTGCCGCCGAGCGCCGCGATCAGCAGCGGTCCAACACCGAAGGCGGCGAGCACTGGAACGGGGAGCGCGAAACGGCCGCAACCTTCGAGCACAGCGGCGAGTTCGAGCAGACCGCCGCCGACACCTCCGAGTTCTTCTTCTATGAGCACGCCGGACCAGCCGAGCGCCGCCGCCTCGCGCCAGATCGTCGCTCGCGCCTGGGCGCGTGCGCTCGGCTCGGCGATTGGCGCCAGTTTCTTGTCAGCATCCTCGGCGAATCTGGCGGCGGATTCGAATAAGTCGCCGGGGAATAAGGTTTGGGAAGTAAAGGTCATGTCAATGTCCAAATAGTTCGCGCGCGATCATGTTCTTTTGCACTTCGCTTGTTCCAGCCACGATGGTGCGGGCACGCAAGTACAAGTGGTTCTGCAGCCACAGAATGCCATCGACGTCATTCTCGCTCGCCGCTTCGCTGATCGGGAAACGGTGCGTGAGTTCGGGGCCCACGACTTCCAGCGATATCTCGCTAATCTGCTGGGAGAGGCGCGAGGAGGAGAGCTTGAGTATCGAAGGAATGAGGCCCAAAGGCTGACGGTTCATGACACAGTCGATTGCCCTCAGGCCCAGCTCGCGTTGACCGGCGAGTTCGGCCTCGATGCGCAACAGCCGCATTTCGAGCGCCTCGCGCCTGCGCCGGTGTTCTGGCCCGGCAAGCTCGCGCGCAAGGAGCGCGCGCACGCGCTGCATGTACTGCGCCAGCGGCGCGGTGTTCGCCGAATTCAGGCGCTCGTGCTGCAGCAGGAACTTGCCGTAGCTCCAACCGCTACCCTCCTCTCCGACTCGATTCTCTTGCGGCACCTCGACGTTGTCTAAGAATACTTCGTTGACATGGTGCCAGCCGTCGATGGTCCTGATCGGCCTCACCGTGAGGCCCTTGGATCGGACCGGTATCAGCAACAGCGTGATGCCTTCCTGCTTGCGGCCTTCGCTCGAAGTGCGCACCAGCGTGTACATCAGATCGGCTTCGTGCGCGTGCGAAGTCCATATCTTCTGGCCGTTCACGACATAGACGTTGCCGCGCAGTTCGGCGCGCGTCTTGAGCGAAGCGAGATCCGAGCCCGCGCCCGGCTCCGAATAGCCCTGGCACCACCAGTCCGAGCCATCGAGGATGCCCGGCAGGTAGCGCTGCTTCTGCTCCGCAGTACCGTACTCGATCAGCACCGGGCCGAGGTGGCGCAAGCCGTGATGATATTGCGGCGGGCAGTCGCATTCGGCCATCACGGCGTCGAAGATCGCCCGCTGGCGCGGATTCCAGCCCGTGCCGCCATACTGTTTGGGCCAGTTCGTAGCACACCAGCCATGGGCGAACAGTATGCGCTGCCAGCGGCTCCACGGCTCGCGCGTGAGTTTGCCGTTCTGCGCCACGATGGCTTTGATATCGGCAGGACACTGCGTGCTCGCGAACGCGCGCACCTCCTCCCGGAACGCTGCGTAATCGATTTCTTCGCTCATGGACTCTTCCCTATCAGTCTTGGAATCAGTTTCACGATGTGGGGATACGCCCCCTCATGTTCCTCAGGATCGGCCCGCTGCAACTCTTGCAGCGGGTTCGTACAGAGTGAACTCAGTCGTCCTTATACACCGGCTTGCGTTTCTCGGCGAACGCGCGCTTCGCTTCCATGGCGTTTTCCGTCTTGGACAGTTCGACCGTGAAATTCTGCTCGAAGCGATAGGCATCGCGCTGCGGCATGACCTGCACCATGTTGGCGGACAATTTCGCGTAGCGGATGCCGAGCGGATTCTTTTCCGCGATCTCCGCCGCCAGCTTCATGGCTTCGGGCATCAGTTGCTCCAGGGGCACGCTCGCTTCGATGAGGCCCAATCGATACATCTCGGCAGCGGGCATGCGCAATCCCGTGTACAAAAGCCGTCGCAACCTCGAGCGGCCGAAATGTTCGTGCAACATTGCAGCGCCTCCGGCCAGTCCGACGTTGATTTCCGGCATACCGAATACGGCGTTTTCCGAGGCGATCAGTATGTCGCACGCCATGCACAATCCCATGCCCGCACCCAGTGCCGGGCCGTTGACTGCGGCGATGACGGGTTTGCTGCACTCTTTGATCGAATTCCCGGTCTCGCGCACGATGCGGTTGTGCAGCCAGTAGTCGCCGGGATCCTTGGTCGACGGGCGGTCCTTCAGGTCCGCGCCGGCGCAGAATACCTTGCCCGCACTGGTCAGCACGGCTACGCGCACATCCTTACGGTCATTGAGTTCGTCGAAGATCTGGGTGAGACGCTCTCTGGCCCCGGAGTTGAGCGCGTTTGCAGGTGGTCGGTCGAGCGTGACGACCGCGATATAGTTCGAAACTTCCAGGCGCACATCTTCTTTGGCCATGGGACATCCTCTAATGAAGTGGTGGTAAGAAATCGTGAATGATCGACCGCTGTCCGGTGGAATCTAGAGCGAATAATACCTGCGGTCGAGATTATTCGACAACGAAATTGGGCGCGATTGACTGTTGCGTCATGTTCGATCGTTCCATTTGCAGGACTGCGGATAGCGAGAAATCACCAGGAATAACATCAGCGCAGAAGCTTTCAACTGTCTGATTCACGTTATCCTCGGTGCTTGGCAATCCCTGTCAATTCATTCTCACTCGATGGTAAATGAGACTGGCAAGCCATCGTCACACATAGAACTGTTGTCTGCGATTAGCATTTTTACCGTCAGATTTACCGTCATTTGCACCTGGTACCCCAGAATAGCCTTCAGCATCTATCGCCTGCTATCGAAGACAGTCATATGCTCGAAACGGGTAAAGCATACAGGAGATCGGTACCCGTCGAGGTCGATGGCGCCGCTCAGTCTAGTAAGAAGAGCGCCGGGGCGGAGTTCACCAACTGCCGGAACCTGGCAACCAAACGAGACTAGCTGTTTTTGTCTCTTCGCCGTCCCAATCCGGATTGTTGTCGCGGCTCGCGCATTGTGATGCCGGAAGGAATGGACTTCTTGCCGAAGAACATGCGCAATCGCTCCGCGGTTGGATCTTCGCGCTCCCAATTGCTTTTGCGAGCTGGGCTACGCGGCGCTGGTGTCCCGCCGTGTAGGGGCTAGGCTAATTCCGCGTCGCCAGCGATAACAGGTTGTGGCGTCGCCGCACATCGAGCCTGCAGGGCCAATACGCTGTGTATCCTTCCCGGGCAAGAGCGAGCATTCGCAATGGAACCAATTAATTGCGCTGCTGTCTCTAGCTGGAATCCCCCGAGTGAGATTGGGTGATGGCCTGTAGGGCCGACAAAGCAGTTATTGCTAGACTAGCTGGTAGCCGCGCGGTCGCGCGACGGGACTATATTCAAGATGCATCTTTGGCGCCTGCTCCTTGTCCTGCTGCTGAACATCGCAGTTCCTTCCTACGGACTAGGAGCCGTACGAATGCATGACAATTGCGCGGCCCCTGCGCATATGGCCGGTGCCGAGAAGGCATCCATGTCGGATTCGTGCTGCGACGATATGGGCGGTGGCGACCAGAAGTCGAACGATTCTTGCTCGAAGTTGTGCAACATCAGCGGCGATTGCCGTGGCGTAAGTCTTTTGCAAGCCTCGACCAGCTGCGAGCCAGGCGTCGCACCTCACGTCCCGATGTCGGCAGGAGCATCCGTCCGAATCGCTACCTTCGACCCGTCCGCGGTCTGGCGACCTCCCTGCACTCTTTGATCCGCCCGTAGGCGGAGTCTTCGGCTCGGCGCGCCGGTTTCGGTAGCCGGCGCCGCCCCACTCGCTTCAAGCCGACGACCCGTCTTCTGCTGACTTTTCCGCGCATGGCGGCGCAGGCACCGGCCTTTGCACTCGTCGAGCGCAATCAACTCCAAGGGCAAACCAGACTATGCAGGAAACAGGATCGATAACGATTTTGTTGGGCCTTGCGCTATTTGTCGCGGCCGTTTCCGCTTCGGCGGAGGACAGTGTCCGCATACGCGAGGCGCGGGCGCTTGCCACCGTACCGGGGCAGAGCGTAGCCGCGGCGTACATGACTATCGAGAGCGCATCGCCAGCACGCATCGTCTCGGCAGGTTCCGATTCGGCCGCATCGGTCCAGATCCACGAGATGTCGATGCGGGACGGCATCAGGCGGATGCGCCGCGTGAAGGGCCTCGATCTGCCGGCGGGACGAAAAGTGCGGCTCGCACCGGGCGGCGTCCACCTGATGTTGGCGGGCCTCAAGAAGGGCCTTCGCGCGGGCGAGACCGTGGAACTCAGCTTGACTGTCGCCGACCTCGGGGGTGCTACGCGCATCCTGCGCCTAAGCGTGCCGGTGGTGGATGGGCATTCCGAAACGGCGACTCATCATGAGTGAGCTGCGCAGCCGCGTGGTCCTGCGTGGCGCCGGGCTCGCCGCGCTGGCGCTCACGCTGCCCTCCTGCGCCAGGAAATCCGAGCGCTTCCTCGCCACCGACGTCACCGGTGTCGACTGGGGCCGCGACTTCCATCTGACAGACCACACCGGCAGGCCGCGCACACTGGCCGATTTCCGCGGCAAGGCGGTGATGCTGTTCTTCGGCTTCACCCACTGTCCCGACGCGTGCCCGACCACGATGGCGAAAATGGCCCAAGCGGTCGATCGCCTGGGCGAAGCCGGCAAGCGCGTGCAGGGGCTGTTCGTCACGCTGGACCCGAAGCGCGACACGCGGGAACTCCTGGCCCAGTACGTGCCGGCCTTTCATCCCAGTTTCATCGGCCTGCGCGGAAGCGAAGCCGAGGTGGCACTCACGGCCAAGGATTTCAAAATCTTTTTCGCTTTGCAGGCGCCGGACCAGTCGGGCTTCTACACCGTCGACCACACGGCCGCGGTCTTCGCTTTCGATCCCCAGGGACGGCTGCGCCTGTACATGAGCGGGGATAGCGACGTCGAGGCCATGGTTCACGATCTCAAGCTCCTGCTGTGGCAATGAACAGCATCGGCATTTCGAAACGATCTCCCGACAGGCCGGCTGGCGGGAAGTGGTGCGGCGATCCTGCAGCGTGGCGCTTCGTGCTGGTGCGCCACCTGCCGGCTCTTGCGGCGCTCAACCTACTCTGGGAGGTCGCCCAGTTGCCGCTCTATACCTTGTGGACGCAGGCGCCGCCGGCTTACATCGCCTACAAACACATCGGCCCCCTCACGCACGAGTTCGTGCGCGACAAGTTGCTGCCCATGATCGAGGGTTTGCGGAAGTAGCCATGGACGCTCCCGCTTCCGTTCGCGATTCCCGGCGCAAGCTGCTCGGCGCGCTCTGCGCCCTCGCCGCCGCTGGCCTCGCGCGACATTCCCTTCTCGGCGCTTCGGCCACGCTCCCCGAGGAGCGCGCCGAGCGGCTGCCGCTGCGCCGCGTGCGCTTTCAGAATGACAGAGGTAATGCCGTGGCCATGGAGGATTTTCGCGGCAGGGTGGTGCTGCTGAATCTGTGGGCGACTTGGTGCGTCCCCTGCCGCAAGGAGATGCCGGCCCTCGACCGCCTGCAGCGGCAACTGGGCGGTCCCGGCTTCGAGGTGGTGGCGGTGTCCATCGACCGCGGCTCCGACGTGGTGCGCGAGTTTTACCGCAAGTACGGCATCAAGTCGCTCGCGCTCTACATCGATCCCTCGAGCGGTATTACCAGCACGCTGGGCGCCATCGGCATTCCCATGACGCTGCTGGTGGACCGGGACGGGCGCGAGATCTGGCGTCTGGGGGGGCCGGCGGAGTGGGATGCGCCGCAATCGGTCGCGGCGATCCGCAAGCATGTACAAGCGCTTGCGAGGCCGTGAGCGGGGCACGAGTTCAGAGATTTCGCGACATGGACGACACGCGAGCCAACCTGATGGTTCCGTCGCACAAGTACGGAACCGATATTCGTGTCTTGGCAAGGCGAACGATGAATCACGCGAGGAAATATATGAAATCGGTAAGAGACGCACTGGAAACCGTCCTGCGAACCGCATTGACTGCGTTCGCTATGATGAGTTGTACGGGCACCGCTGCCGCGCAGAGCATAACGCTCACACACGTACACGGACTCGCCTACGGCGCCGACGGCACGCAGCTCTTCGTGCCGAGCCATGACGGCCTTGCCATCTACAGCGCCGGCCGCTGGTCGAAAGCCCCAGGGCCGCAGCACGACTACATGGGATTCACCGCAGCCAAGTCGGGCCTCTACAGCAGCGGGCATCCCGCGGCGGGATCCGGACTCAAGAATCCGTTCGGTCTCATCAAGAGCGCTGACGGCGGTCGCACCTGGCAGAAACACGGGCTGGAGGGTGAAGCCGATTTTCACCTTCTCGCTGCGAGCTATGAGACGAACGCGGTCTATGTGTACAACGCGGAGCGCAATTCGCGCATGGATCGCACGGGACTCTATTACACGCTGAACGACGGCTTCACCTGGACCCGCACAAAGGCGCATGGACTCACGAGTCAGGTCCACGCGATCGCCGTGCACCCTTCCAAGCCGCAGATCGTCGGGGTAGCGGCGAACGACGGGCTGTTTCTTTCGACCGATAGCGGGGAGAGCTTCGAGCGGCTGGCCGCAGGACAGACGCTTGGCGCATTCTTCGAGCTCGACGGCGAGCATCTCATCTATAGCATGTATGGCGGCATGGCGCGGCTCTACCGCCATTCGCTGAATTCGCGCAGGCATACCGACATCCCGCTGCCGCCGCTCACGCGCGACGCGGTGTCCTATATCGCGCAAAACACGGCAGATCGGCACGAGTACGCGATCGCGACGTTTGAGCGCAGCGTGTTTATCACCAGGAATTTGGGCAAGAACTGGTTGCAGATCGCGCAGAACGGGCGGACCAAATGACAGCCGTGACGATACCGGAACTCCAGCGGCGTGACCAGTTCGCTCTGCACTGGCATCCCCGCGGCCCTGTTGGCAGGCCGGCAAGGCCGCGAGATCTGGCGCCTGACGGTGCGACGGAGTGGGACGCACCGCAGTCGGTTGCGGCGATCTGCAAGCATGTGCAAGAGAGCGCGAGGCCGTGAGCGGGGCGCGAGAGGAGAAGCGAGCATGTGGACACGACGAAACGTAATGAAGGCTCTGGGCGCTGGCGTCCTCGCCGCGCCGCTTTCGCTGCGGCGTGCACTGGCGGCGCGCGCGCCCGATCTCGTTCTGCGGCTCACCGCCGCGCCCGACAGGTTGGCGATCTGGCCTGGCTCCAAGACTGCGGTGCTGCGCTATGCCGGTGAAGTGCTGCACGGCCGCGCGGATGCGCTCAGGCCGTCGACGGGCTACTTGGGCCCGACGCTGGAGCTGAGACGCGATGAGCGGGTGCGCATCGAGTTCCGTAATCGCCTGGACGAACCCAGCATCATCCACTGGCACGGTATGCTGGTGCCCGAGGCAGCAGACGGTCATCCGCGCTTCGCCGTCGGGCCGGGCGGCGAGTACACCTACGAATTCACCGTGCTTAATCCCGCTGGCACCTATCTCTACCACCCCCATCCCCATGGCCGTACCGGCAGCCAGGTCTATCGCGGTCTGGCGGGGCTACTGATCGTGCGCGAATCGCAGGAGCAAGCCTATCGCCTGCCCGAGCATGAGTTAAGTCTCGTGATCCAGGATCGGCGCCTGGGCGAAGCCAACCAGTTCGCATTCAAGCGCATGATGATGGACGACATGAACGGCGTGCTGGGCGACACCGTGCTGGTGAACGGCGCGCCCGACGCCGTTTTCAAGGTCGCGCCCCGGCCTTGGCACCTGCGGCTGGCCAACGCGTCGAACGCACGTATCTACAAGCTCGCTTGGTCGGACGAGCGGCCGATGCAGGTGATCGCCACCGACAACGGCCTGCTCTCCGTGACCGATGGCATCCAGACGCGCCCCTACGTGGTGCTCGCCCCCTTCGAGCGCGTCGAGCTCCTAGAGGACTTCGGCGTGCGTCGCGCGGGCGCGGAAATCGCGCTTGTCAGCCGCGCCTTCGAAGGCATGGGAATGATGGACATGATGGGCGGCGGCATGATGGGGCGCGGCGGCGGCGGTGGAATGATGGGCGGCATGATGGACGGGATGATGGGCCGCGGCACGGGCAGGATGATGCGCGGCATGATGGGGTCGGGTCAGGGCGAGGAACTGGTGATCGCCCGTTTTACGGTCGCCGCCGGTGCGCGCGTGACCGGGGAAGCGCCGCGGCTCCCGCCACCGGAATCGCGCGCGCCGGAGGGTAAGGTTGAACTCCACACACGGCTCGCCTTTCGCCACATGCGCGGTTTCCTCAACGGCCGGCGCTTCGAAATGGACGCGGTAGCCGAGGACGAGAGCCTGCCCCTCGACGCGGGCAGCGTGTGGACCTTCGCCAACGACGGCGGCGGCATGGCCATGCCGCATCCCATGCACATCCACGGCGTGCGCTTTCGCATCCTCGAGCGCAGCCGGGGCGGCGCTCCGGCGGACCTGCGCGAGGGGCTGGTGGACGCCGGCCTCAAGGACACTTTCCTCATCTTCCCGGGCGAGCGCCTGCGCCTGCTCGTCGCCCCCACCGAGCCGGGCCTGTTCATGTACCACTGCCACAACCTCGAGCACGAGGACGGCGGAATGATGCGCAACTGCCTGTTCGGCGAACGGGAAAAGCCGTGAGCCGGATTTCCTCTGCGGAAGCGCTTGCGCGCGCCCTTGACCCTCAATTCGAGGTGTGAATCGTGACGATCGAAGTTTCCACTCTGGGACTTGCCGGCGCAGTCGCTGCAGGTTTTGTTTCCTTCCTTTCCCCGTGCGTACTGCCCCTGGTGCCCGCCTACGTCTCCTATGTGGCAGGGCAGTCGCTGCATGGAACCGAGCCGCGCATCGATGCTCGCACGCGGATCCACGCAGGGCTCATGAAGGGCCATCGCGCCGGCCCCTTGAGCACGCTTCGGGTAGCGCTCCCACCGCCGGCGGGGGCGCAACTGGACACCTGTCGGCTCCGGAGCTGTCTATCTCAGGAGATGTACGACTATCTTTAAGGAGGAGGCTGCTATGGAGACCAAACTGATTGTTGCCATTATCCGGCGAGCCAGGTTAGAACCGGTCGAGGCGAACCTGAGGCACGTCGGGATCGAGCGTATCGATGTAACGAAGGTCAAGGGCTATGGTGAATATCACAACTTCTTTACGCACGACTGGATGGAGGATGAAGTCAGAATTGAGATCTTCACGAGACAACACAAGGTCGATGCGATTACGGGCGCGATCATGGACGCCGCGCATACAGGCTTGCCAGGAGATGGTGTCGTCGCCGTCGTGCCGGTAGACAAATTGTTCTTGATCCGCACCAAGGCAGAGGCCACGCCCCAGAACTTTTGGCCTAAGTCCGAACCGTGAACGACTTGTCAGAATGAGCATTCGCGCGCCCGCACGGCGCGTTATCAAATCCGAGGGACAAACGAGATGATGTGGCATGGTTTGGACGGCTGGAACTGGGGGTGGGGTATGGGCATCGGCTGGCTTCTAATGCTGGTGATCTGGGTCCTCGCCATCGTCGGCATTGTAGCGCTCATCCGGTGGTTTATCGGTGCATCAAGCGGCGGCGCAAGCCGCGCCCTGGCCATCTTGAAGGAGCGCTACGCCAAAGGCGAGATCACCAAGGAGCAGCTCGAACAGATGAAGAGACACATTCAGTCTTGAGAGTGCAACGATTCGTGCTGTGATCGATGGGCGTTCACAATTGGAGCGAGGAGCCAACCGATGAATTTTTTCCGTCAGGCAGTGCTGATATATCTCACTGCGATTGGAGCAATGCCGATAGCCGAAGGCGCGCAGCCGCAGAGCGATTCGCAGCGCGGCGCGCAAGCGTTCGGTGCTTGCGCCGCATGTCACTCGGTTAAAGCGGGGGAGCACATGACCGGCCCGAGCCTCGCTGATATATGGGGACGCAAAGCGGGTAGCGCTGAAGGATTCATGCGCTATTCGGATGCGTTGAATAATTCCAGCGTCGTCTGGAACGACCAGACGCTAGATAAATGGCTCGCGAATTCCACGGCATTCATACCGGGCAATGCGATGAGCTTCCCGGGTATCAACGATACGAAAACCCGACGCCAACTTATCGCCTACCTCAAAGCCGTGTCGGAAGGGAAAGCACCTCCTCCAACGAGGCAAGATGGCGGGAAGATGGAGAGTGGAATGACGGGCAGCCGCGCCGGACCAGCGAATCTCAAGCAGGCATCCGCGGACGCGCAGGTCGCTTCACTGACGCATTGCCGCGATACGTACACCATCAAGACGGCATCGGGCGAGACCCACAAGATCTGGGAATTCAATCTGCGGCTGAAGACGGATTCCAGTCTACGCGGGCCCGAGGCCGGCAAGCCGGTCATCACCGGATCGGGAATGATGGGCGATCGCGCTTCGATCGTTTTTGCAAGCCCGGCCGAGGTCAGCACGTTTATCAAAGAATCCTGCCAATAACCGGGGCTGTTCATGCCTCGCAGTACACGTCATGGGCAATGGCTAGGCTAGATGGCAGACAAACTTAATGTTGTACTGTACTGTAGAATAGTATTGTATCTATTTATTATATATTACTATTAATTCATACTCCCACTCGATCATCAACGGTACTTGCAACCTGTTGTCGGCTAAAGAAGTTTTTTCTACGGGTAGCATTTTTACCGTCATATCTACCGTCATTCGCGTCGGGTGGCTGGAAAAAGCTTTCAGCATCTATCGGTTTCTATCGACGACAGTCGACAGCCCGACATGGCCCACCTTTCGGGATCTGTCGAGATCCATCCGTTCCGGCGATGCTCCCTGGCAGCATCAACGAGCCCTTCTTTTGTTGGAAATGGAGCAAAACAAGTGCCGGCCTCGAATGACCTAATAGACCTAATATATTGTCTCGTAAAATCTTTTGTTAATTTTTTTACCGTCACGGAACGGCTCCAAGGGCATCAACAGCCCCGAAAACAGCAAGAACAGTCGCCCACAAATTGCCTAACTTGTTGTCATACAGAGAATTTTCTGTCAATTTCTTACCGTCGGGTCATTTCCAGCTTGCGGAATAACGGGTGGCGATAGCCGGGCGGGCAACTGCCGAAGCGGTGGTGGGGTCGTGACCACAGTTGCCGTCAGTGGCGACCCATCGCTTCGTCCCTACGCGGTTGCAAGAATCCGAAAATCTGTCGCCTTGACCACCGGTTTCAGGTGCGTCTTCTCCCGCTTCAAGTCGACTAGTCCATACCGGGACATCGTCTTGAGTGTTCTGGAAAGATTGCTTGGCTGACGCCCGGTGATCTTGGCAAGCACCGCGACCGAATCGGGGTTCGTTTCACGAATGACCTTGAGCAAGGCACGGTTCTGGTCGCTGAGAACCTCCGCGACAGACTTCATGGAAGTAAACCAAATCTTGGGCTCGCCACGCAATCGCGGGGTTGACGTTGATCGACTCCAGGACGGAATCGATTGCATGGTATCGCCCCATCCAGTCGGGCGGGTATTTCGTTTTCAGGCCGAATGGCGCATTGATGCCGATCCCTGCCTTGAGATTCGGCGCAAGGTCGGTCGCGAAGTAGAGGTTCGGAACCCAACTCAAGCCGACCGGGTTGCTGCTGGTGCCGCCGGTGATCGGAAAGGCGGGTCCCGCCGGTGACGTAGTGCCTTGATCCGTGAATCGTGCGGACCCGTGGATCGCGTTCAAGCCCAGCGCGACCTGTCGCCCCGGCAATCGGGCCATGCCGGCGGGATTCCAGAAGATGGTGCTGGCATCCTCCGCGTTCGCCGCCCCACCTGCGAACGCATAGCCGAGGTTGCTCATGCTCTGGTGTTCGAGCGCAAAGCCGACCGCCGCCGCCTCGCCGGATAGGCCGGCAATCGCCGTCGACGTTATCAGTACTGCAAGGCGCCTTTTCATGGATTCGGGTTCTGCACAGACTTCCGCCATCCAGCGAGGTGGAACTGGACGGCCTCAGCAAATACTCGCCGAAATGTAGCGCATTCGCTAAGCCTGCGGCAATTGGCGTATCCTGATCATTTCGCACGATGCGGTGGCCCGTGCGCGGAGGATGCAACGGGATCTGCCGCGGCGGAACGCCCGCCAGGACGTCGAAGATGGCTCGCTCGATCAAAGATTCTTTGGACCCCCGTATTGGAGGGGAGCGGACGCTCGCCAACGCCAACCAGCTTCTCCGGCAGCTCATCCAGACCGCGCCGCTCGCCATCATCGTACTCGACCGCAACCGTCATGTGATGCTGTGGAACCATGCAGCGGAGTCGATGTTTGGATGGAGGGCTGACGAGGTGATCGACCGCACCGCGCCGATCATGCCCGAGGCGCGGCGGGATCAATTCAACGATGTGATCGAGCGGGGACTCGCGGGCGAACCGGGGACCGCCGTCGAATTGCGCTGCCTAAGAAGGGACGGGTCGCCGGTGGAGGTCAGCCTTTGGGCCGCCCCGTTGCGCAGCGAAGCGGGCGAGATCATCGGCATCATGGAGATACTCGCGGATTCCACCGCGAGCAAGCTCGCGCTGCGGGAGAGCGAAGCGCACCTGCGGGCGTTCTCCGATCACAACCCTGCTTCGACCTTCGTCAAGGACAGCGGCGGGCGCTACCTCGAGATCAATCGGCAGTTCGAGCAGGTGTTCGGCTTGACGCGGGAGCAGGTGATCGGAAAAACGGACGAGGAAATCTTCGAGCCTAGCCAAGCCGCGGAATTTCGCGCCAACGATCTCAAAGTGCTCCAGGCCGGGACGACCATGGAGTTCGAAGAGACGGCCAGGTATGGCGACGGCGTGCATACCAGCATCGTCGCCAAGTTTCCCCTGCGCGATGCCCAGGGCAGGATGTGTCTGGTTGGCGGGGTGGCCACCGACATCACGGAGCGCAAGCGGCTGGAACAAAGGCTGCGCGAGCCCGAAGCGCGCTACCGGGGCCTGGTCGAACGGATTCCGGCGATCGCCTATGTTGCGCCGGGACACGACCCAGGCGCAACCCTTTACATCAGTCCGCAAATCGAACAGGTTCTCGGCATCCCTGCCAATGCTTTCCTCAGCGAGCCAGGGTTCAGGATCAGGCAGCTTCATCAAGAAGACCGCGAGCGGGTCCTTGCGCAACTCTCGGAAGCCTGCGCGTCGCGGCGCGTGTTCAGTTGTGAGTACCGCATGATTGCCCGCGACGGCCGCACGGTCTGGATTCGCGATGAAGGCAACTTCATCTTCGACGAGACCGGCAAGCCCACGGCGCTCCAGGGGATCATGCTCGACATCACGGACCTCACGAGGGCAGAGAACGCCCTGGACGAGAGTCGAAAAAGGTTGCAGGCGCTTTTCGACAACATCCGGGACGGGATTCTGCTCGTTGACGGGAACGCCAAGCATGTAGATGCAAACCCGGCGTTCTGTGAGTTGCTGGGTTACTCCCGTGAGGAGATGCTGCGCATGTCGTTATGGGACGATGTCCCGCTCCACCGGCGGGAGAAAGTGTACGAACTCTGGCGTACATTCCTGGTATTGGGGCGGCTGGAAGGCGAGTTCACGGTTCTGCGCAAGGACGGGAGCACCGTCGAGGTCGAGTATCGTGCCGTGGCCCATTTCATGCCGGATCTTCACCTGACCACCGTCCGGGACATCACTGCGCGCAGGCGCGCCGAGGATGAGTTGAAGCAGTACGCCACACACCTGAAGTTCTTGTCCCGTCGGCTCGTCGAGGTCCAGGAAAACGAGCGCAGGACCCTGGTGCGGGAGTTGCACGACCGCACCGGGCAAAACCTTACTGCCATCAATCTCCAGCTCGGCGCGATTCGAGATCAGTGTTCGGCACAGGCGCAGAAAGCCATCCTCGCGCGCGTGGACGACGCGATGGCCCTGGTCGCCGCGACGATCGAGGCCACGCGCGATGTGATGTCGAACCTGCGTCCGCCCGTGCTGGAGGACTACGGGCTGCTCGCCGGGCTGCGCTGGTACGGCGAAATCTTCTCCCAGCGGACGGGCCTCTCCGTAGAAATATCGGGGGTGGAACCGTCGCCGCGTCTGGCCCCGGTAGTGGAGACCGCCCTTTTCCGGATCGCCCAGGAAGCCTTGACCAATGTGGCAAAGCACGCCAACGCGAGCCGGATTGACATCGCCCTGGACTGGGAGGCCACGCGCGTTCGGCTTACCATCGCCGACAACGGCCGTGGTTTCGATGTCACCGCGGAGCGGCCGCTTAATGCGGGGTGGGGGCTTCTGGTGATGCGGGAGCGGGTGGACGCTGTTGACGGAATCCTACAAGTCGACTCCGCGCCGGGTCGCGGAATGCGGGTCGTGGTCGAGGTCCCGGCCACCGAGTGACTTACGCGCGGTTCATGTTCCTCGGGCTGCCCGCGCAAATTCACGGGCACAAGCGACACCACCCGCGAAAAACCAATCGACACAGCGCTGGATGTCGGCATTCACGAATTTCCAGTCGGCCGGCTCATGGGCGACGCGTTTGACTGACAGCGCAAGGTTGTACGCGAGCGCCTCGTGCGTGGCCGCATCATCCGGATGTACCAAGTGAACCTTGAACCACTCCATGCCGTCCTCGCCCATCGCTTCGACAAAAGGCGGTTGCTGGGAGAGGTAGCGGGAGATGCCCTCCGCAACAATCTCCACGGCGGCGAAATAAAGTAGCCGGCGCGCAAGGTCGCCCTCTGTTCGTATCGCCTCAGTCAATGACTTGATCTCGGGCAGGATTTTCCATTGATGAAGCTGAATTTCAGAGAGGCCGACGCGGCGCGACGCTCGAATCCACAGCGCGCGGTGCGCGCGCTCGTCGTCTACCATCGGTTTTAACGACCCCGACAGGATGGGAGCCGATCGCTTGAGGAAGCGTCGCACCTTATCATTCGCTGCCGCGGACGGAACATTCTCGTAGGTGTCGCGGATGATCGCAGGGAATGTGTCTACAAAGTGCCAAAAGCCGCCCAAAAGGGCTCGCGGGGAGGTGCCCCCTTGCGCGCAGGCATGCATGAGGGGAGAGGCCAGCACCTTTTCGTACGCTTCGGCTTTGATTCGCGCCCGCCAGACGCGTGCCGCCCGCCAGACACGTGCCTGGCCCGGATGGTCTTCATTACGGGATGCGTTCATGCTGTCCCCTGACCCTTAGGCAACAGATTCACGCAAGCGTGCACGCCTTGGGATCCTATGTTGATATCAAACTTTTTCTGCGAAACAAAATACGCTACCACGTTGTCGGAGCAAGGTGTAGCTTCCATGCATCGCGTCGTCCCGCTCCCTGGCCGTGGCGGTGGCGGGATTGCCGGACATGCGCCAAACAAAGGCACGCCGTTATTGTGGACATTCCGCGCTCTACGGTAAAAAAACACTCGCTCCCGTTTCCTATGGCCCGAGATACATGACCATCACTGTTCTGCTCGCCGATGACCATGCGATTGTGCGCGATGGCCTAAGAATGGTGCTTCAAGCCCAACCCGACATTCGTGTCATCGGCGAGGCGACTGATGGCCGCGAGGCTGTCCAACGCGCCGTGCAGCATGAACCGCACGTAGTGGTCATGGACATCGCCATGCCGGTCGTGAACGGCATCGAAGCGACCCAAGAGATACGCGATCGCTGTCCCGGAACTGAGGTTCTCATCCTGTCCATGCATTCCAATGCCGAGCACGTGTTTCGGGCTCTCCAGGCGGGCGCCCTTGGCTACGTGTTAAAAGAGTCGGCCGGCGCGGAGGTGATAGCCGCCGTGCGCTGCGTGCGCGCCGGAAAGCGCTATCTTGGCGGAAAAATCGCGGATACCGTGATCGAGGACTATATCCGCCAGCGGCACACTGCAAGCCCGCTGGAGAGCCTGAGCTTCCGGGAGCGGCAGATCCTGCAGCTCGTTGCGGAAGGCAAGACCAGTGCGGACGCGGCGAAGATACTTTCGATCTCTCCCAAGAGCGTGGAAACCTACCGCAGCCGCATCATGCAGAAGCTGGGCATCCACGACCTCCCTTCCCTCGTCAAGTTCGCCCTCCTACACGGCTTGACCTCGCTCTAATAATTCCAGCGGCATTCGGGGCGGAGGCCCGGGCATTGCGCCTCCACCGGGGTGCTCTTGCCTTTCCGCTCTGTGTCTCTATGGTTCACGCCTGCGTCTCCCGCGCAACCGTCAGGATTTCCCCTTCGTTTCTTCATACTTTCCCGACATACAGGCGCCCCGCCAAGCAGTAGTTTTGATCGTCAGTTGTTCCCGATCATCTGGCGCTTGATCTCGAAGCGCCACCCATATGGAGGGGGTGAATGTCATGGCGATTCGGATCCTCAAGACAGATCCGCGGAACAAGGGCGAGCTCGTCGACCGATACATGCAGGAGATCAGGGACATTGTCAACGCGCGCCTGGACAGGCGCCAACTTCTCAAAATGGGCTTGGTAATGGGCGGAGCGGGCCTGATGGCCACGCAAGGCATGCGGAACTTTGGTCCCTACTGGGCCCATGCTGACGATGATGAAGGTCTCCGGTTGACCAGTCCGCCGAATACGCCGTTTGTAGATCCGCTGCCCATCCCGCAAACCATGCAGCCGACCACGCTGAATTCCGCCCCCACGCTGGGGCCAAACCCGGTGGCCTCCGCGCTCACGGGCTTCACGGAAACCCGCCGGCCGGACCATCAGCGCTGGACGGAGTTCGGCGGGGCGAGCGACTTCGAGCCAGGCTTTACGGGAACCCAGTACGAGATCGTCGAGCTGCCGGTCGAACACGACTTCTATCCGGCCAGCCATGGGCTCCCGCCGAGCACCATCTGGACATACGTCGACGCGGCCACGTTGGACACCGCCACCCTGAATGGGGCCATTCAGACCGAAGCGCCGCTCCTGCGGAACCTTCGCCCCCTATGGATCCAGGCCCGGTATGGCACGCCGATCGCTCTGCGCATCCACAATGCGCTGCCGACCGCTAACGACGGCTTCGGGATCAACCAGACCACGACCCATCTGCATAACGGGCATACTGCTTCGGAATCGGATGGTGGACCGGTACAGTTCTACGACTTTAGACAATTCAAGGATTTCCACTACGCGAATGCCCGGGCAGGCTTCGCCAGCACCCATCCGACGAGCACCTTGAATGGCCGCACGGTCATCGGTGACGTCCATGAGACCATGAGTTTTCTCTGGCTCCACGACCACCGCTTTGACTTTACCGCGCAGAATGTCTACAAGGGGCTCCTCGCCTTCTACACCCTTTTCAGCGACGACATTCTCCTCGATACCGGAGACGAGACGACCGGGCTGAGGTTGCCCAGCGGCGAGTTCGACATCCCCATGGTCTTCGGCGACAAGGCGTTCGATCGCGCCGGACGGCTCTTTTTTGACCTCTTCAACCTCGACGGAATCCTGGGGGACAAATACACCGTGAATGCGAAGATCCAGCCCTATCTGGAGGTCAAGCGGCGCAAGTACCGCTTCCGCTTCCTGGATGGCGGGCCCTCGCGCGTCTACGAGTTATTCCTGAGCAACGCCCAGCCATTTATCCAGATCAGCAGCGACGGGAACCTCCTCCCGCGCTCGCTCACCCGCCGGAGCATTCGGCTGAGCGTGGCGGAGCGCGTGGATGTGATCGTGGACTTCTCGCACGCCCAGATCGGTGACAGGATCTACCTGCAGAATCGCCTCGAACAGCGAGATGGCCGCGGGCCGACGGGGAAAATCATCGCCCCGACAGACCTCGTCGAGTTCCGGGTGATGGGGGATGCGCGGGATGACAGCCAGATCCCGGCCTCCTTGCTTGAGCTTCCCGCCCTCCGCCCTATCGTCCGAACGAGGGAGTGGAAATTCGAGCGCTCCGGCGGCGCGTGGGAGATCAATGACCGTCTCTTTGATCCGGCAGTCATCTCCGCCTTTCCGAAACAAAACACTGCCGAGGTGTGGACCCTGGAGTCGGGCGGAGGCTGGCAGCACCCGATTCACAACCACCTGGAGGAATTCCAGGTCCTGTCGCGGGACGGCGAGCCGGTGCCCATCGACGAGCAGGCCCGGAAGGATACCGTGCGGATCGGCCAAGCGGCCATCGGGACGGACAACTCCGATGCCAGAATCTTTCTCCAGTTCCGGGACTGGCTCGGTGACTACCCGTTGCACTGCCACAACACGCTGCATGAGGACCATGCCATGATGGCGCGGTGGCAGGTGGTCCCTTGATGAGGAGAACGGCGATGAAACGCAGGGACCTATTTCGAGGCGCGCTGGGCCTGACCCTGATGCGCGCGAGCGTCACCGCGCGGGGTCACGAAACGAGTAGCGAAGGCGCACTGGGTCTGCCCCGGACGGACGCGAGCACGAGGGCTTCTCGCACAACTTCGGCGACCGAGAGGGCGCGACGCGTACAGGGCATGACCCCGGAGGAATTGCGGCGCAGCCGGTTCGTCAATGTCGTCCTGAAGACGCACGAGGGTAAGGCGGTCCGGTTCTACGACGATCTGCTCAAGGACAAGGCAGTCCTCATCAACTTCATCTATACCCGCTGCACCGACGACTGCCCGCTCGCGACCGCGAAGCTTGCTCGGGTGCAGAGAATCCTGGGCGAGCGCGTGGGACGGGATATCTTCATGTATTCGATCACCGTCGATCCCCAGCACGATACGCCTGCAGTGCTCCTGAAATATGCCCGGACCTTTGACGTAAAGCCGGGCTGGCTATTCCTGACCGGGGAGACGGACGACATTCAGCGGATCAGAGGCAACTTCGGCGACGATCCGACACTGGGCTTCCGGCAATCGGATCACCTGAACTTGATCGCCTACGGTATCGAGCCGCTCGAGCGCTGGGGAAAATGCCCGACACTGATCGACCCGGAATGGATTGCGCGCTATCTCTTGTGGCTCGACCCGAAGGGGGAGCGTCCCACCGGGTGGTGGCCGCCGGGGCGAGGCGTCTCCGAAGAGCAGAATTGCGTAGGAAGCTAGATGCCTCGCGATCACTGTTTCATTGGCAATGAGGCACCCTGCCAAGGACGCTTATTCAGCTTAGTGGCTGGAGACTGACATGGACGCCATGCATCCACATGCGAGGCAAAGGAAGACCAGCCCGCATTACTCCGAGTGGGACCCGACACGAACCTCGACGCGCGCGACCACGCGCGTCATCTCGCGCGAGGCACTGAATGCGAGCGCTTTCGTGATAAAGCGCGAGGCGGCGGCGCGGTACCGTGAATTCGCCGCCATCTTGGCTGATCATGGCAACGACAGTACCGCCGACCTTCTCGACTGCCTAGCGGCCATCGAAAGCGACAACGCCATGCGCCTAGACAAGAACGGAGCGTGCATGCAGATCCCAATTATCGATTCGCGTGAATACGCCTGGCTCGACCCTGATGCGTCGAAGCCCAAGGCCAGCGCTTTCATCTTTGGGATGATGACGCCGCGGATGGCGTTGGAGATTGCGCTGCATGCAAAACAACGGGTGAAAGCATTCTTTGAGCGCATGCGAGGCGAATCGCGCGACACGCCTGTGCGCATGCTCGCGGTCGACCTCGCACGTAGCGAGCAGTCGCATATCGACGTTCTGACCGATGCGCTCGAGCAACTGCCAAGTCCATTCCCAGTCAGTGAAGATCAATGGGCGGACCCAACCATAGAGCAGCAGATGTAACGCCATGGGGGCAGCGCCGGTGGAGTGGCGTAACGCGTGGCCTCAGATAACAACCGCAACATTTTTCAGGTCTTTGCCGCCTATCTCCGCCTCGTGGCCCTCGCCAGTATTGCGTTTCAGCCTGCCCCTGCATTGAAAAACGGAAGAGTGAATGGATGTTCCGTATGAAGATGCGTGAATAACAGAGGCAGCAGATCGCGGATCTGGCACACGTGAACGTTCGGGAGATGCTCACCCGGAGCGACTTGCCGAAGGTCGAGTTGCCCCGTGCCGGAAAAGACCGTTGCTGCCGGTTTCGGCCTCGGCAATGCGGGCAGCACTCGCGGCAGAGGATTTGGTAAACCGGAGGAGGAATATGCATGTATCTTTCAGCGAAAGCCTCTAAAGCCCGGCTGCGGGAAGCGGAAAACGCGCGCAAGAATCGCCTCGAGATTCTTGCAGCGCTCTCGCACAAGGAGATCACACGGCGTGAACTGCTCAAGTGGGGGCTCGTTACGGCAGGCGGCCTGATCGCTCCGATCCACGGGCTGAGTCCGTTTGTCAGGAGCGCCTACGGCGCCGTCCCCACGGGGTTGCCGCGGAGTGAGTTGTTCGGCGTGCAGCCCTTTACCCAACCGATGCCCCGCTTCGATGTCCTGCCGCGTCATCCCGAGCCAGGATTCCTCAATCCTGCTTCAACAGTCGAGGCAAATACGACACAGCAACCCATTCCCGCAGTGCTAGGCGGGGGCACTGGCCCCATCGAAGGGCGTCCGCCGGGACCCATCTGGGCGCATCAGAGCTGGGATCACTTCCCCCCAAGGTGGCCATAGAGGTCACGCAGGAGGGCGCCAAGGTGAACGCAGTCTACGACCCCGGAGTGCCTTCCAATCTCAATTCAGGCATCGACCCGCGTCGCCCCGTCGCGCCGCGATTTCATCCGGACCTGCCTGACCAGGGGCCGTTTGCACTGTGGACCTTCAACGGAACCTTGCCGCCCAAGCTGATGATCGGCCGCTATGGCGAGCCCATTCTCTTTCGTCATCACAACCGACTGCCAGCCGATCCCAACCAAAACAGAGGCTTCGGCATCCACACGATCACAACCCATGAGCACAACGGGCACCATGGCGCGGAAAACGACGGCTTCACCGGCGCGTACTTCTTCCCCGGCCAGTTCTACGACTACCACTACCCCGTCTGCCACGGCGGGTACACCACCATTAATCCCAACGCGACGGATCCGAGGTGCGGGGCCCCGACGACGCCGGCGGCATCGTCAAGGAGCCGGGCGACTGGCGCAAGGCCGAAGCGGGACCTCTCGCTGAGCGAAGCGCTTTCCGGGGCCTCGCGTGATCCGTGCGTCGGAAGGTTCCTGGAGTTTCGGATCGTGCGAGATCCTGCCAGGCCCGATGTGAGCCAAGTGCCCGACACCTTGATCCCGAACCCGGATCTATCCGCGATCCCGGTGGCAGGGGAGCGCGTTTTCGAGTTTGGCCGCGACGCCACCCAGACCACCGGCGACCCCGTGTCGACGTTCTTCGGCCCCTGGGGCATCAAGGTGGACGGTGGGGAGATGCTCGCCGCGGACTTCGGCCGGATATCGGGCGCGCCCAAATACGGAACCCGCGAAATCTGGACCCTGAAGAACGGTGGCGGGGGCTGGGATCACCTCATACACATTCACTTCGAGGAGGGCCAGATCCTCGCACGCGACGGAAGCGCGAGCAAGGTGCCGGCGTGGGAGCGCGGACGCAAGGATGTCTATCGGTTGCGTCCGGGCGGGAGCGTCACGATCACGCTGCAGTTTCGCGACTTCTGCGGCATGTTCATGGAGCACTGCCATAACACCACGCACGAGGACAACGCCATGCTGCTGCGCTGGGAGATCGACGATGGAGGCGGAGCATTTCTGCATGCGTTGCCCACCCCGATCCCGACGCCGCAGGGCGTGCGCTTCGTGAACCCGACGGATGTCCTACCAAGCGCCGTTCGATGATGGATGTACCGCAACAGGCCGGCGCGCGAGCCCGCTGGTGGCGCCACAGCATATCGTCGCAACTCCGGCGTGAAGCGATGCACGCCGGGCGCGGAATATCGTGGACAATCGTCGCGGCGTCGTTTGTCGTCGCTGCGGCCGCTGCGCCAAGTGTCAGCCTTGCCCACACGGGGCATGGCGGGAGCATGGGCGATGCGCGCAACCCATCCGCCGCACCGATCGATGTCGCCCAGCATCCCTGGGGTGCGGGCTATTTTCCCAATGTGCCGCTCGTAACGCACGAAGGAAAGACGGTGCGCTTCTACGACGATCTGCTCAAGGGAAAGGCTGTGGTTATCAACGTCATCTACACCCCGCGTAGGCCGCGGACAAGCAAGCCTATCACCGCCTGCTCGAGGAAATTGCGCCCTATCTGCGCTTCCTGGCCTCGAAGGCGTTTCAGAGCCCAGGCGACATCGAGGACATCGTTCAAGAAGTGCTGCTGACTGTGCATACGATACGTCATACCTACGATCCGGCGCGCCCTTTTGGGCCGTGGCTCGTCGCAATCGCGAACCGGCGTATTGTCGATGCGCTGCGAAGGCAGAGGGACGAACTCAAACCCGCGAGACGCCGCTCGACGACGAGCACGATGAAATTCCCGCGTGCGAAAGCACCTCCGACACCACAAGTGCGGATGGGCCCGTCCTCAAGAGGGCCGTCAACGGTCTTCCACCTGCCCAACGAGAAGCCATCCAACTATTGAAGCTTCAGGAGATGTCGCTGAAGCAAGCCTCGGCCGCGAGTGGCATGTCGATAGCATCCCTCAAAGTATCGACTCATCGCGCCATGAAGACGCTGCGCAAAGCATTGAAAGGCGAGCAATGACCACGACGCCAGACCTCATCAACGCCCTCGTTTCGGCAGCTACGCCGGTCAAGCCCTTGCGACACCCGATGCTGCGGGTTGTGGCATGGCTCATCTTTGCGGCGTTGATTCTTGCCGTGATTGCGATTGGGCACGGAATGCGTTCTGACCTGACCATTCGGCTGCAGCAGCCTACGTTTATCATTGCCACTGCGGGTTCGCTCTTAACCAGCATACTGGCAGCCATCGCATCATCCTAAAAACCTCAGTTAGCCGATTCCGTTTGTATGATTTTGGAGGAGCCGATGCACGCGAGGAGGGCCAATGCCGGCGAGGATGTGCTTGAGATGATCGCAGACCAGGATCCAGACGGTCGTTGGATTCAACTGCT
>ORMF010139313.1_pt1 | contig 56580 bp, 52 predicted proteins | sample 1779871 | NCBI WGS metagenome assembly ORMF01 (sample SAMEA104232316, study PRJEB22302) | groundwater metagenome | biome: forest; feature: aquifer; material: groundwater | place: USA | collected 2011-08-07 | depth 5.4 m | reverse complement strand
TGCATGGCTCCCTTATCCCCTGGAGGCTTCCAATCCCCAGGTTTACAAGGGAGCCATGTGCTTTATAGGCCTCACGAACACACAATCCGATCACAGTCAGTCAGGGCCTAGCGACAAAAAAATGGCGGAACTCGAGTCTAGATAGCCCTCGCTATTAACGGACGATGCGGACAGGTTGAGAGAGGGTGTCAGGCAGCTCGCGGGGACCGGCGTTGGAGCGGCGGTCGGCGTCGCGGCGTGAAGGACGGCCGTTGGCGTAGTTGTTGCCCGGACCGCTGTGCCGTCGCTCGTCGCTGGCGTCCCCGCTGTGGTGTTGGGCGATGCAATGGACGGTTCCGACGGCAGCAAGGGTCGGAGCTGCGCGCGCAGTCCCGCCACCTCACGCCGAACGGCCTCTTTGCTTGGCGCCTCCGGCCGAAGCGTGTCCTTCACTGCTCCCATCGCGTCTTCGATCGCCCGGTAGCGTTGTGGAAATGCCGCGCGAATGCCGTCCTCGACGTCGAACCAGAGATCGTCGAACTCCTGCCAGCGTTGCCGGGTCGCGGGCCAGTCGCCTGCCCCGGCCGCGAGATCGATCTGGACTGCGGCGGCGTCGAGCCGTTGAGCATCCCGCGTGATGCCGGCAGGAATGTCCGATACGCCGGTTGCGGGTCGGGTTGGAGTTGCCGTCGCGCTTACGCTTCCCGTTGCAGCGCGACCGGAATCAGCCGTGGTGCGTGGAACAGGTGTTTCGCTGGCAGACGCTCCCGCAGGCGAGACACCAGGTTGGTCGGTGACCCCGCTGATTCCGACCTGGGGCGGGTCAAGCCCATCGGGTAAAGCTGCCACGGATTGCTCCGTCGCTACGAGCAGCCTCTCGGACGTGGATGCTGCCGATGCACCTTCAGCGCGCACTGCGGGCGGTTCGCCGTCAGCCGAGCCCGCCGGATGACGGTCGTCCACCGCTGGCGACGCCGGGACGCCCTGAGCCGCAACCATCGTGATCGAGAGCGCGAGTGCCACTATGGCGCTCGCGCTCTGCTGCAACAGAGACATAGAAGCCCTCCTCATAAATTAGCATGTACTAACTATTTTGTAATGCTAGCACGCGATAATACGACTCGCGGACCAATACGGCAAGGAGGCGCCCGTGAGTTGCTGGCGGAGCCCGGGCCACGGTCCGGCGCGATGCGGATCGCTTGTATTGTTTTATACTAATTAATTAGATTAGCACACACTAACCTACGATGCGCTCAGGTTGAGAGGAGGAGTAGTGGTGACCCACCTCCGGCGAATTCCCCCGGAAGATGCGGGGCGCTCGCCCCGCCCCCAACTCGTCGTACTCGATTCCGGCGGCAAGGTAATGACCACCGACGGGCCGTATCCCTGGTGCACGGTGTTCGATCCCACGTTCTTTCTCGGGGTGGGGCTTGGGACCCACTGCCACACCAGCCACTGGGAGATTGTGCTCGGGGATGCTAAAGAGCGGACGGCTGCATACCTGGCGCTGGACTATGCTGACGTTCAGCGCACGTTGGTTTTCAGCCTGTGGCGCCACGAGGGGTTACTCAACGCCATTTGGCTCGAGCAACGGCTTGCCATCTGCAGTTGGCACGGGTGTCCCGCCGTCCTGGTATCGGGCGTCCCGCGCCCTGGCCTGGAAACGTTATTGGAGCACGCGGTGCTGCTCGAAGCGCGGGCGGCCGTGACGCCGAACTGAGACGGACGGTGGTGTGGCGGCTCTTGCCGATGCGCTCAGCCCACGAAGCGCGAGGCGATGGCGGCCGCCACGAGTCCAACAAGCACGCTGACTACCGAGACCAAGGCGCGGTAGCGCGGAGAGACTGGTGAGCTCCAAGACGATCGGTGCACGTCGACCTCACTGGGACTTGATCAGGACTCGGCTGCATACAGGCTTGACTGAATCTATCACGCAGCCTATCCTAATCATCGTAATTAGGCAAGACTATTGATCCATCGAGGCGTTTGTGGGACCCGAAAAGTGGATGCCCGAAAAGTGGATGATGGGAGCCAGCGGCCTTTGCGGCCCGTGGCATCTTGTTGCCCAAGCCGAGCGTTCCCTCGAGGATGACTGCACGGCGACTGCTGAGGGGTTCATTGTTCTGGAACGTCCCGATCCGTTGGTAACCGTCTTGCTCCTACTTGGCGTTGCCGCGGAAGGGAAAGGGCGGCTCAGACGGTGGACGGACGCACGAGTTCAGGGACTGACCCGCCGATGCAAGGGGGGGCAAGATCGCCGAGCCAGTTCGCGCATGGAGGTTCCGATGTATGTATGTTTGTGCCAGGGACTCAAGGAGTCCGACGTGCAGCACGCGGCCCTGGCGGGAAACACGACGCCCGACAGCCTGATAACCGCCCTCAAGCTCACCGATCCGAAGTGTTGCGGCCGCTGTGCTCGGGAGATTGACCGGCTGCTCCTAACGGCCGCGGTGCCTCCGCGAATCGACCCGGCGAATTGAGGAGGGATGGGCGGCTTCATCGTCCTTGCGACCACGGCTGCCTTTGGCTTGGAGCTTCACGAAGGAAGTATCAGGAGGAAAAATGCGGGCCAAAGAGGGCGTCGTCGACCGCTTGAACACCATCCTGACGAATGAGCTCACCGCGATCAATCAGTACTTCATCCATGCGGAGATGTGCCGCAATTGGGGCTATGTCCGGCTTCATCAAAAGCTCCGGGCGTTGAGCATCGAAGAGATGAAGGACGCTCAGGAGCTCATCGAGCACATCCTTTATCTCGAAGGTACCCCCAACCTTCAGCGGCTTGGCTCGGTTCGAGTCGGCGAGGCGGTTCCGGAGGACTTGCAGCTAGACGCGGCCCAAGAGCAGGAGGCGATTGCCGCCCTCGGGGAGGCGATCGCCCATTGCGCTCAGGTGGGTGATTTCACCACCCGGGGGAAGTTCGAGGCGATGATCAAGGGCGAGGAGGAGCAGCTGGATTGGTTGGAGACGCAACTCGAGACCATCCGCCAGGTTGGGCTGGAGAACTACCTCAGCCAACAGATCGGTGATTGAAACGAAAATTGTTGGCTCCGCCGGCGGATGAACCAGACGAGCAATCCGAGTCCGGCCATCGCCCCGAGCAGAGGCCAGGGCTGCCGTGCCGTGGTGGTCACGACCTCGATTGCTGTTGGGGCTTCCTCAGGCTCCGGGCGGACGAGCAGCAGTCCGCCCGGCTCGATGGTGACTTCCAATCGATTGGTGGAGCCGATCTCGTCGCCGTCGAGCTGGATCGGCTCGGGCTTCGACGTCTCGACGAGGATATGTCGGCCGTGGTGGATCTCGAGCAGATCGTCGCTCCGGGTTCGGCCGAGCAGCGCGCGTAAGGCGAGCGCCGCGAGGTCGCGTAACCTGCGGGTCCGAAGGATCGCGACGTCCAGCAAGCCATCGTCTGGAGTGGTTCCGGGCACGAGCTCGAGCCCCGCCGTGATGCGTCCGAGATTCGCGACGAGGACGGTCTGACCGTATCGGCGTATCTGCTTGCCGTCGACGGTGATGGTGAACAGCGAATGATGGCGGCCCAGGTTGCGCCACCCCGCGATGATGTAGGCGAGCTTGCCCCAACGGTCCTTGAGCTCGCGGTCCGCATCCCGCATCAGGCGCGCGTCCAGACCCATGCCGGCCGCGACGAGGAACACCGCGCCGTTGGCGCGACCCACGTCAATGGGACGCACCTCGCCGGTCAGCGCGAGCTGCATCGCCTCCTCAGGATCGGTGGGAATGCCGAGGTTCAGCGCCAGCAGGTTTCCGGTGCCACCGGGAACGACGGCCAGACCGGTCTTCGTGCCAACTAGTGAGTGAGCGGCTTCCGTCACGGAGCCGTCACCCCCGGCCACGATGACGCGCTCGAGGCCATCCTCAATGGCCTTCTGGGCGATCGGCCCCGCGCCAAGATCGGCATCCGTCTCCGTTAGGCCGCACGAAAGGCCCGCGTCTTTCGCGAGCCCCTCCAGGCTGGAGCGGCGTTCTATGGGGTCACTGGTTCCCGACACGGGGTTGAAGATGATCCCGATCCGCTCGGGCGAGCAGGATGTTTCGAGGAGCTTTTTCACGATGTGCCACCGCGTTTCATTGCCCGCCACGCACGCTGCGTCGGCGAAGGGTTAGTTGCCGAGAGAGCGAGTTCGTCCGCTACTCCCTCTTTGAACCATACTCTGGATGAGGCAAGCGGCCACTCGAACGGCGGCCGAGCATTAGTGCGCTCCCTGCGGGGCGCCAACTACGTCGGCCAGCGGCTCAACCGTTGAGCTTTCGGCGTCGCGGCGTGTCTGATGTCGTCGCAGCAGCGCGGTGCTCAGAGCGACGGAGTCCGCCCAGAGGAACCCTGCGATCCATCCTGCGATCACATCAGTCAGATAGTGATAACCAAGGAATAGACGCGAGAGGCCGACAGCAACGATCAGGCTTGCCATGAACAGCACAATGAAATACCGCCGCCACCCATGCCATCGTTGCCAGGCGAGGATGCTGAGATAGCCATAAAGGGCCGCCGCTGCCGCGGCGTGTCCGGACGGGAAGGAGAATGATTGCGCGACGATGACCCCTGGCGAGACTTCCGGCGGGGGGCGTTGCAAGGTGAGCTTAAGCAGGAGGTGAAAGGACGATGCGCCTAGCATGACGATTGCCAGCCCGGCCGCATCGCTCCACCTCCGTTGGAACCCCAGCACGCTGACTAGCAGGACCCAGAGCCCGACCAGGACCTCGGAGCCGAAGGTAGAGGCGAGGTTCGCGGCGTTCTCGAGGGTGGAGGTATGGAATGTGCGGAGCCAGTGCAGCGTGGCAAGATCGAGATCGTGGGTTGTGTGATCCATGACCTTGTCGGCGAGCAAGATGAAGGTCACCATGGCGAGCAGCCAGGCCGTGAACCCCAGCGTGAGGACAAGGCCGAGCGAGGCGACCAGTCCGCGCGTACCTGTCCCCACGCGCAGCCCGAAGGCATGGAGCAAACGTAATGCGGCGGCGATGAGCGCACCCTCCAGGAGGAGCGGAGCCCACGGCGTACCCAAAGTTCATGGCGGGTCCACCGTGGGCTCCCCTTTCATCCTAAACGGATGCGTGTCAGTTCTGCAGGAAGGTGCTCCTAGCGGCTGGGCCGGTAGCCGGGGTTGTTCTGGGACTTATCGACGCCCTTGTCCCAGGAACGGCCGTGCGGGTCGCGGACGTGGATGCCGAATTTGCCGACCCGCTCGATCTCCATCTCGGCGAAGTCGCCCTCCTGGAGTGGACCCAAGCCCAGGTGGTGGGTTCCGAAACAGATGAAGTCGCCGGGGAGCAGCGTCATGACCCCGCTGGCGTAGGCCACGGTTTCGGCCACGGAGTACTCCATGTCCTCGGTGTTGTATTCCTGGCGAAGCTGGCCGTCGACCCAGAACTTGACGTTGAGATCGTTGGGGTCCGGCACCTCGCCCGAGGTCACGATGCACGGGCCCATCGGGCCGAAGGTGTCGAAGGACTTTCCCATTCGGCTGGTCTGGCCGGTCGTGCCGAGGCCGCGGCCGGAGACGTCCACGAAGCACGTGTACCCAAACACGGCCTCCAATGCCTTTTCGGGGGTGAGGTCCTTGCTGCGCTTGCCGAGGATGGCGCCGAGCTCCGCCTCGTGGTGGAACACCGTCGCCTGATGCGGCGGCAGCTCGACGGTGTCGCCGTTGCCGATTACGCCATCGCGGTTCTTGAAGAACATGTCCTGCGCGCCGCGCGGCTTGTCCTTGCCCTCCCGGTAGTTCGAGAAGCAGGCGAGCAGCTTGGGCGGCACCGGGTCCGGTGCGCGGAGGCGTACCTCGGAAACGGGTTTACCACTCTCCTTCGCCGCGAGCTCCTCGAAACGCGGACGCAGCTCGTCGAAATGTTCGATGATGGTCGGCATCACCTTCTTGAAGCCGCTGATCGGCAAATGCGCGACCGCCGAGCTAACGTCGACGACGCGGTCGTCCTTGAGGACGCCGGGGCGGAAGTCGTCAAACAACACGAGCTTCATTGGATACTCCTTCCAAAAAGACGCTTGGTACGCAATGACGCCTGGTGTGCGCCAGATCCGCGCCGGTTCGCGATCAGCTTGCCCAGGTGCGACCGGACGGGTCGCTCACCTGCACCTGGAGGGTCCCGATGCCGGTTGGCATCACCTCTAGTTTGAGCGTGTCCTTGTCCTTTAGTGGTGCGACGCCGCGCGGGTCGCTGCCGCAGTAGATCATATCGCCGGGTACCAGCGTCATGATCGCCGTGGCCGCGGCGATCTGCGCGGGCACGCGGTGGTTCATCGTGCCCGTCGCATACTCCAGCCCGGCCTTGCCGTTTACGCTGAGCCTCACCTGGAGCCCGTACAAGTCACCCACCTCATCAGCGGTGACCAGGCACGGGCCCATCGGGCCAAAGGTATCGAATGACTTGCCGAAATAGGTGCTCACCGGGCGCCCGAGGCCGCGGCCAAAGACGTCGATGAAGCCGGTGTAGCCGAACACGTAGCGGAGGGCATCGCCCTCTGACACGTTGCGAGCGTCGCGGCCAATGACCAGAGCGATGCCCGCCTCTGCTTGAAAGTCCGTCGCCTCTGCCTTCGGCAGGACCACCGTATCACCGTTCCCAATGATCGAATCGGATCCTTTGTAGTAGAGGTCCCAGGCCAGCGCCTCTGCGGAAGGGTCGGCCTTGTAGTTGGCTGCGCTGCAGATGAGCTTGCCGGGCCGCGGGTTCGGAGCCCGAAGCTTGACGGACGCGAGGGGAACCCCACGTCCCTCAGCAGCGAGCTTCTCGATCGCCGGCTTGAGCTTGGGGAAGGCTTCCGCGAGGGCGGGGATTCGCTCGTCCCACGGCAGCCGGGCGATATCGCCGATCGCAGGGGTCAAGTCGACGACCTCTTCACCCCGGACGATACCGGGTGTGAAGTCGTCGAACGTCACAAGGCGCATGGCGAACTCCACTTTGAGCATTGAGACATGGGCGCGGCCCTTCGCGGCCCGTCCTTCGCGGCCCTTATTGTAGAGCCGGGCTCGCGCGGTGCACCGCATTAGAGGTCCCCCTTAGCAGGGATTGAGCGTGACGGCGGCCAGGGCCCATGGTGACGAGGCGGCCAAGGTCCAAGAGTCGTCCGGCAACAGCAGCTCCCCGGGCTGGGTGCTGCCGGCACCGAGCACGTTGCCACTGCCACCGCCGGTGCGGTCGGACCAACGCTCGGTCTGGTCCAAGTCCGGGATCGCTGGATCGGCTAGCCCCTGGGCGGCGAGCGTGTCGATGACCAGGGTATTCGACGTCAACGGCCCGAGAATGCCCGGAATCGAGGCGGTCGTGCCAGTTCCTGCAAACGAGCTGAATCCGGTGGGCGCCCCAGCTACGCCGGCGAACGAGGCGGCCCCGCCGACGGTATTCGCAGCGGCGGTCAGGGTGGCGACCACGTTGCTCGTCCCAACCGGTGGATCGAGGAGGTACCAGATCTCGACGCGGTTGGTCGTGCCGTCCTGGAAGCCGCTCTGGGTCATGGGCGTGCCCCCGTACGTCATGCTAGTGACCTGGGCGCCTGCCCCCCCAATTGACATGCCGACGACCAGCATGCGCCCGGAGCCCGGTACGATCGTGTGCGGCCAGGAAAGCGTCGCCGTGTTGGCGTTGATCTGGCTGGCTGATATGAAGACGATCGAGCCGCACGGGACGGGTGTCGGCGTGACGGTAGGTGTGAACGTCGGGGTCAAGGTTGGGGTCACGGTGGGCGTCGACGTCAATGTTTCCGTCGGCGACGGTGTTGGTGTAAAGGTCGCGGTTGGAGTGAGCGTGAACGTTTCCGTCGGCGAGGGCGTCGGCGTGAAGGTCGCCGTCGGCGCCGGGGTCTGAGTCGGCGTCTCCGTTGGCGTGGGACTCGGCGTTTCCGTCGCCGTGGGCGCCGGGGTCAGGGTCGCTGTCGGGGTCGGTGAGAAGGTTGGCGAGAGGGTCGGCGTTAGCGTGGGCGTCAACGTCGGCGAAGGTGTTGGCGACAGAGTCGGCGAGGGCGTCGAGCTTGGTGTCTGGGTCGACGTCAGGCTCGGCGTAAAGGTCACGGTTAGGGTGGGGGTTTCTGTCACTGTCGGCGACAGGGTCGACGTTGGAGTCGGCGTGGCGGTCTCGGTTGGGGTCGCGATCTCGGTAAGCGTGGTCGTGGCAGTCGGTGGCAGCGTTCCGGTGTTTGTGGGCATGATGGTCCCCGTTGCCGTCGGTGTGAGTGTGGGTAGCGGCGTAAACGTGATCGTCGGTGTATTCGTGACCGTCCCTGTTGGCACTGGAGTACTCGTCGCGGTGGCCGTCGGCGTGATCGTCATGACCGCGGTGGCCGTCGGCGTATTCGTCACGACCAGGGTTGTGGTGGGCGTGGCCGTCGCCGATGCGGTTGACGTTGCCGGACTCGTGGATGTTGGCACGGGCGTCGGGGTCTGCGTCGGAATAGGTGTCTGGGTGGGCAATGGTGTCGACGAGATGGTCGCCGACAACGATAGCGTGGCGGTCGCCGTGCGCGTTGCGGTGGCCGGTGGCGTCGGCGTCGAGGTGCGAGTCGGGGTCGAGGACGGCGACGGAGCAACGGTGAACGACGGTGTCGGAACCGGTGTGGGCGATGCTGCCGGAGTTCCAGTTCCAATTGGCGCCGTTTGAATCGGGGTGGCGGTTGCCAGACCGGTCGTGGGCGAGGCCGTGAGGGGCGGCGTCACCAGCGGCGTGGCTGTAGGCGAGCCGACCGGCGTGATACTCAGCCCGATTCCCGCGGTGCGGGTTGGTGTGGCGGTTATCGGCAGACTCGGCGTTGCGGTGACGGTGACAGATCCGGCGGGAGTGCCACTGCTCGTCGGTTGGCCAGTCCCGATCGGTGTTGCTGAAAGGAAGGGCGTGGTTGGCGGGGGTACGGTCGTCGATGCGGTGGCCGTCGCTGTGAGCGTGCGCGTAGGGGTGAGAGGAAAGCTGGCTCCCGCCGTGGATGCTGCCACCGCCGTAGCCGTTTGGGCCGCAATGGCATCAGGTGAGAAGGGACCACCTATTCCGATGGGCTGAACAACAACGACGGGCTTTTTTGTGGGCAGGGCGATGGGCGTCGGCGTCGGGCTAGCGGTGCCCTGCGGAGTCAGCGCCGCCGGTGTCCCTGTGGACGGCAAGGCCGGGGTTGCCCCCGGTGTGATGGAGCTGGCGGGCGGCGGCGTGGTGGATGGAGCACCAGTCCCCAGGGGCGTAGGCGGAATTTGGAGACTCGGTAACGCTGTAGCTAGCGGTCGCAGGGGTGTGGCCGATGCAGCTGGGGCGAGGGGCGTGGTAATGGGCAAGGTGGCGGTTGGTGGCACGTCGGTCGGTGCCGCGATCGTAGGTGTCGGAACAGGTGGGGTAACCGTGGCTGCTGATGGCGCGGTCGCTGTCGCGTAGATTACTACGGCCGGATCCGTTTGTGTGGCCGTAACCGCTACGGGTAACGGTGACTCCTGCGTTCCGCCGCCCGGCGTTGAAGTGGCTCCGATGCCCGGCGAGGGGGCGGCAAGCGCGGTGGTCGTGAGCTGGAGCGGGGTGTTGAAGACGGTGAGCCCATCATCCGCGGGCGTTGGCGTGGCCAGCGGGTTTGGTGGCAGCAACGCGAGCGCAACCGGTGTTGGCGTAACGGCACCCCCGACTCCCGCCGAAGTGGGCGTTGCAGAGCTCACCCCGCCCGCGAAAAGCGTGGCACCGCCAGCCGGCGTCGGTGCGGCGTTCGCCCCAGCAATCGCTCCAGAGGCCGGCTGCCCGGTGACGAGGCTGGTTCCGCCCGTGACCTGGTTGCGCTCGTCTGCCTCTACCAGGGCCTGGTCAATCAGGCCCTGGTCAGCCAAGGCCGCGGCCATGATGCTGGAGTTCAGCGGTGTGAATTGCGGGCCACCGGCCCAAACGGTGCTTTGGATCTCGCCAGATGCTTCATCGAGCACGAACGCCGTCAGCCCAGGGTCCACGCCGCCATAGTTGGCGTAAAAGGCGGCATTTAGAAAGGTTCCGTCATGCGTCGTCGGAACTGCGAAGGCGATTTTCCCGCGGTGGCTCATGACCAGAAACATTGCGACGATAGTCAGGAGCAGCATGACAACGCCAAATCGGAAGACGGGCGCGAACTCCGCGCGAGTGCGGGAGTCTCCGGCCGTGGGTGTTCGGGCCAGGCGAGCATTCGGGTTAGCCACGCGAGCGACCTGTCGGGGGAGCCCCCAACCGGAAAGACGTCGCCTGGGATCCGGTGCTGGCGAATCGCGAGGCCCGGGTGCGGCCGGTTACGCTAATGTGGCTCTCTTCACAATCCCGGGCGCAATCTCGCCGCGGGCGCCCGTGACACGAAGGACGCCAGCATATCGGACTCTCTTCCCATGGCGGGCTTCGCTTGTGTGGCGCCCACCATGACGACCGCTGCCCTCACCGCACCGCCCGAAGCGCCGCATATGCGCTCCGCCGCGCGGGTGAGACCTCGCCCATCCGACCCAGGACGGGGTAGACCAACGTTGCCTGCGTTCGGCCGCGAAGTTGAATGCTCCACGGCTCGCCGACTTCCACCACATCCTTGGTTGCCGCGTAGGTCTGATCGCTAATCAGGAGGTCCCAGCCGACCTCCTTGCAAAGCTCTTCGATCCGCTGGGCCGTGTTTACGGCGTCCGAGATGATCGTGTACTCCATCCGTGCGCTCGATCCGATGTTGCCCACGACGGCCTCGCCGGTGTTCGCGCCGATGCCCATCCGGATCGGCTCCATACCGTCGGCGCGGAGCTCCTTGCCGAACCGTTCGCACGCCTCGATCATCTCGATCATCGCAAGAACGGCGCTCCGCGCGTGGTCCGGGTACCACTCGGTCGCCCCGAACTTTGCGAGCACACTGTCGCCCATGTACTTGTCGACCTCGCCGTCGTACTTCGTAATGGACGCCACGATTGTCTCGAAGTATCGGTTCAGGAACTCAACCAGCGCTTGGGGCTCCATCTGCTCGGAGAGGCGGGTGAAATCGCGAATATCGGTCTTGACGACCGTGATCTCGCGGCTTTCGCCGCCCATGCGGAGCTCGCCGGATTGAATGAGCCGATACACCTTGGGGCTCATGTACCGCTCGATCGCGACCCGGGCGCGTTCCCGCTCACGGAGGCCAACCTTCATATCGTTAAACGCGGAGGCGAGGATCCCGTGCTCGTCTTCGGTCTCGATCGGCACGTCAAAGTCGAGGTCGTTGTCCGCGACGCGTCTGGTCGCGTCGACCATGGTGTACACGGGGAGCGTAATGCGACGCGCGAGTACGAGACTGATAAGGAACACGATCACAAGGACGACGCTAAAGAGCCCAATCATCAGAGTGCGGCTCTGGGCTCCACGCTCTTCAATGATGCTCATGAGATTGCCGGTTCCCATGATGAGCGCGGGCTCACGCCGAATCGCGAGAACCCCGAGCGCCTCGAGATAGAGGAGGTTGCCGATTGCGGCCCGGCGGACGACCACCTGACTGCCGCTCGCGGCGCTTTGGGTCTGGTCTGGGGGAAGGCTCAGTGCGGCAACGAGCTCGGACGGCGCGGCGCGGAGCGTGCTGACGATTGGGACCCCGTCCCGACTGTACAGCGTGACGCCCTTGCCGCCCGCTTCCTGGCTCAGCCGGCGGCTGACCTCCTCGATCGGGGTCCCGACGGCAACGGCGCCGACGAGCGTCCCGTCCCGGAGGATCGGCGCGGCGCTGACAAGGAGCTGCCCGGCGGGTGTTGAGACAATGCCCGCGAAGCGGTCGCCAAAACGATCGGTCTGGCCCGCGAGCACGCGCCGTACAGGCTCCCACCCGGCGGCGGCGGGGTCGTGAAGGCCTGAGGCGTCGGTCCCGAGGTCGCGCGCGCGGAGCCAGAGCAGCTCAGTACCGTCAGGGATGAAGACGTCCACGTACGGAATGCGGCTATTGACCGCGATTGGCGCCAGGAGCCGCTGGAGGTTTTCCGTGTCGTGCTCCGCCAGCGCCGCGTCTACACCTTCTGTGAACGTGAGCTGCCGGAGCACCGTGAGGTGGCGATCCTCGAGAAACACCATTGCTTCGTTGGCGGATCGGCCCGCGGCGGCAAGCTCCTCGCGGAATTTCTCCTCGAGTGAGCTAGCAACAAGCTCGATCGTGATGTAAGACGCGAGCACCGCCAGCACGCAGATGACGAGCACGTACGGAACGGTGATTTTGTGGGCAATGCGCCCGGTCACCATGCGGCGGGCGGACGTAACCAGCCGGTGCGCGGCTACCGGCTCCTCTACCGCTGGGACGGCGCTTCGCGCGCGAGGTGCGTTCACGGCCACTCTTGTTCTGCTGGTGCAGCATGCAGATGCGCGATGGATCCGGGTGCATTCTAGACCGAGTGATACGCACGGGGAACCGGAGGGGCCAGCTAAGGGCCATTTGTGTGATCTTTGATACAGTGGCTTTGGGCCCAGGCATAGCTTGCGCCATAGCGTGGGGGAACGCGCGCAGGACGACAAGAGGCCCCGCGGTGGGCGGGGCCTCTGATGGGTCGGGCGCGAGGACGGTTAAGCGCCGAAGAACTTACCGGGGATAGGCGTGCCCTCGACGTGCTTATTCGCCTCGGAGTAGGCCTCCAGTGGCTTGCCATCGGCACCCATCCGCCCCTCGCCCGCATGGTTGGGGTCCGCCGCGTAGCAGGACATCATGACCAGATTGGTGTCGCCGGTGCTCTGGAAGTAGTACAGGGCCCCCATGGGAAGGTACATGCCCTCATATTTGTTCACGACTGTCGTGATGCCGTCATCATCGTAGAAGGTCGCCTGCCCGTCGAGCACCATGTGGATGTGCTCGTTGCTCGTGTGGGCGTGGAGCGCGTTTTCACCACCCTCAGCGTAGACCTTGACCGCGACGGAGAGCAGATCACCTCGCGCAATGAAATTCGTCGTCCGGCCATTGGCTATCAGGGGCGTCCGCAGGGTAACGACCTGACCCTTGGGTTTGGCTTCGACTGACACAGTCCCCTCCATAAAATACGGTCCGAACAATCCGGCCGGAATGTGTTCTGACATTGTCGCTGCCATGGCAGACTTGCACCTCGTTGGCGTAACGCCAGCTTACATCCAATCGTGGACAATCGCCGCGCGACGGCCTCATGCGCGCCTCGAGCTCTGACCAAGCGCGTGGATCCGGGCAGGCGGCCTGGATTTCTAGCGGTAGGCTCGGTAGACCGCCTGGCGGAGCAAATCCGCGCGTAGCACGTCAACCTGCTCCAAATCGATGCGTTCGGCGAACGTCGCTTCCCAGCCGTGCAGCTCGCGCAGCGCATCGCGAGCCGCGAGGAGCACATCCGCCTCGCCGCGACGCTCCAGCCCGCCCAGGACGCCGCGCCAGAGGTCGCTGACGGCAAAGAAGAGCACCGGGCCAAAGTGGGGGCCGATGCAGACGAAACGCGCACGTGGCATCACGGGGCGCAGCGCCTGAAGCTGGACCCCGATCTGGTCGAGGAGTTGGTGGAAGTAGCTATCCACCAGCCGCTGCTCGCGCGGCATGACCTGGAGCCGCTCGATGGAGTGGACGATCTCGGGCGTGAGCGGCTCAGCGGTGGGACGGCCCTCAAGCCCGAGCTCTTCCTGCGGGAATACGCCGATGTACGGACCGACTGGCCCCAATCGGCGCTTGTCAACGAGCACAGCGCGGCGGATTCCCAGGAGATACGTGATCACGATCTCTGCGCGCTTCGGATCGTTGATCAATTCCACGTCGTTTTCTCCCGTGCTCGCGATGACTGGTCGTGGTCTCGTGCGTACGGCGGTGCGTCATTGTAGCTATGGCGGCTCGGGTAGGGGGCCGCGGTGCCCGGGGAGCTGTTCTTAGAATCCTCTCCCTTGCTCTTAAGAATTTCTTATGTTAGACTGGCCCGAAATCCCCAGGCTGCCTGGAGCCCTGAATGATCAATCGCGCGGTCAGAGGTGCGCCGGTGAAAGGTGCGCGTCCCATGCGCCGCCCCCGCCGCGGGCGCTCGATCGCCGCGGTCTTTTCGATGGCGCTCGTGCTGCTCGCCGCGCTGGCTTTTGGGCTGACTGGCGCGCGCCCGCCAGCCGGCGCGGTCTTCGCTGAGGAGCAGTCTGTCCAAGACATTGCGCCTGCTGCCGCGCCCGGGCGGGTCCACCAGGGCATGCACCGCACGTTCGACCAGTTCACCGTCCACGTGCCGACCGGGGCGCGGGAGCCGCTGACCGTTCTGGTGGCGCTCCACGGTATCGGCGGGACGGGTGAAGATTTCAGCGCCCCCCTCTACCCGCTAACGGACGCTCGCGGCTGGGTTGTCGTGGCCCCGACCTTCGGGTACGGCGATTGGCGGGATCCCGGCCAAGTCACAAAGGACGAAACTCGCAACCTCCCCCAACTTGCCGCATTCCTGGATCGGCTGCCCGAGATCACCGGCCTGAACGTCAACCCGACCGTGAACCTGTACGGTTTCTCACGCGGCGGTCAGACTGCCGAGCGATTCGCACTCATCTACCCCGAGAGGGTGGCGAGTGTGGCCATGGCGTCTTCCGGTACCTACACGTTGCCCGTTCGCACCTTCGGGATCGAGGATCGTACGGCGCATTTTCCCTATGGAGTGGCAGACTGCGCGGAGTTGTTCGGCCGTGGTTTCGACGCGGAGCGGTTCGCCCAAGTGTCGTTCTGGATTGGAATCGGCCGGCGGGACTCAGACCCCGCAGACGTGCCCCATCAATGGGATCCCTACATCGGCGACGACCGACTGGAACGCGCGGGCCGCATAGCAATTGCACTCTACGACGCGGGAGCAAGCGTTCAGGTGGTCGAGTTTCCCGACACCGGCCATGCCGAAACTGCCGAGGTTCGAGCCGCCGCCTTTCGATTCCTCGCCTCGGTCAGCGAAGCTCCCGCAAGCTGATCTGACGCGCCGTGCCACTCCCGGGTTCCGCAAAGCAGCCTTGCGAGGAGATCGCGCGCCTCGACGCTTCCGACCGCCAGACCTGGCGCGACTGGCTGGCTGCAAACCACGCCGCGGCCGCTGGCGTTTGGCTGGTCTTCCTGAAGAGCCAAGAAGGTCATTCTCTCCTGGGTCGCGAGTGCCAAGCGATCAGAGACACGCGCCAATGGGATCGCGGAAACGGTGCGCCTGGCGGAGCAAGATGTCAGAGCGAACCACTACCGCTATTAGCCTGGCTTCCCGAGTACGCGACGTTCAGCGCAGCGGCTATGATTTAGCGCCTGAGAAGTACCCGGGGTGTAGCAATGCTGTTGCCCATGCCGAGGCCTACCTTGCTCGGTCAGCTCATCGTTGCGGTCGCGTTCTTGGTGGGCTGCAGCCCGGGCGGAGGATCGACCAGTGGAACGAACCGCGTGACCTGTCCCACGGGTGTCGCCGCGCAAGCGGCGCCGGCCGGTGCAGCGTCCGGCGGCGAGCCGGACTTTGCCCTCTATGGATTCCCGCGTGTCGCCGCGAGTGAGCAGTTCACGCCGGGCCGTGAGCTCCAGATCCGCACGGGCCCCATCCTGCTGACGATCCCGCCCGACTTCTACACTGATCCGGTTCGCTTCGATCTGCTCGTCGGGGACGAAGCGGTTTGGCAGCGGTGCGTTCCCGAAAATCGGACCGTCGTCGCACCGTATGCCATCCGCATCACGGATCCCTCGGGGAATCGCGTTGGGCGGTTCGACAAACCCGTGGCGGCGACGATCACCGATTCGCGAATCAGCTCAGACGCGAAGTTCTGGACGACGTCGCCGGCCAATCCGCCGGGCGCCGAGCATGCCAGCGCGCAACCGTCGATAGAGGGCAATACGATCCGGGCCGCCAATGGGTCGGCGCGAATCGGGTGGTTCACCACCGCGCCAAAGCATTAGCCGCTGATGATCGCACTCCCGGGGATGCTTCCGGGCTCGATTTCGGGCCGTGCGGTTGGGCTCGGCGTCCTGCTCGCGTTACCCATGGTCCTGCTCCAATGGTTCCTCGCGAATCCGCGCCAGAACCGCGAGGTCCTTGTTCCCATCGAGCATCTGGTGATCGTGACCAACGTCGCGGTGCTCGCTCTTATCCTCGCCGTGCTCCTGGCCCGCGCAGCACTCGAAAGCCGCCAGTACCCCGTCCTCTTTGTCTCGCTCGGCTTCATGAGCATGGCCGGGTTATTCGCCGTCCATGCAATCGCCACGCCCGGCCTCATCGTCCATGCCCACGGGGATGATTATGGTGGCACCGTCATCGGCCTCTCGGCTTATCTGAGCCTTTTCGTCCCGGCGCTGTTCTTCGCAGCGCGCTACGTGCCGCGCGCCGCGGACTGGGAGCGAGGTCCACTCGCGCATGCCGGCCCACTGCTCATTGTGGCCGTCATCGCGCTCGGAGCGTATGGGGGGATGGCTCTGTGGGCCACTGACGCGCTTGCCAGCGTCCCGCTGAGCACACCGCCGCTTTCCTACACGCTGGCAGGGGTCACGATTGCGCTGTTGGTGATGGCCGCCTGGCGTCAAATGGGCTTCTATCGTGCCACGGGCTTCCCGATGCAGGGCGCGCTCGCCTTCGCCTTCCTGTTACTCATCGAGGCGCAGATTTGCATGTTGCTCGCGCCAATATGGACGCTCGCCTGGTGGGAATACCACGTACTGATGCTCGCCGCGGTCGGGCTGGCCCTCTGGGCGCTCTACCTCGAGATGGATCGCCGGCGCGGGCTTGAGCGTTTTCTCCCCTCGACGGTCGTTGAGCGCGTGCTGGCGGGCGATGCCCTCCGCCTCCAAGGCGAACGCCGCGTGGTAACCGTCATGTTCGTCGACTTGCGGGACTCGACAGCGATGGAAGAGCGGCTCCCCGCGGAAGAAGTCGTCGAGGTTCTCAACTCGTACCTGAGCACGTTTGCGCAATGTGTGTTCGAGCAGGTGGGCATGTTGGACAAATTCCTGGGGGACGGTCTGATGGCGATCTTTGGCGCGCTCGGCGAACCATCGGATGGTGCCGTTCCGGCGGTGCGCGCTGCCGCGCATATGCGCGAGCTCATCGCCGCCCTCAACGTCGAGCGTGAGCGAACGGGCAAGATCGTGATGCGTTTTGGCGTTGGCATTCACACTGGCGAAGTGGTTCTCGGCGCGATCGGCAGTCCGGAGCGCTCGGACTTCACGGCCGTTGGCGATACGGTCAACACCGCGTCGCGCCTCGAGTCCCTCTGCAAGGCGTACGGCGTTAATCTCGTACTTTCCAATGAGACGGCCGGCCGGCTGAGCGGCGCTGAGTTCAAGGTCGAGCCGCTGGGCGATGCCACGGTGCCGGGAAAGGCCCAGGCTGTGCCCGTCTCAACCATCGCCTAAGGAGCGACCCTGCCGCCCGCGGATAAGGCATCTGGAGCTGTCTGCTACACTGGGGCACCGTCACCAGGAGAAAGCCGCCGATGCTCGCACGCAAACAGATCCCGACGCCGGCTGACCGAGCCCGTTGATCTTTGCCGAGTTTTACGGACCGACCTCGCTCTTCGCGGCCGCGCTCGCCGGCATGGAGCAGCGGATCGCGAGCGTCATGCGAGCGCGACCTGCAGACATCGTCATCCGGCGTATCGAGGCGGAAGATGATTACCCGGGGATTGAGATCTGGGTCGAGCTGAGCTCCGAGGAGCAGCTCGCCCGCCACGGCCGCGAGCTCGCCCGCGGGCTCACGGAAGTGATTCGCTCCCATCTCGAAGCCGATGTCTGGGTCCTATTCCGCGTCGTGCCGCTGGACCGGGTGTATCTGAACGGTGAGCCCCGCCGCCGCGGCTTCGCTTCTTCGGAGTAATCCAGAAAAAGAGCCCGCTCACCGTGCGGCAAGCGGGCTCTTCGGGTAACGATGGCTCTGTTGCCGCGCCGCGGCAGCAGGGCCAGTTGTTTCTAGTACTCAGGCATCGGCGGCGCGCCGTGGTGCTCCTTCTCCGGAACCTCCGTGATGAGCGCTTCCGTCGTCAGGATCATGCCCGCGATGGACACCGCGTTCTCCGTGGCGGAGCGGGTGACCTTCGCCGGGTCGATGATGCCGCGCTTGACCATGTCCGTCACCTCTTCGCCGGCCACGTCGTAGCCGATGTTGAGGTTCTTGTCGCTGGCCTGCTTGCGGCGGACTTCCTCGATGACGACCGAGCCCTCGAGCCCGGCGTTCTCGGAGATCTGGCGCAGCGGCTCCTCGAGCGCGCGGCGCAGGGCGCGGACGCCGACGGCCTGGTCGCCTTCGAGCTTGAGGCCGTCCAGCTTGGTGGCCGCATTCAGCAGAGCGACTCCACCGCCCGGGACGATACCTTCCTCGGCAGCGGCCTTGGTTGCAGAGATCGCGTCCTCCACGCGGCTCTTGCGGAGCTTCTGCTCGATCTCCGTCGCGGCGCCAACCTTGATCACGGCCACGCCGCCAGCCAGCTTGGCCAGCCGCTCCTGCAGCTTCTCGCGATCGTAGTCGGACGTCGTGCTTTCGATCTGAGCCTTGATCTGGGCCACGCGGCCCTGGATCGCATCGGCGGAGCCGTGGCCCTCGACGACCGTGGTCTCATCCTTGTTGGAGACCACTCGGCGGGCCCGGCCGAGATCCTCGAGGGTGGCGGAGTCCAGCTTGCGGCCGGTCTCCTCGGAGATCACCTCGCCACCGGTCAGGATCGCCAGGTCCTGGAGCATCTCCTTGCGGCGGTCGCCGAAGCCTGGCGCCTTCACGGCGAGGGCGTTGAGGGTGCCGCGGAGCTTATTGACCACCAGGGTCGCCAGGGCGTCGCCGTCGACATCCTCGGCCACGATCAAGAGCTCTTTGCGGCCACTCTGGAGCATCTTCTCGAGCAGCGGCAGCATGTCTGCGATCGCACTAATCTTCTTGTCGGTGATCAGGATGTACGGCTCCTCGAGGGAGGCTTCCATCCGCTCGGCGCTGGTGATGAAGTACGGGCTGATGTAGCCACGATCGAACTTCATACCCTCGGTGAACTCGACCTCGAACGCGAGGCCCTTGCCATCTTCGACGGTGATGACGCCGTCCTTGCCGACCTTCTCGAAGATGTCGGCGAGGATGTTGCCGATCTCGTTGTCGGCAGCGGAAATGCTGGCAATGTGGGCGATGTCATCCCGACCCTTGACCGGGGTGGCCATCTCCTTGATCGCGGCGACGACGGTCTCGAGGCCCTTCTCCAGGCCACGGCGCACGTCCATCGGGTTCGCGCCGGCGGCGACGTTCTTGAAGCCCTCGTGGATGATGGCCTGTGCGAGGACGGTCGCCGTGGTCGTGCCGTCCCCGGCGGCGTCGTTGGTCTTCGTTGCCGCTTCCTTGACGAGCTGAGCACCCATGTTCTTGAACGGATCCTCGAGCTCGATCTCCTTGGCGACGGTGACGCCGTCATGGGTGACGTTTGGCGCGCCGAACTTCTTGTCGAGCGCGACGTGGCGGCCGCGCGGGCCGAGCGTGGTCTTTACGGCGTCGGCAAGCGCGTCGATGCCTTCCTTGAGGGACCGACGGGCTTCCTCGCTAAACTCGATCTGCTTTGCTGGCATGGCTCCCCCTCTCACTCTCTGCTGGGAAACGAAGGCTCTACTAGGAAACGACGGCAAGCACGTCCGGCTCGCGCAGGATCAAATACTCTTCGTCTTCGTCCTTGAACTCGGTTCCGGCGTACTTCGCGTAGAGCACCGATTGCCCCACCTTGAGCTCCATCGGCACGCGGTTGCCATTGTCCAGCACGCGGCCGGGACCAATGGCGATCACCTCGCCCTCCTGGGGCTTCTCCTTCGCGGTTTCTGGAAGGACGATGCCGCTCTTGGTCTTTTCTTCTTTCGCCTTGGGGCGCACGACCACGCGGTCGCCGAGGGGTGTGAGCTTGGTCTGGGTCTTTGCCATTGCGAACCTCCTCACATGGTGTTCAGGTTTTGCGTTTAGCACTCAAAGCATGAGACTGCTAAGTTGGGGATATCTTAACCCAAGCCCGAACCGCCTGCAAGGACACACAACAGCCGTCGCTATAATGGCGGCCACGGAGCCGCCGAATCGGCGGGGACCTTCGACCCGCTTAGGACGAGTCATGGGACTCCAGCGGCGCACGGCTATCATCGTCACCGGCATATTGGCAGCATCGGTGCTTTTCATCTCCCTCGTCCTTACCTTGAAAGCTCGAGATAAGGCTCTGGACCTGATGGAGAGGGACGCCGATGTCATTGCCACTTTGCTCGCCCAGAGCTCCGGGTACGCCCTGCAGGTGTCCCGCGACGGTGACCCCGCTGGCCTCGGCAGGCTGATCGGCGGGCTGGTCGAGCAGGACAGTCTGCTTGCGATTCGCGTCCTTGACGCGAGCGGCAGCACAATGGCCTTCGGCGCCATTCCGGACGCGGAAAACATCCCGAGCGCGGAGGAAGCGAGCCGCCTCGCCGCCGCCGGCAGCTCCCCCGACGTCCAGCGCCGGCACCGGCTAGACGGCACGACGCTCAACGTCTGGGCCCCCATCAGGGACGGCGAAGGGCGCGTCAATGGCGCCGTGCTCGTCAGCCTCTCCACCGTGAAGGCCGAGGCTGCCATCCGCGAGCAGATTTTCTGGGCCGTCGTCATGTCCGGCTACCTGCTGGCAGCCGGACTGATGGCCTCGATCCTGCTCGCTCGTGGGGTCACCCAGCCGGTTGCCGGGCTGGCCGCCGCGGCCGCCGCGGTCGAAACCGACGCCTTCGATCCGGAGAGCCTCTCCCGCATTGCACGGCAGCGCGACGAGTTGGGCGGGCTCGCGCGCATCTTCCAGCGCATGGCCGGTGAAGTGCGCGCGCGCGAGGATCGACTGCGACAGTCGGAGGATGACCTCCGCCGGAGCAAGGTAGAGCTCGAGGAGCGGGTGCGGGACCGGACCCGGGAGCTCCAGCGGGTCATTGACCAGCTCAAGGCGTTGGACGAGGTCAGCCACGCCGTAAGCTCCACGCTCGACCGCCAACAGGTGCTCACCGTGATCGTCCAGCATGCCGTGGAGCTGACCGGAACCGACGGGGGCGCGATTTATGAGTACCACGACGAGAGCGAGCACTTCGAGCTTCGCGCCGCCCACGGCACCGACGCGTCCCTGAACGAGACCATTCGCGTCGCGCCGATTACGCTCGCAGATCCTATTGTGGGGCGCGCCGCGACGTTTCGCGAGGCCGTCCAGGTGCCGGACCTCAGCGCAGGCCCGGACTTCCACCTTCGGACGAGCCTGACCCAAGCCGGCTTCCGCGCGCTTCTCGCGGTCCCCCTGTTGGCCGAAGACCGCATCGTCGGTGCGCTCGTCGTGCGCCGATTGACGCCGGGCCGCTTCCGCCAGGGCGAGGTTGATCTTTTGGAGCGCTTTGCGACGGCGTCGGCACTGGCGATTCAGAACGCCCGGCTGTTCGAGGAGATCGCAGAGAAGGGCCGCGAGCTCGAGGTCGCGAGCCGGCACAAGAGTGAGTTTCTGGCCAACATGAGCCATGAGATTCGCACGCCCATGAACGCGATCATCGGCATGAGCGACGTCCTGTGGGAGACCGAGCTCGCGCCCGAGCAGCGCGAGTACATTCGCATCGTCCGCAACGCCGGGGATAGCCTGCTTTCACTCATCAACGATATCCTCGATCTCTCCAAGATCGAGGCCGGCCGGCTCGATCTTGACTCGACCGCCTTCGACCTCGACGAGCTGCTCGGTTCGCTGCTCGAGGTCATCGCTCCGCGGGCTCATGCGAAGGAGCTGGAGCTCGCTTGCCACGTGGCGCCGGACGCGCCCACCGGGTTGGTTGGGGACCCGACCCGGTTGCGTCAGGTCCTCGTGAACCTGCTGGGAAATGCCGTCAAGTTCACCGAATCGGGCGAGGTAGTCGCGGCCGTGCGCCAGGTCGCCCTCGAATCGGGGCGCTGCACCCTGGAGTTCTCCGTCCGCGACACGGGTATCGGCATCGCGGAGGAAAAGCAGACCACGATCTTCGAGGAGTTCACCCAGGCTGACACGTCGACGACGCGCAAGTACGGCGGAACGGGCCTCGGGCTGGCGATCAGCAGACAGCTCGTGGAGCTCATGGGCGGCCGGATCTGGATCGAGAGCCAGCTTGGCGTCGGCAGCACCTTCTTCTTTACGGCGGTGTTCCCGCTCCACGATGGGGTTGCGCATCGCGAGCTGCCCCAGGTGGAGCTGGACGGACTGCGGGCCCTGGTCGTGGACGACAACGCCACGAACCGGCTCATCGTTAGGGAGATGCTGAGCGACGCGGGCGTTCTCGTGGGCGAGGCGGCCGGGGGCAAGGATGGACTGGCAGAGCTCAAGCGTGCCGAGTCGGCCGGCAATCCGTACCAGCTCGTACTGATGGACCGGCGGATGCCGGAGATCGACGGCTTTCTCGCTGCCCAGATGATCCGCAACAGCCCCGAGCTGACGGACACAATCGTTATGATGCTGACGTCCGACCGGCGCCTTGGCGATATCGACCGCTGCCGCGAGCTGGGGATCGTCTGCCATCTCGTAAAACCGATCAAACGCTCGGAGCTGTTCGACGCGGTCGCCCTCGCGCTGGGCGGTGAGACCGCCGTGGGCAGGCCGGCGGGCGGCGCGTTCGCCGCGGTGATCGGTGGTCCGGCGGACACTGCGAGCGCCGGGACGAGCGTGCCGGAGCTGCGGATTCTCGTCGTCGAAGATACCCTTGATAACCGCACCCTCATCGAGCTGTACCTCAAGGAATTCCATCACGATCTGACGATGGTGGAGAATGGCCAGCTCGCCGTGGATCGCGTGGCGTCGGAGGTGGGCGCCGAGCCGCCCTATGACCTGATCCTGATGGACGTCCAGATGCCGATCATGGACGGCTATACGGCAACCCGGGCGATCCGCGAGCTCGAGCACGAGCGCCGCTGGTCGCCGACGCCGATCATTGCCCTCACCGCATACGCGCTGCAGGAAGAAGTAGCGAAGAGCCTCCAGGCTGGATGTACGGCGCATCTCGCCAAGCCGGTTCGCAAACAGGCCCTGCTGGACGCGATTGCCGCGCACGCGAATTTTGACCGGCCGGCGACCGGTGTCAGAGCGTCTGATGGAACGGCGGCGGGCGGCGAGCGGATCGCCATCGAGATGGACCCGGAACTTGCCGATCTCATCCCGGATTACCTGGAGCGGCGCGGCCAGGATCTCGAGAGCATGAACGCCGCGCTCGCCGGCGCCGACTTCGAGCCCGTGCGCATTCTCGGCCACAGCATGAAAGGCTCGGGCGCAGCCTACGGGTTCGAGGCGCTCACGGCGATCGGCGCCGCCCTCGAGATCGCCGCGAAGGCCGAGGACGCCGAGGCGATCCGGAGCCAGCTCGCGGCGATGGAGGATTATCTGAATCGGGTAGAGTTGCACGCTCCAACCTCTGGCGGAGCGGTCTAGAGGACGGACTTTCCGAGCCGACGGAAGGCGGTGGGGCGCGTTTAGGCGCGGGAGGCACACCATGCGCATTCGGTTCTGGGGAACCCGCGGCTCGATCGCGACGCCAGGTCCGTCGACCAATCACTTTGGCGGCAACACGACCTGCATCGAGCTGACGACTCGGGCCGGCCAGCTTCTGATCTTTGATATGGGGACCGGTGCCCGGTTGCTCGGTGCCGATCTGCTTTCCCGAAGCCAGGCGCCCATCCGGGGCAATATACTCCTCACCCACACTCACTGGGACCACATTCAGGGGTTCCCATTCTTTGCTCCCCTCTTCCTTGCGGGCAACGAGTTCGCCGTCTATGCGCCGGAGGGCGGCGGGGGCTCGCTCCACCAGCTTCTCGCCGGTCAGATGGAGTTCCGATATTTCCCCGTGGACTTGCATCAGCTTCCGGCGGCGATCACCTACCACGACCTTGCCGAGGGCACCCACGAGATTGGCGGGGTGCGCGTGCTTGCCCAGTTCCTCCACCATCCCGCGATGACCCTCGGCTATCGGGTCGAGGCCGACAGCGCCACCGTCGTCGTTCTGACCGACCACGAGCCCTTCGCGGAGACGTTCTGGCGGAGCGACACGGAGCCGGGCCGGGTTGAATCGATCCTCCATGACGGCGATCGCCGTCATGCGCGCTTTATGGCCGGCGCGGATCTGGTCATCCACGACGCGCAGTACACGCCTGAGGAGTACCCAAAGAAGAAGACCTGGGGCCACAGTACCTTTGAATACGTGGTCGAGCTGGCGGCGGCGGCCGGCGTGCGTAGGCTTGCGCTGACGCACCACGATCCGACGCACTCGGATGACATGGTTGCGGAGATCGAGGGACGCGCCCGCGAGCTGGCCCAGCGCCTGAACTCATCCATCGACGTCTCTTGTGCGTATGAGGGGTGGGACATCGCCGTCGAGGGCCATGACACGAACGCTGCCGCTGGGATCGCGGAGATTGCGCCGGCTGCCACTTTCGCCGCCGCGCGCATTCTCGTCACGGACGATGACCAGGATGTGCGCGCACTCACCAAGCGGGCGCTCGAGCGCGACGGGCATTCGGTCATCGAAGCAACGAGCGGCGCCGAGGCGCTGCGACTGGTGCAGGAACAGCGCCCCGACATGCTGGTCCTCGATCTCGTGATGCCGGATATTGGCGGGCTGGAAGTGCTGGACGCGTTGCGGGCGCGGCCCGAAAGCAGCGCGCTCCCGATCCTCATTCTCACGAGCATGGATGACGAGGGCAGCACGCGCGCCGGCTTCGAGCGCGGCGCGACCGACTACCTAACCAAGCCCTTCTCGATGCCCCAGCTCGCGGCGCGTGTCCGCTCGATTCTCGCGCGCGTCAGCGAGCAACGCGCCTAGCGCGGAGGGTTGAGCGCCTCGACGGCGCGCGTGGCCGGGCGCTGGCTGACCCTGCGCCGCGCCGCGCTGCTGACTTGCGGAATTGGGCTCGAGGCGTGGGCGCTGGCGGCGGTCGTGCAGCCACCCGGCGCGGATCTCCCGCGTCACGTCACGCTCACGATCGCGGCCTGGGCCATCTGGGTACTGGCGATCTGGCTCGTGCTCGGCCTCTCCGAGCGGCATCGCAGGCGGGATGTAGCACTCATCTTTGGGCTGGCGGTCGTGCTGCGCGTCACGTTGCTCTTCTCGCCGCCAAGTCTGTCCGACGATGTCTACCGATCGGTCTGGGACGCCAGGCTGGTCCACGCGGGAATCAATCCCTACACCTATGCACCGGCCGCGCCAGAGCTTGTCACCTACCGCGACGATCTCATCTGGCCGCGGGTCAACCACAAAGAACAGCGCACGCCCTACCCGCCGCTCGCCGAGCTGCTGGGGACGCTCGCTTACGCCGTCGCACCTGAGCGTCTCGTGGCGATGCAAGCCCTCGCAGCACTGCTGGATCTCGCGAGCTCCGTGGTGCTGGCTTGGCTGCTGGTCAGAATGGGGCTAGACCCGCGGCGCAGCCTCGCCGTCGCCTGGAGTCCGCTTGGCGCGCTGCACTTTGCCCATAGCGGCCACAACGACGCCGCGATGGTCCTCATGCTGGTCGGGGCGGCGGCGTTCGTCGCGGCACGTCGGCCCTGGCTTGCGCAGACCACGTTGGGACTCGCGACGATGACGAAGTGGCTCCCTGTCTTGGCCGTCCCCGCCTATGCGCGCGCGACCGGAGTGCGGGCGCTCCTTGGATGGGCCGTGAGCTGTGCCCTGCTGGCACTGCCGCTCGTGGCCGCGGGACGCGCCGCACTCGCAGGGGTGCTGGAGGAGGCGGGAGGGCAGCGCTTCAATGAGAGCAGCTACCTGGCCGTTGATCGACTGGTGGGACTCGTGGCGCCCGCCGCTGCGCCGTTCGCGCTGTTCGTGTTCCTGCTTGGAGCGGTTGGGCTGGCAGTCGCGGCGAGCTGCCTTTGGGGCGAGCCGACGGCGCGGGGCGCGCTGGTCGGGGGGTCGCGAGTACTGGCGGCCTACGTCCTCGCGGCGCCGGTCGTCGAGCCCTGGTACGTCACATGGCTGGCGCCGCTGATCGCGGTGACGGTGAGGCGAGGCGCGCGAGTGCCCTTCGCGGCGAACGATGCCCCTGCCTGGCTATGGCTCTCCGGCACGATCACGCTCACCGATCTGACGTATCCGGTCGTTGGGACGGCGCTATGGCCCGCGATCAGGCTCGTGGAGTATTTGCCCGTCTACGCGCTCCTGGCTATCGCTGCGGCGCGGTGGCGGCACCCCCATGGCGACACTGACGTCGTCCGGCCCCCTCAATAAGAGGCGAAGCAGAGCCCGTAGATGACACGGCGCGCGGGGATCCAAAGCCGTGGTCCGCGCAGTGTCAGCTTGGCAGTCACAAACGCGTCGCAGTGGCTGGTACGGGTTGACTGGCGCGGCTGGGCTGTCTACCATACCCCCAACATCTAGTGGTTCCCGTGGATCCGATACACTATATGTTGTGTCTCAGTCGCATCGGATCACTATTTTTCTTCGCACCGCACCGCCCACTGGACGTAACAGAACGATTGTTCTATTCTAAAGGAATCGAGTTTCGTTCGCAGCGTTCTCGGGCAAAGACGTCTCCCGTTATCTCTGCAGGAGTGCACCATGATTGCGGACTCAGCCAACCCCGGCGTCAACGCAGGGCTTCTTCGCCCACCGAGCGATCTTCCGGAGCCCCAGCTCACCGAGAACGGCCGGCGGGTGCTCGAGCGGCGCTATCTCCTCCATAACGATAGGGGAGACGCGCTAGAGACCCCGGGCGGTGCCTTCTGGCGCGTCGCCCGCGAGGTAGCCCGCGGCAGCGCGCTCTGGGAGGGCCCGGAGGCACTCGATCAACTCGCGAGGAGCTATTACTCGATCATGGCGAGCCTGGAGTTCCTGCCGAACTCGCCAACGCTGATGAACGCTGGCAAGAACAACGGTCTCCAGTATTCGGCGTGCTATGTTCTTCCGGTCGAAGATTCGATGGAGAAGATCTTCGAGACCAACAAGCGCGCCGCGCTCATCCATAAGAGTGGTGGGGGAACCGGCTTCGCCTTCTCGCGGCTGCGGCCAGCGGGCGACATCGTCGGCTCCACCGGCGGCGTGGCGAGCGGCCCGATCAGCTTTCTCGAGGTCTTCAATGCCTCCACCGAGTCGGTCAAGCAGGGCGGTACGCGCCGTGGTGCCAACATGGGCATCCTGCGCGTCGACCACCCGGATATCCTCCGCTTCATCCGCTGCAAGCGTGATCTGAACGAGCACAGTCAATTCGCCTATGACGCCGTGGCGAAGGACCTGCCCCCCGACGCACAGGCGCAGCTCAAGCGGGCGCTGCTGGAGTCGCAAATCTCGAACTTCAACATCTCCGTTGGCATGACCGACGCGTTCATGAACGCGTTGGAGAACGACGAGGACTTCGAGCTGATCCAGCCGCGCACGAAGGAGGTCGTCGGCAAGCTCTCCGCGCGCGAAGTCTTCAAGGAGATGACCGAATGCGCCTGGGAAACGGGCGATCCAGGCATCGTCTTTCTCGATCGGATCAACGCAGGCCCGGCCAATCCGGTGCCGGCCATGGGGCCCGTGGAGGCGACGAACCCGTGTGGCGAACAACCGCTTTACCCCAATGAGGCATGCAACCTCGGCTCACTGAACCTCGTCCGCTTCGGCATTCCGACGCGCGAAGGCCCGGCCCGCGAGCGCATGGACTGGGTGCGCATGGACCAGGTGATTCGCACGGCGGTCCGCTTCCTGGATGATGTGATCACGGTCAATCCCTACCCTGACGATCTCATCGATCAGGCTGTGAAGGCGAACCGCCGCATCGGCCTCGGCGTCATGGGCTGGTCTGATCTGCTCGTCGAGCTGGCGATCCCGTACGACAGCGAGGAGGCGCTCGAGCTCGGCCACGAGATCATGCGTTTCATTAACGAGAAGGGGCACGACGAGTCCGAGCACCTCGCCGAGCAGCGCGGACCGTTCCCGAACTGGTCCCGCAGCATTTACAAGGACAGTAAGCCGCTTCGAAACTCGACGGTGACGACGATCGCGCCAACCGGCACCATCTCGATCATCGCCGGCTGCTCCTCTGGCATTGAGCCGCTTTTTGCGTTGGTCTTCGACCGGAAGGGGTCGCTGGATGGCCAGCTCACGCTGGAGGTAAACCCAACGTTCGGCGAGATCGCGAAGCGCGAGGGCTTCTGGACCGAAGAGCTCGCGCTGCTGGTACGCGAGCATGGCACGGTTCGCGAGATCGATGCCGTGCCGGAGCAGTGGCAGGGAGTGTTCGGCACAGCGCACGACATCGATCCCGACTGGCACGTGCGCATGCAGGCGTCCTGGCAGAAGAACACGGATAACGCGGTCTCTAAGACAATCAATCTCCGTCACGACGCGACGATCGCCGATGTCGAGCACGCCTACCGGCTTTCGTACGAGACGGGCTGCAATGGCATCACGGTGTACCGCGACGGCTCAAAGACCGGCGTGCTGCACGTCGGCAGCTCGGGTGGTCAGACCGCTCCCGCGACGAACGGCACTCCAGTGGCGACGGGGCCCGCGGTCATCGCGCCGCGGCCACACGCACTTCATGGCACGACCTACCAGATCGAGACGCCGCTTGGAACGGCCTACATCACCGTGAACCATGATGAGTACGGCGAGCCGCTCGAAGTCTTCGTCAACCAGGGCAAGGCCGGCAGCGATATTGCACCGCTCTCCGAGGCGATCGGTAAGCTCAGCTCGTTGATTCTCCGCATTCCCTCGCCGATGCCGGCGCGGGAGCGCATCCAGGGCATGATCGACCGCATGCGCGGCATCGGTGGAGCGACAAGTACAGGGCTAGGCCCGGAGCGCACCCGCTCGCTGCCCGATGCGATGGCGCGCGTGCTTGAGGAGCACCTCGCAGGGCTGGCCGCGGGGATCGAAATGGTGCCTGTGAAGTCCAATGGCAACGGTCATACGAACGGGAATGGAAACGGTGCCCACGCCAGCGCCGCGGTGACCAACGGCAAGATGCTGAAGCTCTCGGGCTCGTTCTGCCCGGAGTGCGGGATGGCGTTGGTTCACGAGGAGGGGTGCGACAAGTGCCCAACCTGTGGCTACTCGCGCTGTTAGTCTGACGGGACAAAGCAGGGGCCCCTCTCCCGGAGGGGCCCCTGCTATTCCGTATAATTCCCCGTCGCGGCGGGGTAGCTCAGACGGTCAGAGCGAGCGACTCATAACCGCTAGGTCGTGGGTTCGATCCCCACCCCCGCCACCACTTCGAACGAGCACTTGTCAGGGGCTTAGCAATGGCGCAGCCATTGCCAGGTCCCTAATTTTGTTACGTGCAGGCCGTGAGGGTAGCGCAGCATATTCTGGTGCCCCGGGGTGCACAGACCCAAACCATCGACCGGGGCGTGTCGGGCCTCCATGCGAAGTAGGGACCTTGAAGAGGCTACAATGTGCGCTACTGGCGGTTTGTGCACGGTACCCCAGGAGCGGTCTCGCAAGATTGCGTTCCGACTGCGCCCTGTGGCATCTTAGGGCAGGCTAACGCTTGGTATCCGGCGACCATGAGCGATTCAAGAACCCGCGCGGAGGTGTTACCGTATGCGTCTGTGGATTCTCGTGGTGCTCGTTGCCCTGACCCTGGGGATCGCTATTGCTCCAGCGGCAGGTCCTTCGAGTGCTACGGAGCTCTTGCCCCAGGTCACGAACTGCAACGCGGTCGTCAATCCGCTTTGCGAGAACCCGACCCCGCGACCCTTCTCGGCCGCCGAGACGATTGTTCCGCTGCCCACCAACACGACGACCCCGGCGCCAGTCATCACGTCGACGCCAACGTTGATGCCGGGCGCGGCACTCGTGTCGGCGGTTACGCCGAATTCGGTGAGCTCCGTGGCTCAGACTCCGATAACGGTCAGCGGCCAGGGCTTCACCCCTGCAACCGGCGTCCTGGTCAATGGTCAGCCAGTCCGGACGGCGTTCATCAACGCTGGCTCACTGACCGCGTTCCTGCCGCCCGGACTCGCGCCGGGCCCGTACGCGGTCTCTGTGCAGAACCCGGGTCAGCCGCCCAGCGCCCCGCTCACCGGCGCGTTCACCGTCACCGGCCTCCAGCAGGGGCTCTTCGTGCCGGTGATCTCGAAGGGTGCCGCGGGCGGGAGCACCGCGCTTCACGTCCAGAACATCTCGGGGACCGGCACGACGGTTTTCGTCTTGTACTACGACATGAATGGCCGAACTGAGCCGGCTTGGACCCAGACCGCGGACATTCTCTCGGGTGCCTCGGCGATGTTCGATACCGCCGCGAACGCGGCGTTGCCTGCGGGCTTTGATGGGTCCGCTGTCGTGCAGTCGGCGCAGGCGATCACGGCGATCGTCAACCGCATCAACCTGACGGCATCGACGCCGCTCATCGATGGCGAAGTCCGCACCGCCACCCAGGGTGGCGCCTCCGCGGGTTCGTTCACCGCCTTCGCGAGCGGAACCGCGAACCAAATGACGGTGCCGGTGACCTTCGGTGGCTATCGCGGCTACCGCACCACGATCAGCATCCAGAACACCGGCTCCCAGCCGGCCAGCTACAACGTCGCGCTCTACCCGACCGGCGTCACGAGCCCGGTCGCGACAGTCCCGCGGCTCATCCCGCCGATGGCCTCGGCCCGGGTGCGCCTCGGTACCGACATCGGCGTCCCTGCCGACTTCATTGGCACCGCGGTCATCTCCGGAGCGAGCGGCGCGACGCTGGTTGCCGCGTCCGAGACGCTGAACGAGACAACAGGCGTGCTTTTCAGCTACTCCGGCTTTAGCGGCGGCGCGAACGTGGTCAACACGCCGCTCCTGTTCAAGAACTACAACGGGTGGGTGAGCGGCGCGCAGGTCGTGAACATGTCCCCGGGGACGATCACGGTCAACGCGACGATTTACCAGCGCGACAGCGCGGTCACGATCGGCCTCGGCGGCCGGACCCTGGTACCGAATGAGAGCTACACCTACTACCTGCCGGCGATCAGCGAGCTTCCGGACAACTTCGTTGGCTCCGGCGTCTTCACGGCGACTGGCCCGATCTCCGTCGTCGTCCAGGAGATCAACGAGACCCGCGGCGCTGGCATGGCGTACAGTGGCTTTGGCGCCGGCACCGCGAACATCAGCGTTCCGGTCATCTACAAGGACTGGAACGCCTGGGATAGCGGCATTCAGGTGCAGAACCTCGGCTCGTCAGACGCCGTGGTAAATGTCACGTACCGCCTCGCAAGTGGCCAGAACGTCGCTGAGGCGGCGCTGATCACCGCGGGCAATTCGGAAACGTTCTACCAGCCCGCGAACTCGAACCTGACGGCGGGCACCATCGGCGCGGCGACGGTTACCAGCAATGGTGGTCAGCCGATCGTGGCGATCGTCAATCAGGTGAACTACAACGCCACGGGCGATGGCTCCATGGTCTATGAGGGGATCAATTACTGATCCGAAGGACCCGCGCGACCCCGCGTCTCCGGCGGCTGATCAAGCCGCCGCGGGCGCGGGGTCGCGCTTTGTCCGCGTCGCGAGCCTGGCGGAGCTTCCCTCGGGAGAGCGGCTCGACGTCGATGTGGAAGATGAGGTCATCCTCCTCCTGAACGTCGCCGGCACCATCCACGCGATGAGCGCATGGTGCACCCACCAGGGCACGTCCCTGGCGCTGGGCCGCCTGAACGAGCAGGCCCACGCGATAACCTGCTTTGCTCACCTCTGGAGTTTTGACGTCCGGACCGGCGAGCCTATCTGGCCGCCGATGGCGAAGGTTGCTCGCGGCTTCAAATTGCGCGTCTTTCCGGTACGCGTCGAGGGAAACGACATTTACGTGTCCCCGATTCCGCGATCCGGCCAGCTCGGCTGATCAGCCGTCTCTTGGGAGTCGTCTTTTGGTGGGAACAATTTGCTGTTTCCACCGAAAACCCCTCGACTTTCAGTTCATGCGTGAGGCCATCTCTCGCACGAATCGGTGCCACGAGCGAAATCGCTCTCCGCGCCGTGCCCCCGGTCGCAGCCGCCGTACCTGCGCGAGATCCTTGAGCGCGCGGCGGTACTCGCCGGCCTGGGTGAGGATGCGAGCCCGCTCGCGGTGGAGCGCCGCGGAGCCCGGATTGAGAAGCAGCATCCGGTCCACCGCGCCGATGAGTCGCGGGCGGTCGCTTCGCGACCGGTAGATCTCAGCCAGGTTGCGGAGGACGCGGGTGAGGATCTCCCGATTCGTGGCTGGCGTAAGCATCGATCGGTCCGGCTCGAGTTGCCCACCGAGGGCGGTGCGCGCCCGCTCGGTGCAGTCCGCCTCGGTCAGACCGGCCTCGCCGTGATATGGGTCGACGTACGTGCCGACGTCGGCGAGGCGAACGACGAAGTGCCCCGGCAGCCCGATCCCCTGGGTATTCAAGCCGAGTCGTTTGGCGACTTCCATATAGAGAATCGACAAAGTAATCGGGATACCGGTGCGGCGGTCCAGCACTTCGTTCAGGAAGCTATTCCGCGGGTCGTAATAGTCGTCCGGATTCCCGCTGAACCCCTCGCCATCATGGAGGAACTGCGCCAGGATCGCGCCTGCCGCGTGCGCGTCCGCCGCGGCAGCGATCGCGGGCCGAACGGCATTCGCCAGGGCGTCGACCTTCGCCAGGTACGCGGCTACATCCAGACCTGGGTAATCCTCCGCGGCGATCAGGAGCGCCGCCTCGTCGAGCGGAATCATGTCGCTGGGACGCCCCGCGAGCGCGCTCAACGAGGCGCGAGTCCGCATCCAAGACTCGTCCACAGGTCACCTCCCCCAGAGGGAACCACTGAATACCGTAACTGGTTGCGCCGGCCGGGCGCTACCCGCCGAGCTTGGCGAGCGTCTCGTCGAGCTGGTGGAGGTGCTCCTCCGCGTGGCCCGCGATGAAAAGCTGGGCGATGAAGTCCATGTCCATCTCGCCGCGGGCGGAGTGGATGCCGGTGATCGTTTGCCACTCCCGATCGCTATACGAGCGAAGCGCGGCGGCGGCTTCGGCGGAGCCAGTGCGAATGGCCTCGCTCAGGCTTTCCAGCGAGTCTGATCTGTGCTCCTCGACGAAGCGAATGCGATCCGGATCCGCGGCAGTGCGGCCGAAGGGCTTACCAGAGTTGCTCTTGAGCCAGCGAATCTGGTCCGCCCAGAACGGGTAGATTTCCGCGGAGTGTGCAGCGAGCTGTTTGACGTTCCACTCGCCCGGTGCGGGCTCGCGCTCCAGGCGATCGGCCGGGACTCGCTGAACCCGCTGGAGGAACGTCTCGACCGCTTGCTCGAGTCGCCGGGCTTCCTGCTCGCCGTTGCTCTTCGTCATCCTGCCTCCACGCTACGTCGCACTCCGCATACTTTAGCGAACTCAAGCGGATTGGCGGGAGCCCGCGCGGGGACTGACCTGCCTGATGCAAACGCCTGCGGCGTGGCTACCAGAGAAGAGGGGAACGGGTCAGGAGGTCGGCTTCGGGCGGCGCGTGCTCTTGCCGCGCTGCTGGCGCGCTTGCTGAGCCCGGTGTTCGATGAGTTGCGCGACGCTGATCGCAATGATCCCGTGGTGCGCGGCAAACGCCAGCAGCTCGTCGCGGCGGGCCATCGTCCCATCGCCGCTCATCACCTCGCAGATCACGGCGGCCGGGTAGCAGCCCGCGAGCTTGGCGAGGTCGACCGACGCCTCCGTATGACCGGCGCGCTTGAGCACGCCGCCTTCCGTGTACCGGAGCGGGAAGAGGTGCCCGGGCATTACAAGGTCGCTCGGTTTTGTTGCCGGGTCGAGTATGACCTTCACCGTCTGGTAGCGGTCCTCGGCAGAGATCCCGGTGCCGCCATTGCGCGCATCCACCGTGACCGTAAACGCCGTGTCCGCAGTGTCTGGACCTGGGGGGACCATGAGTGGAATCTGGAGCTCGTCGAGCCGCTCGCCGGCGATAGGCATACAGACGAGGCCTTTGCAGTTGGTCGCGAAGAAGTTGATCGACTCGGCCGTGCAATGCTCCGCCGCGATGGCGACGTCACCCTCGTTCTCACGGTCTTCGTCGTCTACCAATAGCACGAACTCCCCGGCCGCAAAGGCCGCGATGGCTTCGGCTATGGGCGCGAATTCCCGCGCGGGCTCCGGGTCCTGGCTGGCGGCCGGGGCGCCATTGTCGAATCGGGCGGGTGTGGGATCTGGCGGCGTGGGTGCCGGCTCGGGAGCCGGCGCGACCGTGGGTGCAACCGCGAGCGCCGGCGCAAGCGCGAGCATGTGGAGCTCGTCCGCCGTGAAACGCTGGTTGATTGCTGGGGCCGGCGTCTGTGCGGGCAAGCCGCCAAAGCGCCGGTCGCGCTGACCGTAGTCCGCCAGCGCGTCCCGCAAGCAGCTCGCGTTGAAATCAGGCCAGAGGACCTGCGTGCTCCAGTACTCGCTGTAGGCCGCCTGCCAGACGAGGAAGTTGGACAGACGCCATTCGCCGCCGGTGCGGATGATCAGGTCTGGGTCCGGCATGCCGCTCGTCGAGAGCCGCTTGGCTAGCTCCCCCTCGTTGATCTCTTCGATCCGGAGACCGTCGACGACGATCGAGCGCACGGCACCCACCACGTCGCGTCGCCCACCGTAGTTCATGGCCACCGCGGCGGTGATGCGGGTGTTGTTCCTGGTCAGATCCAGCAGCCATCCGATGCGCCGCTGAAGACGCGGAGGAATGCCCTCCATGCTGCCGAGATGACGGACCTGGACGCCCTCTTCGTGGAGTGCCCGCCCTTCCCGGTCGATGAACTCCCCCATCAGGAGCATGAGCCCGTCGACCTCCTCGCGGGGGCGCGACCAGTTCTCAGTGGAAAAGGCGTACATCGTGACGTACTCGATGCCGAGCGACGCGCACCCGCGTAAGACGCGGCGAATGTTTTCCACGCCGGCACGGTGGCCAGCGATCCGGGGGAACCCCCGCTGGGTGGCCCAGCGGCCGTTTCCATCCATGATGAACGCCACGTGGCGCGGAACCCGCCGGAGCACGGTCTCGGGGGCATCGAGTGTCGAACCTATTTGCATCAACTGTTCTCCTGCCGATAGGCCGCGTTCGTTGCTGGCTCTATCTTGAGCGCAGCGGCCGCTCGGCCCCGGCTCCAGTTCAATGTGCGCCAGTCGGGTTCGGTAGCGAGCCACCGCGTGGCCATGATGGTGCGAAGGCGTTGCTGCTCGGGCGCCGGCAACGTTGGGAGTCCCTCGAGCAGAGCGGGGACGGCATCCGAGCTGAGTGAGCTGAGGTACCCGGTGTCCAGCGGCTGCGGAGCGCCCACGCGGCCGAAATTTGTGCGGACGATCAGGCCATCCGGGTTGATCGCATTCAGCACGCCAATGGTGACAAAGCCGGCCACGAGCGCTCCGATCGCGAAGTGTTGCGGTTTGCCCCGCAACGCGGTCGCGACGAACCAGGCGAAGACGACGGCGAGCCAGCCCATGAAGGCGGTTGGGTACAGGCGCAGCTCGGTCAGGCCGAAGAGCGAGGTGTACAAGGCCATGCGAGACAGCGCTGAGATCATGATGACATAGAGTAAACCGATGAAGACAATGGTGAGGGTCACAAACCCGTGCTCTCCGCGTGTGCTGGTTGGCCGGGCAACCCAGCGAGCAAGCAGCAGGAACGACAGCGAGAGCGCGGCGACCCACACCAGCTCGAAAAAGCCCCGCCTTGCATATTCCGCGTAGGTGAAGTCCCGCGAGGCCTCGACGAATGTTGCTCCCCCGAACAGGTAGCCCACCTGGATGACGATGAAGGCGAAGAAGAGCAGATCGAGCGCGCCGAGCACGATGCCCATCTCGACCATGCCGAGGCCGAATGGCGATTCGAGGCGGCTCGCCGGGTTGTCCCAGGCCTGTTCATGCAGCATGTGGCGCGCCCAGCCGGCGACGAGCCAGGCGATGGCGACAATGATGGTTCCATGGATGATCATCGCGTCCACATCGATCCGAATGATCGTGCGCACGAGGCGGTCGAACGCAGCGTCCGCGGAGACGAACAGGGCGCCGAACACGAGCAGGGGAGGCACTGCGAGAATGATGCCTCGGACTACCGCGGGCGCCTGCGCGAAACGGCCGGTGCCCTTGATTTCCGACCAGTGGATGTCGTCGAGCGCCAGCACCAGGGGGCCGATGCTCGTGCTGAGCCAGACCATCATCGTGCCGAACGAATAGTCCAGCAGGCTCGCGCGAACGAGTCGCTCCGACTTGCTGTACAGCGGGATGAGACTCAGGGAAACCCCCAGTGCGAGCAGATTCAGGCAGAGAAGAACCGTGGAATCCCGCCACGCGACCGCCGTGGCGAAGAACAGAACCGGTATGACCATAACGCGATCGCTGGCATTTGCCGCGGCGCCATCCGCGGTGAGCCGCGAAAGCGCGATAGTGACGATGACGAGCGCTGCTACCCAGACTGCGAGGTTCAGGCCCCAGGGCCACGCCCGAAGCAATGCATCCCCGAGGGTTCCAAGGGCGAGGGCCGCGGCCAGGATGGAGATACCGCGCCGAGTGACGTCGCTCATGAAGGGCGACCTTGGCGTGCCATATATAGTCCCAGATCCGCTGGCCTCGCGCGACGACCTAAGCGCCTGCCCAGACGCACTCGAGTGCTTGACTTCCATGCCATAGAGTTCTTTCCTCCCTCCCGCTGCTTCGTGAACTCAGCATGGCAGGGAAAAAAGGGCGACTCGACCGCTTGAGCAGCGAATTACGCGCACGCTGCGTCGTCGTCTGGAGCACGCGGACCTGGTTGCCACCACACCCGAGTGCTTGCCCGCTCGGTGAGGCGTTGAGTAGCCTTCAGCGGGAGGCAGCATGCTGGACATCGTGCTCGTGGAGGACAACGACCGCTTGCAGCCCGCGTTGCGGGCCGGGCTCGACCGCACCGGAGAGGTACACGTCATCCACGCGTGCGGGACGGGTGAGGAAGCGCTCGCAAGCTGCCTGGCGAATCCGCCGCGGGCGATCCTGATGGACGTGCAACTCGCGGGCGAGATGGACGGCATCGCCGCGGCGGTCGCGATTCGGCGGGAGATTCCCCGGCTGCCGGTGGTCTTCTATTCCATCCAGGACGACGATGCGTATTACCGCGCGTTCCGCCGCGCCGGCATCCTCAGCCACTATGCCTACGTGCGGAAATCAAACTACCTGCTGCCTGAGATGATCGTGCCGCTCATTCGGGACGCCGTGGCTGGCCGCAGTTACATTGATACGGAGATCGAGTCACGCGTCCAGGAAGTGCGGGAGAAGGACGAGCAGTCGCCGATGGCGCTCCTCGAGCCGAACGAGCAGGCCGTCGCCCACATGCTGGCGCAGGGCCTCAGCAATGAGCAGATCGCCGCGCGAATGGGGTTTCGCGATAAGCGGACGATCAGCCGGACCAATGGCCAGATTTATGCCGCGTGGGGGTTGGCGGACAGCACGACCGACGAAAAGGTCGCGCGGACCCGCGTGGCGATCATCATGCGCGAGGGCCGCCTTCTCACCTGGGACGCGGAGGGTCGGGCCTACACGACCGATGCGCGGGGTGACCCTGCCCCCTACGAGATGTCCTGACCCGCTATGACGTGGCTCTTTCTGCTCGATTGGGCCGTGCGGGGGCTTTCGTTCTTCAACACGATTGCCCTGCTATGGCTTGGCCTCGCCGTCTTGCTCAACGCCCAGGAGCGACGTTGGGGAACGCTTGCGGCTGGGGGTGGGCTTGTCCTCGGCGGGCTCTTTTTCGCCGGGCATACGACGGTCGTCGCGCGCGAGTTCGGAACCTTTGACGCCGAAATGGAGCTCTGGTGGCGCCTCGGGTGGCTGCCGTTCGTAAGCCCGCCGTACATCTGGTACGGCGTCATGGCGTGGTACGCCGGGGTGCTTCAGGCCCGGTTGCACCGCGTTGGGGTTGTACTCCTCGGCCTGGTCGGCATCTTCGCGCTCGGGATGATCGTGGTTATCAGTCCCTTGCCGAGCTATAGCGAGCTCCTCTATCAGCGGCAGCACGCGGCGCCCGAGCTCGGCGAGGTGCCAATCGTCGTCCTGCTCTATCCGGCATACAGCATCCTGTGCATCATTCTCGCCCTCATGGCGTTGCGCCGCCCGGCCGCCACGCGTCGCTTCATGGGGGACCTCGCGCGGAGTCGCGCGCGTCCGTGGCTCGTCGCTGTCTCGGGCGTGCTGCTCTTCGTCAGCCTGCTTGTCGGCGCAATGGCGACCTGGATCGTGCGAGGTGTGCAGTCCGGGCAGCTCGTGCTGATGGCGCCGAACACGGTCGCCCTGCTCAAGGGATTTGACCTCGGGATCTCGGCACTACTCGCCCTGGCCATCGTCCTCACTGGGCGTGCGATCGTGTCATACGAGGTCTTCACCGGGAAGGCACTGCCACGCGGCGGGCTCTACGGCCAGTGGCGTAACAGCATCATCCTGGCTGCGAGCTTCGGGGGGCTGATGGCGATCAGCCTCGGGCTGCCGGTTGCGCCCATCTTTCGGCTGATCTTCGCCACCGTGCTGATCACGCTCCTCTTCGCGCTCCATAGCTGGCGCGTCTACGCGGACCGGGAGGCAAGCATCGAGCGCCTGCGACCGTTCGTCACGAGCGAGCGGCTCTACGAACGGCTCCTGACCGATAGCGAAGGCACCATGCCGACCGTTCCGGACGACGGTGATGCCGCCGCGCGATTCACGGCACTGTGCCGCGACGTGCTGGGCGCCCGCGTGGCGTATCTCGTCGCGCTTGGACCACTTGCCCCGCTGGCTGGACCGCCGCTCGCCTACCCGCCCGGGGTCGCGGGGCCAAACATCAATGCTTCGATGCTTGGCGAGCTCATCGCTCGCTGCGACTCGCCGCAGCTCATGTGCCTCGCCATCGATCCGGCGCGCTTTGCCGGCGCCGTCTGGGCCGTGCCGCTCTGGAGTGAGCGTGGCCTGGTCGGGATTCTGCTGCTCGGGACCAAGGTGGACGACGGACTCTACACCCAGGAGGAGATGGAGCTTGCGCGCGCCTCGGGAGAGCGGCTCGTCGATACGCAGGCCAGCGCGCAGATGGCGCGGCGCCTGATGGCCCTTCAGCGTCAGCGCCTCACCGAAAGCCAGATTATCGACACGCGCGCGCGTCGCGCCCTGCACGATGAGATCCTGCCCCGGCTCCACGCGGCGCTCCTGACGCTGGGGGCCGCCATCCCCCGGGCGAGGATGGCTGGTCGCGAGGGCCCAGTGGCGCTCGTCGATCCGGTGGACGACGCGGTCGCTCAGATCGCGGAGGCGCATCGGGAGATCGCCAATCTGCTGCGCGCCATGCCGTCGCCAAGCGCACCACGGATTGCTGCGGCTGGCCTGCTCGGCGCGCTCCGTCAATTGATCGATGGCGAGCTTGCCGGCTCGTTCGAGTCCGTGATCTGGCAAGTGAGTCCCGCGGCGGAGCAGGCGCTGCGCGCGCTACCGCCGCTCCCAGGCGAAGTGCTGTTCGGCGCGGCCCGTGAGGCTGTCCGGAACGCCGCGCGCTACGGACGCGCCGCTGACCATGGGTCGCCGCTCACGCTCACCATCGGCGCAACCCGCGAGGCTGGACGGTTGGAGCTGCGGGTCGAAGACGACGGCGTGGGCATTGGGAGCAGCCTGGCCAGCCCTGGGCCGAGCAAGGCGGATGAGTCAGGAGCAGGTGCCACCGTACCGATCGGGAGCGGGCAGGGACTCGGCCTGCACAGCACGATGATGGCGGTCATCGGCGGCACGCTAAGCGCGGACAGCGCGCCAGGGACGGGCACCCGCATCACGCTGACGCTCCCAGTGCTCTCTGACCCGGGGCGGGAGGGCCTGCCCAGCGCGGCGAGGAGCGAACGCCGGCGAGCGGGCGACTGACGCGCGATTCGCCACGGTCGAGGCTGACACGTCTAGCGGTAATAGGTCGGCATCAGGATGAAGGTTGCGATGATGACGACCAGAAGCATCGCGACGCCGAGTGCGATTTTCTGCTTGCCACGCCGCCGAATCTCTTCGGGATCTTTCATGGGACCCGCCTCAATCAGAATCCGCAAGTATGGATCATCAGCGGATCCCCGCGCTTGGCCGGCGCTTCCTGTGGGTCGGGACGCGGGTCGCTATACTTTTCGCAGTGGCGACCCCGCAATGCCGCGGCGACCCGTCGCGGGAGCAATGATGCTCCCTCCTGTTTCAGCTTGCACAGGAGGCGAGTCCATGCGTATCGGAGTTCTCACTGGCGGCGGCGATGCGCCAGGCTTGAACGCCGCGATCCGGGCCGTCGCTCGACGTTGCTTTGCCCTCGGGGACGAGCCGTACGGCATCCGCAACGGCTGGGCCGGTCTCATTGGCGAGGGGCAGGTCTATGCCCTTACCCCTTCGAACGTGTCCGGAATCCTCCACCTGGGCGGCACAATCCTCGGGACCTCACGAACTAATCCGATGAAGAGCGAAACCGAGTCGCGCGAAGTCGTCGAAAACGTCGCGCGCTACGGGCTCGACGCGATTGTCGCCATCGGCGGCGACGACACCCTATCGGTAGCCTGCCAACTGGATGAGATGGGGATTCGTGTCGTCGGCGTCCCCAAGACGGTGGACAACGACCTCTCCGAGACCGACTACTGCATCGGGTTCGATACCGCGGTGAGTGTCGTCGCGGAGGCGCTGGACCGACTCCACACCACCGCGAGCGCCCACCACCGGGTGCTCGTCACCGAGGTGATGGGGCGTGACGCGGGCTGGGTCGCGGTCGCCGGCGGACTGGCGGGCGGCGCGGACTTCATCCTCATCCCAGAGGTTCCGGTCGACGTCGACGCGGTATGCGAGCACCTGCGCCGTCGCTTCGCGCTTGGGAAGGACTTCTCCATTATTGTCATCTCCGAGGGCGTCACGATGCCGGAAGTCGTCTCGAAGGAGGCGATCCGCGAGGTCGACGCGTTCGGCCACGTGCGACTCGACCGGCGGGGTGTTGGCGAAACACTGTCCCGCATCATCGAAGGGCATACCGGCATGGAGACGCGCGTAACTGTCCTTGGCCACCTGCAGCGCGGTGGCAGCCCGTCGGCGTTCGACCGCCTCTGGGCGACGCGGGTCGGCGTGGCGGCGGTCGACTACATCCACGCCGGATGCTTCGGCGTCATGGCCGCGGTCCGCGGCCAGCAGATCGAGGCGATCCCGATCCGCCAGGCGGTCGGCCGCATGAAGAAAGTCGACCCGGCGTTGTACGAGCTGGCCCAGGTCTTCTATTAGTGCGGGCATCGGGTAGCGTGGGCACCGGGGGGATCAGGCTTGATCTGGAAGGCAGCGACTAATACGCGTCGCCGTATGGGCCTCGATCAGGATCAGCCGCTCACAGGATGCGGAGGGGGTCAGCCGATTGGGGTGTCAGAGGCGATCTGCCCGGGAGAATCGACGGCGATGCCCATGCGCCGCGCTGCCTCGGCCATGCGCAGATCGTAGGTCACCAGCCGGTCCAGATCTCCGTCCAGGCTTCTAGCGGCCGCGAGGTGAATTGCATCGAGGCTCCGAAGAACGAATGGGTCTAGCCCAGCAGCCTCGTCTAGGAGCTCGTCGTCTATCCGGACCAGATGCACGTTGAGCAGCATGGCTTGAGCGCGCGTAACGGCTGCCAGACCGCTTGGCCGAACGGCTCGGACCACCTCGACTCGCGCTAATGCGCAAGACACCCATAGCCGGTCGCGGGTCAGATAGTGCCCGAGGTGACTTGACTCCGCCTCTTCCAGCACCAGCTTGACGAGCGCTGATGAATCGAGGTAGACGAGCTTACCGCTCGTCCGCACGCATCCGCTCGAGGATCTCGGATGGAAGAGGGACTACCGGGGTTGGAGGCAAAGGCGGGCCCAGGTCCCGCAGGTCACCCCGCGCCGGTCGAATCCGCCCTGACGCAATCAGCCGGGCAAGCTCGCCGCCCGAAGGCACCGGGGTCAGTAAGGCGATAGGCCGCCCGCGGTCAGTGACCTCGAAACTCTCTCCATCATGGACGCGTTGCAGCCATCGACTGGCATGTTGTCTCAGCTCGCGAATCCCAATACGTTCCATAATGCTACATTGTAGCACAATGCGGCGCTCCCTATGGATGGAGCGCGAACGGTTGCAAGCCGCTCGTGACCCGGTTCACACCTTGCGTTCGCGCTCATACGCCACACTAAATGCCAGCGCCGTGCGTTGTATGGTGGAATGCTAAGGTGGCGAGACCGGGCGGGGAAGGAGATCACCCATGGGCCAGATCGCTGAATCGAGACGGATTCCGCACCTGCTCCGACGAGCGGGGTTCGGGGGGAGCCCGGAGGAGATCGCCGCCTATGCCCAGTTGGGCTTCGAGGCTGCCGTCGATCGACTCGTGGACTATGAGGCGATCCCGAACGACGCGCTCGAGTCTCAGGTAGCCCAACTCGAAAATGAGCTGGACCTGACCAAACTTCCCTCCATCCAGGCCATCTGGCTCACGCGCATGCTGCGGACGGCGCACCCGCTCGAAGAGAAGATGACCCTCTTCTGGCACGACCATTTCGCCACGGGCAATTCAAAGGTAGGCCGGCCCCAGGCGATGTACGACCAGAACAATCTCTTCCGTACCAACGCGCTGGGCAACTTCCAGACGCTGCTGCAAGGGGTTTCTCGCGATCCGGCGATGCTGCGCTGGCTGGACAGCAACGCGAATCGCAAGGCCAGCCCAAACGAAAATTACGCCAGGGAGCTCATGGAGCTCTTCACGATGGGGGAGGGCAACTACACCGAGCAGGACGTGCGCGAGGCAGCGCGCGCCTTCACGGGCTGGTTTGTCAACCGCCAGGAGGGCTTCGTCTTCGCCTTCAACCGCAACCAGCACGACACCGGCGCCAAGACGATCCTTGGCCGCACCGGCAACTGGGACGGCGACGACGTCATCGACATCCTCCTCGAACAGCCAGCGACTGCCCAGTTCATGGCGACGAAGCTCTTCGCCTACTTGGTGCATGACCACCCCGCACCGTCGACGATCAACCGGCTCGCGAACACGTTCCGGGGCAGCGGTTACGACGTGCGGGAGCTGGTCAGGGCGATCCTGCGCTCGCCGGACTTCTCCTCGGACGAGGCGTATCACGCGCTGGTCAAGAGCCCGGCGGACCACGTCGTCGGGACGATGAAGGCACTCGGCATGACCGAGGTCGGCTCTGCGCCGCTTGGGTTGTTGAACCGCATGGGGATGACGCTCTTCAATCCGCCAAGCGTCGCCGGCTGGGCCTGGGGGCCGGCCTGGATCAACACCGCGACGCTGCTCGAGCGGCTGAACGCGGGCACCGCCTTCATGCAGGCGGGCGGCAAAGCCGGCGAAGCGGCCCTCGTGGAGCGCTTTGGCGGGCCGAGTCCAGGCGCAATCGTCCGTGGCCTGATGGATGTGCTCGTGGACAACGATGTGTCAGCTTCGGTGCGCACGGCGATCGAGGCCGATGCTACCCGGGGCGCGTCGACGCAGCCGGGCGCGTTCGCACGAGACAACCGCCAGGTCGAGCGAGCAGTCCATGGGGCGGTCCGGCTGATCATGGCGCTGCCCGTCTACCAGCTCGCGTAGGGGAGGTCCCAGAGATGTTGACGCGACGTTCATTCCTTCAAAAGAGCAGTCTGGCCTTTGCCGCGAGCGCGATGTTGCCATCCGTGTTTGACCGCGCATCCCAGGTAGCGGCGGCGAGCACCGGCGGTGGACGCTACGGCACGGACACGATCCTGGTCGTCGTCCAGATGAGTGGCGGCAACGATGGTATCAACACCGTCGTGCCGTACGGCATCGATGGCTATCGCCAGAACCGGCCGACCCTCGGCATCCCGGAGTCCGACGTCCTCGCGCTCGACGACCGCGTGGGACTCCATCCGTCCCTCGCGGCGCTGCATCGGCGCTACCAGGACGGCCAGGTGGCGATCATCGAGGGCGCAGGCTACCCGAATCCGGTCCTGTCACACTCGCGGTCCATGCAGATCTGGCAGACGGCGGCGCCGGATCGCGTCGATCCGGACGGCTGGCTCGCCGACTACGTGGCCACGGTCCCGACGTCGGCCGAGGCGCTCTACGCGACGAACATCAGCAATGGCACGAGCCCGGCATTGGTCGGTCGGGGCGTCGACGCTGCCGCCATCGCCAGCCTCGATGCCTATCGATTCCGGCCCGACCCAAAGTATCCCAACGACGCGGACCATCAGGAGCAGCTCATCAAGTCGATCTACGGCCAGGACTTCGTCGCGGCACCCCTGCAGGCGCACGTGGCACACACGGCGACGAAGGCTTTTGCCTCGTCGGCCAAAGTCCAGGCGGCGGCCAGAGCGTACGCGAGCGCCGTGCAGTATCCGACGTTCGCGCTTGCGAACAGTCTCAAGACGGTGGCGCAGCTCATCGCGGCGGACCTCGGCACGCGCGTCTATTACGTGAGCTTCGGCGGCTTCGATACCCATGCCGTCCAGCACAACGCGCACGCGCGCCAGCTCACCGGGTTCTCAGACTCCGTCGACGCATTCATCGGCGATGTAACGGCGATGGGCAAGGCCGACCGGGTGCTGCTGCTCGCGTTCTCCGAGTTCGGCCGCCGCGTTCGGGAGAACGCCAGCCAGGGGACCGATCACGGAACGGCGGGGCCAATGTTCCTGGTCGGCAGTCGGGTCAAAGGTGGGTTATACGGCGACTATCCGAGCCTGCAGGCGCTGGACGGGAACAACAACCTGCGCTACGGCGTCGACTTCCGGTCGGTGTACGCGACGACGCTGGACGGGTGGCTGGGCGCGGATCCCCAGCTCGTGCTCGGCGCCCGCTACGAGGACGTCGGCTTCATCTAGCGCACCCAACTCCAAGAAAAAAGGAGGCTTGCAGCTCGCCAGAGCTGCAAGCCTCCTGTATTTTCCAAGGGTTCGGTTGGGGGAGAGGTTCGAACCTGGTCTCGGTCGGTGGGGGCTTCCGTCACAAGACCTATTGGCTCGTCCCTCTCCCCCGCCCGTGCGGAGAGGAGGACCGACGGTGTTATGCAGGAATGTTCTGGACGACCCGCGGTCGCGGCCGGGCCTGCTGAACGGGCGTCGGCTGGGGAGCCTCGCGCTCGATCGTTTCGGCAAGCGCCTGGAACGCGTGGATCTGCGCCCGCAACAGCTCAATGCGGAGCGCCTGGCTCTCGATGAGCCCCTGCAGAGCGTTGGCGGTGGTCGGCGGGTTGGTTAACATCATCATGGCGGTAGTCTAGCGCACGTCTCCTCGAAGGAAGCTCGATTCTTGACACAGATGCCTCACAGCCAGTGGTGCTACAACCAACCTTTTTGACGCGTTACGGCGATAAAACCGACACCGAAAGCCAAGTCCGCCCGAACAGCGTGAAAATCAATGGGGGAACCATGAACAAGCTACCCCGACAACTGGTCAGTCTCGGCGCCGTAAGCCTATTTGGCATGGCCAGCCTGGTCGCGTTCGCCCAGCAGGCGGATCAGGCGACGCCGGGTGCACCAACTTCGCCGCAGCTCGCGAGCGAATCGGTGCAGTTCGCCGTCGCGGACATCGCGCGCCGGCTCGGCGTGGATCAATCAGCCATCACGGCCCTGTCGGTTGAGGACGTGACCTGGTCTGATTCATCGCTTGGCTGCCCGGAGCCGGGGATGGCCTATATGCAAGTGCTCACGCCGGGTCAGCTCATCAAGCTCGGCTTCGAGGGCCAGGTGCACGAGTACCACGGTGGTCGGAGCGGCATGCCGCGGTACTGCGAGCGGCCGGAGCCGCCCGTCAGCGACAGCCCGCGTCTCGATAGCCCCATCTTGATTCCCGAGCCGGTCGTCCTGCCACCCCAGCCCCCGAAGTAAAGCAAGGGCGCCGCTCGCTACGCCGGGGCGTTCGCCCCGAGTAGCTGAACGGTCTGCTCGAGCACGCGAGCGGGAGCGACGCTCAACAGGCACTGATGCACTGGAAGCAGGCAATCGGCGTTCCGGAATCGGTTCTCCTCGCAAAGGCTGCACGGCTCGCTCGGCTCCACCACGCGAACACAGGAAACGGGGGGTGCCCAGAGTCGGCGCGGACTGGCGCCAAAGATCGCAATGGTGGGCGTGCCAACCGCCGCCGCGAGGTGCATCAACCCGTTGTCTACGGTTACGAAGGCTCGGGCCAGCCTCAGGGCGCCAGCGACCTCGGGCAACGTGAGCCGACCGCGCAGATCCGTAACGCCCCTTTCGACGAGCGCCGCGTCGACATCGTCCGCGTGGTAGGCGGATTCGGGCGTGGGCGGAGCCCCGAGGAGTCCGATCGCCTGGCCTCGAGCGCGGAGCTGCTCGGTCAGCTCGAGCCAATGGCGCCCGGGCCAGAGCTTTGCGGAGCGATTGGCACCCGTGGAGACGAGCACGGATGGCGTAGCGAAGGGAGGAGTGGAAGTCGGCACCTCCGCCGCGGCGAAATCCGTCTCAACCCGTGCGAGCTGACAGAAGAGCTCGCCAATGTAGGGGCTGTGGAGCTCCGGGTAGTCGTCGAGCAAGCTCGCCCGGTTCCAGAAGAGGTCGTGCCAGAGGCGGTCGATGCCGTCCGTTGGAGGGGGCACGCGCGCATCCGTCGCCGGGTCGATCCAGGCGCCCACAACGAACTGCGGGGCCAGCAGGCCACAGGCCCGGGCCGCGGTATCGTCGGACTCCAGGTTCACGGCGAGGGCGTAAGGTCCGACGCTCGCGCCGCGGTCCTCAGAATATGCTGGCAACCGCCCGAGCGCGTTGGCTACCCCATACAGCGAGTAGCGGGCGTCGATCAGCCGGCTCGCCTCCTCCAGCTCGCGCGTCCGCTCGCCGCCGAAGTAGTCCAGCACCAGGTCGGGATAGCGCTCGCGCAGACCCCGCAGCAGCGGCGTCGCAACCACGAAATCCCCGATCTGGTCCCGGAAGAGCACCGCGACGTGCGGCCGTGGCCCGAGCGGCTGGCCCTGGTATGGCGCCGGCTTGCCCGATGACTTGTGCCGAAGCGGCGATTTATGTTCACTCATCGCGGAATTCTAAACGGGTCGAGAGCGTGGTATCCTCCTCGCCTGGATACCGCTCACGCTCGACGATCCGGAAAAACGTGCCGGTGCGCCTGACGGCACCGTTCACTATGTGCGACGAATCGCAGAGCATGGTGGCCGTTGGCTGCGAATTGTCCTCAATGAGAACTTGCAACCCCCTCGGGTGGTGACGGTTTCTTCGATTGGAGATTGCGGTGAAAATACGCATCGACCGCGATGCAGATGCCCTCTACATCCGGCTCACGGAGCGGGGCCTTGTGGAGTCAGAAGAAGCGCGGCCTGGCGTCGTGCTTGACTTCGATGCCAGCGGCCAGGTCGTCGGAATCGAGATGCTCGACATCTCGTCACGAATGTCGCCGCAGGAAATGCAGTCGCTGGACTTCGCAAGCGCATGACCGTCGAGCGTGTCCTCGTCCAGGCAGAAGCACTCTTCGCGGACTGGCCGGTGGCGGCATAGTGTTGGTAAGGATGGGCCAAATTGGGGTTTTTCCAATTTGGCGCTGGCACATTGGAAGAATCGGCATATAATTCCAATTCTATGGTGCCAGAAGAGTTTCAGGATGGTTTTCCGGGGCAGCTCGTCAGTATTCCGGGTGGTGTTGCGTTCGTGCCTGCCCTGCTTCCCCCGCGGATCGACAGTAGCTGGGAGCTCTCCGCAATCGTTGAATCCGCCGTACGTTCGTTGTCCAGACTCGATGGGCAAGCGTCGCTCATCCGCAATCAGACGCTTCTCATCCGTCCGCTGCTCACGCGAGAGGCCGTAGAAAGCGCGCGTCTCGAAGGGACCCACACGCACATCGAGGGGGTCCTTGCGCAGCGGGCTGGCGGTGCGCCACGAGACGCTGCCGAGGATCTGAACAACCGGGAGGTGCTCAATTATCTTACTGCCTCCTCGCATGGTGAGGAGTGGCTCTCTGATTCTCGTCCGTTCAACCTGCATCTCGTGCGCTCGCTGCATGCCGAACTGCTCCATGACACTCGGGGGGCAAATAAGCGGCCGGGTGAATTCCGACCGCAGCAGGTGTTGATTGGTAACCGCAATGACAAACCATGCGATGCGCGTTTCGTCCCACCTCCACCGGAACATGTGCAGCCCGCCCTCGAAGACCTCTTTCGGTTTGTCGACTCCCCTGAGCCCTATCCTCCGCTTGTTGCCGCGGGAATCGTCCACTATCAGTTCGAAACTATCCATCCCTTTGAAGATGGGAATGGTCGCCTCGGTCGGTTGCTCATCCCCTTGCACTTGATGTGGACTGAATCCATTGAGCATCCGTTGATTTATCTCAGTCCATTCTTCGAGTCGCGGCGCGACGAGTATCTTCAGTTGCTCAAACGCGTGAGTACCCACGGTGAATGGAAGGAATGGCTCATATTCTTTCTCCGTGCCGTTAGAGCGCAGGCGGATGATGCTCGCAAGCGGGTGCAGCGAATCTTGGAGTTGGATCAGGACTATCACGCGCGGGTACGTCAATCGTCTCGCTCGAAAGTCCCATTGGTTGCCGTCGACTTTGTCATGGACCGCGTCGTCACCACGGTTCCCCAACTCGCGGCCTACGCAAATTGCGACTACCGAACGGCGAAGTCCGCGTTGGAGGCCCTGGCCCGCCTCGGCATCGTCCAGACTCGATCGAAGAGCTTTCCGCAAACGTGGTGGGCTCACGAGTTCTTGGAACAGGTTTATGAGGCGTGACCAGAAGCATGACCACGCGCGGGTTGTCGCGCGGGCATAGGCTTCGTTACCATCGGCCGTGCACAGTCGCAGTGAGGCAGGGGCACTCGTGTGCGTTGCGTCGCTTCGTATGGCGATTTGGATCATGAACATCGGGGTATTTGGGGGAGAGCTGTGGCAGACCAAGTTATCGAAGGGTTCCGCGGCATGTCGACCGCGAACATCTCGGATGCGCTGGACCGGCTCCGGATTCCGGGCAGCGCGTTCGGGATCGCGCCGCTGCAGAACGGGCAGCGCATGATCGGTCGCGCGTACACGATCCAGTACGTCCCGGCTGGCTCGCCACCCGGCACCGTTGGCGACTACATCGACGACGTCGAGCCGGGCGGGGTGGTCGTTCTCGACAACGATGGCCGGCGCGATTGCACCGTGTGGGGCGACATTCTCACCGCGGTGTCCATCAGCCGAAAGGTCGCCGGCACCGTCATCAACGGCGTCTGCCGCGACGTCTCCCGCGCCCTCGAGGGCCATTATCCGATCTATAGCTGCGGTCGATTCATGCGGACCGGCAAGGACCGGGTCGAGGTTTCCGGCATCCAGGTACCGGTGAGTCTGGGCGATATGAAGGTCAAGCCCGGCGACCTCATCATCGGCGACGACGATGGCATCGTCGTCGTCGGCCAGGAGCACGAGGCGAAGGTGCTCGAGGTCGCGCTGGAGATCGGGAAGCTGGAGGACGACATCGTCGCGGAGGCGCTCGCCGGCAGTACATTGCGGGCGGCGCGCGAGAAGTATGGCTACCACCAGCTCCAGCGGAGCAAGTAGATGGCGGTCGACATTTCGAACGACGTGCTCGAGGGGCTAAAGCAGTGCGGCGTCGCCACCGTCTATGAGGCGGGCGGCGGCACCGGTGCGCTCGACCCGGCGATCAAGGCGGTGTGGCGGCACGCCAAGGTCGTGGGTCCCGCGTTCACCGTGCGCTGCCACCCAGGCGATAACCTCCCGCTTCATCTCGCGTTGGAGAAGGCCTCCGCTGGCGACGTCATCGTCGCGCAGGTCAGCGGCATGCTCGGCGGCTACTGGGGCGGGGTGATGACGGTGGCGGCCCAGGCTCGCGGCATCGCCGGGCTCGTCATCGACGGTGGCGTGCGAGACTCTGAGGAGCTCGAGGCGCTCGGCTTTCCGGTCTGGGCGCGTGGCACCGGCGTGTTCCGCACCGTGAAGCACGAGCCTGGCGTCCTCCAGGAGCCCTTGCTCGCGGGTGGAATTCTGATCAATCCTGGGGACATCATCCTCGCCGATTCCGATGGGGTGATGGCGATCCCACGGGCGAAGGTGCAGCAGTTCCTGGAGGCTGGCCGCAAGCGCGAAGCAGCCGAGGCTGGCTACGTGGAGCGGCTGCGCAAAGGCGAGACCACGATGCAGATTTATGGGTTCCCCCGGGGGTAGAAATGGCTGCTGAATGGAAGGCGCAGGTCGAGCGGCTCGAAAAGGTTGACACCTGCGCGGTGTCTGACGCGCTGGACCAGCTCAAGCTCAAGGGGGCCGTCATCGGCATCCGGCCGATGTGGGCCTGCCCGCGGATCGCGGGCCGCGTGACCACGGTCAAGATCGCGCCGGCGGGCTTGACGACGCCGGAGCATCACCTGGCAACGCCGGCGGTCGCGTCCGCGGAGCCGGGCGACATCGTCGTCATCGACAACGGCGGTCGCACCGACGTTTCCTGCTGGGGCGACATCCTGGCGAATGCCGCCCAGACGAAGGGCATTCGCGGGGTGATCATCGATGGCGCCTCACGCGACATCGACGGCAGTCGCGAGATCGGCTTCCCGGTGTTTGCGCGCGGGGGCGTTCCCGTCACGGCACGCGGCCGGATCATGCAGGAGGCGTACAACACGCTCATCCAGTGCGGCGGCGTCCAGGTCCGCCCTGGGGACCTGGTCATCGCGGACCAGAGCGGCGTCGTGTTCATCCCGCAGGAGCACATCGAAGAAGTGCTCGCCACGGCTGAGCGCATCGTCGCCCGCGAGGCCCAGATGGTCGAGGCGGTTCGGTCAGGTAAGTCGGTCGTGGACGTGATGGCCGAATCCCAGTTCCAGGCGATTCATGCAAAGTAGCGCCTTCAAGTCCACGCCGCTCGGGCGTGGCTTCTTCTACGGCTGGATTGTCGTCGCCGTCTGCTTCCTGACGCTCATCACGAGCGCGGGCGTCCGCTCGGCGGCGGCGATCTTCATCAATCCGCTCGAGCAGGAGTTCGGCTGGAATCGAGCGGCGATCGCGGGCGCGATCTCGATCAACCTGTTCCTGTTCGGCCTGGCAGCGCCGATCTCGGGCCGGCTGGTCGATAAATACGGGCCGCGCATCGTCATGATGGGCGCCATCACCATCTGGGCGACGGGTGTTGCGCTCACGCCCTTCATCAGCTCGCTCTGGCAGCTCTACCTCGTCTGGGGGCTGCTTGTCGGAATGGGTACCGGGGCGGGTGGCTCCGTGATCTCTGCCACGGTGTCGGCGCGCTGGTTTGTCGCGCGCCGCGGGCTCATCGTCGGGCTACTTGGTACCGGGACCTCGACCGGCCAGCTCATTTTCATCCCGATACTGATGGGCATCGTGGTCAACTTTGGCTGGCGCGCGGGCTCGTTGTTGCTGCTTGCCGCTGGCTCCGTGGTGTTGACGATCATCGTGCTCTTCATGCGGAATGATCCGAAGGATGTGGGCCAGGAGCCGTACGGCACTGGCAGCGCCATGGCCGCGGCCGCGGCTGCGCAGGAGGACCGACCGCCGATCTCGATTCGGGATGCTATGCGCGCGCCAGAGTTCTGGTTGTTGGCGGGCGCGTTCTTCACGTGCGGCGGCACGTCCAACGGCCTGATCGGCACCCATCTCATCCCGCATTCGATCGACCATGGGATTCCCGCCACCACCGCCGCGGCCACTGTCGCCGTCATGGGGGGGCTGAACGCCGTCGGGACCATTGGCTCCGGCTGGCTGACGGACCGTTATGACCCCCGCAAACTGCTTTCGATGTACTACGCGGGCCGGGGCCTCTCGCTTTTCCTTCTGCCGTTCGTCAACGACGGGCTTGGCCTGATGATCTTTGCGATCGGCTTCGGGCTGGACTGGTTTGCGACGGTACCACCGACGGTCACGCTGACCGCGCGCCGCTTTGGCCGTCGCTCCGTCGGCACGATCTACGGCTGGACGTTCTTCGCGCACCAGCTTGGCGCTGCCACGATGGCGTTTGGCGCGGGCGCCATTCGCGTCGCGTTCGGCGACTACCAGATCGCGTTTCTCGCGGGCGGGGTGCTCGCGATGCTCGGCGCTGGCATGGCGTTCATGGTCCGCGTGTCCCCGCCCCAGGCCGTGGCGCCGGCGCCGGTGGCAGCGGCCGCATAGCGACTCATTTGTCATCCTGAGCAAGGCGAAGGATCCGTCCCCCGCCCGACTGGAGACGGATCCTTCGCCTTGCTCAGGATGACAAAATATGCTGGTCGCCCGGCGCGGCTTTGTGTCGCTCCGGCGAAGTAAAGGAGCCATCATGAAAGCTGTCTACGTCACCGAATTCGGGTCGCCCGACGTGCTCAAGCTCCAGGATGTGCCGCTGCCGGAGCCGGGGCCGGGCCAGGCGCGCATCAAGGTCGCGGCGACCAGCGTCAACTTCGCGGACATCCAGTCGCGGCGCGGCGGATACATCGTCACGCGCACGCCGCCGTTCCTCCCGGGCCTCGAGGCGGCCGGCACGATCGATGCGCTCGGCTCGGGTGTCCGCGGCTGGGAGATCGGCCAGCGGGTGGCGATCCATGCGGAGGGCGGCTCGTATGCGGAATACGCCCTCGCCAGGGCGATCGAGATGTTCGCGCTGGCGGACGACGTTGACATCGAGCAAGCCGCGGTGGTGCCCTCTGTCGGCACGACGGCGATGGCGCTCCTCACGATCGCGGGCCGGCTCCAGCCGGGCGAGACGGTGCTTGTCCACGCGGCCGCGGGCGGCGTCGGGAGCACGGCGGTGCAGTTCGCGCGTACACTGGGCGCGGGACTCGTGATCGGCACGGTCGGGAGCGCAGAGAAGGCGAAGATCGCGCTGGAGCTGGGCGCGGACGCGGTGATCAATTACCGGACCGAGGACGTCGCGGCGCGAGTCAAGGAGATCACGGGCGGCGCCGGCGTCGATGTGGTTCTGGATGGCGTCGGGAAAGATACGGCGGAGACGAGCGTCGCGGTGCTGGCGCCGTACGGTCGGCTCGTCGTGTTTGGGATGGCGAGCGGCGCGCCCGCGCCAATCGCGTTCGGCCCCCTGTACGGGGACAACAAGACGGTTGTGGGTTACAGCACGGGCGGCCACCGGCGCAGCCGGCCCGACGTGCTGCGTCCGCCCGGGATCGCGGCCTTCAAGCTGCTGGCCGCGGGCCGCTGGAAGCCGCTTATCGGTGCGCGCTATTCCCTGGCGCAGGCCGCGATCGCCCACCGCATGATCGAGGACCGCGAGAGCGTAGGGAAGGTGCTGCTAATTCCTTAGCTGCGCCCTCACCCTAACCCTCTCCCAGAGGGAGAGGGGACTGGACGGCCCACTAATCCCTATCCCCCAAGCGCTATTTGACGTCCCAATCGCGAGCATTCCAGGCCACCGAGCCGTACTCGTAGCCGCGGTTCACGTTTGTGATGCGCGGCGCCACGATCGTCGGACGGATCTGATAGAAGAGGCCCATCACGGTCACCAGGTCCGTCTGGTGGTGGACGATCTCTCGCATGACCCCCATGCGCTCGGTTCTGGGAATCGTCGTCAGATAACGGTCGATGAGCGTGTCGAACTCCGGGTTGATGTAGCGGGCGTTGTTCCCCGTGGCCCGGTAGCCGTTCTCCGGCAGCGGCGCGGACGTGCTGTGATAGCGCCGCACGTCGGCGGCCGCGAGGCCGGCGCCGCCGCCGACGATCTCCCAGCCGGGGAAGTTCGCGCGGTGCTCGCGGTCCGGAATGAGCTGGAGTGGCACGTTGTACACCTCAGCGTTGACGCCGATACGCTGGAGGAAATCCGCGGCGGCGAAGGATGCCTTGACCTGCTGGTCGCGCTGGGCCGTCGTGCGAATCTCAACCGTGAGGCGCTGGCCGGTCGCATCCACGAACATGCCGTCCGCGCCCTTCTGGTAGCCGAGCTGGGTGATCATCTGGGCCGCCGCGTTGGGGTCGTACGCATACTTCACGACGCCCGGCTCGATGAGCGCGTAGTCCGGCGTCGCCGGATTCACCATGCTGTGCGCGACCTCGACCATGCCGTATTGGATGGTATCGACGATCGCCTGGCGGTCGATCGCGTGGACGACCGCCCGCCGGAAGCGGGGATCCAGCATGATCGGCGGGCTCGGATTCACGAACTGCGGGCGCATCGGGAGCCAGGAGAACGGGGTCAGGAGCGTCTGCAATTCGCGGCGCTGCTCACGGATCTGGACGACATGCTCGGGATCGAGGCCGCGGCCCAGGGTCAGCTCCACCGCCCCTGCCAGGAGGTTGGCAATCAGGGCGTTGACGTCCCGAATGAAGCGGACCTCGATCTCGTCGATCTTCGGCCGCCCGAATCGGTACTGATCGTTCGCGGCGAGCACCATGTATTCGCTCGGCACCCAGCGCTTCATCGTGAACGCACCGGAGCCGACAAACCCGTCGGTCCAGTACGTATGCTGGAGAACGGTTGACCTGTCCTCGCGGTACGGCGGCTCGAGGATGTGGCGCGGGAGCGGCAGCCCAACGTCCGGACTGAAGAGCCCGTCCGCTTCGATGAAGAGGCTGGACCAGCGAACGAGCACGGTCCGTGGATCCACGGCGTCGACCGACGCGACGTAGTCATAGAGCCGGTTCCGCGGGATGCCCAGCTCCTGGTCCTGGTCGAACTTGGTCGTGAACACGAGGTCGTCGGCGGTCACCGGAGTACCGTCGTGCCAGCGGGCGTCCACCCTGAGCGTCCAGGTGATCTCCATGGTGCCGTCGGACAGCACCTTCCAGAGGCCGTTGTCCACGGTTGGCGTCGTCTCGGCGAGCAGCGGCACGCGGTTGCCCTGCCCGTCATAGTGGGTCAGGCCGTCGTTGACCAGCTCATCCACGACCTCCATGCCGGGCACGCTGCCCAAGCTGGGATTGGTGCGGGTCGAGCCCATGCCAGGCGGCTCGCCCATGATGCTGGCCACGATTCGCTTTGTCTCGCGCGTCGCGCCCACGGGGGCCGCGCCCTGATTCGCACGCGGCGGCGCCGCGCAGGCGAGTACCGCCAGAGCAATCATGGGTCCAACCACGCGCAACCACCGCATCCCGACCTCCCAGGCGTCAGATGGCCCAGTATAGGGCTGGATGCGGGAGTGCGCGGAACGGCAAGGCCGCCGGTATCTGGCCGCCGCACGAAGCCGAGCTGCAACCCGATCGAGAATGAGTAAATGGCATGTAACATCATGTATTGCATGGAAAATTGAGTTTGATAGTGAATTGGAGGATACATGCAACTCGCAAAAATCCTTGGACGTGGTCAGGTGACGGTGCCACGACAAGTCCGCAGAGAGCTTGGTCTCGAGCCGGGCGATACGGTCGTATTTGAGGTCGTCGGGCCCGGACGTGTCGAGATGCGGACGTTGCCGGCAATGCGTCTCAGCGAAGCCCTGGGTCGGTATCACGTAGTTGATCAGGGTGACGACGCGCGGGACCGCGTCGAATGGCAGCGCCGAGCTGCGAAGGACGTGATCGGTGGCTGAACCAGCAGGTCTGTTGGATACAAACGTCTTTATCCACGCCCACGCCCGGGACACTGCCAGTGGTGAGTGCCAGCGCTTTCTTGCTGCGCTCGAGGCCGGTGCGGCGCGGGCGCACCTCGAGCCAGTCATTCTGCACGAGCTTTCGTATGCGCTTCCGCACTACGTCAAGCAGATGACGCGAGACGAGGTCGCGGATTACCTGCTCATGGTCCTGAGCTGGGACGGCGTCGAGGGCGAAAAGGGCGTCATGGTGGACGCGGTGGAACGATGGCAGCGAACGCCTGGGCTCTCCTTTGCAGACGCGCACTTGAGCGCGCTGGCGTCCGAGCGAGGCTGTCCCGTCTACTCGAAAAATGTCCGCGAGCTCACCGGTCAGGGAACGTCGATCCCAAATCCCCTCCCAGGCGCTGCGTGAGGACGTTCGCGCGAGCATTGGCGCGAGAAGTGTCGCCTGACTGACAGTTTGCACGAACCACGCTGCGTAATTTGACCGGTCGTCAGGCGGCGCGTAGACTGGCGCCTGCGCCTGACCCAAGAGAGCGATCGCCAAAAGGACCTGTCCGCCCACTGAGCGGTCAGCCACCCCGAAAGAACGCGCCATGCCGTGTCCCACTTGCGGCCACGCGAACCCTGCCGCGGCGAAGTTCTGCCTTGAATGCGGGACCCGTCTCTCCAACGCCTGCGCGGCCTGTGGAACCGATCTTCCTACTGGTGCCCGCTTCTGCATGAACTGCGGCGCCCCCGTCGCGGCCGCTTCCGCTCCTGCCGAAGGTGATCCCACCGCCCTCGATTCCCCCGCCCCCGCGAATGCATCGGCCGCTTCCGGTACCCCCTCCCCCTCGATGGGACAGGGCGGGGGTGGCGCATCCCTCAAGCTGGGGTCTGAACCAACCTCGTTCTGCGACGGGCGCTACGAGGTCAAGCGCTTCCTGGGCGAGGGCGGCAAGAAGCGGGTGTATCTGGCGCACGATAGCCTGCTCGACCGGGACGTGGCGTTCGCGCTCATCAAGACCGAAGGGCTGGATGAGGTCGGGCGGGAGCGCATCCGGCGGGAGGCGCAGGCCATGGGGCGGCTTGGGGCGCATCCGCACGTGGTGTCGGTGTTTGACCTGGGAGAGACCCCTGCGGCAGGCGCAGGGCAAGCTGGGCAGCCCTTCATCGTGACCGAGCTGATGGGCGGTGGTGACGTCGAGGGGCTGATCGAAAAGGCCACCGATCACCGGGTCCAGCTCGCCGAAGCGATGCGGATCGCCGACGAGGTGTGTCGGGGCTTGGAGTTCGCCCACAGCAAGCAGATCGTGCACCGCGACCTCAAGCCCGGGAACGTCTGGCTGACCGCCGATGGCACCGCCAAGATCGGGGACTTCGGCTTGGCGGTCGCGACGGACCGGGCGCGGCTCACCCAGGCCGGGCTGATGGTGGGGACGGTGAGCTACATGCCCCCGGAGCAGGCGATGGGGGG
>ORMF010662932.1_pt1 | contig 56628 bp, 62 predicted proteins | sample 1779871 | NCBI WGS metagenome assembly ORMF01 (sample SAMEA104232316, study PRJEB22302) | groundwater metagenome | biome: forest; feature: aquifer; material: groundwater | place: USA | collected 2011-08-07 | depth 5.4 m | reverse complement strand
TTGTCCCTCTCCCTAACCCTCTCCCGCAAGGGGCGAGGGGAAAAAAAGAAAACAAAAATTAATCGACTATCAAAAAAATAAGAAAGTCGGTGTTTAAATAACTGAGTTTGTCAACAAACTGTTAAGGAGGTTTCTCACTTTATCCTCAATCTGATCCCGAATCTTTTTAAATTCATCCAGAGGCAAATTTTTAGGATCCGGGATATTCCAATCTTCCCGCTTTTTGGCGGAAATAAAAGGACATTTGTCTCCGCAACCCATCGTCACCACTACACCATATTGAATATCCGGAATTTCAGAGAGGGATTTGGATTTATGCTTCGTTAAATCGTAGCCGATTTCTTTCATCACTAAAATGGCGTTGGGATTTATTTTCCCAGAAGGATTGGAGCCTGAGCTCCACGCATTTACTTTTTCTTTCCCATGAATCTTCGCAAAAGCCTCGGCCATCTGACTTCGGCAAGAATTTTCGACACAGACAAATAAAATATTCTTTTTCATGAGCAACAACCTTCTTGCTGACAAGCCCGGCAGGCAAACACTGCCAAGCAACTTCCCAAAAAGGGAGCCGTGAGATAAATCCATAAAAATTCAAAATGCAGACTTAATAAAGCGGGGGCCAAAGAACGCGCGGGGTTCATCGAGGCCCCTGAAATAGGCCCGCCAAACAAGGCTTCAAGAGCCACCGTGACTCCAATCGCAAGCCCTGCCATCATTCCTTTTTCTTTGGCACCTGTGGAAACACTTAAAATCACGAACATGAGAAGGGCTGTCATCACAATTTCTAAAATAAATGCTTGAGATAAAAATCCAACCGCAGGAACCGTGTTTCCTAAAGTGATACTCATCGGAAATAAAATTTTAAGTAGTGTGGCGGCGAGGGTAGCGCCCAGAGTTTGACTAAAAATATAGCGGATGGTTTCGCTCAAACTCAAACGACGCGCCAACCAAAAACCAAAGCTCACCGCGGGGTTAAAGTGGGCACCGGAAATATCTCCCACCGAATAAATCATGGCCATCACCACAAAACCAAAGGTCAGGGCAATGCCTACTGAGCCTACACTGCCAGGATTAATTTGATTGATGACTATTGCGCCACAGCCGGCAAAGACCAAGAAAAAGGTTCCCAACATTTCAGAAAAATAGCGTTTCATGCCACAGAATCTTCTGAATGCCTCACGTCTTCACCCTTCAACATAAAAAGAACCTTCTCAGCCACGTTGGTCGCATGATCGGCGATTCGTTCCAGATATTTTGCAATCGAGGTGAGCTTCACGGCTCGAGAAACATTTTCAGGGTTTGCCTTCATCAGCTCTATCAACTCCTCCGAAATTTGTTTCGTGAGATGATCCACTCCATCATCCTGGGAAAGGACACGACGAGCGACCCCTTCATCTTTGGCCACAAAAGCATCCAGAGCTTCTTTCATCATTTGCTGGGCCATCTGGGAGAGAATGGGAAGGTGAACATAAGGTTTCAAAGGGGGTTCTTGAATGAGCTCCAAAACTCTTTCAGCAATATTCACACCCAGATCTCCCATACGTTCAAGATCGGTAACCATCTTGAGGTTCATGACAATAAAACGAAGGTCTGAGGCCGTGGGTTGCCTTAAAGCCAAAAGATTAAAACAAAGCTCATCTATTTCTTTTTCCAGTTGGTCTAATATTTTGTCTTCATCGATAATTTTTTTGGCCAGATCTGCATTGGTTTCAATGAGGGCCCTCATGGATTGTGAAACCATTTCTTCGGCTCTTCCTCCCATGAGAAAAATTTTATCCTGTAGTTCTTTTAATTCGTGTTCATAACTTTTTGATGTGTGTTCCATAAAACCTCATAACCCCTCCCTGCCCTCCCCTTACCTTAAGGGGAGGAAACAAGGTAAGGTTTAATTATTAGCCAAATTTTCCTGTAATATAATCTTCTGTCAAGGGTGAAGCAGGACTTCTAAAAATTTTCTTCGTGTCATCATATTCAATCAATTCTCCATTGAGCAGAAAAGCGGTTTTATCCGACACTCTTCCTGCTTGTTGCATATTATGAGTCACGATAACAATCATGTAATCCTTTTTTAACTCTTCAAGAAGTTGTTCAATGCGAGCGGTGGAAATGGGATCCAAGGCAGAGCAAGGTTCATCCATGAGTAGCACCTGGGGTTTTACCGCCAAAGCACGTGCAATGCAGAGCCGCTGTTGTTGGCCGCCTGAAAGAAAAGTACCCGGGCGATGAAGCGTGTCTTTGACTTCATCCCACAAGGCAGCCATTTTTAAGCATTTCTCCACCACTTCATCTGCACGACGGCGATCAAGACCTCCACCGAACTTGAGTCCCGCGATGACATTATCAAAGATAGAGAGAGTGGGGAAAGGATTGGGTCTTTGAAACACCATTCCTATTCTTCGCCGAATTAAAACAGGATCTATATGCGGGGCATAAATATTTTCTCCATCCACCTCCACTTTTCCCTCTACGGTGGCGCCGGCCACCACTTCGTGCATACGATTCAAACAGCGAACAAAAGTGGATTTGCCACATCCCGATGGCCCAATCACCGCCGTGATTTCATAAGGAGAAAGTTCCAGATCCACACCTTTTAAGACCTGTTTATTGCCAAACCAGGCTTTTAAATTTTTAACTGAAATACGATGAGCCATAATTTTATTCTAAATCCCCCCTCGCCCCCCTTTATCAAAGGGGGGCGAGGGGGGATTTATCGTAATTGTTTTAAAGACTTAAGAGTGAAAAATCTCGCAATCACACTAATCATCAAACTCATTCCCACCAAAACCAGAGCCCCTGCCCAAGCCAAGGCATGCCAATCTTCATAAGGACTAATGGCGTAAGTAAAAATTTGCAAGGTCATGGCGGCCATCGGTTCAAAAATACTGGTTTGCCAGAATTGATTTCCAAAAGAAGTAAATAAAAGAGGCGCTGTCTCTCCCAAAATACGCGCAATAGCCAAAACAACGGCGGTGATAATACCTCCCTTGGCCGTGCTCACCACAATTCTTAAAACAACTTTCCAACGTGGAATTCCCAAGGCCAAAGCTCCTTCCCGAAGTGTGTTGGGGACCAGTTTCACCACTTCTTCAGTCGTTCTCACAATCACAGGAATCATCAAAATACTCAAAGCCACTCCCCCTGCCAAGCCCGAAAAACTTTTCATGGGAATCACAATCAGGGTATAGGCAAAAAGGCCCATGACAATGGAAGGAAGACCATTCAAGACATCCGTTAAATAGCGGACAAGACGCGCATAGCGACCTTTTCCATATTCGGCAAGATAGAGCCCTGCCCCAACTCCAATCGGAATCCCAATCACAGAAGCAATGGAGACTAAAATTAAAGTCCCAATAATGGCATTGGACATTCCTCCGCCAGACTCGCCTACAGGGGCTGGAAGCTTGGTAAAAAAATCCCAATGAATCGCTGAAGCCCCCTGATAAATGACATACCCCAATAAAAGGACGAGAACCCCCACACTGAGTGCACAAGAAAAGGCGCAAAGACTGGCAAATAAATAATCGGTGTATTTTCTTTTTCGATAATTCAAATCATCCATGTCGCACACGTCCTATGAGTAATCTGGCCAATAAATTCATGATAAACGTAAGCCCCAAAAGAATAAGCCCGATTTCTGTCAAAGAAGAAAGATAAAGTGGAGAAGTGGCCTCGGAGAATTCATTCGCAATCACAGAAGCCAGGCTGTATCCCGGTGCAAAAATAGAAGCGACAATCTCGGCCCGATTTCCAATCAGCATCGTCACCGCCATGGTTTCTCCCAAAGCACGGCCGAGTCCCAACATGATGGCTCCGATAATGCCAGGCCTTGAAAGCTTTAACACCGCCAGCTGAATACTTTCCCATCGCGTTCCTCCCAGTGCAAAGACGGCTTCTCGCAGATCTTGGGGAACCGAGCTAAACACCTCTTTGGAAATCGCTGTAATCGTGGGAAGAATCATGATGGATAAAATAATTCCTCCCGCCAACATGCTGACTCCGTAAAAAGGCCCTTCGAACAAGGGAAACCACCCGAACATTTTAGAAACCCATGGATAAACATTGCCCCGTAAAAACGGAATCAAAACAAAAATACCCCACAAGCCATAAATGACGCTGGGAATAGCCGCCAAAAGTTCTATCAAAAACGAAACAATATTTTTAATCCATGCCGGCATCCACTCCGTCAAAAAAAGAGCGGAACCCAAAGAAATGGGAACTGCGATCACCATGGCGATGAGTGAAGTCACGAGGGTTCCAAAAATAAAAGGAAGAGCCCCAAAAATTTCTTTTACAGGATCCCAAACCTGGCCGGTCACAAATTTAAACCCAAAGGCATGAAGGGAAAGCGAAGAGGAGCGAATCATTTCAAAAAAAATGGCGATTAAAATCAAAATGACGAGAGAAGCAAAAAAAAGCAGGACCCCCCGAAATAATTTCTCGGGATTAAAAAACCCTTTTCGAAGTTGAAAAGGGCTGAGGTTCTCAACAGATTCTTCCCGACTTTTAAAGATAGAAGCCTCCATGAGGGTTTAAAAATTTACTGGATGGATGCAATTTTACCTTCATTCAGTTGTACAACTTCTGCCGGAAGAGAAGAATAATGCAAGGGAGCTGCAAATTTTTGCCCATCAGACATGGCCCATCTTAAAAAGTCTACCAAAACTTTACCCTTGGCAGCATCTTCTTGGGCTTTATAAAGAATCAGATAAGTAAGGCCTGCAATGGGATAGGAGTTTTCGCCAGCCGCATCTGTAATGGAAGTCCCGATATCTTTCTGGAGTTGTTTACTCATTGAGCTTAAAGCCAGGGTCACTGCTGAAGGATCCGGCTCGATAAATTTTCCTGCCTTATTACGAATGGCTGCATAAGAAAGTTTATTTTGAATGGAATAAGCCAACTCCACATATCCTACTGCCCCGGGGGTTTGCTTGACTTGTCCTGCAACGCCTTCATTTCCTTTGGCACCTATTCCTGTGGGCCAGTTCACCGATTTACCGCGACCTGCCTTCCAATAAAAATCAGCACTTACTTTTGCCAAATAATCGGTAAAAATATAAGTCGTACCACTTCCATCGGAGCGGTGAACCACAGCCACCGGAAGATCAGGCAAATTTATTCCCGGATTTTGGGAAGTAATTTTTGAGTCATTCCATTTTTTAATTTTACCGACAAAAAGATCTCCCACCACGTCTGAAGTCAGCTTGAGGCCTTTACTCACTCCAGGCACATTGTAAACCACTGAGACGGCTCCTGCAGTTGTGGGGATTTGAAGAACCGCGCCAGGCATTGCTTTTTCTTCATCGCTGGATAAAGGAGCATCGGAAGCCCCAAAGTTTACGGTCTTGGCCTTGATTTGTTGAATGCCACCGCCACTGCCGATGGATTGATAATTGATTTGAATATTGGGTTTTAACTTATGATATTCATTAAACCATTTGGAATAGAGAGGATAGGGAAAGGTGGCCCCCGCCCCGTTGATTTTAATAACTTCCGTGTAGCCTTGGGAAATAAAACAAAAACTGATGAGGATGAAGAGCCCTGCACTTAAGGTAAATTTTTTCATGGTTTTCTCCTTTGGTTTTAGGGTTTTGGACCCGCTTGGTGACAATCTTGTGACAACACAATGCCGTTTTTGTGAAAGATCTTTCCAGAAAGATAAAAAGATTAGAACCAGGCTTGGGCTTGCAATCTGATTCTCTGATCGTTCTTGATCGTGTCGCCTGCAAATTTCGCGGGATTCACATCGTTGCGCAGCCAAGAATAGTCGAGTTGAATTTTAAAATCATGATCCTTGAAGTAATAATTAATATCTCCGATAAATTCACCTTTATTAGAATTGGCCGCTGCCAAGAAAACCTGGGAAGCACGGGCTGCAACTTCCAGATGATGGGGAATAATAAAATATCCCGCTTGAAGATAATAACCCGTGTCATGACTGCTGGCCCCAGAACCAATTCCGTTTTCCCTGAAATAATATTCGCCCTGTGTCGAAAAACCCCGATACTTAAAACCCATTTCTCCACCGAGTTGTACCAGTTTATTATTCAGCCCATCTTGCTTGTTATAACCCGCAGCAGCACCCAAAGTGAGCGCAGGATGTTCTGCAAATTCGACATCCGACTCAGAATAACCATACTGCCCCAGCGCGTTATAAACCACCCGACCTGCATAAAGAAAATCACCATCTACATTCAAACGGTTAGGGCCCAGACCATTAAAAATACCGGCATAGTATTCCATCTTTCGATTAAAAACATCGCCGTGCAACATGAATCCCGTATCATAATGATAGAAGCGTTGCTTATAAGTCGTGGTGGTCGTGGAAGTCACCCCTGTTCCGCTACAGCTAATGCCACTGCCCGTCACTTTTTGCCCCCCCGCCAAATTACAAGTGGTCGTTGTTGTCGGATCTGCCGCTGCAAAACGAAAAGCTTCTGACGCCAAAGACCGATCCACAAATTCAAGCCGGCCCGAAGAAGTAATCATCTGACGATTATAAGGAACTTTAAATTGCCCAAATTGAGTTCTTAAGGGATTAAAGAAGCGGTAATCCACATAGGCATCTTCTAACAAGTCTTGAATGTTCGAAGTGGCGACACTCAGTTGAAGTTTATATTCTAACTTCTGTGTAAATAAATTTCCTTCCCAGGAAACTTTCGCCCGACGAATTTTAAAAGTATTTGTATCATCAGAATCCGTCGTATGATTGGTTTGAAATTGATACTGAGGCTGTAGACGTACTCTAAACTTGAGAGAATATTTCCTGTCTTTCGTCTGAAAATAAAGACCTCTTTTCCAACCGATTTCAAACTTATCCGCCCATGTCAAAGAAGGAGGAATAGGCGCTGCTGCTGGCTCGGGAGCTGCAACTGTGGGTGTGGGTGTCGCAGGCTGAGCTTTGTTTTGAGTTCGAGACCAGGCTTCTGCTCCCCCCAATAAAAGAATAGAGAAGATGAATATACTCAAGATGATTTTTCGCATTTTTTGCTCCTATATTTAATTTGCCAAATTCTTGGCCTTAATTTCCGGAGCTTAAGTAAGAGGCTTGCTTGACATTTGTGTGACAGGAGGAAGGAGAAATAGAAAAATAAAAAAACCCCTCTATTTTAAAAATAGAAGGGTTTTTGTTTCAAACCTTTTAAAAACAGGGAGGATTTACCGCGTTTGGCAATTATACCAACCCCGTTCATCGACCCAGCAATCCCAATTTTTATTTTTCAACTCATCCGGCAAGTCTTTATAAGTTGCAAATTCATTACTGACTTCTTTCCCACTGGCATCTTTATAGTGATAAATAACGATGCTTTGATAGCGTTCAATATCCGATGGATTTTTTCCACCAGGATTATCCTCTGCCCGAACAAGTGATGTTCCCACCAATGAAATCAACATAATCAATAAAAATGCCACTTTTCTCATACGCCCCCCTAAATTTAAGAATTTTTGTTGAATGACTTTTATAATTTTAAGAGAAAAAAGAGGAAAATGGCAAGACAACAGTTTTGAGTATTTTTTAACTTATCCTATCAAAACATGAACTTTACTGTAAAAAAGAGTCGCATTTCATCCATTCATGGGAAATAGAGATGCAAGTTTTATATACTTTTGATATTGACACCCTCATTGATTCCAAGGAGAAATAAAATGATCCACCAAAAATTTAAACCGTTCTTGTCTGCACTCCTTCTCGTGGCCGGACTTTTCCTCACTCAAGATTCATGGGCACAAAGCTCCCTTTTGAATGCCTCTTACGATCCCACCCGGGAGTTTTATCAGGATTTTAATCAAGCCTTTGGAAAATTTTGGAAAACAAAAACAGGCCAAGCCCTGAAATTTAACCAATCCCATGGCGGCTCTGGAAAACAAGCACGTGCGGTCATCGATGGACTGGAAGCCGATGTGGTCACTTTAGCCTTAGCCTATGACATCGATGCCATCGCCGAAAAAGCCAAACTGCTTCCTGTCGATTGGCAAAAACGACTTCCTCACAATAGCTCTCCCTACACTTCCACGATTGTTTTTTTGGTAAAAAAGGGAAATCCCAAACAAATTAAAGATTGGAACGATCTGATAAAGCCAGGCGTGTCTGTGATTACCCCTAATCCAAAAACTTCGGGGGGTGCTCGTTGGAATTATCTGGCCGCCTGGGGATATGCCCTCAAACAACCGGGTGGGAATGAAACCCAAGCCAAAGATTTTGTCGCAGGTCTTTACAAAAATGTTCCCGTACTGGATTCAGGAGCCCGTGGAGCCACGACTACTTTTGTGGAACGTGGCATTGGCGATGTATTGCTCGCTTGGGAAAACGAAGCTTTGCTCGCCGTAAGAGAAATTGGAAAAGATAAATTTGAAATTGTGGTGCCCTCCCTCAGCATTCTTGCAGAACCTCCGGTGAGCGTCGTGGACAAAGTCGCTGACAAACATCACACACGGGCGATTGCACAAGCCTATCTGGAATATCTTTATTCTCCGGAAGGACAAGAACTCGCGGCAAAACATTATTATCGCCCACATCTTGCAGCGGTGGCCATAAAGTATGCGAATACCTTTCCAAAATTAAAAATTTTTACGATTGATCAAGTCTTCGGAGGCTGGCAAAAAGCCCAGAAGACTCATTTTGCGGATGGAGGGAGTTTTGATCAGATTTATGAATTGGGGAAATGAATTGTCCCCCCTCCTTTGCAAGGAGGGGGTCAGGGGGAGGTAGAACGTGGCGAATCTACTTATGCATCGTTCTACCCCACCCAACCCTCCCCTTGCAAAGGGGAGGGGAAACACAAAAGAATTATGAAATTTAAATTCAAACAACCGAGTGTGATCCCTGGCTTCAAGTTTACTTTGGGATTTACCGTCTTTTACTTAAGCATCATTGTCTTGTTGCCCCTCTCCACTCTTTTTTTCAAAACAGCCTCTTTCAGTGGAGCAGAATTTTTGGCCACCATCACTTCTCCTCGTGTGTTGGCTTCTTATCAACTGACTTTCACCACTTCGCTGATCGCTGCGTCTCTCAATGCGATTTTTGGATTGCTCATTGCGTGGGTGCTCGTTCGCTATTCGTTTCCCGGTAAAAAGATTTTGGATGTCTTGGTGGATCTTCCTTTCGCGCTTCCGACAGCGGTGGCGGGGATTGCTTTAACGACCACTTATTCTCCCAACGGTTTCATCGGCCACTTGCTCGAACCTTTGGGAATCAAAGCGGTCTTCTCTCCTTTGGGGATTGTGATCGCTCTCACCTTTATCGGATTCCCCTTTGTCATCCGTACGGTACAACCGGTTTTGGAAGATTTGGATCACGAGATGGAAGAAGCCGCCGCCTGTTTGGGCGCCTCACGTTGGCAAAGTTTTTCCCATGTGATTTTTCCCGCGATTTTTCCCGCTCTCGTCACCGGCTTTACTTTGGCCTTTGCCAGAGCTTTGGGAGAATATGGCTCTGTCGTTTTTATTTCAGGCAATATGCCTCTTCGCACAGAAATCACTCCTTTGCTGATTATTACGAAGTTAGAACAATATGATTATGCCGGAGCGACTTCGATCGCGGTCGTCATGCTCGTCGCTTCTTTTCTTCTTTTGCTGGGCATTAATCTTTTACAGGGCTGGGGAGAATCCCGGGAAAAAACATCGAAATAAAAAAACCATGATTTCAAAAAACACCCCCATCATTACAGAGCCTGCTTATGTGCGTTGGATACTCATCGCCCTTGCGGTTCTCATCATGGGATTATTTCTCATGGTCCCCTTGATCACCATTTTTTCGCAAGCCTTGCAAAAAGGAATGGGAGCCTATTTTCACTCGATTCAAGAAGCAGATACCTTGGCTTCTATCCGCTTAACTCTTTTGACAGCAGGCATTGTGATCCCCTGTAATTTAATTTTTGGGATTATCGCCGCTTGGGTCATTGCCAAATTTGATTTCATGGGCAAACGCATTCTCATGACTTTGATTGATCTTCCCTTCACCGTTTCACCCGTCATTTCAGGTTTAATTTTTGTTCTACTCTTTGGGGCTAATGGATGGTTTGGAACTTGGCTAAGAGAGCACGATATCAAAATTATTTTCGCCGTGCCGGGAATTATTCTCACCACTATTTTTATCACTTTTCCTTATGTGGCCCGCGAGCTGATTCCTCTCATGCAAACCCAGGGCAACGAACAAGAAGAAGCCGCGCTCACTTTGGGGGCCAACGGTTGGCAAACTTTTTTTCATGTCACTCTCCCCAATATTCGTTGGGGATTTATTTACGGCATTATTTTGCTGAATGCGCGGGCCATGGGAGAATTTGGCGCCGTGTCAGTTGTCTCCGGACACATTCGGGGCCTGACCAACACCATGCCTTTGCAAGTGGAAATTATTTATAATGAATATAATTTTGTGGCTGCCTTTGCGGTGGCTTCTACTCTGGCTTTGCTCGCCCTTCTTACCCTGGTCACCAAAAGTTTTGTGGAATGGAAATCAAGATCCACCCTCACAGGAGAATCCATATGAGTATTCGTGTCGAAAGTTTAAGAAAAAAATTCAACGGTTTTATTGCCGTGGATAGCGTTTCGTTTTCTGTAAAAGACGGGGAGTTCGTCACGCTTCTGGGGCCTTCGGGGTCCGGAAAATCTACCGTTCTGCGATGCATTGCAGGCCTGGAAATGCCGACCGATGGGCGGATTGAAATTGATGGTGAAGAAGTGACACAAATTCCTGTTCAAGAAAGAAAAGTCGGTTTTGTTTTTCAACATTATGCCCTTTTTCGACACATGAGTATTCTTGAAAATGTTTCCTTTGGATTAAAAGTACGCGGAACTGAACGCAAAGCACGGGAAGAAAAAGCACGAGAACTTTTAAACCTGGTGGGGCTTTCGGGATTGGAAAAACGCATGCCCTCTCAACTTTCCGGAGGTCAACGCCAGCGCGTCGCCCTGGCACGTGCTTTGGCTCCAGAACCCGGGCTTCTTTTGCTCGATGAACCTTTTGGCGCTTTAGACACCCGCCTTCGCAAAGAGCTTCGTAGCTGGCTTAAAAAATTACACGAACGCATTCGCCTGACTTCTCTTTTAGTCACCCACGATCAGGAAGAAGCTTTTGAACTTTCAGACCGTGTGCTCGTGATGAACAAGGGAAAAATCGAGCAAGATGCTTCCCCTCCCGCGATTTTTGACAAACCGGCCACCGAATTTGTGGCCACTTTTGTGGGAGAAACCAATCGTGTCGAAGCGACGGTACAAAACAATATCGTCCAATGGGGGCCTTTAAGTTTTGGTTCTTACCCGGTCGCCAACGGCACCCGGGCTTCCGTCCTTTTTCGACCGAACGATGTTTATGTCTCTTCGCACCCTGATGAAGGGCTGCTCCCCGCCACCCTTCGCAGCGTTCAGTTTATGGGTGCTTCTGAAGCCCTGGAAGTCGAGCTCGAAAAAGATTTTTCCATCACCGCCCACCTCCCCAAGGGAGTGGGAGAACAAAGCGGTTTTAAGCAGGGGAAAAAAGTTTTTGTTTCGGTGACGCGATTTCACATCTTTTTTTCTTGAAATCGATTGAGTATTATTGAGGAGACCAAATAGTCAGTTTGAAATTTCTGTGGGAATAAATTCTTTCGAAATCTTTTCTGTTTTCAGTCACCACCCGAATTCCCATTCTTCTTGCTGAAAGAGCTAAGAGTACATCATGAGTGAGTGTGACAGCAGTTTTGGTATTTAATTCTTTTCTCCGAATGATTTTGTTGAGGAGCATTCCTGTCTCTTCCCAGTCTTTATCACTGGGAGTCACAAGTTTTTTTGCCTTTATAAAAGACTTCTTCATGCTTTGCAGAGCCTCCATTTCTTTGTTTGAATTGGCTCCTACAAGCAATTCTTCAAAAACAATAGAATGCAAAAAAAATATCGATTTTTGAATGAGAGCCTGAAAAAGGCCTTCATATTTTCCAAAACGATATCTTGTAATATAAATAGAGGTATCGAGAAGGATTTTTTCCCGATGAAGAAAAATAAGATCAGCGGCCATAGACATCTTGAATTTTCAATTTACCACAATGTTTTTGATCCCAACTCAAAAGTTCATTTCTAAAAGAAACTTCTTCCATTGCCCGAATGATGGCCTCGGTTTCAGTTCTTGCATGAAAGGTTTTCTTCACTTTATTGATAAGCCCCTGGGGAAGCAGAAATGTTTTTTTCTTAACAAGCATACGGATACTTTATAAAATGATACGGGTGATCGTCAATGTTTTAATTTACTTTCCAACTTCTCCCACACAGCTTTATCGCTTGCTCGATCAAACTAACACCAACAATTCCATCGATCAAATGGCCAAACTGTTAGCAGCTTTGGATTGTTATGTGGATGTGGTGTTTAAGAAGGAGGCTTAACTTAAAAAGTTTTTCGAATAATATAGGCCGCCAAGTAAGGTTTATTTTTCTTAGGTTCCAGAACACAATCGGTCAAAAAAAACGAACTGGACAAGAAGGTGGGCACCGCTGCTTTAACAAATTCAACAGATCCCTCAAATCCTCTATTTCTAAAAGCTGATTCAAAAAATTCAAAAGCAAGGTTAGCAGCTCCTATATCCCCCCTCCCTTGACTCAGATAGGTATAGGGCCTACCATCTTTGTAAATAGCAGCTCCTCCTTCTAACAAAACCCCCTCTGCCGGATGAGTATGTAAATCAATAATTCTAATAAGAGTGTTTTGAGGCACCCCTCTCAGAAACACATACTCCAATACCTGACGATAGGCATCGGCATAGACCTCATTCCCTCCTATGGCATTTTGACGTCCAGTCGTAATATCAGCCGGATAAACAAATACATTTTCATCCCCCAATTGAACCGCGACACCAGCATGTTCTGCAAAACCTGCAAGTTTTTTTCTGGGAGTTTTTTCTCTAGGATATAAAATCTCTTCATACCAAGCATCTCTATAAGTACGACCCATTAATTCAAATGCCAATCGTTGAACCTCATGTGAGAAAAAAAGTTTACCTCTCTCATCAACAGAGTCTAAAGAAATTTTTTGATAGGTGTTATCTCCAACGCGTTGAACAGAAAGACCATAAGATGAGATTCCCAAGTCGTGGTAGAGTGTCTCTAAAATAGAATCTAAAGATACGCCGCTTAACCTAGTAGCATCTAGCCTCAACACTTCACTTAAATGAGGTACGGCAATTTTTGCATAAGATTTAGCAATGGCTTCAAATTGTCTCAATCTTAATTGAAAACTGGATAAATTAAAATTAGCTTCTGCAAGTCTGAATAAAACATACGCCGTTTGACGCGCGGCATCTCGAGGATCTCCGGGGAGTGCTAAATATTTTTCTAAATTAATTTTTACATTCGCCAATTCTCTTAAGAATCTTAGCCCTGCTTCTGTATGTTCATGAGTAGCCAACTGTGCAAGAAATTCCATGGCAACTTTTCGATCACGAGGCTCTCTTAAAGCTGCTTTAATAAATTTCCGAGCTTTTGCATTTCCTGCAAGGGCCTCATCCAACAAAACAGGAACACCCTCAAGCTCTGTAGCAGTAATGCCTGCAGCAACTTGCTCTAAATTTGTTCCTACTTTCACACTTTTTACAGAATGAAGTCTCTCGATAGGATTTAATCTGGAAATTTTGGGAACAGCTAAACTTGTTCTTTCTCCCACAACTCCCCAAGCTAATTTTTCAAAATTCTCTGGGAGAGATAAGACGCTTCCTCTTCTTACGTACATGTTCTTTGCTTGAAGACTGATTCTCTGTTCTACTGAGCTCACCACTCCCCCCATCAAATATCCAAACATCCCAGACCCAAAATAACACTGAGCTCCCAAAATCAGATGATGTAAAAATCCAGACTTTTTATTTTGAGAATTATTTTCACACAGCATCCCCCGACTCACCGAGGCCAAACCCTGCAGAAGTTGAACCACCACAAAGCTTTGCCCCATCCCCACAAGTCCCATCAACCGCACACTGCTTTGACTCGTCATCTGATCTAAAAAAGATTCATCCGCTTCATTTCCCAGAGCGTGGTTTAAAAAACAGGTCAGGCCTGTATCTGCGAGGGCTCCAGAGATAAAAGTAAAAGCATTTGTCAGCAAAGGAACTGCAGAAAGAACAGGCCCAGAACTTAAAAAAGTTCTCGCAAAAAGTTTCCCCCCTTCAAAAGCCCCTCCCCCGGCACTCATCGCGAGAAGGTTTTTCCAATTACTGAGTTCATGGGCAGCAGAGTCGAGAGTGAGGGCAAGCTCTTCCTGATTCCGGGTGTAGGAATTTCTATCCCCGAAGGAGGCAATATTGAAATAAGAGGTAAGAGAAGTGACTGGCATGGCTAAGAGACTCTTCGGTGAATGGAGAAAGGAGTTGCTTGTTTTTTCAACATGTCCACGAGCAAAAATCTTATTGACGATCTAGTAGAACTAGCTATACTAATTGAGTATGCAAGCAACTACTATTAAACTAGAGAATCCTCTCCTTCAAGAAGTAAAGAAAATACTTCCCAAAGATGAGAGCATCAGTTCTTTTGTGAGAAGTCTTTTGGAGCAAGAGCTTCAACGCCGCAAAATGATTCATTCTGCCGAAGAATATGTTCGTTTTCTTGAAGATCGACCTGAAGAAAAAAAATGGCTCGAAGATTGGGAATCTGCAGACCTCATAAGCCCCATTCATCCCAAGAACAAAAAAAGGGCAAAAGTATGAAACGAGGCAGTATTTATTGGGTGAATCTTGAGCCTGCCTCTCCTCCCGAGTTTGGAAAAGTGCGACCCGGCCTTGTGATTTCAAATACAGAACACAATATTCGCCTGCCCTCGGTCATTATTATTCCTCTTTCCACCCAAGCCCCTGAAATATGGCCCCTGCGTTTAAAAGTTTCACTGCCTCAGCAGAAAGAATCTTTCGCAGTCCTTCCAGGAATGCGACAAGTCAGCAAAACAAGACTTCATGAAATGATAGGACTCGCAAATCCAGATTTTCTTTTGAAATTGGATGAAGCGTTGATGAGTTATTTACACGAGAGTTAACAGTTAACTAGAAAACTTAAAATTTTGTTCTTGGATTTTTTCAAAATACTATATAATATTGTAAAATAATATTCAAAATTATATATAACTTTGTATTTTATAGCATGAACAAAATCAATGACTTACATAAAAAGACACCTTGAAACGCTTCTATTGCATCATCTCTATCAGGCCTCCCCTCCCTATGATTGCCTACTTTTGGGAGGAGCCAGGCAATGTGGAAAATCCACACTCTTGGAGCATCTCTTTCCACCCACCGAACACGTTCATATTAATCTGGCGAGTGAGGGAGAGTTTTGTGATTCCATCGATCGCACTCATTCTTTTGATGATTTTACATTTCTGCTTGAATCACGATTTCAAGTCAGAATCGGAGGAGAAAAAATATTGATTTTTGATGAAGCGCAGCTTTCCAAAAAATTGGGGGGCTATGTGCGATTCATGAAGGAAAAATGGCGCCATCAACATGTGATATTGACTGGATCAACCCTGACTCATCTTTTCGATCACCATCAAAAACCAACGGGTCGTGTCGTTGAATTTGTTTTGCGGCCATTTAATTTCATGGAATTTTTGGAGGCCTTGCAAAAGGACACCCTGCTTGAAAAATTGAACACCTGGGAGATCGACAAGCCTTTTTCAGAAACAATCCATCATGAAATTTTAATGGCCTTAAAAGAATACCTCCAAGTGGGGGGCTTGCCTGAAGTGGTGTTCACCTACAAAGAAGGAGGGGACTATCTGCGGAAGCTGGCCAATATTTTTGCTTTTTACAAAAGGGATTTTGAAACCAAGGCCGCCACGGATCATTTGACAGATATTTTCTCGCAAATTTTCCTGCGCATTGCCGCCAGCACAGGAGCCCCGATTAAATTATCGAGCATCATCAAAAGCTCATCCCCGGGATATCGAAAGGTCAAAGACGTGCTCTCACTTCTTGAGCGCTGGCATCAAATTATCAAAGTGAATTGTGAAGTTTCCAACCTTTCCAAGGTGGGGCAAGCCACTCCCAAGAGGTATCTCTTTGATCACGGAATTCGTTTTTTGCAAAACCCGACCCGTTTTCAGGATCTTGATCTTTTGGATCCTGCAGATCTCCACCGCGAGGAATTGGGTGGCCTCATCGAAAACTTTGTTTTGACCGAACTTCTTTCAACCAACAATCCCCTCATGCCGCGTTCCTGGGAAAAGACCCACCAATCAGGACTCGTGGATTTCCTTTTTACCGATCAGGGGAAAACTCATGCGGTGGAAGTAAAAGCCAGCACACGCTTCAACAAAAAACATCTCTCCTCACTTTTAGCCTACAAGGAATCTTATCCAAAAAGCTCTCTCATCCTGACCAATCTGGATCGGGGTGGAAGATACCCACTAGGGGGAAAAGAGGAAATTCTTCATATTCCTGTTTATGCACTCTATTCCCATTTCCGGACTTTAATCATGAAGCCCATTTGATGAAATTCCAAAACTGGGCAGCGTAAAATAAAATCGCGACCCCTTGCCCAATTCGCTTTCCGCCCACACTTCTCCGCCGTGTAGTTGCACCCAGTGTTTGACGATGGAGAGGCCCAGCCCTGTACCGCCCAGTTCACGTGAACGGGAGGCATCGACACGATAGAAACGTTCAAAGATTCTGGGGAGATGTGCAGCAGCAATTCCAGTGCCGGTATCTTGAACACAAAACTGTAAAACGTTTTTGGGTTCCAACTTTTCAACCCTGAAAAAAATCGTGGCGGATGAAGAGGAATACTTGATGGCATTATCCAGCAAATTGGAAAGAATTTGTCGCAGCGCAATGGGATCAGCCCATACAAACGGGGGCTCAGAGTCTTCCACTTTCAATTCAATCTGTTTGTCTTCCATCTCTTTTTGAAAAGTGGATTTCAGTTCTTCCAACAAGAGGGGCAGTGAAATTTTTTCGGGTTGAAGTTCATATTGGGCTGATTCTATTTTGGAGAGATCAAGCAAGTCTTGAATGAGATGGCTTAAACGATCCGCGTGATGATCAATCACTTGCAAAAATCGGGTTGCATTCGCTTCGTCGTGCAATGCACCTCCCAACAGGGTTTCTGTATAGCCTTTAATGGCGGCCAAAGGGGTTTTGAGTTCATGGGAAACATTGGCGACAAAATCTTTTCTGATATTTTCCAGGCGACGCAGTGAGGTGACATCGTAAAAAACCAAAACACTGCCTTCTATTCCATCGAGAAGGGGAGAGGCTTGAACCCGTATATGTTTGACATTTTCTTTGTGAATTTGGATCTCACGTTCGACAGAATTTTTCTTCAAAAGAACTTCTTTCACTAGCGCCTGAAGATCTGTACTTCGAATCAAGGCCAGAGGAGTATGTCCCTCCGGGGTCATTTCCAGTTCAAAGATCCTGCGTACTGCAGGATTGGTGAGCAATAGACGTTCCCTGGAATCAATCACCATCACTCCTTCCACCATACTATCCAGGATCACGCGGAGTTGATTTTTCTCTTCTGAAATTTTGGCAATGAGCTGACTTGATTTTTCCGCCAGAAGATTCAGCCCTTGCGAGAGAGAGGTGAGCTCGTTTCTTTCCTGCCAGGAAACTCTCACCTGAAAATCGCCGGAAGTCATTCGGGAAACAGCTTCAGTCAAATTTTTAAGAGGCTTTGCCAATCGGCGGGTGAAAAAAAGACTGAACAATAACGCGGCAACAGCAGCGATTAAAAAGGAGAGAAGCCATCCATAATGAATTTGTTTGAAAAGAAAAAAACTCAGGAAACAAAGAAAAATGACAGAGAGAGAGGCGCCATAAAATTTCAAAAATATTTTTGAACGCATTTTATTGAACTTCTTACATAACCGTTACGAGCAGGCCAAGTGCAAGGCGGGTGAGGAGAAAAACCGCAGCGTATATGGAAATACGTGAGGATTTTTCGACGAACCCAACGCGGCAATTGGCCTGCGCAGTAGGTTATGTAAGAAGTTTATTCTTTCAATCGATATCCGATTCCCCTCACCGTTTCAATACACTCCCCCCCCTTGCCCAATTTTTCCCTGAGTCTTTTGACATGGGTATCAATCGTACGAGTGGTCACAGCCACATCATAGCCCCACACCTGATCAAGCAATAAATCTCGTGTTAACACGCGCCCACGACTCGTCAGTAAATATTTCAATAATTTAAACTCTGTCGCAGTCAGGATCACTTCTTTTTTATCTATCCATACCCGATGTTGAACAGAATCGAGTTCAACAGGTCCCCAACGCAGAGACATTTCGTTTTCTGAAGAAGAGGCTTCGCGTCCTGCACGCTTCAAAATCGCTTTTACCCGCAACACTAGTTCACGAGGGCTAAAGGGCTTGGTCATGTAGTCATCCGCCCCCACTTCAAAACCCACCACACGGTCAATCTCTTCTCCTTTTGCCGTCAAAATGAGAACAGGAATGCTTTGAGTTTTAGGATTCGCGCGCAATTTGCGACAAAGCTCCAGCCCGTTTAGTTTGGGAAGCATAAGGTCTAAAATAATGAGATCCGGAATTTCCCGAAGAACTTGCGATAAACCCGCTTCCCCATCCAGAGAAATATGGGTTTTAAAACCTTCCTGTTGAAGGTTGTAAGCCAGCAATTGGGCCAAATCTTTTTCGTCTTCGATGATTAATATATTGAGTTTCATCCTCACCCCACTTGATTATATTCTCTCAATCTGAACTTCACTCCCAGTTCTTTCTCTACAATTTCACGACACCTCTCCACATCGATATCCGGCATACCTACAACAGAGGCCGTGACCTCCGGCACAACTTTTTTGATTTCCAGAATAAAATTTTTAACCTGGGGATAAGCCTCTTCTTTGAAACGCGAAGGACAAACCTTCGCATAAGTCTGTGCATCCGGAGCGTTGAGAGAAATGGATACGGCATCCACAAGCCCTGAAAGCTCGGGACAAATATTTCGGCCATGAATCAAATTGCCCAAACCATCGGTATCCAAGCGTACTTTTTTACCTTGAGCATGAACATAAGTGGCGATTTGTTTTAAAAGATCCAGACGTTGAGTCGGCTCGCCAAATCCACAAAATACGACTTCATCCATCGTGCCAAAATCTCCCATCGCTTGGAGGACTTCTTCGAAAGTCGGCGCCTTGGGTAATCGCAGATAATAACCTTTCACTTCGAAAGTCGAAAACTTGGGGCAAAATACACAGGCAATCGTACAAATATTCGTAATGTTCAGATAAACCGAATTTCGAATGCGATACGCAATCTGCGGTTCTTGCTGAACTTCTCCCAAACGAAACAGACGACGGGTATTCAAAGAAGTCGTGCGGGCCACATCTTCCAAAGTGAGTTTTTTGATCTCGGCAATTTTTTGGGCAGTGTAGCGGATAAAGGCCGGTTCATTGCGTTTGCCACGATGGGGTTCTGGCGTGAGATAGGGACAATCGGTTTCGACCAAAAAACATTCTGTGGGGGTTTTGCGAACGACTTCTCTCAAATCGTCTGCTTTTTTAAAAGTAATGATTCCTGAAAAAGAAATATGAAATCCTTTATCGATGACTTTTTTGGCAAACTCCCAGGTGCTGGAGAAACAATGAATGACCCCTCCCCCTTCAAAACCTTTTTCTTCTTCCAAAATTTGATAGAGGCGATCATCCGAATTCCGATTATGAATAATGAGAGGCAGTTTTTTTTCTTTTCCCAAACGGATGAATTGTCGAAAGACTTCTTCCTGAACCTGGGGCTCTGAATGTTTGTAGTGAAAATCCAAACCAATTTCGCCAATGGCAACTACTTTGTGATCTGAAATTAAATGGCGAATATTTTCTAAAGTGGAATCCGTGACTTCTTTGGCATCATGGGGATGAATTCCCACCGCTGCAAAGATGTGGGGATAGTGTTCGGCGAGCTCTACCGCTCTCAAATTTCCTTCGTAACCCTCGCCTCCCCCAATATTAATAATGGTCTCCACCCCATTTTCTTTGGCACGAGCAAGCACGCCCTCTAATTCTTCGGGTTTGTAATCGTGAAAACTTAAATGGGCGTGGCTGTCGATGAGCATGGGTATCTAAAACCAGATATAACGAGTTGAAGTCAACCTGCAATTTCCGCTTTTATGTGCGACGATAGGAGGTAATTCTTTTGAGCACTTCCAAGTATTCTTGCGCTCTTCCATATTCCAATCCTTCCTCATCAATCATAAGCCATAGAATCTCCGGATCTATTGGATTGCCTCTTGCTTTCAAATCACACACCACCAAGGTACGAGCAAAACTATACAATAACTTTTCCATCTCTTTTTCAGGGAAAGTTTTTTGACCGGTTGTCCCTTCACACAATGCAACACGAATATCATCAAAATCCACCAAATAAACATGGCCCCGCCTACTGACGACCACGTTATCATCATGGGGGTCCCCATGAAGAAAACCCCTGTCATGCAAGCGCCTCAGATGTAAAACCACTCGCCGACAAACAAGATATTTATCTCCTTTAATCACTTTGGGATCCAATAAATATTCCGACAGATTTTTTGCGTTTTGTTTCCAAAGCGAAAGAATGACTTGGGGCGCCCGAGGTTTTTCTTCATTAATGACTAAAGCAATCGGAACTTCTACTGCGGTTTTCAAATGAAAAGCGGTGACAACAAGCCCAAACTTTTCACGGGCTTCATCTATAGATAAAAATTTTCTACCGACAAGTTCACGTTTTTTTATACCTCCCACTAATTGAAAAACTTCTCTTTTTGAAACCACCTTTTGAGGAGCTTGATGAAGGGTCTCAACCAATAGCCTTGGATCATGAGTCGCTCGGTGAGTCACCTCAAAACTACCCCATTCTGTAACTACCGTAGTGGTTTTCCAAGGCCCAGGAAGCATGCGTTTTGATGTTTTAGTTTTTGATTTTGGAGAGGAGCCTCCTGTCTCTTTTACAGCCTTTGCAAAAAGAACTCCCCTTGATTTGATGGAGCCAGAAAAACCAGGCCCGGTAGAAACGAGTAGGGGTGCCCACCCAGGGGCACCCTCCAATTGAGGACGGCCATCTCGTGATGATACACGGGACAGGCTCCGGGCCGCCCCTACACCCATATTCTTTGTTCGAAGTTTAATTCTCTGCTCTACCGCAGTCACTCCTCCATGGGTAAAATATCCGAACATTCCCGATCCAAAATGGCATTGAAGTCCTTGAATCATAGAAGACAGAAATGTAGGGGTACCCCTATGTGGGGACCCTTCCGTTGTGGGCGACCACACAGGATCGCCCCTACTGAACACCATCTCCCGACTCACCGAGGCCAAGCCCATCAGAAGTTGCATCACCACAAAACTTTGCCCTATCCCCACAAGACCCATCAGGCGGACGCCCCCTTGACTGGTGAGCCGCTCAAAAAAAGTTTCGTTTTCTTCTCCTCCTACATTTTCCAAAGCTTGATGGATAAGCCCTGTAAGGCCTGTGTCTGTTATGGCTCCGGCTACAAAAGTAAAAGCATTTGTCAGAAAGGGAACCGCACAGAGAGCAGGAGTAGCCCCTAAAAGAGCCCGGGCAGCGAGTTGCCCGACTTCAAATCCTGCGCCCCCACCGCTCATGGCGATGAGACTTTTCCAATTAAAAAGTTCATGGGCGGCAGAATCCAGAGTCAGAGCAAGTTCTTTCTGATTTCGGGTATAGGTATTCGTATCCCCAAAGGAACTGGTATTGAAATAGGATGTCAGAGAAGTCACCGACATAGCTTAAATAGCTCTTCGGCGAGGAGTGGTAAAAGTTGCTTTAATTTTTCAAGAAAGAAGTGCGTCTACAAATTCTTTGGCATTAAATTCGCGCAGGTCGTCGATTCTCTCTCCCACTCCAATATAACGAATGGGAATATCCAGCTCATCGCGGATTCCCACCACAATGCCACCCTTGGAGGTGCCATCGAGTTTCGTCAAAATAAGCCCTGTCAGGTGAAGGGCTTCATGAAATTCTCTCGCTTGTGCCAGGGCATTTTGACCCGTGGTCGCATCCACCACGAGGTAAATCTCGTGAGGAGCATTTTCTTTGGCTTTTGCAATCACCCGTTTCATTTTTTTCATCTCTTCCATGAGACCCACTTTGGTGTGAAGTCTGCCCGCGGTATCCACCATGACCACATCCATCCCTCGTGCAACCCCTGCCTTTACAGCATCGTAGGCAACAGCGGCAGGATCTGCCCCTTCTCTTTGAGAAAGCACATGCGCGCCCACCCGTTCTGCCCAAACTTTTAGCTGACTAATGGCCCCTGCCCGAAAAGTATCGGCGCAAGCGAGCAAAACTTTTTGGCCTTTCACACGATATTTTTTGGCCAGTTTCCCCAAAGTCGTGGTTTTACCGACTCCATTAATACCGACGACCAGAATAACAGAAGGAGGCTGCGATTCTGCAAACACACGAGGTTCCGGAGGAGTCAAAATTCTCACCAATTCCTGTTTTAAAAAATGTTTGAACAAGCGGATATCCTGTTTACCCGATTGTGAAATGTCTTCGTAGATAAATTTGAGAAGCTTCCCGGTCGTTTTCACTCCCACATCGGCCTCGAGAAGAATTTCCTCGAGTTGCGAGAAAAGTTCTTCATCCATTTTCACCCGACGGCCCAAAATCGTATCGATTTTACGACTAAAGTGATCGTGACTTTTTTTGAGACCTTCGGTCAGGGGAGACAGTGTAGAAAATTTTTTCTTTCTGCGAACCCAAAAAAACAGGGAAAGGCTTACAATGAAAAGCCCTATTCCAAAATAAAGATAAAAGTCGGTTTCCATATTGTGAGAAGGGTTTACTGGGCTCAAATGAGGCTGTCAAATCAAGAATTAGGTTTCACAAATTTCAGTTCCGCCCAAACAGGAAGATGATCACTGGCGTAAAGATTTGAAACGAGGCCCTTCGCAAGGGGTTCCCAACCGTGGGGATCATAAAAAACATGATCAATCTGCTCGAATGGATGGAAACTTGAAAAAGTAAAAGAAGAAGGATCCGTTTGTGAATCTTCCATTTGAGCCTTATTCACAAAACTTTCCAAATGAGAGGTGTTAAAATCTCCAGCTACCAATTTCCAGGGCGAAGGCTCTTGCTGAATCCATTTCGCAAAAGCTTGAATCTGGGAAAAACGCGTCTCGGCATCAAAAGCCTCCAAGTGAACATTCCACAGCATGAAATTTTGTGGTTCATTTTGCAAAGTCACTTTTTGCGCCACACGATCCAAATAAAACCAGTTGTACCAAAAAGGATTGGAAGAGGGCTTTGGAAATTTCAAGAGTTCCTGTTTCAAAATGGGCAATCGACTTAAAATCGCTTGTCCTGAAACAATCTTTCCAAATTGATATTGCGGCGGCCAATAAGGCCAAGGCAAATACTGTTTATTCCAGGTGACTGCATAAGCCCCGTAAGGCATCTGCAAAGCTTTTGCGAGATATTCCATCTGATTGATGTTGAAAGTACGAGAAGCCTTGAAATCAACTTCTTGCAACAAAAGGATATCCGGATGGAGAACCTTTAAACTTAAAACAATGTTCTGTAAATTTTTTACAACCTCTGCCCGGGTGAGAGGAAGAGGTAAATTATTTTTCTCACCCGAAGCATACCCCATATTATAAGTCACTATTTTTAGAGAGGGAGATGAATAAGACTCTTCTGAAAAATGAAGAATATTTGAAGCGGGAAATTGTTTTGAAGAAACTGCCGGAGAAGCCGCATAAAAAATAAAAACGAGGATTCCTGCCAAAGAAACAAGCAAGGCAAAAATTCCCTGCTTCTTGCGCAAATTAACGGGCGTATTCATGGATCACAGAGACCAACTCTTTTGTGCTACAACCTTTTGTCAAATAACTGACTGCGCCCAAGTGAAGAGCTTCTTCCGCGACTTCTTCGTCGGAAACTGATGTCAAAACAACGACAGGAATATCCGCCAACTCTTTATGATGTTTGAATTCCCGAATAAATCCAAAACCACTCATTTTGGGAAGCATGAGATCCAGTAAAACCACATCAGGATTGAATTCTATCGCTTTTTTTAAGCCCTCCCCCGGAAGCATGGCCGTGCAACATTCAAAATCATCTTTCTCAAGCCGTTCTTTTAAAAGACTGAGAATATCCATATCATCATCGATAATTAAAACCTTCTTTTTGTGAGCTAACATAAAAATTAATCCCCCCTCTCGTAAGTTTTTGTTTACAAAGATTATACCTAAAATATTCAATGAGAGATACAAGAACTTATAAAAATCTTACTTATACTGATCAACTTTTGGCATCTTCTTTGATGTAAATCAAAGTAAACCAAAATTAACCCTTCTTTCTTCGTTTCATTCGATCTTCTCTCCTCTTTTTTCCCTCTTCGAATCGTCGTTTTTCTTCAGCAGTTTTACACAACAAGGGAGGCACTTCTGTGGGATGCCCCCCTTCGTCCAAAGCAACAAAGGTCAGATAAGCACTGGCTGTGTGTTGGCGGGTACCGGTGAGCGGATTTTCTGCCTCCACTCTCACCCCGATTTCCATCGAGGTATTGTGAACATAATTGACCGAAGCTTTCAGGATGACAATATCCCCCAATTTGATCGGAGAAATAAAGTTGAGGGCGTCCATGCTGGCCGTCACGGAAACACGCCGGCAATGCCGGGTTGCGACGATAGCAGCACCAATATCAACCCACTCCATGACACGACCCCCGAAGATACTGCCCAAGGCATTGGTATCTTGGGGAAGAACGAGATGATTAAATTCTGCTGAGGATTCCGAAACAGTTTTAGATTGCAACATAATAATCCTTTATCCAAATTCCCCCTCTTAAGATAAGAGGGGGTAGGGGGAGTTATGAACCCAACCTCTCCTAAAGTATAAATTGAATTCTATCCTCAATTTACATAAAGAAGAAAAATATGAAATATGAAAAAAAAGAAGTCACCTTGGGTCTGCTGCAAATAAAGCATCAAGGGAGTCCCAAAAAAAATTTGGAGGTCACTTGCGAACGCATTGAAAAAGCAGCAAGCCAGGGAGCACAAGTCATTTGTCTTCAGGAACTATTTTTGGGGCCCTATTTTTGCCAAAAAAACGATCGTCACTTTTTTGAACTGGCTGAAGAAGTGCCGGGAAATACCACAGCAGTACTTTCAAAACTCGCGAAAGAAAAACAAGTCGTCATCATTGCCTCTCTTTTTGAAAAATCCCCCCTCACCCTCCCCTCTCCCCCCAGGGGAGAGGGTGTGGGAGAGGGGTATTACAACACTGCTTGTGTTCTTGATGCGGATGGAAAATTTTTGGGGAAGTACAGAAAAATTCATATTCCAGACGATCCCCACAATTATTATTCGGAAATGTTTTATTTCAAACCCGGAGATCTCGGTTTGAAGCCTTTCAAAACACGTTACGCCACGATTGGGGTTCAAGTTTGTTGGGATCAATGGTTCCCCGAAGGGGCCCGTTCTCTCGCTTTGCAGGGGGCCGAGATTCTTTTTTATCCCACGGCCATTGGTTGGCAGGTGAATGGCAACCCTGAACTGGGCCAAGCCGAACACAATGCCTGGATTACCGTTCAGCGCGGGCATGCCATTTCAAACACGGTTTTCGTAGCCGCGACTAATCGCACCGGCACTGAAGACCACTTGAATTTTTGGGGCAGCTCTTTTGTTTCAGATCCCTTGGGAAGAATTCTCAAGCAAGCCTCTGCGGATCAGGAAGAAAATTTGATTGTAACCTGTGACTTGAACAAAATTCAGGAAGTCCGCAAAGATTGGCCGTTTTTATCCGTGGAGGGGGTTAGGCCGCGAACGGCCCCGGATGCGGGGGGGCGGGTGGTCTAATGAAAATTGCCCTCTTTGGAGGATCCTTCAACCCACCCCAAAACGGCCATGTCGCTGTAGCCCAGGCTTTGCTGGCTTCAAAAGATTTTGATGCAGTATGGGTGCTTCCCAGTTTCAAACATCCTTTTGAAAAAAAAAATCTGCCTTTCGAAGATCGGGTCAAGCTTTGCCATCTGGCCTTTGATCCCTTGGGAACGGATCTCAAAATCAGTGAGGTCGAAAAAGAAATGCCAGACTCCCAGGGTTTTATGATGGATACAGTACAATATCTTCAGAAAAAATTTCCGGACCATTCTTTTTCTCTCGTTCTGGGAAGTGATATTTTCCCTGAAACAAATCAGTGGAAAGATTTTGAAAAACTGAAAAATTGCGTTGAAATTTATCCCATTCGGCGGGCAGGCCACGAAAAGCCAAATTCCATATTCCCTTTTCCCAAAGTCTCTTCCACGGAAGTACGGGAAAAAATAAAAAAGGGAGAAGATATCAGCGCACTTGTTCCCGCCCCCGTTTTGAAATATATCAGACAAAAAGGATTCTATCGATGAAGACTCCCCTGAATATTTTAATTCTCTTCAAAGAAGAACGACACGCTTCCAAAGCAGATGTAAAAACTCATCACCAAGCTTTAAAAACCGTACAGGCCACCCTCAAAAAATATCATCTTTCTTATGAAACCCGTTCGCGGGGCACTCTTCAAGCAGGTCTTACCCACAATTTTTTTATCAGTGTCGGGGGAGATGGAACTTTCTTGGAAGCCTCCCACTATGCTCCCCCTCAAGCTTTGCTGTTGGGAGTTAATTCCAATCCCCACTTAAGCCACGGAGCTTTTTGTCAGGCGAATGCCAAAACTTTCGAAAAAACATGGATTAAAATTTTACAAGGTAAAGCCTCCATTTTAGAACTGCAACGTCTTCAGATTTTTTTGAATCAAAAACCCCTCGCGGTTTTAGCCTTAAACGATGTGCTACTCACCCACCCTTGCCCTGCGGCCACCTCCCGTTATGAGTTAAAAGTGGGATCCAAAAAAGAAGAGCAAAAATCTTCGGGGATCTGGATTTCCACCGCCGTGGGTTCTACCGCTGCCATTCGGTCTGCAGGAGGAAAGGTGCTCGCCCCTGATTCAAAAAAATGGCAATTTGTGGTGAGAGAACCTTTTATTCATCCCGGGGGGAAATACAAAATGACCCGCGGAATTCTTTCGCCTCATGAAAAAATCGAAATTGTTTCAAAAAGAGGAGAAGCACGGCTGTTTGTGGATGGGGCTCATTTGGAATATGAAGTGAAGTATGGGGATAAAGTAAAAGTGCAATTGGCGAAGAGTCCGATTCGGGCGGTTTTGTAAGGTCAATGAGAAACTCTTTTTTCTAACTCTTCCACCCTCTGATATAAATCAGCAACTTTCATCTTAAGCGTTTTCACTTCATCTACTGCATAATCCATACGTTTGAGTTGTTCCTTAATCACAACATATTCCTGAAAAAGTGTTTCAAATTTTTTATAGAGGTCGTCAAAACGTTGATCAATTTGGTCAAACCTTCGATCGTGCTCTTCGAGTTTTTGTTCAATCTTAATGAAGCGTGGTTCAACAAGCGTTGTATAAAACTTTATTAAACTCTGATTTAAATCATTAGTAGTAACATAACCACTTGTTTTCAAAACCTCCCTTAAGTCTTTAACGGTAAGATAATTACTTTCTTTTAAAACTTGCTTTAACTCTTGAAGGGTTAAAGGGCTTTCTTTTTTTATTTTTTTATCACTCATTGAATCCTCCTACATTACTTCCCCAACACGAGCAACACCTCGCTCGCAATTTCTTCAATCGCCTTATCCGTCACGTCAATCAGGGGAATGCCGCCCAGTTGATCATAAAAAGTTCGGCTATATTCAAGCTCTTCGTTAATCCGGCTAATGTTGGCATATTCTTCGGAAAGAGGGCGCCCCAGCTTGACCAAGCGTGATTCACGCAACTGGGCCAGTTTGGCGGAAGAAATGGTAAGTCCCACCATTTTGCTGCGATCCATTTGCAACAATTCTTTGGGAAAAGGCACATCCCGGATAATCGGAACATTCGTTACCTTGTATCCCCGATACGCCAAATAAATGGAAAGCGGAGTTTTGGAAGTGCGAGAAATTCCCAAAAGGATAATATCTGCCTGCCCCAGAGTATCGAGCCCCAGGCCATCATCATGTTTTACCGTAAACTCAATGGCTTCCTGGCGTTTGAAATAATCCTTCGTGAGGCGATACTTCAGGCCGGGCTCATCGCTGGGAGTCGTATGAAAATGAGCGGAAAGAACATCCATGACAGGGCCCATGATATCAATGGCGACCACACTTTCTTTTTCGGCCTCTTCATGAAAAATTTTTCTCAGATCATGAGAAACTAAAGTGTGCAAAATAATCCCGTGATTTTTTTTGGCCTCCGTGATGACTTGGCGGATACGCCCCACGTCTTTCACTTTGGCTTTGCGCACAATGTTGACATTTTCCACCTTGAACTGGCGCATGGCGGCAAAGGCCACATTCATCGCCATTTCACCGGTGGCATCTGAAACGGCATAAATATAATAGGTAAATCCGTTGGCCACTTATTCTCCCCCTACAATTTGTTTTAAAACCGGTTCCTCTGGATTTAAACCCAGGGATTCAAACTTTTCCCCCAAACGATTCAGGCGTTTGTCGGCATTTTCGTAAGCCGAACGGGCATTGCCCAGATGAGTGCCCACCTTGTTAAAATCATCTGAAAAACGCGTGAGGTCTCCCTGAAGGCGGGCAATATTGACCAAAATTTCTTTGGCACTTTCCTCTACCTTCAAACCTTTTAACCCGAGCAAAATGGTATTGAGATACACATAAAAATTATTGGGAGAAATCGGAATCACCCGCTTTGACATCGCATGATTAATCACCGAAAACTCACTATCAAAAGCATCGTCTTTAATAATCATTTCATAATAAACATTTTCTGCGGGGATATACATCAGGGCAAAATCAAAAGTGCCTTCATCGGGCCGAATATATTTTAAAGCAATCGCATCGATATGCTTTTTGATATCGCCCAGAAAAATTTTTCTGAGGGATTTTTTTTCGGTGTCCACTTTGGTTTCGATAAATTTCTTGAAGTTTTCGAGGGGGAATTTCGAATCAATGGGCACCAAAGCCGCTCCCAAGCGAACAACAGCGTCTACTTTTTCCCCGTTTTTAAAACCGTACTGCATTTCAAAATGTTCCCGGGGGAGCACCTGATTCAACAAATCCCCCAAAAATAATTCACCCAAATTTCCGCGAAGCTTGGGCGCGCGTAAGATTTCTTGAAGCGAGGCGATGTCTTTTCCCACTTCATAAATACGCAGATTGGCTTCTTCCAATTTGCCCAACTTTCCCTGCAGTTCGCCTACCACTTTTGCCGCGTTATCGAGGCGTTTGCCCACCGATTCTTGGGTGGTTTGTAAAATTTGCCCCTGATCCCGAAGCCGATCGGAGATTTGCCGGCTAAAATTATCCAGGTGTTGATTAAAATTCTGGGTGGAACCTTCCAAGTTTTGCCTGAGGTGATCGCGAAGCCCTTCGAGTTGTTGTTGAAGTAACAAGAGCGAGTGATCCTTTTGCTGGGTCTCCGAAAGTTTTTGAAGAGTTTTGCGCTGCAAGAACCATTGAAACAAAAGAACAGCCACCAAAATTCCCAAAAGACTTAAAGTGAAGGTCATAGTTTACAAGACATAACCGAGTCGCTATAAATCTTCAATCATGAAAACGATTCAGATTTATACGACTCGCTCCTGCCCCTTTTGCGATCTCGCAAAACGTTTACTGAAAGACCGCGGACTGGATTTTGAAGAAATCGATGTGACAGATGCGGATAAAAAAGCCGCCTTAAAAGCCAAAACCGGCTGGAGAACGGTGCCCCAAATTTTTATCGAGGGGAAATTGATTGGAGGATATCAGGAGTTGGTGAAGATGGATCGGGAGGGGAAGTTGAAATAATTAATGTCTTACGCCCTGCACTTTAAAATGTTCTATCTCTTGATCGTGCTTTTCTACTTTATCCACCACTAGGTCAAGCTTGGTTTCAACATTTGTTAAACGACTCTCAACACCCGTTAAACGAACTTCAACATTTGTTAAACGGCCATCTATTCTATCTAAACGTTTTTCATTTGATTCCCAACGTTTATCATTTTCTTCAAATTTATGAGTATGAAGCCTCAAAATGGCTTCAATATCATCAAATCTCTTTTCATTCTTTTGGTCTGTTTCATCCATTCGACGGACGAGGCGAACTTCCATTCCATTCATCCCTTCAGTGACCGCTCTAAAGTCGGATTTCAGAGCTTCAATCAAGACAGCATTATAATGCTGAATTTCTTTCGTTGTCCCTTGAAGAGAAACCTTCGAAGATTTTTTATTTTTGAGAGAAGACATATTCCAAACAAGTTAAATTTACAGAACGAGAAAGTCAAAATAAATTTCAGCTCACCCCCACAACTACGACCTACCCCGTGGGAAGCCCTGCAAGATCGCCCCTTGCGCGCTAGCCGCCAGCTGTCCTTCTTTTCCCAACTCAGCTCCGGCAATTTGGGCCCATTGGGCAAAGAGGCTGCCTAAAAATTGCATGCTGGCATTGAGGTTGGCTTCTTTCCAGCGTTCGGCACGGTCGGCATCGGCTGTTTCTCTTCGTTGTTTGATGTCTTCTTTTTGAATTTCCTGGCCTTCTCTTGAAACCTTATGCCCCTCTTTTTGAAGAGCCAGTTCTCTGTCTTTCTGTCGCGCTTGTATTCTTATTTGTCGCTCACCTTGAGCCAGTTTTTTGTTCTCAACTTCTCTTTGTAATTCCCGACTTGCTGCCCCTTCTCGGGCTTGAGCGGCGATTTCTTCCCGTTTTAATTTTTCTTGTGAAGTGCGATTCGCAGCGCTGATTCGTTCATCTGTTGCATTTCGGTCTCTACTAGCTTGTATCTGTTTATCCTCTTCTTCATCATCCCCACTACCACTTCCGCCACCACCGCCTCCCTTTACAGAAGCTGGCTCATCCGCAGGCTTCTCACTTTTCCTGGCCTCATGCATTAAAAGAGCCCGATCTTTTTCTTCTGATGTTACAATATCATTTTTGGAATCATCTGCAGCAGCAATCTCTTGACGAGTTTGTTCGAGATTTTCTCCCTTTAATAAACGTTGTCTGAATTTTTCCATGGCAGAGATATTGGCTCCATTACTGAACCAATGGTTTTCTTGAAATAATCTTTCGATTTTCTGATCTGTTAGTGCATGAGGTTTTTTTGATAAAAGACCATAGAGTTCTTTTCTTTCCCAAGCGCTGGTTTGATAAAGCATGTGAGATGGAAGTTCATCCCCTCTCTGAATCGTGGAAAGAAGATCTGAAAAATCGTCCGCTTTTTTTCCAGGAACAGGCAGGCCCTCCTCATCGATCAAGCCCTGGCTTTGAAGATAAGCCAAAGCTTCTGCCCGGGTGAGGGGAGGATCCAATACATTGGGATCTTCTGTCGATTTTTCGTCTTCCAAATCCAAACCCGACTTGTCTGCATAACGATTGGGAGGAAGTTTCTTTGCTACAGGATTATTTGGATCAAATTCTTTGCCGGTGAGAACATAGAAAAAAACGTTTCTCTGATAAGAGGCCTGCGCAGAATCTACTAAAGCTTGCAAAAGAGGAGATTTGATTTTTGCAAGATCCTCTTTGCCCAGTTTTTCTTCTTTCATTCCTCTTTGAATAATAGCAATTTCAGCGGAAGTAAAAACTTGGGGCTCTGCTGTCGTATCCACTTTGCCCGTTTTCGCATCAAAAGGAATGGGCCCAGGGCCTGTCGCTGGAGGGGTTTTTAACTTAAAAAGTAATTGAATGGGAGATTGAGGATCTGTACTCGAAAGATCACCCCAATTCTCATATTTTGCAAAACCGTTTTTATCCGTTAACCCTGCACGCGCCAGCATTTGATTAAAAAAAACATCCGCTTGAGCAGCCGACTCAAATGCCAAACCTTTTCCTGATCCCACATTGTTTGTTCTAAATGCATCTCTCGCCTGAAGAATTGCATAGTTTATCTGAGTCCGTTTGACGATTTTCTCCTTGGTTTTTGGAAAATCTTTTGAATACACTTGATCGACGGCATGTTTCATTCTTTTACTGTCAGGCCCCCCCGCAGAATTCTTAGCAAATACGGCGTTCGTCCCATTCAGAATACCGAGAGAATCTTGATAAGCTGTCCCTTCATCTGCTGAGAGTGCAGGTTTTTTACTCTCTTTAATTTCAGCGCATTTATCCTTCACTTTTGTTAAAAGCTTATTTGCAATGGCTTGACGAACTCCCTCTGGATCTTTTAGAGGAGACTCCTTCTTCGTCACATCTTTTTTTCCGCCGGGAAGATAATCCGCAATCGCTGCCTCACGCGATTTTTCATTTTTCGAATCAAGAACAGGAAAATGAGTGATAAAAAACATACCAATCTCATCCCGATTTAAATGATAAGGCCCCGCCTCTAAAATATTTCTCAATCTATTTTCATTGGGCAGATACGCAGGTTTATCAGGGTTAATAGGAGCAGGGGTTCTACTACCTACTAGATGCTTAGCCTTCTTTGGATCTACATCATCATCTTTTTTGGGTTCAGCAGGAGTGGGGACCTCAGAAGGAACACCCGTAGGCCCTGCAGGGCCAGCAATACCATCAGAAGAAGCTGGACGAGGAGCTGGTCTAGCAACAGTAACACCACTTGGCGGATCATCACACCTATACCCCCCTCGCCCCTCCGGACAATCCCCAAACTTCACTTCTTGCGATGACAAAGAAGGTTTTTTGTTTTTGAGGGTTTCTGAGTAACCGACTTCGTAACCCAAATTTTCGTGGTCGTAGTGAAATGGCATAAGCTCTCTCCTTACCAATATTAAACTTTTTGTTCTGTTAATCCTTTGGCTCGGCACTGCAAGGCGGTATCGATTTGGGCCAAAACAATATCTACCGTGGAATCTTTTTTTCTTAATTGGGACAAACGATAAGCATCCTCTGGGTTGTCCAAATGGTAAAGTTTTCCCTTTACTGTAATTTTTCGGGTAGCCCCCCGAACGCCTCCCGGATCTTGCTGGGCCCCCTCTGCAATCACTGCGTCGCGGCCCATTTCCAGGGTTTCTTCTCCGCTGGGAAGAGAAGGGTTTCCAGAATAATCCAGGGCGGCCTTATCCAGCACACGAGAGCCATTTCCCGTAACAATCGCCCCGCACATCATATTGCTGGCGGCCAGTTTGGCACTCAGATCAGGCTTTGCCTTCCCCAAAAAACAGGTGTGATCTCGCAGGCTTTTTCGATAACTCACTTGCTCTCGGGGAGACTCCTGAGCTTGCGCTCCTTTTAAACTTCCGAGGACTGCGACTCTCACATCTTTTCCGGTTAAAATTTTAACGCCTTCGCTTTCATCGGCTTTTTCTCCTTCTTCGCCTTCTAAGGCGCCCGCCTGTTCAGACTTTTTACCTTTTCCCGTTTTCTTGTCACCGGCCGCAAAAGCGGGGAGGACGGGGGTTTTAAGAGGTTCTCCTTTTTCGGGTTTTGCCTCGGAAAATGCGGTAGCTCCTTCTCCCAGAAGATATTTCGGATCTTGTGAATCTTGAATGAGCACATGGGTGCCCCGAGGCCCTCGCTGAACAGAAGCATGTTTAGGAAGGAACACCGAAGTTTTTTCCCCCTCATGCCCTTCCTCCAAAGCCGCACTGCCAAACAGCGTTTCCCCTCCCTCGCCTTTTTTCGCCTCCCCCGTTTTTTGTTTTTGACCGGCAGGAGGGTCCCGTAAGCTGGCCAGCAAACCCTGATATTGTTTCAAAGCGGGATTGGGTTCTGTGTTTGAAAAATAATCGGCTCCTGGCTTGCGGTGAGCTGCCTCTCTCGGATTATAAATTTCGTGGCGATTGGTGTTCGCTCGAGTCTCATCTTTTTGGCCTTCATAGGCACTCGTCGTTTGCGTTGTTTGTGCCACCTGATCTAAAACTTGTGTGGTCGATTGGATATTGGCGACTGTATTCGCCGTGAGCACCAGTGCCGCCAGTTGTGGGGCGGTGAGAGAAGTCGCAGTCGTGGATAAACCGGTGAGACTTCCTGGCAGACCAGAAAATCCGGCTTCTCCCCCCTGAGGAAGAGCTTTTTCTACTGTAAATGAAGGTCTTGCAACTTCGTTTGCCATTTAAAATTCCTCCCCTTCATTATCGCAGAGGGGGAGAGGTAAAGTTGTGGAATTTTGAATTAATTCCCCCTCTTAAGGTAAGAGGGGGTTAGGGGGCGTTATGAAGGTTGGCAATCATTATTTACTTTCTAGTTTCTGCAAACGCTCATAACCCCTCCCGACCTCCCCTTACCTTAAGGGGAGGGGAACAATGATAATCGTTTTTTAAGAGCGTTAATTCTTGTTAAAGATTGTTCTAATATTTTTTTATCCCCCACCCATTTCTCAAGAGATTCAAGAGTTTCCGTTTGCACCCCCGCCTCTTTACAAATCAAAACAATATCCCCTCCTGCTTCCAGAAATAGCCGAGCCGCTTGAGACACCCCATAGCGGTCTGAAATCGCCTTCATGAGAAAATCATCCGAAATCACGACCCCCTTATACCCCAATTTTTCTCTTAAAATTCCCGTGATGATTTTTTTGGAAAGAGTCGCGGGGAATTCCGGATCGATTTGTGGATAGAGGACATGCGCGGTCATGAGCATTTCCATTTGGTTCGCAATCGCTTCTCGAAAAGGCAGCAGCTCCACTTTTTCAAGACGAGAAAGAGGCAGATCGACTTCGGGAAGATCCAGATGAGAATCTTTGGTCGTCTCTCCGTGGCCTGGAAAATGTTTACCACAAGGGATAAGGCCCTCACTTCTCAAACCCTCTGCAATTTGCAAAGCCACTTGGGAAACAATTTGGGGATCGGAGGAATAAGCGCGATCGCCAATAATGGGATTATTGGGATTGGTATCGACATCCAACACCGGCGCAAAGTTGAGATTGAAACCCACTTCGCGGAGTTCTCGGCCCATGAGTTGCCCTATTTGTAGGGCATAATTTTCCTGTAAGGGCGTATTGCAATACGCCCCTACATCCCGGGCAGTTGGAATTTGGGTGAATGGAGGAGGTAGACGAAATACTCTTCCCCCTTCATGGTCTACGGAAATCAGTAGGGGCACGTTGCAACGTGCCCCTACATTTTTCAACTCCGCAATCAATTCTTTCAACTGTTCCTTCGATTCGATGTTCCGCTTGAAAAGAATCACGCCACCCAAATTCCATTCGGAAATAAAATGGCGGATTTCAGAAGGAACTGTCGTGCCTTCAAAACCAAAAATGCAGAGGGAGCCAATGAGTTTTTTATAGTCAGTCATAATCTTTGGTAGGGGCATCCGCCACGACTTATTGGCGGACGCCCCTACATTTTCATATTTCTTTTAACATCTCTCTCATTTTTTTTAAAAAAATTTTCCTGTTTTTAATTTTCCACATTGCACCTTCTCAAATATCGATGCTACAATTTTTTTATTAAAAATTTTATTAAAATTTCGCCCTCCCCCGTCCCCCCTCCCCTCGAGGGAGGGGGTGAGGGGGAGGGGGCACTCATGAAAATATATGGGGGAATAAAAGTTGCAGTAGTGATCATGGGCATTTCCATTTTATCCGTTCCTCTCTTCGCAAAATCAAAGCCTCAAAAACAAGCGCTGAGCGAAAATCAGCTTTCTGAAAAAAATGATCGCAACCTCGTTTCTTATTCATTTCCACTTCCTGAATCTTTAAAACCCAATTTTGAATTTTGGAAACTCATCTATTCCAAATATGACAAAAACGATAAAGTGATTCACGACACCGAACATTTAGAGGTGATTTATTCTGTCGTGGATGCCAACAGTGCCTCTTCTGAAAAAATCCGCATTCGAAATATTTTACTGAGGCTTGCAACAAACGATTACCAAGAACAAGACTTAAGCGCCGAAGAAAAAAGGATTTACCATCTTTTTGATACCGTGAATGAACCCGAGAAATTCAAGGCCGCCGCAGAAGTGGGGCGGATTCGCAGTCAAACCGGTCAAAAAGACAAATTTTTGAAAGCCATTGCCTACAGCGGCGCTCATCTTACTCAAATCGAAGATGTTTTTAATTCTTACGGACTGCCTACCGAACTTACGCGGCTGCCTTTTGTAGAATCCATGTTCAATCTCAAAGCCCGATCGAAGGTCGGGGCCAGCGGCATTTGGCAATTCATGCCGGGGACTGCCAAAATTTATGGCCTCAAACTGAACGCCATGATGGATGAAAGAAATGATCCCCTTCAAGCCACTCATGCGGCAGCGCATCTTTTAAAATCAAATTATGATCTTTTGCAAAGCTGGCCTTTGGCGATCAATGCTTATAATGCCGGCCCCCAAAATTTGATGCGGGCCTCCCGTGAGTTGGGCACACAAGATATTGGAGTGATTGCCAAACAATACCGGGGAGGTGGTTACAAATTTGCTTCCCGTAATTTTTACACAGAATTTCTGGCCGCTCTCGAAGTGGCCAACCATTACAAAAATTATTTTGGTGAAATGGAACGCCTCTCTCCTGTCAAATACGAAGAATTTTTTGTGGAGCTGCCGCTGAAAAGTGGAGAGCTTGCCGAAGTTTTGGGAATTGATTTAAACAAACTTCAAGAAATGAATCCTGGATTAAATCCCCTCCTTTTTATAAGTTCAAAGCCCTTACCCGTCGGGTATGCTGTCAGAATTCCCCATGGAACTCTGGCACAAGTGAAAAATAATATTCGCAATTTGCAACATGTTGCAGTCACAGGGCCATGAAAGATTCCATTCAAAAAATTTTAAAAACCCGCAAAAAACATTCCGTGACTTTAAAAGATTTTCGCGCCTCTGCGGTTTTGGTCCCTTTTTTTTTAAAAGAAAAGGAACCTTACCTGCTTTTTACAGTCCGGAATTTCAAGGTGCGTCATCATAAAGGAGAAGTGTGTTTTCCGGGAGGCACCTCCGACAAAAAAGACCCCGACTTGAAACATACGGCTTTAAGAGAATGCGAAGAAGAAATAGGCATTTCTTCAAAAGACATCGAGATTTTGGGAGAGTTGGATGATTTTGTCACGCCGACCTTTTACCGCATCACTCCTTTTGTGGGAAAAATTCCCTACCCTTATTCTTTGCAGATTAACTTTCACGAAATCGCCGATGTGCTGGAAGTTCCTCTTTCCTGTTTTATGGATGAAACCAAATTAAGGATTGAACATTTTGATCTGTTTGGAGAAAGTGTGGAAATTCCTTTTTATTCCTGGAAAGATCACACCATTTGGGGAGCCACGGCGAGGATTGTGCGGCAGTTGGTGGGCTTGGTGAAAACGTAGGGCGCTGCTTGTAATATTTATTTTCTTGGTATATCCACTCTCTCCATGAAAAAAATTTTCTTTCTACTTTTACCCCTTCTCCTTTTTCCTTCTTGTGGGGGGCGGCTTCCCAGTCCCAATACTTCCCAGAGCATCATCTCCCACTATTTGAAAAACTACGGGAAAAAATATCCCACTTCTATTTTGGGCACACAAAAAATAGAAAAGGTGCAGGTCTTGGAGATTGAAGAAGTTCAAAAAAATCTGGCCACCCTTAAAGCCATTGTTTTTCTTACCCAGAGCACTCTCAAGGTTCAAGTAAACGTCATTTACAAAGCCCCTCTGGGTTGGCGAGCTCAAGGCTGGGAGAATTTGGAAAACCAGACACCCTGATTTGATGGCCATCCCAACGTAATTCCACTTCCCCGTCTTTATCTGTTCTAAAAATTTTACTCTGCATCGACTGGTACCGCTCTAAAACTTCGGGATGCGGAAAGCCAAAGCGGTTTTCTCTGCCCACTCCCATCAGAGCGACACGGGGACAAACCCTGTTTAAAAAATCAGGAGTACTCGAGCTTCGACTTCCATGATGGGGCACTTTTAAAACGAGAACGGGCTTTAGTTTCTGCCCGGCCACGAGCTCTGCTTCGGTTTCTTTTTCAATATCTCCCGTGAGTAAAATTGAAGCTCCCCGGTAGGCGAGTTGAAGAACCAGAGAATGATTATTCACCGTGGAAGAATCTGGATTTTTCTCGGCAAAAGGCCCGGGAGGGGGATACAAAACTTCGAAGCTAACGCCTTCGATTTCAAAAGGAGGGATTGAAGTATCGAAACGTTTGAGAGGAATATTCAGGCGGGACACTTCTTTCAAAAAATCCTGAAAGGCAGGTGCGGCACTTTTTTCTCCATTCCACCAAATTTCCTGGGGATGAAAAACAGGAAGTAAAAAAGTAAGCCCTGCAAAATGATCCGGATGAGGATGAGTGAGGACGATGATATCCAGTGCCCGAATATTTTTCGAAAAAAGAAAAGGAAGCAGCACTTTTTCTCCGATATCAAAAGAGGAGTGGGCAAGGCCCACAGCAAGCCCTCCCCCATCCACCAAAATCTTTTTTCCGTGAGGCAGTTCCAGGAGCATGGCATCCCCCTGACCCACATCGATTAAACTTAATCTGAGGGAGTCTTCCCACTTGTCTCGTAAAGAAGGGTAGGCCCAAACAACAATGTTGAAAAATAAAAGAACACCGATGAGGACTTGTTTCCACTTTCTTGAGGTGAGGAGTAAAGAGTGAGGAGTGAGGAGAAACAAGACCAAAGCATAAAAAGCAAAAATCTGAACTCCATTAAAACCTGCAACATAAGGAATTCCATGGGGCAGCGCGGTGAGAAACTTCAAATAAAAAAGGGCAAAAGACACTGTCTTTGCAGCACCCATCAAAAAGAAAGAGGAAAAACCCGAATGCAAGCCTGTCAAAACCATCCCCACAAAACCCAGGGGTAAAACGACCCAGGTGAAAAGCGGTATGAGTAAAAGATTGGCGGGAAGGCTTACCAAACTGAACTGATGAAAAGAAGAGACCAACACCGGGAAAAGCCCGATTTGTACGGCAAGGGAGGCTAGCAAAATCTGCAAAATTTTTCGGGAGCTCCAGGAAGAAAAAAGTTTTTCATGGCGCGTCAGCAAAAAATTTTCCCAGTGAGGCACCCACAACAAAATGAAAAAAACAGAAAGAAAAGAAAGTTGAAAAGAAAGTTCAAACAAAAGAAACGGGAAAAAGAGCAACAGCAAAAAACCAATCAAAAAAAGAAGACCCAAGGCATCGTAGGATCTCGAAAACAAAAAAAGTACCGCAATAAAAAGAAGGGTTAAAAAAGCCCGCAAAACAGACGGTGTGCCTCCCACCAAGCAAGCGTAGATCAGCAAAGGGAAAAGAGCCGCTACCAAGGCCCACTTTCTGACATGGAGATGAAGAAAAAGAGAAGGCCACAGAGAAAACAAGAGTCGAAAAAATCCGTAAAAAAGCGCGCCCACCATCACGAAATGAAGGCCTGAGACGACCAAAAGATGGGTGGTTCCTGTTTTTCTGAAAAGTTCCCGGACATTTTTTGAAAGACTTTTTTGGTTTCCCAAAAGCAGGGCTTCCAGAATTTGTCTCAAATCTGTTTCAGGAATCATTTGCAGAGCTGCATGGGCCTTGCTTCTTAGAGGTTGTAAAAATCTTTCGAGTCTGGTTTTTTCTTCCCCGATTTTTACGACGAATTCTTCGGACTCTACAAAAGAAGTGGCCGTAATCCCCCGCCTGAAAAGAAAAAATGAATAATCAAAAGAGCCGGGGTTGAAAAAACGTTTTGGTTTTTTAAAAGCACTGTAGCCCTGCAAAATATCACCCACCTGAAAACTGCAAACGCCCTTCCCCATATTCAAAAGCAAATGGCCCGAGAGAGGAATCACATGATCCGGAAATTTTATTTCCAACATTTGCAGAACAAGTTTTTCACCTTCTTCTCCTGTTGCGCAAGGCTCACTGACTTTTCCCACCCAATAATTCTTTTCGCCCCCCGTCATCACAGGGGCTCGCGTCGCCCCTTCCATTCCGCCTAAGGCGGACGGAACCTTCCCCTCTCGCTCATCCCGCACGCGGGATTCGCTAGGGTTGATTTTGATCTTCTGATTCCAAAGATTTGAATGTCTTTCGATGTTCTTCCCCTCCAGAAAAACAGAAAAATATCCTACCCCCATAAAAAGCAGGATGTACGCCACTTTTAAACCGGTCATTTGTTGTAGCCGGAAAAACAAGAAAAGAAGAAGAGCACCCAATACGGTCAATAGGGCAAATGCGGGCAACTGATTCGGATCCACACGCACAAAAGCGATGCCTAAAATCAAACCCAAAAGAGGGAAAAAGAGCGGGCGTTTCATGTTTTTTCAGGAAGACAAATGACTTCATTCGACGGTTTTAAAAGTTCTTCGTCAATTTGTTGCACGAGAGCTTCGACCACTTCGCGAATCTTTTCATAATTGGGATTTCCAAAACGGTTGGAGAGCATCAAAAGAAGACGGCTTTTAAGTCCTTTCAAAAAAATCTTTGCACGAGGGGTGGGATGTCTGCGGGTCATCTGTACAAAGGCGTGCACGTTGATTCCATTGAGTAACAGTTCTCCTTCTTCCAATTGAAAACTCATACCATCCATCGTTTCATCAAATTTCTTTTTTAAACGCCCACTGATCTTCGTCAAAAAAGCATGAACTAACGCGGCGAACAAAGCCATCTGTTCGGGATCCACTGCGTGTTTCAAAGCCCACTGGCGATAGCTTGCCAGTCGTCTGGCAATTTGTGTCCAATAAGAAACAGGAAGGTGAGTCAGCTTTGCAGAAATGAACCGGGAAAAATCCTGCCCATCGATCAAGATTTTGCCTTGCAAAAAATTGAAGCGAATATTCCCTGAACGATATTCCCAGTTTTCAAAAGGTCTTTCCTGAACCTCATGTTCAGTCACCTGAAGTTCTGGAAGAACAGAAGGAATTTTGACTTGCCTGATTTCATCCATGGGATTCCCTTAACAAAGCCCTTGCCTCAAAGAAAGCTGAAAGATAGGTAATAAAAATGATTGAATACTGTATTTTCAAATCCCCCCTGGGCAAACTCACTTTGGGTATTTACCAAAAAAAACTTTGTTTTCTTTCTTTTCGAGGGATCACTGGACTCAAAACCTGGGCCAATCAGCAAGGAGTTTCTTTTAAAAAAACAAAAACCTGTCCTCCCTTGCTCAAACGAGAACTTACAAAATATTTTCAAAAAAAACTGAAGAGGTTTCAGGCTCCCCTTGTTTTTCTCTCAGGGACTCCTTTTGAGCAACAGGTGTGGAAAACCTTGCAAACAATCCCCTACGGGGAAACCCGTAGCTATCAATGGATAGCGGACTCCATTAAAAATTCCAAAGCAGTAAGGGCCGTGGGGCAGGCCAATGGAAAAAATTTCATTCCCCTTGTGATCCCCTGCCACCGGGTGATAAGCTCTGACGGTGGATTGGGAGGCTATTCGGGGGGGCCCGACTTAAAAAGAAAGTTACTGGAGTTGGAAGGAGTATTTTAATTGATGCCAATACCTGTTCAAGAAACACCCCAAGGAGCACTGATCGGAGATGTCGAATTTGTCTGGGCAAAAAATGCCAAGGAATTCTTTTTTTCAAATTCCATCGTGGTGCATGAAGCCGATGTCTTGGTGGTCGATCCTTCCGCCAATTTTAGTTTTTTCGAAAAAATCGCCTCGCAAAACAAGGTACAAACGGTTTTGAACACCCACTATCATATTGATCATCGCTCACTGAATCACCTCTTTCCTCACGCACGCTTCATGTGTCACGAGCTCGACAAACCTGCGATTCTCTCTTTTGATAATTATCTCAAATATGCCGACCCCAATCCCGATTCTTCTTACGTGATGTGGCTCAAGGGAATTTATTCTTCATTGGAGATTCAAGAGCAGAGCATTCATCAGACTTTAAAAGGAGAAGATTATTTGCCGAGCAAAGGCATCAAAATAAAAGTTCTGCATTTGCCAGGTCATACTCCCGGCCACATCGGGCTTTTGTTTGAGGAATTAAAAGTGCTCTATATTTCTGATATTGATCTCACTCCCATGGGGCCTTGGTATGCGAATGTTTCTTCGGATATTGATCAATTTTTGGATTCCATTCAAAGAATTCGTGACATCAAAGTCGATTATTACATTAGCTCTCATGGAGAACGCGTTTACGAACCTGAAAAATTTTTGGAAAAACTGGATCGCTTTACAGAAGCCTTTCGAAAACGGGATGAAAGAATTCTGGAAAATTTGCAGACAGGAGCCAAAAACCTGGAAGAACTTGCCGAAACCGGAATTATCTACAAAGCCTCTCAACTGGGCGACCCTTTAAAACGCTGCTTTCAACTTCAAATGTTGCAAAAACATTTGGATCGATTGGTGGAGCAGAAGAAGATTGTTGTAGCAGACAGACACTACAGTTTATCTTCCTCCTAATGCCCTTTTATTATTTCACCAGGAGAAAAAACAAAAATATCGCGTACTTTTCTAAAGTCTCGATCTAAAGTCACAAATTTCAATTTTTTCTTGCGAGCTACAAAATATTGCAGAGCATCATCGAAATCCAGGCCACTTTTTAACGAAAGATGGCAGACTTGTATTTCTTCATCCAAAGTCGTGTCATAACAATGCAAGAAAGGATGTTCCCTCCAAGCCTTTAGAAAAATCTCTAATCGATCATACTTTTTTGCCTTGGAGAGAATCGCTGCAATCGCATGAATTGCAAATGAAGTCATCCATCCTTCATGTTTCTCATCCACTGTTTCCAAGACCTTTTGACAATTCTCCGCTTGAGCCTGATCTAGTAAAATCTCCAGAATAATATTCGTATCAAAAAGATACATTTTACTTTTTCTTTAAAAAAGCTTGGTGACTTAAGGAAACCGAATCCAAATGAGGATAATCTCTTTTCAAACTTCCACGGAGAGAAGAAAGCCTCTTCAAGGCTTTTTGTGTTTGTTTATGCTGATCGCCACGGAGAAGCTGAGTACGAGCAGTCTCCCAAGCCTTTTGAAGCCACCAAGAAACATTCCTCTCTGTTTCAGAGGCCAAAGACCTGATCTCTTGAGCCATAAGATCTGGTAATGAAATACTTAACTTCATAGGTGTTACTTATACTACTGGTAGTAAAAAATGACAAGGTCTTTTACTTATTCAACAACACAATCGGCACCACAATCCCCGCTACCACGACAGCACCCGCGAGAATGCCGATCAAGGCCACATTCATTCTGTCGTTTTTGGTTTCAGGAATCGTACTATCTGATTCTGATGCAGCAGATCCCGAGGTGGGAGAAAAACTGACCGGACGTATTTTTGAATAATATTCGGGAGGCGTCATCTGCTTCTTATAATAACTGCGCGCTGTTTGTACGGGGTGCTGCATGCCGCAAGAGGTGAAGAAAAAAGTGAGAAGGACAATAAAAGATAGAAGTCTCATCAATTAAACCGAAAAACTTGTGCCGCATCCACAAGCACTTTTGGCGTTTGGATTATTAAAAGTAAATCCCGAACTCATGAGATCTGAATGGTAGTCGATTTGCATGCCGTTCAGGTAAAGATAGCTTTTGGGATCCACAAATACTTTTACACCCTCTTGCTCAACCACTTTATCTTTTTCGGCGGGTTTTTCCTCAAAAGAAAATTTATAAGAAAGCCCCGCACACCCTCCCCCGGTAATGCCCACGCGGAGGCCATAGCCGGGATTGCCCTGTTGCTGCAACATGGTTTTTACTTGTTTGATCGCTTGCTCTGTTAAGGTAATCATGATTGTTCCCTTCGTTTCTGAATTACTTTTATGACCTTCTCTGCCACATAGTCAATCTCTTCTTCTGTGTTGAATCTTCCCAGCCCAAAGCGAATGGAGCATTGAGCCAGTTCTTTATCCCTCCCCATCGCCCGTAAAACATAAGAAGGTTCAGGGTTTGCGGAGCTGCAAGCAGAACCCGAAGACAAGGCCACTTCTTTCATATCCATCATCATAGCATCCGCCCTCACTCCTTTAAAGCTCAAGTTCAGATTGTGAGAAAGGCGTTTTGTGGGATGACCATTCAAATAAACATCCTTTAACTCTTTTATGATTTTTTGATAAAGGCGATCTCTTAAATTTTTAAGCCTGAGAGATTCTTCTGTCATGTCTGCTGAAGCTATCTCGCAGGCCTTTCCCAAACCTACAATGCCGGGCACATTGAGAGTCCCCGGTCTTAAACCCTGTTCATGAGCTCCCCCGCGCAAAAGAGGCTCCAAGCGAACGGTTGGATTTTTTTTGCGGCAATACAAAGCGCCCACTCCCTTGGGCCCGTACATTTTGTGCGCTGAAAATGAGAGAAGATCGATATACATCGCTTCTACATCCACAGGGATTTTCCCCACAGCCTGAGCCGCATCCACATGAAAAAAAATCTCTGCTTCACGCGCAAGCTTGCCGATTTCGGCCACTGGATAAATGGTTCCCACTTCGTTATGGGCCACCAAAAGTGAAATCAAAAGAGTTTGGGGAGTGATTGCTTTCTTTACATCGTCGGGAGAAACAAGGCCTTCAGCATCCACAGGAAGATAAGTGATCTTGACCCCTTTTTTCTCAAGAGCTTTGCAAGTTTCTAAAGTGGCTTTGTGTTCTGTCACTGCGGTAATGATGTGATTTTTTTTCTCGTGATTTTTTTCCACAATTCCTGTGAAAGCCAAATTAATAGACTCCGTCGTTCCTGCGGTAAAAATAATTTCTGAAGGAGTCGCTCCCAAAATTTGGGCCACCTGTAGACGAGCTTTGCTCACTGCCTCTTCTGCCTCCCAACCGAACGGGTGGCTTTTGCTTTCGGAGTTTCCAAACTTTTGGGTAAAAAAAGGAAGCATCTGTTCGAGCACACGAGGGTCTACAGGAGTGGTAGAATGATAATCGAGATAAATGGGAAATTTCATAAATACATCCAAAATGCTCTGGCCAAATAACTGCTGTTATATTAATCCATCCCCTCCCCTTTGCAAGGGGAGGGCCAAGGTGGGGTAGAACAATGCATAAGGAGGGGGAAAACGAAATGGAAAATTTATGACAGAAAACAAACGTCTCGCCCAAGTCAAAAATATCATCGCCATCGCCAGTGGTAAAGGGGGTGTCGGCAAATCCACAGTGGCAGTTAATTTGGCCTTGGCCTTAAGCCAACTCGGAAACAAAGTAGGAGTTTTAGATGCCGATATCTACGGCCCCAGCATCCCTACCCTTTTTGGTCTCAAAGATAAACAACCGGCGATGGATCCTGAAAAACGTAAAATGGTTCCCCTTCAAAAATTCGGGCTTAAAATTATGTCGATCGGTTTTTTAATGAAAGAAACCGATGCCGTGGTCTGGCGCGGCCCCATGATTCATAAAATGCTTCAACAATTTTTGGACGATGTGGATTGGGGTGAGCTCGACACCTTGGTGATTGACCTGCCCCCCGGCACTGGAGACGCCCAGCTTTCTCTTTCGCAACTGATCCCTTTAAGTGGAGCGGTGATTGTGACCACTCCTCAAGACATGGCCTTGGCCGATGTGGTACGCGGGGTTGCCATGTTTCAAAAAGTAAATGTGCCCATCGTGGGAGTCATTGAAAACATGAGCTATTTTGCCTGCCCTCACTGCGAAAAAAGAACCGAAATTTTTTCCCACGGAGGAGGAAAAAGAATGGCAGAAGAACTCAAAGTTCCCTTCTTGGGAGAAATCCCCTTAGACCCTCTCACGCGTGAAGGAAGCGACTTGGGCACCCCTGTGATGATTCAGGCTTCAGGATCTGCTCCTGCAAAAATTTTCCAGGAAATCGCCCGAAAGATGGGGAGTGAACTGTCCAAAATCTCAGAACAAAAGGTGAGTTTTAAATTGTAATTTTAGGAATTACCTTCTCCAACGCTTTCAAAAATTTCTCATTTTCGTCCGGTGTTCCCACCGTCACCCGAAGAGTATTGGGCAAAGAGGGAGGGCTTGAGACATCTCTCACCAAAACCCCTTCTGTTAAAAGCGCTTGAAACACTTTTGCAGCATCCATCACCTGGAAAATTAAAAAATTGGTTTGAGAAGGATAAGTCGTGACTCCGTTGAGGCTTACCATATTCTGATAAAGTTTGGCTCGTTCGAACTTAATATCCGAGAGTCTTTTTTCCATGATTTCGGGGTGTTCTAAAATGGCTTCGACCACCACTTCGTTCAGGCTACTCACACAGTAAGGAAGTAAAACTTTGCTAATTTCCTGGGCGATTTCGGGGTGAGCCAGGGCAAAACCCATGCGGATGCCTCCCAAGCCATAAGCCTTGCTGAAAGTGCGCAGTAAAACCAGATTTTTATACAGGGCCAAATCTTGTAAAAGATTATATTCTGCAAATTGGCTGTACGCCTCGTCTACCACCACCAAACACGGGGAGTTTTGAATCAGTTTGAGAAGATCTTCTTTCAGAAAAAGATTGGCGGTGGGGGCATTGGGATTGGCCAAAAAAATCACAGAAGGCGGATCTTTTTGAATGACACTTAAAATTTCATCCAGAGGCAAAGAAAAATTTTTTCCCAATGGAATTTTCTGAACTTCATTCCCCAAAACTTTGGCCTCGATTTCGTACAAGCTAAAAGTGGGATCGACGGTTAAAACTTTCCCCCCTACCGCAGTCGCCATGAGGATGGATTGGATTAAAACATTCGAACCATTCGTCACCAAAATGCCCTCCGCTGGCCAACTCATCGCCTGTGAAATTTTATTTCGTAGCTCCAAAGGTTGGGCAAAAGGATAGCGATTCCAAGGCACTCGAATGAGTCTTTCCAAGACCTTGGCTTTTAAATTACCGGGGATATCGAGAGCAATCTCATTTTGGTTTAATTTCACCGCTTCGGGATGAGAAGCTAAAGAATAGGCTTTTAGCTCTAATATTTCTTTTCGTAAGTAAGAAGACATAGTTTAAAGAAGTTTCGTGTTACCACGGAGGAAATAAATTCGTCAAATCAGGGTTTAACAAATCTTTATAATCTTTAACCCTTCGACTCTCTGCGTTCGCTCAGGGCAGGCTCCTTCGACTTTCCGGATATAAAAAAAGTAGTCCCCCGACACAACTTTAAGAAGCCTTTCCTTCGATAATGACACTAGTGGACAAAAAACTAACGTTTTAAGGGAGATACGAATCATGAACATTCCACCTCCGGGCAGTAACAGTTATTCAAATATCGCTATTAATCACGCTTCAAGTCGTGTGGTCACGATTGGGGATTCGGGTGCTCCAGTTTCTGCGAGCTCCGGAAGTTCTGAGTCAGCTCAAGCTTATGTAAACACTCTTTATCGATATCACCTGATCTATCAGCAAATTTTGTCTGACTCTTCGAGTACCCCTCAAGAAAAAGCAGATGCTTTAAAATATGATAATTGGATCAATGACCCCACCAACGGTTTACTCGCCCAAGTAGGGGCTGAGCCTTTTGGAGATTTACTCAACCCGGGGGATCTGAATGGTTTGGGTGGCACTGCTCCAGGCGCTGAAAATATTCCCGTTCCTACGGATAAAAATGGCAAACCTTTAAAGTTTACCCAAACATCCGACAAGGTTTTGTATGAAGATGGTGCGAGTTCTGTCGTGACAATGAGCAGTGAAGATACGGAGACTCGTCCCCGACATTTCTATTATCAGAATAACAATACGCTCGAACTGGAAGGCGGAACGGTGACGGGAGCCCTCACAGATGATCTCACTCCTCCCAAAAAAATGCTCACCCTGACGGTCACTTTTGCGGATGGGACCACCAAAACGGTGGTCTATCACGATGTGACCCGACCTGGTTTTAAGTTGAACATTAAAGTTTCGGATAAAAGCCAAGTGGATGCGGCCTTGTTGCCCACGACTCCGGGAGTTAAAATAAAAGTGACGGAGGTGGAGGGTGAAGGTGAGGATGGAGAAGGCTTGGATCCTATTAATCCCAAATATGATGATTCAGCTCCCAATGAAATTGTTTCTAGAGGAATGGATATAGGAGGGGGTGTTCAAGCTGAATTCCCCACTGCGATTTATAGCAATCTCCAAGATGTGAAAATTCATACAAATTATGAGGGAGATGTTGAAACCCATGAAATTACTACTCCAGGAACTGTGGAACTTTGGCCTAAAGATTTTAATGATACGGTAAGCGTCACCCAGCCTGATGGCGATGGGACGGTATGGGTTACGTTTTCAAATGAGGGAAAGAGCGTCACTTATAAAATTAAAGGCCCTCCTTCTAAAATCACTCTCCACGCTTTGCCTCAAAATGTGACGGTGAATGATTCCACAAACCCGGATCCTGCACAGCGCTCTAAAAAGTTTTCTGAATTATCGTCATCGAATATTCCACCTTGGGCTAAAAATATTGAAGTTCCCGGAAGCACTGCAGCTTCTGCTACATCTGGGGCACAATCTCCCGAAGCCGTTACCCGATTACTCAATTGGTTAAAAACTCATGGAGCCCCCACCCTCACTGAAGAAAAAATAAAACAAGCTGCCTTAACCGCAGGGTTAAGCGATGAAGAGCTTAATTCACCCGATGTACCTCCCAGTGATAAGGTCATCAACTTTCTAAAAAGCATTGATCCTGCATTGAAAGCTCTTTTAGATAACAAAGATATGCTCAAATATGATGAAGCAGACGGTTATGATGATGACGATGCAGAGAGCAAAGGGATCCGCAAAGCAGCAAGAGATCGCTTGGGTCTTATCCTTGGAGAATTTTATCCTGACAATGTGAGCGTTACGACACCGGCCGCAGATGGAATCGCAAACTCGGATGATCTGGAGATTGGATCCATCTGGTACGATATCTTCGACAATACAAATGGAAATGTTCGCTTTAGAATATCAGGTTCAGGAACTGAAGACGCTTAATTTAGGAGTAAATAATATGTCCACCCCCAAAATTAACAACCAGGCCCTTTCAAGACAAATTCCTTCTTCTCATGAGAATTTGAATCGCGCCTCTTCGAGAACTACCAACATTCCCACCGCGCCCAGTACAGACTGGTGGGATGAAAACGAGTTTGTGGATGCGCGCACAACGGGTTCAGGCGGTACTCCCGATCTGAATAGTTATTTTGAGGGCTTTGAAGAAGCCGGCGATTCTTCCGAAACCCAGGGGTTGACGAGTCAGATTGAAGAACTGAGAACCCAGATCAAACAAAGCGATCGCATGTCTTCTGGCAAAAAAAATGAACTGCTCGCAAAACTCGACCGGGCCAAAAGTGCTTTGGAACTTTTCAAGACTCCTTCGGAGGAACAGGTCAGTAATGCCACGGATCTTTTGGACGAAACCGCTTCTGAATTTTCAAAATTGAACACCACTCCCAAAGCGGCCAACGACTTGGCCGCTCATTTACACCTGGATGTTTCCGAAGTCATGAGCGCTGCGGAGGAAGCGGGAATTAATCTGGATCATCTTCCCCATCCCCCCACCAAAGAACTCATTGAATTCGTGAGAAAATTAAATCCACAATTAGATGATAATCTGGATCAATTCAACTCGACCAAAGAAGACCGCGCAAAAGCCATCACAGACCACTACTCCAAGGCCGATGCAGAAGATAAAAATTGGAAGGCAAACTCAGAAACGCTTCCCAACACCAGCGTTTTCAAAGAAAGTGCCGAATACTTTTTCAAGAAAGACAGCGAGTTTAAAAAAATGACGGGTTTGGTAAAAGACACAGGAAACTCATTCGCAGATGCGATAAACGCTCTCGGCGGTTACAATGTAAAACCAGGAACAGAAGCGGATCAGCTAGTCATCGATGGGACTTCTTATTATTTTATGGATTGGGATACGGGAACGACCACTCTTTCAACCTCTGCCAAGCCTCTCACCCAAAAGGAGAGCGATTTTTATCGGGCTCCCCGGAATGAAAACGCCGGAACTGTTTTCATCGGATCAGATGATTATAGCAAGATCGAACGCGCTTGGAGAGCCGTCAATGAAGTTGGCACAGGATATCCTGGCACTGACGGGTATGGGAATTACGTGTACTCCGAAGGGTAACACTTTAAATCTTCACCCCTTTGGGACTCAGAAAATCTTTTCTGCGTTTCTTTTGTAAATCTATTCCATACTCTTCGTTTAAAATTTCCTTGAATCTTTTCCCCAAGCCTTCAAAACCTTCATACAAAGCCAACTCCGGAGGAGAGGCAGGAGAAAATATAATATTATCTCCCTTTTGACTTTTCCCCCGGGCAAGATGAATGGCTTCTTCCAAGGTGGCGACCAAAAAAGTTTCTGTCAAATCTTTGAGAGCTGAAAACATTTGTCTTCGATTTTCACCGAACAAAATCAGAAGTTTTACTTTCTTGGGCAGATAAGGAGACAACTTTTTATAATCTGCTCCCCGATCAAAACCTCCCGCAATCAGGACTACCGGCTTTTGAAAAGACATGAGCCCCCAAGCCGTAGCGGCAGGATTGGAGGCACGGGAATCGTCGTAAAAAACAAGTCCCTCCCTCTCCAAACATTTTTGCATGCGATGCGGAAGGCCCTCAAAAGAATCAATCACTTCCTGTACAGCCTGTGGAGTAGCCCCCATGGGCCTTGCAGCGCTCAAAGCCGCCAAAAGATTCATGACTTGGTAAAGCCCCTTCAATTTCATTTTTTCAAGAGAGTAAACTTCGGGATCCAGATTGGCTTGCAGATAAAAAATTTTATTTTCACTCCAATAAGCCGCCTCTGTGATTTTTTTGGAATATCTTTTGGGATTTGAAATATAGAAGGGAATCAGATGACTCTTTGCTTTTTTTATCTCATTCACCACGTATTCATTTTCTGCATTGTAAACCAGAACATCTTCGTCCGTTTGTGCTGAAAAAATTCTCACCTTGGCCTGAAGGTATTCCCTGAAATTTTTATGCCGTTCAAAGTGGCTTGGGACAATATTCGTGATCACGGCCACCCGGGGTTTAAAAGTTTTTATTTCAGAAAGTGTAAAACTACTCACCTCTAAAACAGCGAGATCCTGTTTTTTTTTATTTTCTAAAATTTTTTCATAAGGCTCAAAACTTCCGCCCCCCAAAAAAACTTTCTTGCCGGACTTCGTGAGCATCAGCTGAATCATCTTGGCCACTGTGCTTTTGCCATTGGTGCCCGTCACGGCGATGACAGGAATTTTTGCGGATTGCAGTATTTGATCCAGGGATAAATTTTTAGATTCCACTGTTCCTCCTGTTACGATAAACCTTAAATGAGATAGACAATCTCTTCAAACTTTTTATTGACGAATGAGAATTCACCCTCTCCCTCGACGGGAGAGGGCCGGGGAGAGGGTGATATAATTGAAAAGTACATCATTCGGAAGGTTTTATTAGACCACCCGCCCCCTAACCCCCTCCCGTCAATGGAGGGGGGAAAAGAAAATCAAAATATGAACTCACTCGGCCCTTATCTTCTCATCAAAAAAATTGCCACCGGTGGCATGGCGGATATTTATTTGGCGGAGGGAGAGGGAAATAAATTTGTAGTCAAAAAACTCCGAAAAGAATTTGTGCATGATCAAAGTTTTATTCATCTGCTCCGTTCTGAAGTTGAAACACTTCAAAAACTTTGTCATCCAAACATTTTACAAGCCTACAAGTTTATCTCCGAAGGAGAAAATCATTATGCTGTTTTGGAATACATAGAAGGCAAGAGTTTGAGAGAAATACTCGACGAAGCAGATGAAAAGAAATCCCCCCTTCCCCTGCCCATGATTCTCTCTATCACTTCTCAAATGGCTCAAGCGCTTGATGCTCTACATCACCATCATATTCTTCATTCTGATTTAAACCCGCGAAATGTTCTTATTCGAAAAGATGGAGTGGTAAAACTGATCGACTTCTCGATCGCTCAAACAGCAGAAAATAAGTTGGGGGCTACGGCGGGTGTCGGGCAGGGCGTGATTGCTTACATGTCCCCTGAACAAGCAAACAGTGAAGCAATCGATAGTCGTTCAGACATTTTTTCCTTGGGAGTTTTACTGCACGAAATGCTCACGGGAGAAATTCCTTTTGCGGGGAAAAATCGTTTTGAGGTTTATGCCAATTTGATGCATCAAGAAATCACATTAAAAACACTTCCCCCTTCACTCGACTTTAAATTAAAAGAAATTCTCACTCATGCACTAGCTAAAAAACCTGAGGATCGTTTTCAGAATATGAAGGAGTTTGAAAAGGCTTTAATACTCTACTCTCAGCAAAAATAATCCCTTGGCAGGCGCAGCAGGCCCTGCTTTGCGGCGGTCTTTGGCTTGCAGAATTTTCTGGATCTCCTGGGGTTTTATTTGACCCAAGCCCACTTGCACGACAGTGCCCACAATATTTCGAACCATTTGTTTGAGAAAGCCATTAGCTTCGAGGGAGATCGAGTGTAGGGGCGCCCGCCACGACTTATTGGCGGATGCCCCTACAGATTTTATCGACGCCCTAAAAATCTCTCTTACCGTGGATGCCACAGGGGTTCCCACCGATTGAAAAGATTTAAAATCATGCTGCCCCACCAAACATTGCAGCGCTTTCTCCATCGCTTTCCAATCCAGGGGATACTTGATTTGCCAAACATACGGATGAAAAAAAGCGGAGGGAGTGGAATCATTCCAAATAAAATAAGTATAAGTTTTTTTCTTGGCATCCCATTGGGCATGAAATTCTTCAAAAACTTCTTCAATCTTTTTCACCACAATGCTGGAAGGAAGAAGCGCATTCAGAGCCCTCTGCATCTTCTGAAGAGAATAAGCAGATCGCGTTTTAAAATGGGCGACCTGGGCCAAGGCGTGCACACCCGCATCTGTTCTGCCGGAGCCCATGACAATAATCTTTTCACCTGTAATTTTTTTCAGGGTTTTCTGAAGAGTTCCTTGAATGGTTTTTTTTCTTTTTTGGATCTGCCAACCATAAAAGGCCGTGCCATCGTATTCGAGAGTGAGTTTGAAATTTCGGGGGGATTTATTCACAAATATTTTTCAATCAATACTTTTGCAATCTGCACCGCGTTGGTGGCCGCACCTTTGCGGATATTGTCGGACACAATCCAAAAATTAAGTCCATGCGGTACCGAATCATCATCCCGAATACGACCCACAAAAACCTCGTCTTTTCCCACGCAATTGACGGCCAGCGGATATTCATTTTTACTGGGGTTATCCATCACCTGTATCCCCGGTGCTTTCTTCAAAAGCTCTCGCGCCTCATGGGCAGAAAGTTTTTTCTTGGTTTCCACATTCACCGATTCTGAATGCCCTCCAAAAACCGCCACGCGCACACAAGTGGCCGTAACGGCAATTGAAGGATCGTGCATGATTTTTTGGGTTTCGTTTACCATCTTCATTTCTTCTTTGGTGTAACCGTTATCCAAAAACACATCGATGTGGGGCAGACAGTTGAAAGCAATTTGGTGGGGAAATTTTTTCTTTTCGATTTCTTGTTGATTGAAAAGTGAAACGGTTTGCTGATAAAGCTCGTCCATCGCGCGTTTCCCGGCACCGCTGGTGGCCTGATAAGTGGAAACCACAATTCTTTTAATCCCCACGGCATCGTAAATGGGCTTCAGGGCGACGACCATTTGAATGGTCGAGCAATTCGGATTCGCAATAATGCCTCTTTTTTTATACTGGGCAATGTCTTCGGAATTTACTTCGGGGACTACCAGAGGAATATCCGGCTCCATTCGAAAAGCGCTGGTGTTATCCACCACCACAGCGCCCGAAGCCCAGGCAATGGGCGCAAAACGTTGTGAGACTCCTGCCCCGGCTGAAAAAAGAGCGATATCCATCTCCTGAAAAGATTTTTCGTCAAGGACTTCCACCGGAATTTGTTTGCCCCGAAAGGTGAGCTGTTCTCCCGCACTTCTTTCGGAAGCTAAAAGTTTAAGCTTGGCCACGGGGAACTGATGCTCCTCCAACACGCGCAGCATCTCGTTTCCCACAGCACCCGTAGCGCCCACCACCGCAATATTATATTTTTCCTTTTTCATAGGAGATGGCCTTTACCCCAGTTTGTTTTTGAGTTCAAGCTCTTCATAATAGTCGATCACTTGGCGGACATAATCCCGCTTTTCGGCATAAGGCAAGGGAGAGAAGCTGCGTTTGAATCCGTAGATGATCAAATCCTTCAACTCTTGCTCCGTGACTGAAAAAGCCTGAACGATTTTCAAAATTTCATCACAGACAGTGGTGTTGGAAACCAGGCGATTGTCCGTACAAATCGAAAGAGAAAGTTTTTCCCGGATCATGCGACCCACGGGATGGGTAGACATTTTTTTCAGGGTGGGAATTGTTTGCAAGTTACTCGTGGGGCAGACTTCAATCGTGATTCTCTGATCAGCAATATAACGTACCAGGCTCTGGGTGTAGGTTTCGCGATCAGAAGCTTCGAGATGTTCGACCAACTCAGTGGCGAACAGGTGGGTTCCGTGCCCGATCCGATCAGCATGGCACTGGGTAATCGCCTGAAAAATGGAAGAAGGGCCGTAAGCTTCGCCGGCATGAATGGTTTTTTTCAAAAAATGTTGGTGGGCAAATTCAAAGGCCCGGCGATGCGCGTTGGCCGGCCATCCGTGCTCTTCCCCTGCCAAATCAAAACCCACGATGGGAATTCCTTGCTGATCACGAATTTCTACGAGTGCGCGAACCAGTTCCAAAGAAGCCAAAGGATAAAGTTGCGGCAAATGGGTATAACGGTGGCACGAAACAAAATTTTGGTAGTAAGGCGAAAACCGTTCGTCAAATTTGCGCATGGCGCAGCCGATGATTCCATAATCGAAGGAAGGTTCTTTTTTTTGGCGGATTTCTTTTTTCTGGTTGATCTCCTTCTTAGCCCGATAGAGTCCCCTGTCCACGGAGGTAAATACTTCTTCAAGAGAAAATCGCTCACCCGCCAAAAGTTGCGGAGCAAAACGGGGTTCGATGTAGCGCACCCCCTCGGCAAAATTATCCAGAGCGAGTTCGTAAGAAACCCTTTCTAAAGCCTCTGGATCCCGTAACACCGCACAAGTGTATTGAAATCCACGGAGGTATTCCTCGAGATTTTTATATTGAAATCCACGTTGAAATCCACGGAGGTATTCTTCGAGATTTTTATATCGATCTTTGAATACCGTTTTTCGCAAACCCGACGGGGTATAAGAAGGAAGTTTCACCTTCTGTTTTCTCGCCAATTCGATCAAAGTTTCAATTCTTAAAGATCCATCCAGGTGGACATGCAGGTCAGTTTTGGGAATAGCGCGAATAAACTCGGGGCTAAGCGAGTAAGGTTTAAACATCTTTTTATTTTAAAGAGATCTTGGGGGATGTGCAAGATAAGGCTTACTGCAAGAATTTTTGTTATCCAGTGTTTTGTATATAAAATTTCTTCTTATATCTTTCTTTCCATTCTTCAAATCTGGCTCTCTCAAAACTTCTCAGCTCTATCACTTTTGTTCTCACCCAATCTGGATTCCCAATAAACGGCAGTGAAGAATAGGGTTGTTTGGTTTTCCAATCATTTTTTAAAATCTCCTCCACCATCTTTTGGTAGGCTTTCTGTCTCTCAGATGCCGTGCTTCCTAAAATATGATAACTGGGCGCCTCCGTAATTAACGGGTCTTCTTTTCCCAATGCATAATAATGATAGGAACTCCAAGCGTATTCTTTAGGATGATCCACCATTCCCGCCCGTTTCGGATTTAAATCAATGTAATACATCACCTTCAAATGCTCAGCTTCTGTTTGGATATGCGGAGATTTAAATCGATCCATCACCACCTGCCCTCTCCTTTTCATCTTCCGGTTATAGCTTTTGGCAAAACAAGAGTTCACCACTCGGAAGAAATCAGAAAAGAAATCTTTGTTTTGGCAATAGCCGGTCAGGTGAGGATGATTGGACATGAAGCAATAAGAATAAATTTGAACCTGGTAACGGTCTTTGTATTTGAGAAGAAGCTGATAATAAAGCCGCTTCGCCCACTCTTCTTTCAGCAGCCAGTCTTTGTTATGGCATTGCCAGGTGACATGGAAGGTAGAGCCATCTTGGATAACCGCATAGCGGGGAGTTCCGGGCATAATCACACAAGATAAGCAAAGAGGGTGCCACAGGCTCATCTACGAATAATCAAGAGCTCAGAAAAGAAAATCTGAAAAGATGTCCGAATTTCAAACTAGGGATTCCGGATCTCGGACCTCCGTGGGAAGTTTTTGATAACAAACAGGTTTGCAATTTAAAAATCTGCCTCTACTTCATCTCTCAGGGGAATACTCTCCAGGTAACATGAAAGGTAGAGCCATCTTGGATGGCCGCATAGCGGGGAGTTCCGGGCATAATCACACAAGATAAGCAAAGAGGATGCCAACGGCTCATCTACGAATAATCAAGGAGATTAGGGAATAAAGTCTAAAAGATGTCCGGATTTCAAACCAGGAATTCCGGATCCCGGACCTCCGTGGGAAGTTTTGGTGGGAAGTTTTGGTGGGAAGTTTTGGTGGTGGGAAGTTTTGGTGGGAAGTTTTGCCGGACATTCGTGGGGAATTTGTTTTTACGGCGGAGGAATATTACCAGAGAAAGTGTTGCCAGTGCCAGAAACATCTCCTCCAACAGGTCCCATGGTATTATTTGTAAGATCATTGTTGAGAATAGAATTCCCTCTCGAATTTCCTCTCAAATTAGTTGAATGAAGCGAAATTCCATACCAACTATTATTGGTTATCTGATTGGATTCAATAATAGTTGAAATGGCTCCACCTAACTCAAGCCCAGAACTTTTATTAAAGGAAATATTATTGTTTCTTGCTTTAGAATTAGTAACATCCCCTAAACTTAAACCTCCAAAATGAAAATTCTGAATAACATTATTTTCTCACTACTGTCCCAACGTTGATCTAGCGATCAAAGTCAGGGTTTGATTTTTAAAGGTTTTTTTGTCATTTATGAACCAAATCAATTTGAAATCGATTTTAGTTGAGCGTCAAGATTCGACCCATGAATACAGGTCGAACTA
>ORMF011853658.1_pt1 | contig 56956 bp, 67 predicted proteins | sample 1779871 | NCBI WGS metagenome assembly ORMF01 (sample SAMEA104232316, study PRJEB22302) | groundwater metagenome | biome: forest; feature: aquifer; material: groundwater | place: USA | collected 2011-08-07 | depth 5.4 m | reverse complement strand
TCTGGTGGAGGGGGAAGGATTCGAACCTTCGAAGGCAGAGCCGTCAGATTTACAGTCTGATCCCTTTGACCGCTCGGGAACCCCTCCGAACGTAACCGCTAATTATGCCGGCGTTGCGCTTTCCTGTCAAACATATTTACCGGGAATTGCACTTGCTTCCGTCACGACATCCTTAAACTTCTGGTGCCGGCACCAAGAATCGAACTCGGGACCTTCTGATTACAAATCAGCTGCTCTACCAACTGAGCTATGCCGGCCACGCGACAAAGGCGGGATTATAGGGCCTTCGCGCGAGTTCGGCAAATCCCGTTGCTCTACTTCGGGAATATTCTCACCAGCCTGCAACAGAATTGTTATATATCAATACACCCTGGGTCAGCCCTGCGACTGGCGGCGAAACGATGGGGCCTTGATTCAAAAAGACAAGCTTGACTTTGACGACGGGGTCTCTGTGAGCGAGGAACCTAACCCGTATTCAGGGAAGATGGGCTCCGCTGGACAAGAACAACACCCAATCGCAGGCGCCCATGAATAACCATCGAGAACTTTGCACGGGGCAAATTGGCAACAAGCCCGTCAGAGAAAATTATTTTACCAGTTTCAACTGCGGCTTTCCGCGCGGGGCGGGCGGCTCGTCATCCGGGGATGAAGAAACTACGCCACCATCCTGAGGAACCTCATCCTCCGCACCGCGAACGCCGCCCCCATCTTCAACCGCGAATGAAAGCCCCTGTGCATTTTCACGGGCGTAGATACTGACCACTGCATCAACCGGCACCTCAATATCGCGCGAAGCGCCATTGAAGCGCGCCGAGAACCGAATCAAATCATTGCCGATAAGAAGGTTACGCGTAGCCCCCTGGCTGACATTCAGGACAATCTGCCCATCCTTCGCGAACTCCATCGGCACCCGTGTATGCTTGCCCACCGCAACCACAAGGTGGGGCGTCAACCCACTGTCAGTGCACCATTCATAGATGGCGCGAATAAGATAAGGCTTGGTAGGCAGTTCACTCACTTGCGCATGGCTTTTTCGGACGGGGTCAGCGCCTCGATAAATGCTGGCCGGCTGAACAGCCGCTCGCCGTATTTCAGCAAAGGTGCTGCCTGCTTCGGCATGGAAATGCCGTAATGATCCAGGCGCCACAGCATGGGCGCAATCGCCACATCAAGCATCGAGAACTCTTCGCCCAGCATGAACTTCTGCTTGACGAACAACGGTGCAAGCTGTGCAAGACTGTCGCGCACAGCAACGCGCGCCTTGTCTGCGGCTTTCTGGCTGCCATGCTCGATAGCTGCGACATGACTGAAAAGCTCCTGTTCGAAACGATGCAGGAACAAGCGCGCCCGACCGCGCATCACCGGGTCAGCCGGCATCAACTGAGGGTGAGGGAAACGCTCATCGATGTATTCGTTGATGATGTTCGCCTCATGCAGAATCAAATCGCGCTCCACCAGCACCGGCACCTGGTTGTAAGGGTTCATCACCGCCAGATCTTCAGGCTTGTTATGGATATCCACATCAATAATCTGGAAATCCATGCCTTTTTCAAAGAGGACAATTCGGCAACGCTGACTAAATGGGCACGTAGTGCCAGAATAAAGGGTCATCATAGGTTTTTTGCTACTAATAGTGGTAGACATGTTTATATTGGCGAATCCGCGTGTCCGGGACTGGAATCCAGTTATCGGAATGAACGGCTTGCCGAGGGGAACATCCCCTTTGCGCTCCGGCCAATCGGCTCATACTAACATTTTATCGAGACGATTTACTAGAGCCCAAAGCGGAAACGGGCCACCATGGCCCGTTTCCGCTGATTCAGGCTAGCAGCCTGACCACATCAGCTTAATGTATATCCTTCCAGAACTCCTTCTTCAGATAATAAGCCACAACGAAGAAGATGCTCAGAAAGAGCAGAACCACGATACCCAACTTCATGCGCGTCGCCTTTATCGGCTCACCCATGAACTCCAGGTAGTTCACCAAATCCGCCACCATGCCATCGTACTCCGCCGGTGTCATTTTGCCTGGCTTGGCCAGCACCAGCTTCTGGGTTTCGTGCTCGCCGTGTTTCTCCACGTGCAGAACCTGCTCGCCCTGGAGTTCGTACAGCACGTGCGGCATGCCCACCTTATCAAAGGCTACGTTATTCCAGCCAGTTGCCCTGGTTTCGTCACGGTAGAAACCGCGCAGATACGTGTAGAGCCAATCCGCCCCGCGTGAACGGGAAATCACGGAAAGATCGGGAGGCGCGGCACCGAAAGCCGCCAATCCGTCCTTCTTGCTCATGCTGTTGGTCATGGCGTCGCCCACCTTGGCACCGGTGAAGATCAAGTTGTCCTTGATCTGCTGCTCGGTGAGGCCAATGTCCTGCAGGCGGTTGTAACGCATCGCCTGCGCGCTGTGGCAAGACAGGCAGTAGTTGACGAAAGTCTTCGCGCCACGCTGCAACGACTGCTGGTCGCTCAGATTGGTAGGCGCCTTGTCCAGATGAATATCGCTGGAGGCGAACGCCATCGTCGAAGCCAGCAGGCTTACGAAAAACAGTATCTTTTTCATTATCCTGTCACCCTTTCCGGTACGGGTTTGCATTTGTCGATTTTGGAGTACCACGGCATCAGCAGAAAGAAAGCAAAGTAGACTGTAGTCAGTATCTGCGAAAGCAGTGTGTACAGCGGTGTCACTGGCAACATGCCCAGATAGCCCAGACCGATGAAGCTGATCACGAACAGTGTCAGCGCAGTCTTGTAGATTACACCGCGATAACGAATTGACTTGGCAGGTGAACGGTCAAGCCAGGGCAGGAAGAAGATGATCACGACTGCCACGCCCATCGCGATCACGCCCGGGAACTGCGAGCCGAACATCGGTGGCACAGCGCGCAGGACCGCATAGAATGGAGTGAAGTACCATACGGGCGCAATGTGTGCCGGCGTCTTCAGCGGATCAGCCGGAACAAAGTTATTGTATTCGATGAAATAGCCGCCCAGGTCAGGCGCGAAGAACACAATCGCCGAGAACACCATCAGGAACACCACCACCCCGACAATATCCTTCACCGTGTAATAGGGGTGAAAGGGAATGCCGTCGAGCGGAATGTGCGTGACCGGATCCTTGTGCTTCTTGATCTCGACACCATCCGGATTATTCGAACCCACTTCATGCAGCGCGATGATATGCGCCACCACCAAACCAATCAGTACCAGCGGCACAGCAACCACATGAAAGGCAAAGAAGCGGTTCAGCGTGGCGTCGGAGATCACGTAATCGCCGCGAATCCAGATCGACAGGTCAGGGCCGACGAATGGCACGGCAGCAAACAGGTTTACGATCACCTGCGCGCCCCAGTAGGACATCTGGCCCCATGGCAGCAAATAACCCATAAAGGCCTCTGCCATCAGGGCCAGATAGATGAGCATGCCGAAAATCCAGATCAGTTCGCGCGGCTTACGATAGGAACCATAAATCAAGCCGCGGAACATGTGCAGATACACCACCACAAAGAACATCGAGGCGCCGGTGGAATGTACATAGCGAATCAGCCAGCCCCAGTCCACGTCGCGCATGATGTACTCGACGGAATAAAAGGCCAGGGCCGCATCCGGCTTGTAGTGCATGGTCAGGAAAATACCGGAGACGATCTGTATCACCAGCACCAGCAAGGCCAGCGAACCGAAGAAATACCAGAAGTTAAAGTTCTTCGGTGCGTAATACTCGGAAAGGTGTTCTTTCCAGAGCTTGGTCAGAGGGAAGCGGTCGTCCACCCACCCCAGCAAACGTGTCAGGCTATTCATCTATCAGGCTCCCTTGCTGTCGTCGCCAACCAGAATACGGCTGTCGCTCAAATACTTGTAGGGCGGAATCACCAGGTTGGTCGGCGCAGGAACACCTTTGTACACGCGCGCAGCCAGATCAAAGCGGGAACCATGGCAGGGGCAGAAAAATCCACCGGGCCAATCGTCGCCCAGGCCACTTGCGGGGCCGGCCTTCATTTTCTCTGACGGGGAACAACCCAGATGAGTACAGATACCCACCGCAACCAGGATGTTTGCGTGCTCCGCACGAGAGCGCGCTGCATTCTGGCAGTACGCCGGTTGCTGATTCGCTTCCGATTTAGGATCAACCAGTTGGTCGTCATGATTCGCTAGCAAATCCATCATTTCCTTGGTGCGGTTCACGATCCATACCGGCTTGCCTTGCCATTCGACATTCAGCAGCATACCCGGCTCGATCTTGCTGACATCCACCTCAACCGGCGCGCCGGCTGCCTTGGCTCGCTGGCTTGGCATCATGCTTACGACGAAAGGAATGGCGGTAGCTGCCGCTGCCACTCCACCGACCGCAGTCGTAGCAGCAATCAGAAACCTCCGTTTGCTGCGATCCACTTCATTTTGGCTCATACACTGAATCCCCGTTTGCTTGGAAACCTCAACGGCACGCCCGATATTGACTACGACCCAATCTCAATACCGGCGGCGCCAGATAAAATAATCTGCCGCGAAATATTCCGGACAATTCCATCCGAAAAACTTTATGGAGGCATAATAACCGCTAATTGTAACCAATTTTTCAGAAAAACTTAAATCCATTTATTCGGCTTTCCTGACATCAAAACAGCAACCCATTGTTTATTATCCATTTACAGCAGCAGTCCGCCGAAACTATACCGGGCTGTCAATATCGACAAACTGATGGCTGATACCGAATTCCTGAGCCAGATGCGCTCCCAGCGCCTGTACCCCGTAGCGCTCGGTAGCGTGGTGACCCGCCGCGATGAATGCCACGCCAGTTTCGCGCGCGAGATGGACGCACTGTTCCGAAATCTCGCCGGTAAGAAAAGCGTCCACGCCAAGCCGGATCGCCTCCTCGAAGTACCCTTGGGCCGCGCCGCTACACCAGGCGATGCGACGTATCGCCCTGTCGCCATCACCGATAATCAGCGGCGTACGGCCCAGAGCCTGCTCCACTCTTACACCCAGCTCACAAAGCGGCAGAACCTCGGCGGGCACACCATAGCAGGCGATGCTCTGCTCGCCGAACCCGCCTTCCACCACGAACCCCAGTTTTTGCCCCAACTGCGCATTATTGCCCAGCACTGAATGTGCATCGAGCGGAAGATGGTAAGCCAGCAAACTGACATTGTGGCGTAGCAGCAACTCGATACGGGCACGTTTCACTCCCGCAATACGGGCATCCTCGTTTTTCCAAAAGTAGCCGTGATGCACCAGGATCGCGTCTGCACCCGCACGGATCGCCGCCTTCAGCAAATCCAGACTGGCCGTCACCCCGCTCACCAGACGAAATACCTCAGGCCGCCCTTCTACCTGTACGCCATTTGGGCAATAATCATGGAATCGGGCCGCATCCATTAGCTGACTGGTGTAAGCCTCCAACTTGTAAAGCTCCATAAGCACCCCAAATTCAATTATTGGACGACACGCAAGTTGCCATCCATGATAAAACGCAATATTACCGATTATTGAGAGAAAGCTATGCGCAGACTCTGGCTCATTTTTGCACAAACTGCCACCATCAGTCTTGCGGCGCTATTCGTTATCGCCACGCTGCAGCCTGATCTTCTACCCTGGCGCGGCAGTTCAGTAGTTACAGTAAAGGAGGCGCCATCTGACGGCGGCGCGCAAAAAGCCGGTTCATTCAGCTCGGCCGCAAAAAAAGCCATGCCTTCGGTGGTCAATATTTTTACCAGCAAGGAAATCCCCGCGCCGCAAAGTCCATTCATGGATGACCCCCTGTTCCGCCGTTTCTTCGGCGACCGTTTCGATGGCGAACCACAACGCGCGTCCAGTCTGGGCTCCGGCGTAATCGTCAGCACGGATGGCTATATCCTGACCAATCACCATGTCGTCGAAGCCGCAGACGAAATCGAAGTCGCACTCGCCGATGGCCGAAAAAGCTCGGCCAGAATCGTCGGCACCGATCCTGACACCGATCTCGCGGTGCTCAAAATCGAACTGAAAAACCTGCCCGCCATCACCCTGGGCCACGCAGAGCAACTCCAGGTCGGAGATGCGACACTGGCAATCGGCAATCCTTTCGGCGTCGGACAGGCCGTGACAATGGGAATTGTCAGCGCCTTGGGGCGAAGCCACCTGGGCATCAACACCTTCGAAAATTTTATCCAGACCGATGCCGCGATCAACCCCGGCAATTCCGGCGGCGCACTGGTGGACGTCAGCGGCAACCTGATAGGCATCAACAGTGCAATCTATTCCCGTAGCGGCGGTTCACTGGGCATTGGCTTTGCCATACCGATCAGCCTCGCCAAGCAAGTCATGGAGCAGATCATCCACCACGGCGGCGTCGTCCGCGGCTGGATCGGAGTAGAAGTACAGGACATCACGCCAGAGCTGGCAGAAACTTTTAAAATGCGCAAAACCAGCGGCGTCATGATCGCCGGAGTTCTGCGCGGCGGCCCGGCAGATCGGGCAGGCGTCAAGCCGGGTGACATTCTGCTGGAAATCAGCGGCAAACCGGTCGACGATTCCACTGACATGCTCAACCAGGTTTCCAGCCTGGCCCCCGGAAAAGTCGCCGCGCTGAAGATTTTACGCAACCAGACCGAAGCTCAGTTACATGTCAGCATCGGGAAAAGACCGAAGGCACGGCAAAACAATTAAAGTCGATTCTATAAAAATATTGGTAACCTGTTGCGGTAACTAGATAAATCCACTAGTATTCTTGAAATTATTTGCGGCAACGGATAATCACCCATGACCATCAACGCCAAGACCCTGCTGTTTTTCTCTGCCCTGATGGGGCTTTTGGTACTGCTTCTAGCCTCCATCAGCCTTTATTCTTTCCGCCAGTTTTCCCTCTACACCGCCGAACACCACGCCCGTTCGGTGGCGGAAACGATCAAAGTGGGTCTGACCGAAAGCATGGTCAACGGCACCGTAGGCAAGCGCCCGCAATTTCTGGATCGACTGGCTGGAGTGCCGGGAGTACAGAATGTGCGCATTATACGCGGGCCGGCAGTCGTCAAGCAGTTCGGCCCCGGCCTCGCCCAGGACCATCAGGCCGACAAAATTGAAGCACAGGTGATCAGCCAGGGCGAGGCGCGCTTTGATTCGCTGGAAGTCAAAGGCTCTTCAATCTTCCGCGCCATCATCCCCTATGTCGCGACCGACCATGGCACGCCCAATTGCCTGCAATGCCACGCTGTCAGCAACGGCACGGTTCTGGGCGCGGTTTCTATCGACATTCCCCTGAGCGATGTCAAGCGGCAAGCAATCGTCGCCACCGCAATGGTAAGCCTGTCCGTGTTTCTGGCCGCTTTGCTGGCAGTACTGCTGCTACGGCGACAACTTCAGCCACTGGTGGAAACCGCAGGCGCTGTAAAGGCTGTCGTGACCCAGGCCATCGGCGGCGCATTCCACGGACGAATCAAGCAGCACGGTTCCGACGAGGTCGGCGTGATTACCTCTCAACTCAACCAGTTGATGGAATTTCTTGATGAGGGAGTTGGCACCATCGGTCGGCGCGTGAGTGAATTGATGGGTCACCATCACCGACCACTGAACGTCGGCAATCAGCTGGTTACCACCACCGAAATGGTGGAGGGGTTGGTTGAAGTTTCCCGGTACAAGCAAGCGATCGAGGAAGACCAGACCAAGATGGAAGTCTATCAGCGACTGGTAAGCGTGCTGAACGAAAAGTATGATTTCCACCAGTTTTCCATCTACGAAGTGGCCTCGAGCAAGAACCGCATGGCGCCGATTGCTGTCGATGGCGTAATCAATGCGCCGTGCCGCTGGTGCGACTCGCAGATCCTGATCGACGCCAGCGCCTGCCGGGTAAAGCGCACCGGCCACGAAGCCAACGGCATCGACTCCCCTGGCATTTGCACCATGTTCCGTGATGAAAGCGAGGGGGAAAAGCATCTTCACCTGTGCCTGCCAATCACCCAGTCCGGCACGGTCGGTAGCGTGGTTCAGATCGTGGTGAGCCTCGAAGAAGCACCCCTAGCAAAATTCATGATCCCATTTATCGCCGTGTACCTGCGGGAAACCGCACCGGTGCTAGAAGCAAAACGCTTGATGGAGCACCTGCGCGAAAGCTCGCTGCGCGACGCCATGACTGGCCTATACAACCGGCGCTTCCTGGAGGAATACACTTCCACCCTGGTCGCCACCAGCCAGCGCCGGCAAAGTCCTTTCTCGGTGCTCATGCTGGATCTGGACTACTTCAAGCAGGTCAACGACACCTTCGGCCACGAAGCTGGCGATAAGGTGCTCAAGACCCTAGCCGAAATCCTGGTCAAGAGCGTGCGTACGTCCGACATGGTGATACGCTACGGCGGGGAGGAATTTCTCATCGTGCTGCTGGACACCAGCGCGGAACTCGCAATGAATGTCGCCGAAAAAATTCGCGCCAAAGTCGAGGAAACCAAGATTTCGCTGCCGGGAACGATGTTGCAGAAAACCATTTCCATTGGCGTGTCGGAGTTTCCATCCGACACGGACACCTTCTGGCAAGTGGTCAAGTTCGCCGATGTCGCTCTTTACGAGGCCAAGAGCCAAGGCCGCAACCGCGTAATCCGTTTCATTCCCTCGATGTGGACGACAGAAACGGGCAAAGTCTAGCAGGCCGGGCCAATGAAACGAAGGCTAATCCTTCGTTTCGCCCTGCTTCTGCTCTATCGCATCCAGTTCGCGTTCCATTTCCGCATCACTGAGCGGCTGGTAGTCCGGCTCAGGTTCAGCCGCCTTTTTCACCATTATCGAGGCGACCACAATACCCAGCTCGTAAAGCAGCCAGAGCGGAACCGCCAGCATGATCTGGGACACTACGTCGGGCGGCGTGAAAATGGCGCCGATCACAAAGGCGCCGACAACCACATAGGAACGAATCTCGCGCAGCTTCTCGACGCTGACCATCCCCATCCGCACCAGCACCACCACCACCACCGGCACTTCGAAGGTGATGCCGAAGGCGACAAACAAGGTCAGGACAAAATCCAGATATTTGTTGATATCGGTCATCACCGCCACGCCCTGCGGTGCGACTGAAGTCACAAAACCGAAAACCACCGGCAACACCAGGAAATAGGCGAAAGCCATGCCACACAGGAACAGAAAGGTACTCGCCGCCACCAGCGGTGCGATCAGCCGTCTTTCATGGGCATACAGACCGGGAGCAATAAAGGCCCAAATCTGGTAGAGCACATAGGGCAGAGCAACCATGAAAGCGGCCATCATCGCCACTTTCATCGGCACAAAAAATGGCGTCGTGACGTCGGTAGCGATCATCTGGCCGCCCTTGGGCAGCACGACAAGCAGTGGATGCGCCAGGAGGGCGTAAAGATCGCTGGCGAAAGGAAACAGGCAAACGAACACCACCCCCACCGCAATCAGAGCTCGCAACAACCGGGTGCGCAGCTCGATCAAATGGGAAAAAAACGATTCGGAAGTCTCTGGTGCAATCACTTGGATAAAGGCCCTGCCTGGTGGGACCGCGCCGAATCCAGACCCAACTCAAGCTGAGGCGACGTGACTGCGGGAGTTTCTGAAGATGACTGTGGCTGCAACTCAACGGCCTTTTCCGCAGCCGTGTCACCTTGAGGTGCTGCAACCGGCATGGCTGACTCCGCCACACCCCTGAATTCCTGCTCGACGTGCCGGGTTTCCTCGATGATCACATGCTCGGCAGTCGAAGCCTTGGCACGCATATCGGCTTCGATCTTGCGCAACTCGTCCAGCTTGAGCTGATTGTTGATATCCGCCTTGACCTCGGAAACATAACGCTGCGCTCGACCGAACAGCAGGCCGGCAGCGCGCGCCACTTTAGGCATGCGCTCGGGGCCAATGACGATCAGCGCAACAACACCGATCACCACCAGTTCGGCGAAACTGAAATCGAACATGGATTACGATACGGTCTTGTTCTTGACTTCGCCTTCGATGGTTTGGCCGGTCTGCTGCACCGACGCATCGATCTTCGGCGTCTTTTCCTCTTCCTTGACGGCTTCCTTGAAACTCTTCACCGCGCCGCCCAGGTCGCCGCCTACGTTACGCAGTTTCTTGGTGCCAAAAATCACCAGCACGATTACCAGTACGATCAGCCAATGCCAGATGCTGAATGAGCCCATTTCCTTCTCCTCTAGTAAATTATACGTGCGACAGCTTGCTGCCGCCGATGACATGGACATGCAGGTGCATCACTACCTGACCACCGCCCTTGCCGGTGTTGATCACGGTCTTGAATCCATCATGCAATCCCTGCTCCTTCGCCAGCACCGACACCAGCAGAAGGATGCGGCCAAGCAACATTTCGTGCCGGGCATGGCAGTCCTCCAGCGAGATGATATGTTCTTTCGGCACGATCATGAAATGCACCGGTGCTGCAGGATTGATGTCATGAAAGGCGATAAGTTCACCGTCCTCATACACCTTGCGGCAGGGAATCTCGCCCGCCGCGATCCTGCAGAAGAGACAATCGCTCACTGCTCGCCCCTCGCAGCCTTCTCGGCAAGACCGGACAACCCCTCGCGCCGCGCCAGTTCGTCGAGCACCTCCTCCGGACGCACTCCCTGGCTGGCCAGCATCACCATGCAATGAAACCACAAATCGGCGGTTTCATACACGATCTGCTGCCGGTCGCCATTCTTGGCCGCCACGATGGTTTCTGCAGCTTCCTCGCCGATTTTCTTCAGGATAGCATCCAGCCCCTTGGCGTACAGCCTGGCCACGTAGGAACTGGCCGGGTCGGCCTGTTTGCGGGTTTCCAGAGTGTCTGCCAGCCGACTGAGTATGTCGCTCATTTCTTGTAGATCTCCGCCGGGTCTTTCAATACAGAATCCACCGCCAGCCACTTACCCTTTTCCAGTTTCTGGAAGAAGCAATGGTTGCGACCGGTATGGCAGGCGATGCCGCCAATCTGCTCGACCTTGAGCAGCACCACGTCCTCGTCACAGTCGAGGCGTATCTCCTTGACCTTCTGCACATGGCCTGATTCCTCACCCTTGTGCCATAGCTTTTTGCGCGAACGCGACCAGTACACCGCCTCGCCACCCTCCGCCGTGAGCTTGAGGGCTTCACGGTTCATCCAGGCAAACATCAGCACCGTCCCGCTCGTCGCATCCTGGGCAATAACCGGCACCAGTCCGTCATCCGTCCACTTCACCTTGTTCAGCCAGATATCATTTACGCTCATAGTCTCACTTCAATGCCGTGTTGCGCCATATAACGCTTTGCCTGCTCGACGGAGTATTCCCCGTAATGAAAAATGCTGGCAGCCAGCACTGCATCGGCGTGGCCCTTTAGCACCCCGTCCACCAGGTGATCGAGATTGCCGACGCCGCCACTGGCAATCACCGGGATACCGACCGCGTCAGCCACCGCACGGGTCAGATCAAGGTTGAAACCGATCTTGGTGCCGTCACGATCCATGCTGGTCAGCAGAATCTCGCCGGCGCCCATTTGTTCCATGTTCTTCGCCCATGCCACCGCATCCAGCCCGGTGTCCTTGCGTCCACCGTGAGTAAACACATTCCAGCGCAGCGGCTCGCCCGCCACCGACACCTGCTTGGCGTCGATCGCCACCACGATGCACTGCGAGCCGAAGCGTGACGAGGCATCCGCGACCAGTTGCGGGTTGGTCACCGCAGCGGTGTTGATACCTACCTTGTCGGCCCCGGCGTTAAGCAATCTCCGCACGTCGTCGACGGCTCGCACGCCGCCGCCCACGGTGAGAGGAATGAACACCTGCGCCGCCACTTCCTCGATGATATGCAGAATCAACCCACGATTGTCGCTGCTCGCGGTGATATCGAGAAAGGTCAGTTCGTCTGCGCCCTGCTCATCGTAACGGCGCGCGATCTCGACCGGATCTCCGGCGTCGCGCAACGCCACGAAATTCACGCCCTTGACCACGCGACCATCGGTCACGTCCAAACAAGGAATAATTCTTTTCGCCAAACCCATATCTGGTGAGGGGTGAGGGGTGAGGGGTGAGGGAAACCCCTCCGCGCCTCACCCCTCACCCCTAACTCCTCACTTTCCTTGACCCAATTCATCCGCCAACTTCTGCGCCTCGGCGAAGTCGAGCGTGCCCTCGTAAATGGCCCGTCCGGTAATGGCGCCCATGATGCCCTCAGCTTCAACCTTGCAGAGGCCCTTCACATCGTCCAGATTGGTGATGCCGCCGCTGGCAATAACCGGAATGGTCAGCGCCCGCGCCAGGTTTACCGTCGCTTCGATATTCACCCCGGAGAGCATGCCATCACGACCGATGTCGGTATACACGATCGCTTCCACGCCATAACCCTCGAATTTTTTGGCCAGATCGATCACGTCATGCCCGGTCACCTTCGACCAGCCGTCCACCGCCACCTTGCTGTCCTTGGCGTCGAGGCCGACGATGATCTGGCCGGGGAAAGCGTAGCAAGCCTCGTGCAGGAAGCCAGGGTTCTTCACCGCAGCGGTGCCGATGATGACGTAGCTGATGCCGTTGTCCAGATAGCGCTCGATGGTTTCCAGGTCGCGTATGCCGCCGCCGAGTTGCACCGGGATGTCGGCGCCCACCGCATCGACAATGGCGCGAATGGCACCGCCGTTGACCGGTTTGCCGGCAAAAGCGCCGTTCAGGTCAACCAGGTGGAGCCGGCGCGCGCCCGCATCGAGCCAGTGCCTGGCCATCGCACCGGGGTCTTCGGAGAAGACGGTCGCCTCCTCCATCAACCCCTGTTTCAAACGCACGCAGTGCCCGTCTTTCAAGTCAATTGCAGGAATAATTAGCATGATGATTGCAACTGTAGGATTAGAATAAAAATGGGTTCAGACCGGATTGCTCGCCATGCCGTCCCATTCCGCAAAATTAGCCAGCAGCTTGAGTCCCGCCGCCTGGCTTTTTTCTGGATGAAACTGCACGGCGAAAATGTTGTTGCGCGCCACGGCGCAGGCGAAAGCGAAGGGGTAATGGGTAAACGCCGCCACCAACTCGGGATTACCCGCCTCGACGTAGTAACTGTGCACGAAATAAAATCTCGCGCCGTTGGCAATTCCATTCCACAAGGGATGCGGCACGGCTTGATGCACCTCGTTCCAGCCGATGTGCGGCACCTTGAGGCGCTGCCCCTGGGTGTCGTGCATCGCCTCGCGCGGGAACAGCCTGACCTTGCCCGGCAACACGCCCAAACCAGCGACATTGCCTTCCTCGCTGAATTCGAACAATGCCTGCATTCCCAGGCAAATGCCGAGGAAGGGCTTGGTCTGGGCCGCCTCGACCAGCGCATGGCGCAGGCCGCGCGTTTCCAGTTCGCGGATGCAGTCCGGCATCGCGCCGACGCCGGGGAACACCACCCGATCGGCCTGCGCAATCTCGCCAGCATCGCTGGTCACCACGATGCGCGCATCCGGGGCGACATGCTCCAGCGCCTTAGCCACCGAGCGCAGGTTGCCCATGCCGTAATCCACTACCGCGATGCTGCTCATGATGGCTATAAGGAACCCTTAGTGGAAGGCATCGCATTGCCGAGGCGCGAGTCAACCTCCACCGCCATGCGCAACGCACGGCCGAAGGCCTTGAAAATGGTTTCTACCTGATGATGTGAGTTCTTGCCGCGCAGATTGTCGATATGCAGCGTCACCCCGGCGTGGTTGACGAAGCCCTGAAAAAATTCTGATACCAGGTCAACGTCGAATTCGCCGATTGTGCCACGGCTGAAATCCACCGCGAACACCAAGCCGGGACGCCCGGACAGATCGATCACCACGCGCGACAGCGCCTCGTCGAGCGGCACATAGGCATGACCGTAGCGGCGTATGCCCTTCTTGTCGCCGACTGCCTTGGCAAAAGCCTGGCCCAAGGTAATGCCGATGTCTTCAACGGTGTGGTGAGCATCGATGTGCAGATCGCCCTTGGCGGAGATGTCCAGATCAACCAGGCCGTGCCGCGCAATCTGGTCAAGCATGTGGTCGAGGAAGGGCACGCCGCTGGCGAGTCTGGCCACGCCAGTGCCGTCCAGGTTGAGGGATACGCTGACCTGGGTTTCCAGGGTGTTACGGGTAACTTGAGAGGTACGCATTGGGTCGTTGGCCGAAGTTTTTCTCATTCTAACTCAGCATGGCAAGAGGGCAAAGCAAGCTGAGGTGATATCTGCATTCTAGGACAGAATTTCTCTCAACGCACTGACCAGCGCCTCGCACTGCCCATCCGTTCCCACCGTGATACGCAAAAAAGGGGCAATGCGCGCCGGATTTTTGAAATGCCGGACAATAATGCTGCGCTCACGCAGCTTGGCGGCAAGCCCGGCGCCCTCATGCTGGCCGTGGCGGGCAAATACGAAATTGGCGGTCGAAGGCAGCACTTCGAAGCCAAGCGCCTCGAGATCGGCCACCATCCGTGTGCGGGAGGCGATTACCTTGCGGCAGGCGTCCTCGAAATAGGCGCTATCCTCGATTGCAGCGGCGGCCCCGGCGATGGCAAAGCGGTCCAGCGGATAGGAGTTGAAGCTGTCTTTGACCCGCCCCAGCGCCTCGATCAGATCGGGATGGCCGATCGCGTAGCCGACGCGTAGTCCAGCCAGAGAACGAGATTTGGACAGGGTATGGATAACCAGCAGGTTGGGGTAGCGATCAACCAACCCCACCGCCGATTCGGCGCCGAAATCCACGTAGGCCTCATCCACCACCACTACCGACCCGACATTCGCCTGAAGCAGGCGATCGATCTCGGACAGGGGCAACGGACAACCCGTGGGCGCATTCGGGTTCGGAAAGATAATACCGCCATTGGGCTGAAAATAATCGTCAACCCGGATTTCGAACGACTCGGTCAGTGGCAACTGCCGGTGCGCTATGCCGTACAGGCCGCAATATACCGGATAGAAGCTGTAAGTGATGTCCGGAAACAGCACCGGCTCATCATGCTTGAGCAGCGCCAGAAAAGTGTGCGCCAGCACTTCGTCGGAGCCGTTGCCGACGAACACCTGGGCCGGCTTCATATGGTAATAGGTGGCGATCGCTTCCTTCAGCCGGTCGCTGTTGGGATCGGGATAAAGCCGCAGGCTGTCACCCACCTCGGCGCGCATCGCCTCAAGCGCCTTGGGGCTGGGGCCATAGGGATTCTCGTTGGTATTGAGCTTGACCAGGTTGGGCAGCTTGGGCTGCTCGCCTGGCACATAAGGCGTCAGCTCATGAACTATGCTGCTCCAGTAACGACTCATGGCAGCACGCTCAATTTTTTACACGGTATCCGGCAGAACGGGCATGCGCCTGCAGGCCCTCCCCCTCGGCCAGCACCATCGAAATCTTGCCCAGCACCTGTGCGCCCGCTTCGGACACCATGATCAGGCTGCTGCGCTTCTGAAAGTCGTAGACGCCCAAGGGCGAGGAAAAGCGCGCCGTGCGCGAAGTCGGCAGCACGTGATTGGGGCCGGCGCAGTAATCGCCCAGCGCCTCGCAGGTCTGGCGCCCCATGAAGATGGCGCCGGCGTGTTTGATCTTCTTCGTCATCGCAACCGGATCCTCGATGGAAAGCTCGAGGTGCTCGGGCGAGATGTAATTCGAGATTTCGGCGGCCTCGTCCAGATCCTTCACCAGGATCAGCGCACCGCGCGCCTCCAGTGCGGTGCGGATAATTTCCTGGCGCGGCATTTGCGGCAGCAGTTTTTCAATGCTGGACTGCACTGCATCGATAAAGGTAGCATCGGTAGCCAGCAGGATGGACTGCGCCAGCTCGTCGTGTTCGGCCTGGGAAAACAGGTCCATCGCGATCCAGTCCGGGTCGGTCTTGCCGTCGCAGATCACCAGAATCTCGGACGGCCCGGCCACCATATCGATGCCCACCACGCCGAACACGCGGCGCTTGGCGGCGGCGACATAGGCATTGCCGGGGCCGACGATCTTGTCCACCTGCGGCACGGTCTGCGTGCCATAAGCCAGCGCGCCCACCGCCTGCGCCCCGCCGATGGTGAACACCCGATCCACGCCGCACACCGCCGCCGCAGCCAGCACGAGTTCGTTGACCAGACCGCCGGGGGTCGGCACCACCATGATCAGTTCCTTCACTCCGGCCACCTTGGCGGGAATCGCGTTCATCAGCACCGATGAAGGGTAGGCTGCCTTGCCGCCGGGCACATACAGGCCGACCCGGTCGAGCGCCGTCACCTGCTGACCGAGCAGCGTGCCATCGGCTTCGGTGTAGTTCCACGATGGCATCAATTGTTTTTCGTGGTAAACCCGCACCCGCTCCGCCGCTTGCTGCAAAGCCTCGCGCTGCGCAGTGGGCAGATTGTCGAGCGCCTGCTTGAGGCGGGACTGCGAAAGTTCCAGTTCGGAGGCAGAGGCCGCATCCAGCTGGTCGAAACGCTTCGTGTACTCCAGCACGGCAGCATCACCCCGCGCCTTGACGTCGCGCAGGATGCCCGCGACCACATTGTCGATAGACTCGTCCTGCGCGCCCTCGAAAGCCAGCAAGTCGGTCAGCCGGGCCTGGAAGTCGAGCTGCGAAGTGGAAAATCGTTTGATGTTTAACATAATGATTTAGCGATAAGGGATATAGCCGAATTTTACAGAATCAGGACGATGTTTTTGCGACAGTCTCGGCAAAAATATCGAGGATAGGCTGAATCTGCCCGCGCTTGAGCTTGAGCGCAGCCTGATTGACCACCAACCTCGAACTGATCTGCATGATTTCTTCCACTGCCACCAGATGATTTGCCTTGAGAGTCCCGCCGCTGCTCACCAGATCGACAATGGCATCAGCCAGCCCGACCAATGGAGCAAGTTCCATCGAGCCATAAAGCTTGATCAGATCAACGTGCACGCCCTTCTTGGCGAAATGCTCGCGCGCGGTTTGCAGGTACTTGGTGGCGACGCGCAGACGCGCGCCCTGGCGCACCGCATTTTCATAGTCGAAACCTTCCGGCACCGCCACCATCATGCGGCAGCGAGCGATTTTCAAGTCCAGCGGCTGGTACAGCCCGTTGCCACCGTGCTCGTTGAGCACATCCTTGCCGGCGATACCCATGTCGGCCGCGCCGTATTGGACGTAAGTCGGCACATCGGAAGCGCGCACCACAATCAGGCGCACTTCAGGCCGGTTGGTATCCAGAATCAGCTTGCGCGAAGTTTCAGGATCGTCGAGCGGAATAATCCCCGCCGCTTTCAGCAGCGGCGCGGTTTCCTCGAAAATTCGGCCCTTCGAAAGGGCAATGGTGATTCCAGTCACAGCGGTCATCTCATTTGCTAAAAAATTGATTTTACCGCAGAGGATGCGGAGGACGCAGAGGTTTTAAAAGCCTTCTTTATTGAATTTTGCCTTTCCACCGCGTCCTCTGCGTCCTCCGCGGTAAAGAAACAAACTTAATGCACCCGCTTGATCCGAGCCCCGAGCTGCGACAGCTTCTCCTCAATGCACTCATAACCGCGGTCGATGTGGTAAATCCGTTCGACGCTGGTTTCGCCCTGGGCGATCAGGCCGGCAACGACCAGGCTCGCCGAGGCGCGCAGATCGGTTGCCATCACGATGGCACCGCTTAACATGGCCACACCCCGCACCACGGCGGTATTGCCCTCGGTTTCGATGTTCGCACCCAGGCGCTGCAGTTCCTGCACGTGCATGAAACGGTTTTCGAAAATGGTTTCGGTGACGGTGGCCGCACCATCCGCCACTGCATTCAGCGCCATAAACTGCGCCTGCATGTCAGTGGGGAAAGCCGGGTAGGGGGCAGTGCGTACGTTCACCGACTTGAGCGGTCCAGACATTTCCAGACTAATGGTATCCGCACTGCATTCGATCTGGGCACCGGCCTCGCGCAGTTTTTCCAGCACGGCATCGAGGATGTCGGGACGCACATCCTTGAGCAGCACTTTACCGCCGGTAGCGGCCACCGCTACCAGGAAAGTTCCGGCCTCGATCCGATCCGGCATGACCCGGTAGTCGGCGCCATGCAAACGATCAACGCCATGGATGGTGATCACATCGCCGCCGGCATTCTCGATTTTTGCGCCCATGGCGATCAGGCAGTTCGCCAGATCCACCACCTCCGGTTCGCGCGCGGCGTTTTCCAGCACCGTCGTTCCTTCAGCCAGGGTCGCCGCCATCATCAGGTTTTCCGTGCCGGTGACGGTAACGGTATCCATGAAAATCCGCGCACCCTTGAGACGCTCAGCGCGTGCCAGGATATAGCCGTGCTCGATCTCGATTTCCGCACCCATCGCCTGCAGGCCCTTGATGTGCAAATCCACCGGACGCGAGCCGATGGCACAGCCGCCCGGCAGGGATACCCGCGCCTGTCCGCAGCGGGCCAGCATCGGTCCCAGCACCAGAATCGAGGCACGCATGGTTTTTACCAGCTCGTAGGGCGCCACCAGATTGTGCAGCTTGGCCGCAACGATCTCCACACCCATGCGGTCGTGGACCGACACTTCCGCCCCCATCTGGTTGAGCAGTTCGAGCATGGTCGTGACATCGCGCAAATGCGGTACGTTAGCGATGTGAAGCGGCTCTTCCGACAGCAATGCGGCGCAAAGTATCGGCAGAGCCGCGTTTTTAGCTCCGGAAATACGAATTTCCCCGGACAGGGGAATCCCGCCCTGAATGACCAGCTTGTCCATGTATTATCCTAGAAACCTTAGTTGGACGGGGTGGAGTGTGCGGTTTTTGGGGTGCAGGGCAAGGCACAACGACGCGGAATGGTTGTCCCATTCCAAGGAATTGTAACGCCGCCATGCGCCGCAAAAATTGTGCAATCCACCCCGTAGCGAGTTCACCCACCGGGTGAAATAGTAAATCATGAAGAAGTTTATTGAAATCACGGTGTCAAATGTTCAGTAGAGCGGTCAACTGAGGTTTCTAGGATTATGCCTTGGCGCTTTCCACCAGCTTCTGCATCTCGCCCTTTTCGTAGAGATCTTTCATGATATCGGACCCACCGATCAATTCACCTTTGATATAGAGCTGGGGAAAAGTCGGCCAATTGGCGTAATACTTCAGGTTTTCATAAACTTCTGCGTCAGCCAGGACATTAACCGCAACATAGTCGGTCACGCCGCATGCCTTCAGAACCTGGGCCGCCAAACCGGAAAAACCACACTGAGGGAACTGCGGCGTGCCTTTCATGTAAAGCACGATCGGGTTCTCGGTCACGGTTTTACGAATGTTGTTCAATGCGTTTTGATCCATATCCACTCCAATAATTTCAGTTACTTCGCCCACTCATCGGGGGTAAAGGTCTTCATCGATAAAGCATGAACTTCTTCATGCATCCTGTCGCCCAGTGCTTTATAGACAAGCTGGTGCTGCTGCAGCATCCCCTTGCCTACAAAAGCCGGACTGACGATCACCGCCTCGAAATGACGACCATCGCCTTGCACCTCTATATGGGTACACTCCAGGCCTTGTTCAATGTATGTTTTAACGTTTTCAGGTGTGGGCATGTCAATTCCGTAATTTATAACCGCTCTTGAGCAGAGCCAAAGTTGCTAATGATAATGCCAAAAAGCAGGTGCCGACAATCAATAACCCCAATCCCGGAGAAACATCCGAGACGCCAAAAAAGCCATAACGGAATCCGTCGATCAGGTAGAAAAACGGGTTGTAACGCGACAGCGCCTGCCAGAAAGGCGGCAGGGAGTGGATCGAGTAGAACACCCCGGACAGGAAAGTCAGCGGCATGATAATAAAATTTTGCACCGCCGCCATCTGGTCGTAACTGCCCGCCCACAACGCCGTAATAATGCCTAACGCTCCAAGCATGGCACAGCCCGCCAGCGCGAATGCCATCATCCACAGGGGGTGTGCCAGCGCGACCGGGGCGAACCACCACCCGGCCAGCCCCACCCCTAAGCCCACCACCAACCCACGCACGATGGCAGCGGCCACATAGGCGGTAAAAAATTCCCAGTAAGCCAGCGGCGGCAGCAACAGAAACACGATGTTACCCGCCATTTTCGACTGGATCAGGCTGGATGAGCTATTGGAGAAAGCGTTCTGCAGCATCGCCATCATCACCAGCCCTGGAATCAGGAAAGCGGTATAGCCGACACCCGGATATACCTGCACATGCGCCTCCAGCACGTGGGAAAAAATCAGCAGATAAAGCAGCGTCGTCACCAGCGGCGACAGTATGGTCTGCAAGCCGACCTTCCAGAACCGCAGCAGTTCCTTGTAAAACAGCGTCCACAGGCCGGTCATCTCGCCGCCTCCTTGCCAGCCTTGCCCATGATTTGCAAAAACACGTCCTCCAGGTCGGGCTTCGACACCTCCAGTTCCTCCACCGACACGTTGGCCTCGCGCAGGGTGGACAGCACCTTCTCCAGCCCGCTGTAGTCATTCAGAACCAGATGAAAACATCCCGCTTTCTCTGTGGCCAGCAGCGGCCGCAACACGTCGGGCAGCCGGTTCGGATTGAGCCTGAGCCGAACCTGGGTAGCCGCATGGGCGCTGAGCAGGTTATGCGTGGTGTCGAGCGCGATGACCTGCCCCTGCTTCAGCATGGCGATACGACTGCACAGGGTTTCCGCCTCTTCCAGATAGTGGGTGGTGAGCACGATGGTGTGGCCGTCGCGGTTCAGGCGCCGGACAAACTCCCACAAATTCTGGCGCAGTTCCACGTCCACCCCGGCGGTCGGCTCGTCGAGCACGATCACCGGCGGCTTGTGCACCAGCGCCTGAGCCACCAGCACGCGCCGTTTCATGCCGCCGGACAGCAGGCGGGTGTAGATGTCGGCCTTGTCCGTCAGGCCCAGGTTGTGGAGCAGTTCATCGATCCATGCGTCGTTCTTGCGCAGGCCAAAATAGCCGGACTGAAAGCGCAGCATTTCACGCACGGTAAAAAAGGCGTCGTAGACCAACTCCTGCGGCACCACGCCAAGGGCGCGCCGCGCGTTGCGGTAGTCGACCACTACGTCGTGACCCATCACTCTGCTGCAACCTTGCGTAGCACGGGAAAGTCCAGCCAGAATGTTGATCAGGGTGGTTTTTCCGGCGCCATTAGGGCCGAGCAGCGCAAAGAACTCGCCTTGCCCCACCGTCAGGTCGATGCCACGCAAAGCATGCAGGCTGCCGAAGCGCTTGTGCACTTCGCGAATTTCGATCGCGGGGGTCACGGTTAAACTTAGATGGGGCAGCCGGGCTGATCAGCCAACGTCGGCTGGCTGAATCAGGTCAAGCACGCCGTACAGGGTGGCCAGGCTTTTCAGATTATCAGGAAGATTGGTGAAGCGGAGCGTGCGTTGATTGCGCTGAGCCTCGCGCAGCCATTCCAGCAACAGGCTCACCGCTGAAGAATCCACCTCCTCTAGCTGGGAAAGATCCACCACCAGGCTGTCTTTGCTGAACTGGCCGAGGCCCTCCGCCAGCAAGGTTCGGGCGTTATCGATAGTGATCCCGCCCTGAACCTTGTAATTGTCGCCGTCTTGTAAAATCATATCCGCGCTGTATCCGTTTACAGACCGCTTCAGCTCTTGGCGCTCGAAGTTTCGGACTGACGATTCTTGTCGACCAGAACCTTGATCAGCCCGTCGATGCCGGACTGACGAATTTCGCTGGCAAAGGAACCTCGGTAATTGGTGACCAGGCTGATATTGTCCACCACTACATCGTAAACTTTCCAGCCGTCAGCATTTTTCTGCAAGCTGTAGTCGATGGGAATAGGCTGACCGCCGGGCTGCTTGACCACGGTCTTCACCGTTACATCGGTGTCACTGGGCTCCATCCTCAGCGGCTTGTAGTCGATAACCTGATTCTTATAAGTGCTCAGCGAAGTGGAATATGTGCGCACCAGCAAGGCGCGGAACTCTTTCACCAGCGCATCCTGCTGCGCCGGCGTAGCCTGACGCCAGGATTTCCCCACTGCAAGCTGGGTCATGCGCTTGAAATCAAAATGAGGCAGCACCTTGGCATCCACCAGAGCGTAGATCTTCTGTTTGTTGCCGGCCTGGATGTCCTTATCCTTCTTGACGATCTCCAGGACATCCTGTGAGGTCTCCTTGACCAGCGCGTCCGGCGCCATTTCCGCTGCGACTGCGGTCGCACAAAAGAATGCCGTCACAAGAACCAAGGCATGGAAAAACGATTTTTTCATAGTGAGCTCCCAAACAATCATTGTACTACGGCTTTTTTATTGCCGCCTTGGTCCGTTTTTTTGTCACCACCATCATCAGCCGCTTTGCTGAACAGGAACTGGCCGATCAACTGCTCCAACACCATCGCCGACTGGGTCAGCTTGAATTTATCGCCGTCTTTCAGGTTTGTCTCGTCCCCTCCGGCTTCCAGGCCGATGTACTGCTCGCCCAACAGGCCTGAAGTCAGGATCGCTGCACTGGTATCCTTGGGAAACTGATAGTTATTGCTGAGGCGCATTTCCACATGAGCCTGGAAGGATTTATTGTCAAACTGGATGTCCGACACCCGCCCCACCACCACGCCGGAGCTTTTCACCGGCGCCTTGATTTTGAGTCCGCCGATATTGTCGAATTCGCCATGCACCAGATAAGTTTTGGATCCATCATAGCCGCTGAGGTTCCCCACCTTGAAAGCCAGGATCAGCAACGCAATGAGCCCACCCACCACGAAAGCGCCCACCCACATATCCAGCGTCGTCCGTTCCATAAACCTACACTCCCCGAAACATGAATACCGTTAAAATAAAATCCAGTCCCAACACCGCCAGCGCCGACGTCACCACGGTGCGGGTAGTAGCGTGTGACACGCCCTCCGCCGTGGGCGGTGCATCATACCCCTCGAACAAGGCAATTGCGGTCACCGCGATGCCGAACACCACGCTCTTGATCACACCGTTCACGATATCTTGCCTGAAATCGACCGCCGCCTGCATCTGCGACCAGAACGATCCCTCGTCCACCCCGATCAGCACCACCCCGACCAGGTAGCCGCCAAACACCCCGATAGCGGAAAACATCGCGGCCAGCAACGGCATGGAGATCACTCCGGCCCAGAAACGCGGCGCCACCACGCGGGAGATGGGATCCACCGCCATCATTTCCATTGCGGCAATCTGCTCGGTCGCTTTCATCAGTCCGATCTCGGCGGTGATGGCCGAACCGGCGCGGCTGGCGAACAGCAAGGCCGCCAGCACCGGACCCAGCTCGCGCACCAGAGACAGTGCCACCAGCGAACCCAGCGCCGACTCGGAACCGTATTTCTGCAGGGTTTCGTAGCCCTGCAAACCCAGCACCATGCCGACGAACAGGCCGGAAACCAGGATGATGATCAGCGACATCACCCCCGTGAAATAGATTTCGCGAATGGTCAGATGGATACGGCGAAAGCTCGCACCGGAGCTGATCAAAGTCATCATGAAGAAGCGGCTGGCGTACCCCAGGCGCCACACGCCATTGACCACGGCGGCCCCGACGCTACGCAAACCGAAACCAACTTTTCTATGCGGCATAAGCGCTCTGAGCCTCCAACAGCAAATCTTTCCGGTAAGGCGGGCTGGGATAATGGAAGGACACCGGCCCGTCGATCTCGCCCCACACGAACTGGTGCACGAAAGGCAGCTTGCTCGCCTTGATGTCCTCAGCGGAGCCTTCGGCAACAACCACCCCATCCGCCATGAAATACACGTAGTCCACAATCTTCAGGGATTCCTGGATATCGTGGGTGACCACGATCGAGGTCGCCCCCAAGGCATCATTCAGATGCCGGATCAGGTTGCCGATCACCGACAGCGAGATCGGATCGAGGCCGGCAAACGGCTCATCGTACATCATCAGCATCGGATCGAGGGCAATCGCCCTCGCCAGCGCCACGCGCCGCGCCATCCCCCCGGACAACTCGGACGGCATCAGTTTGTGCGCGCCGCGCAGACCCACGGCATGGAGCTTCATCATCACCAGATCACGGATCACGGTTTCGGGCAAATCGGTATGCTCGCGCATCTGGAAAGCCACATTCTCGTAAACAGAAAGATCGGTAAACAGCGCCCCGAACTGGAACAACATGCCCATTTTGCGGCGCATTTTGTACAGTTCTTCCTTATCCAGTTCACCCACTTCTTTTCCCGCCACCTTGACACTGCCGGTAGTGGCCTTGAGCGCGCCGCCGATCAGGCGCAACGTAGTGGTCTTTCCGCAGCCGGATAGCCCCATGATAGCAACAAGCTTGCCCCGGGGGATCTTCATGTTGATCCCCTTCAAGATCGGACGCTTGCCGTAAGTGAAGTTCAGATCGCTGATTTCAATCAGATTTTCAGCAGGCACGAGAATTTGTTCTTAAATATGCGAAGCACGTATTCTAAACCAGCTTGGCCCAGGCAACAATCAAAGCCCCATGATTTCCAAAAGGGTCTTGACCTGATGCATCGCATCCAGATCATGATCCCGACTGATCAGATAGACCGGCCCCGCACCTCCGGCCAGACTTTTCAGTTCGCCTGCCAAGCGCTTCAGATCCGGTTTGCCTTCCAGCCAGACCACTTGCCCGCCGGGCGGATCAATACGCGGCGCCAGCACCTCAAGCCGCCCCTTATCGTCATCCGACAACCCGTCCTGATTGGGTTCGAGCACGAAACGGAACCGCTCCAGGGTATCCTCCACCCAGGCGCCCAAAGTTTTCAGATCGCGGCTCGACCATTCTTTATAGGCCAGATAAACACAAGGGAAGACAGTATTGTAAAAAGTCAGACGCCATTCCGGCGGCAGGTCTTCCGGGTAGAAGCTCCCCTCCCATTGCGGATGCTCCCAGCCCGCGCTGCCCACATAAAACTGGTGATTTGCCGATTTTTCCATCGGCTGGCATTATACCAGCCATCGTCACCCCAGCTTCCTTCATGCAACCACCGGCCCTTCGATTCCAGCACGTCACCAAGCGCTACGGGGCAACCCAGGTCCTGCGCGACCTCGACCTGGAAATCGGTAACGGCGAATTCTTCGGGCTAGTCGGCATGAACGGGGCCGGCAAGACCACGCTGATCAAATGCCTGCTCGACTTTTGTGCGCTTGACGGCGGCGGCATCGACATTTTCGGCGCCAGCCATCGCCTGACCGAAGCGCGCGCATCCCTGGCGTTCCTGCCAGAACGCTTCATGCCGCCGTACTACCTCACCGGCCAGGATTTTCTGAAATACATGCTGAAGCTGCAATCCTTGCCCTATGACCCGCAAGATGCGGCGAAGACACTCAACGCACTCGACCTGGATTTTTCCGCATTGACCCGGCCAGTGCGCGCCTACTCCAAGGGGATGACGCAGAAACTCGGGCTGGCGGCCTGTTTTCTGGCAAACAAGTCGCTCTATGTGCTCGACGAACCGATGAGCGGCCTCGATCCCAAAGCGCGAGCCCTGCTCAAAGCCCACCTGCAGGAACTGCGCACGGCTGGCCGCACCCTGTTCTTCAGCTCCCATGCCCTGGCAGACGTGGAAGAAATCTGCGACCGCATGGCCATCCTGCATGACGGAAAAATCCGCTTCGTCGGCTCCCCTGCCGAGTGCTGCCGGCAGTATGGGACGCACACGCTGGAACAGGCTTATCTGAAATGCATCGGCTAGGGATTTTTCCTATTCCGCAGGAATGGTTTGTGGCACAATCATTCAAACTCTTATCCGGCTCATTCTAACGCGATGTATCTCGACCACTTCGGCCTGAACCAGTCCCCCTTCAAGATCACGCCGAACACCGAGTTTTTCTATACCGGCGGCAACCGTGGCGCCATTCTGGACGCGCTGCTCTACGCCATCATCCACGGCGAAGGCATCGTCAAGGTCACCGGCGAAATCGGCAGCGGCAAAACCATGCTGTGCCGGATGCTGGAAAGCATGCTGCCGGACAATGTTGAAGCGATCTACCTGGCCAACCCCAGCCTGAACCGGGACGAGGTGTTCCACGCCATCGCCGACGAACTGGGCCTCGCCACCGAAGGCAAGCGCGGCGGCGAAATCATGCGCCTGATGCAGAATTGCCTGATCGAAAAACACGCCGCCAGCAAACAGGTAGTGCTGCTGGTCGAAGAAGCTCAGGCCATGCCCCTCGACACCCTGGAAGAAATCCGCCTGCTATCCAACCTGGAGACCGCACACCACAAGCTGCTGCAAATCGTCCTGTTCGGTCAGCCCGAACTGAACGATCACCTCAACCTGCCGCAAATGCGTCAGCTCAAGGAGCGCATCACCCACGGCTTCAAGGTGCCACCACTCGACCAGAAGGACATCCCGGAATACCTGATGTTCCGCATGCGGGCTGCGGGTTACCACGGGCCAAGCATCTTCAGCGCCGGCGCCATCAAACTGATCACCGCCGCCTCCCAGGGCATCACCCGGCGCATCAACGTTCTGGCCGACAAAGCGCTATTGGCTGCGTTCTCGGAAAACACCCACAACATCCTGCCCAAGCATATCAAGGCCGCGATCGAGGACAGCGAATTCACGTCGCCCGCCAAAACCCCGTGGCTAAAAAAAATCGCCATCGCCGCCGCACTGGTCGGCGCCGGCATTGCGCTGGGCACCGGCTGGCAGCATCTGACCGAAAATTCACCCCGCCAACCCGAGAAAACAGCAACAGCACCCGCGCCACAGCAGGTCGCGGCACCCGCCCCACAACCGCCCCCTGCCCCCGGTGCCGAGGAGAAGCCGGCACCGGCAACCGAGGCCCCTCCTGCACAACAAAATGCCACACTGGCTCCCACCAGCCTGCTTCAACAACGCCTTGAAGCCACCCAGGCCTGGCTAGCCGGCAACGATGACGGGCAGTACACCGTGCAACTGATGCTGACCGATAGCAACGCCACCGCCAGAATGGATCAGATTCTCGGCAAGATGAGCCGCGAGATCGACCTCGGACAGATATACATCTACCCGACCCGCATTACTGCCAGGCACCAGTTCGGCATTACCATGGGCAGCTTCCCAACACGCAACGAAGCGCAGGCATCGATCGACAAGCTGCCACACGACTACAGGGCAAACGGCCCAATTCTGCGCACGGTCAAAGGCATTCGGGACGAAATGGCCAAACAGAAATAGGGTCCGCAGCCCTCAAGCAATATTTAGAATTAAAAAACCTTTATAACCTATTGATTGTTAAAATACCTAGTGGTAATCTTTCGCGCATGAAGAACCCCTTTCCCGCTCTTGCCAGTTGCCTGCTTCTAGCCGCCTGCGGCACGCAGCCCGTCACGCCCTCTACCGGCCACATCAAGGACGAACCGCGCGCCGCCGGGAACATTCCGAAACCGGTGCAGCAGGCTGCGTTACTACCCCCGCCCAAGCCCGCTCTCAAGGCCGAAACCTACAGCGTGGTCGTCAACAATGTTCCTGCACAGGAACTGCTGTTCGCGCTGGCGCGGGATGCCAGAGTCAATGTCGACGTTCACCCCGGAATCGAAGGCAACATCACGCTCAACGCGCTCAACCAGACGCTGCCGCAGTTGCTCACCCGCATCGCCAAACAGGTGGATATGCGCTACGAACTGGACGGACCTAACCTGGTGGTAATGCCGGACTCTCCGTTCCTGCGAAATTACAAGATCAACTACGTCAACATCGCACGCAACACCAGCAGCAACGTCAGCATCGCCACCCAGATCGCCACCACGGGCAGCGGCGCGGTCGGGGGCGGCGCCGCCGGCTCCGGCAACAACAACTCCACGACCCAGGTCAGCAATACCTCGAATAACCGCTTCTGGGAAACATTGGTGCAGAACATCAAGGATATGCTGCGGGAAACCGACAAAATCCTGCCCGAAGGTTCTTCGGAAACCACCACGGAACAGGCCGAAAGCCAAACCACGACCGGCACGGGTGTGCCGGCACCGGTGATCAACCGCCGAAGCACAGCCGCACCTTCCCTCGCGACCAGCCCTAACCCTGCTGCATTGACCAATGCCGGCTCCACCACCGTGAAGCGCACCACTTTCCGCGAAGCCGCCTCCGTCATCGTCAACGCGGAAGCCGGGCTGATCGCGGTGCGCGCCACGGGCCGTCAGCACGACAAAATCCAGGAGTTTCTCGACCAGGTGCTGACCAGCGCCAAACGCCAGGTATTGATCGAAGCCACCGTGGTTGAAGTCCAGCTCAATGACCAGTACCAGTCAGGCATTGACTGGAAAAGGATTGCACTCGGCACGGGCTTCTCCTTCCGGCAAAACATGGCCGGCACCAACCTTGCCAACGTCGCCAATCCACTGCCCGATCCGACTCGTCAGGCTTTGATTTCCAGCATCATGGGCGACACTAATCTGACTGCTGCAATGCAAAGCAATCTGATCGAGCAGATTGCCCCAGGATTTGCGGCCACGGGCGGAAAAATCCCCCTTGCAGACACCGCCTTTCCCAGCACCGGCAAGGGCATGACCATCGGCTATTCCAACGCCGGCAGCATTGCGGGCGCGATCCAACTGCTCAGCACGTTTGGCAATGTCAAAGTACTTTCCAGCCCAAAAATCAGCGCCCTGAACAATCAGACCGCCCTGCTCAAGGTGGTGGACAACCGCGTCTACTTCACCATCACGGCGCAGACCACATCGAACCAGACATCCACGCAGACCACCTACACCTCGAACCTGAACACCGTGCCGGTGGGATTCGTGATGAGCGTCACCCCGCAGATCGACGAGAACGACACCATCACCCTCAACGTCAGGCCGACCATTTCCCGAATTTTGCGCTATGTACCCGATCCCAACCCTGATTTGGCAAGGGCCGGCGTAGTCAGCACCATCCCGGAAATCCAGGTACGTGAAATGGAATCCATTCTCAAGGTCGATAGCGGTCAGACCGCCATCATGGGAGGCCTGATGGAGGACGTGGTCAGCAAGTCCACCGACGGCATACCCGGCTTGTCCCGATTACCGGGCATCGGAGATATTTTCAGCCACCGCGACGACAAGACCACCAAGACCGAACTGGTCATCTTCCTGCGCCCGGCGGTGGTCAAGGATGCCAGCCTCGATGGCGACTACAAGGCCTATCGCAGCTATCTGCCCGACGAAAATTTCCTCAAGGACCCGCATGATGCCGGTCCCAACCCCTTGCTTGAATCAGCCAAGGCCGAGGCGTCCAAGCCATGAGCCTGCTGATGGAAGCGCTGAAAAAAGCTGAACGCGCCAAACAAGGGCCAACAGTTTCACAAGCAGAACAATCCAGTTTGCCTGACAGCGCAGCGAAAACGACGGATTCGACCCCAACGCCGAGCCCGGGGCTTTCCCTGCTTCCCCAGGAGGGGGCTGCAGGACACGCCGATGCGATTGACCACAGCGAGTCGCCGTCCATTCCAGCCATTCAGGAAGCGTCCTCCCCCATTCTGGATCTGGCACCCCACGCTACCGAAGCTCAGAACGTCGCGCCGACCCGCGTTGAACCAACCGTATCCGCACTGGAACTCGCTCCGGCGGAGCTATCGCCCCCCGGGGAATCGGTGAGTCCGGCGAACATGGCAACGCCGAACACCGAACCACAGCCACAATCGGCAACCAGCCCCAAACCCAGCGCCAGCACCCCAGCAGCGCGCCACGCCGAAGCTCACCCCAAGGCCCCACCACAAGACGCCGGAAGAATTGCCGTGGCACAGCAAAAAGCCAAAACGGTTTTCTCCGCCAAGAAACCCGCCCGCAATCGGACCCTGCTGCTCGCCGGTACCGCCGTTGCAGTCGTACTCGGCCTAGCCGGATTCGGTATTTACTACTGGCAGATTACGTCCACCGGCACAACGCTCCTCCCTGCCGGCGCACCTCAACCGGTCAACGCCGCCGCGCCGCCCATCCCTGTCGATGCAGGAGCGCCGCAGCCAGGCATGCCTGCCGCTTCAGCGCAGAATCCGGTCGACAAGCCTGCCCTGAGCCCGGTTGAAGGGCCCGCACCCGTGGCGGCACAGATTAGCCCGCCGACTGCATCCGCCGCATCCGGGCCCGCGAGGTCTGAAGCGCGTGGCGGACCAGAGCCCTTTAAGGAAAATCCGGCTATTCAGATCCGGCAAAGCGCGGCGACCAGCCACCTCAACCCGACTCTCGGCAAGGCCTATCAATCCTTCCTCTCCGGCGACAGCGGAACTGCTCAGCAACTGTATCGCAAGGTACTGCAACAGGAACCGAACAACCGCGATGCGCTACTGGGCATGGCGGCCATCGCACTGAAACAGAAGCAGGCCGGCCAGGCGGCTGCCTATTACAGCAAACTGCTCGATCTCGACCCGGCAGACCCCGAAGCGCTGGCAGGGCTGATTGGACTGCAAGGACAATCCGACCCGACACAAAGCGAAAGTCGTTTAAAGAAGGTTCTGGCGCAAAACCCGCAGGCTGACGCAGCCCACTTTGCCTTGGGAAATCTATACACCCAGCAGTCGCGCTGGGCCGAAGCCCAACAATCCTATTTCCGCGCCTATAGCAGCGCACCCGGCAACGCCGACTATGCCTTCAACCTCGCCGTCAGCCTCGATCATCTGAATCAGAGCAAACTGGCGCTTGACTATTACCAGCGCGCCCTGGCCCAGCCCAGCCCGGCAAGCTTCGACAAATCTTCGGTTCAGACCCGCATCAGGGAACTGATGCCGCTGGTGGAGAAATGATTGTAGGTCAGGCTTCAGCCTGACTGTCAGGCTGAAGCCTGACCTACACGCTAAATATTATGGCCGAACAACCGAAACTTCCCCTAGGCAAACTGCTGGTTCTGAAGGGCGTCATCAGCGAAGACCAGCTGCGCATCGCCCTGCTCGAACAAAAACATTCCAGCCTGCCGCTGGGGAAACTGCTCACCAACCTCGGCTTCGTCACCGAAGCCACGGTGCGCGAAGCGCTGAGCGAAAGCCTGAATCAGCAAAGCGCGGATTTATCCCACATGGTGGTGGATCCCTCCTCGCTCAAGCTCATTTCCAAGGACATCGCCAAGCGTTACCGCGTCTTCCCGCTGGAATTCAACAGGCAAAGCCAGGTGCTGAAGCTGGCGATGTCCGACACCAACAACATCGTCGCGCTCGACCAGATTCGCGCCATGCTCGGCAAAGAGGTCATCGTTACTCCGATACTCGCCGGCGATTCCGAAATCATGCGGGCAATCGACCAGTATTTCGGCTTCGAGCTGTCGATCGACGGCATCCTGCACGAAATCGAAACCGGGGAAATCGATTACCAGAGCCTGCAAACCGTTTCCGACGAATACAGCCAGCCGCTGGTACGCCTGATCGATGCCCTGCTCGCCGATGCGGTCCAGCACGGCGCTTCCGACATCCACTTCGAGCCGGAGCAGTTCTTCCTGCGCATCCGTTACCGCATCGACGGCGTGCTGCGCCAGATTCGCAGCCTGCACAAAACCTACTGGGCCGCCATGGCCGTGCGCCTCAAGGTAATGAGCAGCATGAACATCGCCGAAACACGCGCCCCTCAGGACGGGCGTATTTCCATCACTTTTTCGGGACGCGCGATCGATTTTCGCGTCTCAGCCCAGCCCACCGCGCACGGCGAGAACATCGTGCTGCGCATCCTCGACCGGCAAAAAGGCATCGTGGCCCTGGACAAACTCGGCCTCGAGGAAAATGAGCTGACCCTGCTCAAGCTCATGCTGGCCCGGCCGGATGGCATCATCCTGGTAACCGGCCCGACCGGCAGCGGAAAAACCACCACCCTGTATTCCATCCTGAATCACATCAACACCGAAAGCGTCAACATCATGACGCTGGAAGATCCGGTCGAATATCCGATGAACATGATCCGCCAGACCTCGGTCAACGAGGCGGCCAAAATGGATTTTGCCAACGGCATCCGGTCGATGATGCGACAGGACCCGGATGTCATCCTGATCGGCGAAATCCGTGATGGCGATACTGCGGAAATGGCTTTCCGCGCTGCCATGACCGGCCACCAAGTCTACTCTACCCTGCACACCAACTCGGCAATCGGGGCGATTCCGCGACTGCTGGATATCGGAGTGCTGCCAGACATTATTGCCGGCAACATCATCGGCATAGTCGCCCAGCGCCTGATGCGCAAGCTCTGCCCCCATTGCAGGCAGCCGTACCAGCCGGAAATGATGGAAGGCCGTCTACTCGGGCTCGAGAAAGACCAGCTGAACATCACCATCTACCAGGCCACCGGCTGTGAACACTGCAACTACCAGGGCTACAAAGGACGCATCGCGATCATGGAACTGCTCAAACTGGACTCGGATCTGGATGAGCTAATTGCAAGGCGCGCACCCACTATTGAAATCAGAAACATGGCGCTGTCCAAAGGCTTCATTACCCTGGCCGAAGACGGCATCCGTCGTGTGCTGGATGGCTCCACCTCGCTCGAGGAAGTCGCGCGCGTGGTGGATCTGACCGACAAGGTCCGAAGTTTCGCTCGCAACCGATCCAACGGACATGGCGGGAAGCCCCGTTCCGAATGATGAGCATCGCTTCTCGCCGTGTCCGCTCCCTCTCTCCTACCTCTCCCCCAGCGGGGGAGAGTGATAAGGTGCCGCTTCGCGATGTTCACTTTAAACAATAAGATCACCCCATGACCCAATTTGTTTACCAGGCCATGGATGCCGAAGGCAAGCTTCTCCGAGGCAATATGGACGCGTCCAATCTGTCCGATCTGGAACTGCGCCTGAAGCGCATGGAACTGGACCTGATCGATTGCAAGTCAGTGGAACGGAGCTCCCTGACTTTTCGCAAGCAGCAGGTAAAGCGCTCGGACCTGATCAATTTCTGCTTCTACATGGAACAGCTCAGCGGCGCCGGCGTTCCGATGCTGGAAACTTTGGCCGACCTGCGCGACAGCCTCGACCACCCGCGCTTCCGCGAAATCGTCGCCGACCTGATCGAAAGCATCGAAGGTGGCCTGCAGCTCTCACAGGCGATGGCAAAGCATCCCGACACCTTCGATGCAACCTTCATCAGTCTGATTTCGGCAGGCGAGCACAGCGGCAAACTCGCCGAGGTATTCCTCAACCTGACCGAGACCCTGAAATGGCAGGACGAACTTGCCTCGCAGACCAAAAAACTGCTGATGTATCCAGCTTTCGTCGGCACCATCGTGCTCGGCGTCACCTTTTTCCTGATGATCTACCTGGTGCCGCAACTCACCGGTTTCATCAAGAACATGGGACAGGAGTTGCCATTTCATACCAAGGCACTGATTTTCGTTTCCGGCATCTTCGTCAACTACTGGTATGTGATTCTCGCCATTCCGGTGCTCGCCTGGGCAGGTCTTACCTTCTTGATCAGGACCAATCCGCGCGCACGCTACAAGGCCGACGAATACACGCTGCGGGTATGGATGATCGGGCCGATCCTGCATAAAATCATTCTCGCCCGCTTCGCCACTTTCTTCGCGCTGATGTACGCGTCGGGCGTCACCATCCTCGAATGCATCCGCCTGTCAGAGCAGATTGTTGCCAACAAAGTCATCGAAAACGGCCTGCATCGGGCCGGGATACTTATTTCCGAGGGGCAGAGCGTCACCACCAGCTTTCAGAATGTGGGCATCTTCCCGCCCCTGGTCGTGCGCATGCTCAAGGTCGGTGAGAGTACCGGCTCCCTGGATAAGGCGCTACGCAATGTCAGCTATTTTTACAACCGCGAAGTCAAGGAGTCCATCGAGAAAGTGCAGACCATGATCGAACCCCTCATGACCGTTATTCTCGGCGCCATTCTGGGCTGGATCATGCTGTCCGTGCTCGGTCCGATTTACGACACTATCAGCAAGATCAAGACCTGACGAGAATTCCAGAATGGGCGTATTCCGCAAACAGCTGCTCTATCTGACCAACGACCAGCTCACCGCCTACCGGTGGGAGAAGGGCTGCTATTCCACCGGCCTCGACTTCCCTAACGACGAGACCGGATGGGAAGCCTTTTCCCGCCATCTTGCCGGATTTCAAGACACGCCGACTTACCTTTTAGCCGACCTGATCGAGGAAGATTTTCAGCGTGACAGCCTGCCCCACATCTTGGGCAGATCCCGGCAAGCACTGGTCCAGCGCCGTCTCAGCCAGTTATACCGCGACACCCCTTACCGCCAGACCATCCTGCAGGGCCGGGATGAGTTTGGGCGCAAGGACGACCAGATGCTGTTCAGCGCCCTGACCAACGTGGAACTGCTGAAACCCTGGCTGAACGCGCTCCTGAAGCAGAAAACGCCGCTTACCGGCATTTACTCCCCGGCGCTGTTGAGCGCCACTCTGGTCAAGAAACTCGGTATTGCCAGCGACAATTTACTGCTGGTCACACACCTGTCCAGCGGTTTGCGTCAAAGTTTTTTCCAGGGATCGGCACTCAAGTTCAGCCGCCTGACCCCCCTGACTGACCACAACCCGGACACCATTGCCGACACGACTGCACGTGAAACGGCCAATACCCAGCAATTCCTTGCCGGTGCCCGCCTGCTGCCGCGTGGCAAACCTCTGGATGCCGTGATCCTGGCGCGTGGGGAAATCTTGCAGCGGCTCCGCTCGGCTTGCCCGGACACGCCTGCCATGACTCACGGTTTCCTCGACCTGGCCGATGCCGCCGCTTTGCTCGATCTGAAAAACCCCGGCTCTGTTTCGCTATGCGACCCGTTGTTTTTATCTCTGCTCGGCCACGCCATCCCTGCAAAACATTATGCGCAAGCAGAGCAAACCCGCTGCTTCAGCCTGTGGCAAGCACGGCTTGTCCTCTACATTCTGAGCGCCGGCGCCGTCGCTGGCGCACTGTTATCGGCGGGAGCAAACAGCCTGGAAGCCCTCCAGGATTATCAGCAAAGCCGACAAATGGCCGCAGAAACCAGCATAGCCCAATCACAATATCAGGCCATAACCCGTAGCCTGCCACAAACCGCTGCCAGCCCGCAAAACATGAAATCCGCCGTCAACATCGAGCAGATGATTGCCCGCAACGCACCCGCACCCACGCCGCTACTCGGCATTGTCAGCCACGCACTCGACTCCCTGCCGCAAATCCGGATCAACCAGTTGCACTGGCAGGTCAGCGCAGAGGCTGAATCTGCCGACTCGCAACAGTCCGAGCCTGCACCAGCGCCGCAGCCGGGCGCTGAAGGTACGGTAGCAGCGCCCTCCGCCATGCTGGTCGGCATCCCCAAAAAACCCAATCAGACACTCCTGATCGAAGGTGAAGTCGCTCCATTCGGACACGACTACCGGACCGCACTGGAAAGCGTGAACCTGTTCGCTGCCGAACTCGGCAAGAACAAGCAGTTGCAAGTGGAAATCTCGCGCCCGCCGCTGGACATCAGACCCACTGAAAAGTTGACGGGCAAAGCGGGCAATGAAGATGCCGACAGCAAAGCCCGGTTTAACCTGAAACTGACATTCAGGCCGGAGAGCTGAAAATGGCCCAAAGCAAATCCAGCCTCAAACCGGATCAGGTCAAGGATAAAAACGCACCTGCCGAGCATTCTTTCATGAAGGATGATTTTCCGCTCATCCGCAAAGCGCTCATCATCCTCATCGTCAGCCTGGTGTCGAGCGCGGCACTGGTTAGCGCTGGCAGAGCCCTCCATAGCAGGCAGCAGGACGGCATGAATCAGACCCAGGCACAGCGCAGCGATGCCCTTAACAAACGCCTCCAGGCCGAAACCGACAAGCAGGAAATTCAGGACTATCAACCCAAATTCATGAACTTGCGCGAGCGAGGAATCGTCGGAGAAGAAAGTCGCCTGGACTGGATGGAACATATCCAGCACATCAGGGAAGACCGCAAGCTCTTGCCGATCACTTACGAAATTTCTGCCCGGCAAGTTTTTCAGGTTGACCCCGAGGTTGCACTTGGCGAGCTGGAACTGCGCGGCAGCAAAATGAAGCTCCAGATGGATCTTCTGCATGAAGGAGATCTGCTCAACTTCCTGGATGATTTGAAGCACAAAGGGTTTTATACTGTTCAGGAATGCAAGATCAAACGGGTCGGCACGGAATCTGAAAGCACCCATTTGCCGCTGGCCGCAGAGTGCGTCATTTATTGGCTGACACTCAGCGAACGAGTAGACAACCCGGACCGGGTTCTTCAATAAAGGCGGATAACCATGGCACGCCTGATATTTCTGCTGATAATCGCTTTCTTGCCTGGTCATGCCGCCTGCGCCGGAGAAGAATCCCTTGGCCGCTTGTTTTTCAGCCCCGATGAGCGAGCCATGCTCGACCGGATGCGACAAAAAAGTGGCGGGGCCACGCTCAGCGCGACCGAACAAATCACACTGAATGGCATCGTCCGGCGCAGCAGCGGAAAAACCACCGCCTGGATCAACCAGGTTCCGCAGCACGAGAATGAAACCCCACAGGGCGTGACCATACAACAGAGCCCAACATCCAAACCCTCTGCCATACTGTTGCTGCCATCGGGCAAAAAGGTCGATTTAAAGGCCGGGCAAACATTCGACGCCGCCAAGGGCAAAGTCCGCGAGGGCTATGAAGACAGCATTGCCGGCCAGCCCCAAAAAGCAACGGAATAGAGGGCCGGCAATGCGGACGCGCCCACTTCCCTGCCACCCACCGCGCCGCGAACAAGGCGTGGCGCTGCTCATCATCCTCACCATTATCGGTCTGGGCGCCGCTTTCCTGTTGGTCAGTGCGCTCAACAAGGCGAACAGCCAGATTGGGCGGGACAAGATTACTGCTGCGGCATTGGCACAGACGAAGGATGCATTGATTGGTGATGCGGCATCGCAAATATCAATACTAGATGCGGGATACCTGCTTGTTCCAGACACTGGCTGGACAGGAACCCCGGAGGGTAATTCCGAGGGAACCCTTGGAGCCATAGATATTTCGGTGATCGGAAAGGCCCCATGGAAAACCTACGGGATTCCACCGTTGCGTGACGGGCAAGGAGAATGTCTCTGGTACGTGGTTTCTGGCCGCTTCAAGAATAGTCCAAAGACACCCCCCCCCTTCAATTGGGACACACAAGGTCAAATCGACGTAATTGACGCTAACGGCAATCCCATCGCCAACAATGTTGCCGCGCTGATCGTCGCGGCAGGTTCAGTGCTGGACTCGCAAAATCGCTCGCTGGCAGATACCGCCCTAACACAATGTGGTGGCAATTATGATGCCCGCAATTACCTTGACGCCTACGATTCCATCGACGCCATTGCCGGCGAGGTTAACTACTTTGCCGGCAGCACAAACAACGAACTGGCATCCAACACCAACAACAAGCGGTTCGTAATGGCGAATAACGACCACTATAATGACCGCTTCCTGTTCGTCACCGTCGATGACATCTTCCGCCCGATCATTCGGCGCAGTGACTTTCGTAATCAGATACCTGCGTTGCTGGATGATAATGTTTTCAGACCCCACCTCTTGGCCATCGTCATCGCTGGCGCCAAAGGCACAGACAATATCAATTGCGCCAACACCAATGCCGCCAACAAGACGTTCTGTGATAACTGGAAAGAAATGCTACTCCTGACCGAGCTGCCAGCACCAACGTCAATCACCATTGATGGCGCACTAACCGCTGCCTGCAGCCGCGTACTCATTTTTGGCGGTCAAAAGTCAGGCACCCAGGTTCGGCGGACAATTACCGACAAGGCGACACCCGCGAACTATCTCGAAGGAACAAACGTGGGTGCATTCGCCACCCCGGTCGCTGCCGGTAGTAATTTCATTGGCGCCTCGACCTTCGATGCCAACACATCAAGCTCCGACCTGTTGAGGTGCCTATGAAACGTGTCCAGCCAGCTTATACGCAATAACCAACGTGCATTGCGCCGTATGGTTCTGTACTACGAGAACTGCCACATCAAAGGAAAAAATCCTTCAGGAGAGCAACGTGAAAACGAATCGAGCCGGTTTTACCCTGGTAGAAATGGCCATCGTGCTGGTGATCGTCGGCCTTCTGCTTGGCGGACTGCTAATGCCTCTTTCCACACAGGTCGAACAGCGGCGCATCTCCGAAACCCAAAAGGCGTTGGATGAAATCAGAGAAGCACTGATCGGCTTCGCAGCTAGCCATGTGGACGCCATTAATCATCCATTTCTGCCTTGCCCTGACAAGACTGTTGCAGGTGGAGTGGGCACGCCCAACGATGGGCAGGAAGATCGTAACGTCGTTGGCACTTGCGTGGTATCAGAAGGCAATCTTCCTTGGGCCACCCTGAGCGTCGCAGACGCAGACAGTTGGGGTAACCGTTTCCACTACCGGGTAACAGCAGCCTTCTCCAACTCGGCTACTGGGTTTACATTGGCAAACTCAGGCGACATCACGGTACAATCCTCCGCCATCGGGGGCACTGCCGTTGCCACGAATGTTCCCGTAGCAGTGCTTTCCTATGGAAAGAACGGCTTTGGAGCCACCAATTTCAGCGGTGGCATCAACCCCGCACCCACAAGTGCTGATGAACTGGAAAATACCGCCGGCGTTGCTACCACCTTTGTGAGCCACATCAGGACAGATGTCAGCGCTCCTGCCGGCGAATTCGACGACATCGTGACCTGGATATCACCCAACACCTTGTACAATCGTATGATTTCTGCCGGCAATCTGCCCTGACATGGATCAGGAACCTCACCACAAACGGCGCCACCTCCCCATCAGGAGGATCATCTTCTGGACCGGGATTGCGCTCATCCTGCTCGGCTACGGATTCCTCTCCGCACCGGCGGAAACCCTTGCCGTCACAGCCGGCACCCGAGCCTTTACCGGACTCGGTCTGGTTATCGGCGGCGCTTTTTTGTGGCTGGGCGCCATCTTTTTCGGCTAAATCTATGCTCCATCAAGCTCGAACCATCGCTTTCTATACCCTGCTCGAAGCACTGCGCAACCGCCTGATGTGGCTGGTGGCGCTGGTGGCGCTTATCGGCATTGCGCTCACCGGTTTTCTGCAGGAGATCGCCATCACCGAGAGCCGCCAGATTCAGGTCGCCCTGCTGGCAGCCTTCCTGCGTTTTTCTGCGGTCTTTCTACTCGCCACCTTCGTGGTGACCAGCATGGTGCGCGAATTCAACGACAAAGGGCTGGAACTGTTACTTGCCCTGCCTTTGCCGCGCGCCGGCTATCTGCTCGGCAAACTGGCTGGATTTGCCGCACTTGCCCTGGTCCCCGCGCTGCTCTTCGGCCTGCTTATCGGCTTTCTCTCACCCCCTGCTCAAGCCGCGCTGTGGACCCTGTCACTGATTTGCGAATTGTGGATTATCGCCGCATTCAGCCTGCTCTGCGTCCTCACCTTCAACCAGATCATGGCTGCCTTGAGTGCGGTCATGGCGTTCTACCTGCTGGCACGCTCTGTCTCCGCTCTCCAGTTGATCGGGCAAGGCCCGTTGAGTGAGGACACGCTCTCGCAGCAAGTGATCAACTTCGTCATCAATACCATTGCCACGCTGCTACCACACCTGGACGGATTCACCCGCACCGACTGGCTGGTTTACCACAGCGGAAACTGGACCGCACTGTTCCCGCTGCTGACGCAAACCAGCGTCTACCTTGCCCTGCTGGCTGGGGCGGCCATGTTCGATCTATATCGCAAGAACCTTTAGATTTTATGCCAAACCAATTGCGAATAGCCCCTGACAATGACAACATCGCAAATACTTGTAGGTCAGGCTTCAGCCTGCCAGAAGTAGGCGCCTCTAGGCGACATGTACGGCTTTAGCCGTACCCACAAGATGGCGATAGCAATGCGCGAACGCCCAATTTCCAGCGTACCCAAACCTGCCCTGTGGTTACTCGCATTGGGGATGGGGCTGCAAATCGCCGGGCATTTCAGCCTGCCGCAACGGCTGGCAAAGGCTGAAGATTTACCCCCCCCTCCCTCTCTTTCCACTTTGAAACTAGCCAGCCTCGGCGAACCGATAGCGCTCGCCAAGACGCTGACGCTCTACCTTCAGGCTTTCGACAACCAACCCGGCATCAGCATCCCGTTCCGCAATCTGGATTACGGAATCGTACAGGGATGGCTGGAGCGTATTCTGGAACTCGACCCGCGGGGGCAGTACCCATTGCTTGCCGCCAGTCGCCTGTATGGCGAAGTGTCGGACGAAACCCGGCAGCGGCAAATGCTGGAATTCGTCCATCAGAGGTTTCTCGACGATCCCAACCGCCGCTGGCCCTGGCTGGCGCACGTTGCCATCATCGCCAAACACCGCCTGAAGGACTTGCCGCTGGCTAGAAAATACGCCCAGGCCATCCGTCTCCATGCCACCGGCAGCGAAGTCCCGCACTGGGCGAAGCAAATGGAAATTTTCATCCTGGAAGACATGAACGAGATGGAAAGCGCCAAAATACTCATCGGCGGCCTTCTGCAAAGCGGCCAGATCACCGACTCGCATGAAATCCATTTTCTTGAAGAGCAGTTAAATACGCTGGTGTCGAAGCAAAAAAACAAGTAATGTTAAAGTATTACATTAACAATTATGGTTAATTCAGAAACTCCCCCTAGACCTTGCTAGGGAATTTGCCTAAACTAATGCACTAAATAACCGATAATCCAAGGTGAGGCCCCGCCTGACCAACCCTGTCTAAATGATGGATCGAAAGAGGAAAGAAATGAAAAAAGCTCAATCCGGTTTTACTCTGGTGGAAATCGCCATCGTGCTGGTGATTATCGGCTTGCTTCTAGGCGGTGTGCTGAAGGGGCAGGAGATGATCACCAACGCCCGTGTGAAGAACATCGTTAGCCAAGCTCAAGGCGTCCAGGCAGCCTTTTATGCCTTTCAGGACCGTTTCCGCGCAATTCCAGGTGACCTGACTGCCGCTCAGGCTGCGATGGTAGGCAACGCCGCACTAGCCGCCGCAACGGCACAAAGCAACAGCATCATCGCCGCCGGAGACAGCGCGACAGCATTCCAGAACCTGACCGTCTCCGGATTTCTATCCTGCCCTGTATGTACTGTAACTGGCGCTTCAACTGCCGCCAACAGCCCGACCAACGCTTACGGCGGGGTAATGCAACTAGTCACCGATGCAGTCTATGCAGGCACAGTCGCGGCACCCGCCACTGTCCGCCACAATGTCAAAACTGGAGGCCAGATACCGGTAGAAGTCATCGCCGAAGTAGATCGTAAAATGGACAATGGGGCAGCAGCTACTGGTACGCTCCGCCAAAGCACTTGGAATGGCGGCTTGGCAGCCTGCATGGTTACACCTGCTTGGGCAGCCCCAAACGTAGCCGCCAATTGCGGAGCCGCGTGGTTCCTATAAGCCAAAAGGCTACAAACCCAAACGGGCATCCATGGATGCCCGTTTTGTTTCCCCTACCCCTGAAGCAATTTCACTTCCGCCGCCGCCAGATCCTCCGGCGCGCCCAGCAGCACCACTACATCACCTGCCTGCAGCACGGTTTCCGGCTGCGGCTCCAGGGCGCGGATGTTGCGCCGCCGCACCGCCGTCACCTGCACCAGCAAGCTGTCCAGGTCCAGATCGGCGAGTGTTTTACCCACTGCCGGGCCGCCTTCATTCAAGGCAACCGTATGCAGACGCGGCTGCACTTTTTCGCTTGACTCGTCTTCCTGGTCGGTGGCGCCATGGAAGTACCCACGCAGCAAACTGTAGCGCGCTTCCCGCACCTGGCGCACTCGCCTGACGACGCGCGACAGCGGCACGCCGAGCAGCATCAGGGTGTGGGATGCGAGCATCAGGCTGCCTTCGAGAACTTCCGGCACAACTTCCGTGGCCCCGGCGTCGCGCAGTTTTTCCAGGTCCGTATCGTCAAGCGTGCGTACGATCACGGGCAGGTCGGGTCGCATTTCATGGGCATGCTGCAACACCCGCAGCGATGACTTTATGTCGGCGTAAGTCACCACCATCGCTACAGCCCGGTTCAGCCCGGCGGCCATCAATACCTCGCGTCGGCTCGCGTCGCCGTAGACGACGCTTTCGCCCGCCACCGCCGCCGCCTTGACACGCTGCGGGTCATGGTCCAGCGCGATGAACGAAATGTTTTCCTGCTCCAGAAAGCGCGCCAGATTCTGCCCGCTGCGACCATAGCCGCAGACGATGACATGCTGGTCGCTGGACGCGCTTCGCACAGCAACTTCATGCAACTCGCGGGCACGGTTCACCCATTCACCGCCGCACACCTTCTGCACGATGGCTTCGCTGTAGAGAATGATGAATGGCGCTGCCAGCATTGAAAGCAGCATCGCCGAGAGGCATATCTGCAAAATACGTTGATCCAGGAGATGCACTCCCCCAGCCAGGGACAGCAATACGAAACCGAATTCCCCCCCCTGGGCCAGCGCCAGTCCGGAACGGATGGAAACCGAAAGCTCGCTGCCGGAGAAGCGGCTCAAGAGACCGATCAACAGGGCCTTGCCCACCACCAGCAGGAACAACAGCGCCATCACCCAGACAAAGTTGTCCGCCACCGCGCGCAAGTCAAGCAACATGCCGATGGTGACGAAAAACAAGCCGAGCAGCATATCGCGAAAGGGCTTGATGTCGGCTTCCACCTGGTAGCGATATTCAGTCTCCGAGATCAAGATACCGGCAAGAAACGCCCCCAGCGCCAGCGACAGCCCGGCCAGATCGGTCAGATAGGCGAGGCCTAGCGTCACCAGCAGCACGTTGAGCATGAACAGCTCGGAGGTCTTGTGCCCGGCAACCAGATGCAGCCATGGCCGCAGAATGCGCTGACCAAAAACCAGCAATACCGACAACAACAACGCCGCCTTGATGAACGCTTCCGCCATCGTCCAGCCCAGATGGTTGTCGCCAGCGGCCAAGGCGGGAATCAGCACCAGCAGAGGCACCACTGCCAAGTCCTGGAACAGCAGCACGCCGACAATTTCGCGGCCATGCCGGGAATGCAGTTCGACTCTTTCGTCCAGCAGCTTGCTGACAATGGCCGTGGACGACATCGCCAGAATGCCGCCCAGCGCCACACCGGCTTGCCAGCTCAACCCCAGAGCCAGGCACGCTGCCAATACCAGTGCCAGCGTCAATAGAACCTGGGCGCCACCCAAGCCAAACACCAGACCTTGCATGGCTTTCAGTTGCGGCAGGCTGAATTCCAGGCCGATGCTGAACATCAGGAATACCACGCCGAATTCAGCCAGGTAGGTGGTTTCCCCGCTTTCGGGCACCCATCCCAGCGCGTGCGGGCCGATGACGATGCCCACCAGCAGGTAGGCGAGCAAGGGCGGCAGGCGCAGGGAACGAAACAACGCCACCACCAGCACGGCGGCGGCAAGCAGGATGAGGACAAGTTGCAGGGTATTGTGCATTTGAAATCAGGTGAGGCAATAGCCCGTAGGGTTTAGTATACTTGCGCGGATGAACGCAAACGAACCGATATCCAACCGCAACGCTCTCGACCTGGCGCGCCAGGTACTCTCTATCGAAGCCAAGGCCGTAGAGGCGCTGATAGGCAGACTGGACGACAAATTCACCAGCGCACTACAGCTGATTCTACACTGCCGGGGAAGGGTTGTGGTCAGCGGCATGGGCAAATCCGGCCACATCGCGCGCAAGATCGCCTCGACCATGGCCAGCACCGGCACCCCGGCCTTCTTCGTTCATCCCGGCGAGGCCAGCCACGGCGACCTTGGCATGATTACCGCAGATGACGTGCTGATCGCCCTGTCCAACTCCGGCGAGAGCCCGGAACTGCTCACCATTTTGCCGATCGTCAAGCGCAGAGGCGCGAAACTCATTTCCATGACCGGCAATCCGGCTTCCTCGATGGCGCGAGAAGCGGACATACACCTTGACGCCAGCGTAGCGCAGGAAGCCTGCCCCCTGGGATTGGCGCCAACGGCCAGCACCACTGCGGCGCTGGCGCTGGGGGACGCGCTGGCGATCGCACTGCTCGACGTGCGCGGCTTCGGCGCGGAGGATTTCGCCCGCTCCCATCCCGGCGGGGCGCTCGGTCGGCGCCTGCTGGTGCATGTCGGCGACCTGATGCACAGCGGCGACGCCCTGCCCAAGGTACCGGAAACCGCGCTACTCACCGAAGCGCTGCTGGAAATGTCACGCAAAGGCCTGGGCATGACCGCAGTGGTGGGCGACGCTGACCGCCTGCTTGGGCTATTCACCGACGGCGATCTGCGCCGCGCGCTCGACAAGACGCTCGACATCCGCGCCGCCGGAGTTGCCGAAGTAATGACCCCTAACCCGCGCACAATCGGCCCGGACAAACTGGCGGCGGAAGCCGTGCAAATGATGGATCAGCACAAGATCAACGGACTGCTGGTGGTGGACGCAGATGGCCGGGTGGTTGGGGCGCTGAACATGCACGACCTGCTGCGGGCAGGGGTGGTTTAGAAACAGTACTGAGTGCTGAGTCTTGAGTGCCGAGTAAAACCTCCCACACTCAGGACTCAGCACTCTGAACTCAGGACTAAAGACAATGGACGCTTTCGAACGCGCAAAAAAAATCAAACTCGCCATTTTCGACGTGGATGGCGTGATGACCGACGGCAGCCTGTACCTGGCCGACGACGGCCAGGAATTCAAAGCCTTCAATTCTCTTGACGGCCACGGCATGAAAATGCTGAACCGCTCCGGCGTCGAGCTGGCGATCATCACCGGCAGAACCTCGCAACTGGTTGCGCTGCGCGCCATCAACCTGGGCGTGACCCATCTCTATCAGGGTGCGGAAGACAAACTGACCGCCTTTCTCGAACTGCTGGAAAAGTCCGGCCTCGACCCGGCCGAATGCGCCTACATGGGCGACGATGTGGTGGATCTGCCGGTGATGCGCCGTTGTGGCCTGGCCATTTGCGTTCCCGCTGCTCCGGCGCTGGTCAAGCAGCATGCTCATTACATCACCCAACTGCCAGGCGGCGGCGGTGCCGTGCGCGAACTGTGCGAACTAATCATGCAGGCGCAGGGCACTTTTGAAATACAGTTGGCGCCTTATCTGAAATGATTTTTCTGAATCATCTTTTTCAACTGGTCTGATGCGCGACCGCCTCACAATCTGGTTTCCTGCCGTACTTCTGGTGCTGCTGGCGATGCTGTCGTTCTGGCTCAACAGTACCGTACAGCCGCCGCAGCCGAAAAATGATGGCAGCAGCCGGCATGACCCCGACTATACCGTGGAAAATTTCACCGCCACGCGCATGGGCATCAACGGTCTGCCCCACCATACCCTGACCGCCGCCAGGATGGTGCATTACCCGGATGACGACAGCACCCATCTCGACAAGCCGCATTTTACCCGCTTCGAAAGCGGAATGGCCCCGATGCACATCCAGTCGGCTAAGGGGCTGCTGTCCAAGGAAGGGGAGCACGCCCACTTCACCGGCAACGTCCTGGTCACGCGCGAAGCCCTCGACAACAAGAGTGCCTTGACCCTCGCGACCAGCTACCTGCACGTTATTCCGGACAAGGACCTGGCACTGACCGACAAGCCTGTTAACATTCGGAATGCGCATACCAATGTCGACGCCGTTGGTTTAGAATTGAACAATAAAACCCACGTGATGAAACTGTTTTCACGCGTCAAAGGCCGTTATGAAAATCCCAACCGATAAAACCTCCCTTATTCTCTGCTTGTGGACAGCATTATTGCTTATTGCCGCGCCCTGGGCTCATGCGGAAAAAGCGGATCGAGGCAAGCCCATCAACCTGGAGGCGGATACCGCCACGGTAGACGACGCCAAAAAAATCAGCATCTACGAAGGCAATGTCATCCTCACCCAAGGCACGCTGCAAATCCGCGGCAACAAGCTGGTAATCACGGAGGATGCGGAAGGTTTTCAGCTTGGGGTGGCTTATGGCAACCTGGCCAGTTTCAGGCAGAAACGCGAGGGCTACGACGAGTACATCGAAGGTTATGGCCTGCGCATCGAATACGACCAGAAGAAGGATCTGGTGCAGCTTTTCGACCAGGCTCGCATGAAGCGCGGTCTGGATGAAGCGCACGGAAACTATATTTCCTATGACGGCAAAACCGAATTCTTCCAGGTAATCGGCGGCAAGGAAACCGCCACGGCCAACAACCCGCGCGGTCGGGTTCGCACGGTGATGCAGCCGAAGAACAAGACCGTCGCGCCAGCCGCCGGGGCCGCCTCGCTGAAACCCGCCGAAAATATCGCTAACCCGAGGGATTAGGGGGTCTGAGATCAGGGGCTAGGGGTCAGGAAAATCAACCCTCAACCCCCGCCCCAGCCCCTGATCCCTAGCCCCTGGAAATCATGAGTGAACTGATCGTCAATGGCCTGAAAAAGCGCTACAAATCGCGCCAGGTAGTAAAAAATGTTTCGCTGGAAGTTTCCAGCGGCGAAGTGGTCGGCTTGCTTGGACCGAATGGCGCAGGCAAGACGACCAGCTTCTACATGATGGTGGGACTGGTGCCGCTGGATGGCGGCAGCATCCGCCTGGACGGTGAAGAACTGAGCCACCTGCCTATTCATCGGCGCTCCCGGTTGGGCTTGAGCTACCTGCCCCAGGAAGCCTCGATTTTCCGCAAGCTGACGGTATCCGAAAATATTCGGGCTATCCTGGAACTGCAATCGCAGGAACCGGGGCAGATCGAACAGCGCCTGGACGATCTGCTGCACGAACTGCATATCAATCACCTGCGCAACAACCCGGCACTTTCTCTTTCTGGCGGCGAGCGCCGACGGGTGGAAATCGCCCGCGCGCTCGCCACCCAGCCGCGCTTCATCCTGCTGGACGAGCCCTTTGCCGGGGTTGATCCCATCGCCGTGATCGACATTCAGAAAATCATCCGCTTCCTCACCGAACAGAATATCGGCGTGCTGATCACCGACCACAATGTGAGGGAAACCCTGGGGATTTGCGACCGCGCCTACATTATCAACGATGGACAGGTGCTGGCCAGCGGAAATCCTGATGAAATCGTTTATAATGAAAATGTAAGAAAAGTTTACCTGGGAGAACACTTCCGGATGTAGCGGCGGACCCGCTCCAGGCACCGTGCCTGCACTCTCCCGGGAACCAAAATATGAAGCACAGCCTACAACTCAAACTTTCGCAACACCTGACCCTGACGCCTCAGTTGCAGCAGTCCATCCGGCTGTTGCAACTGTCGACGATAGAGCTTGACCAGGAACTGGACACCTTCACCCAGGAAAACCCCTTCCTCGAGCGCGTGGAAAGCACAGGCATTTCTGAAGGCGAGGAAACAGCAGATGCTGACGGTGGCAAGCCGGACGAGTTCTCTACACAGCCCACCGCCAGCAGCACTGCCAGCGAAACACCCGCCGAACCCGCACCCCTTTCTGAAAACGACTGGGATCAGGACAGCCCCTGGACTGCGCAGGACGATGATGAGGATAGCGACTACTCTTCGCAACGTGCCGAAGCGGTGGATCTGCGCGACCACCTCAACTGGCAGTTAGGCCTCACTTCGCTATCCGAACACGACAAACGAATTGTCGCCTTGCTGATCGACGCGCTCGACGAAGACGGCTACCTTACCCAGAGCCTCGATGAACTCGCCGCGCTGTTGCCACCCGAACTGGAAATAGAACCGATCGAGCTGCACACTGCGCTTTACCACCTGCAAAACCTCGATCCGCCCGGTGTCGGCGCACGGAACCTGGGAGAATGCCTGGCCTTGCAACTCGAAATCCTTCCTGCAGAAACCCCTTATCGCGAGCAAGCGCTTACCCTCGCCAAGCACCACCTAAACCTCCTGGCCGCACACGATTTCACCAAACTGAAGAAATTGCTGCGCCTCGACGATGATGGACTGCGTGCCACCCAGAGCCTGATCACCAGCCTCAATCCGCGCCCCGGCGCCGCCTTCGCCAACCTGGATACACGCTACATCCAGCACGATGTCGAGGTAAAAAAGGTCAAGGGGCAATGGGTCGCCACCCTGAACCCGGAGGTCATGCCCAAGCTGCGCATCAATCGCATGTACGCCGATATTCTGCGGCGCAACCGCGAAAGCAGCGGGCAGCACCTGTCGAGCCAGATGCAGGAAGCGAAATGGATGATCAAGAACATCCAGCAGCGCTTCGAGACCATCCTGCGCGTTTCCCAGGCTATCGTCGAGCGCCAGCGGAATTTCTTCGAACACGGCGCAGTGGCCATGCGCCCCCTAGTGTTGAGAGAGATTGCAGAAGCCGTCGAACTGCACGAATCCACCATCTCGCGCGTCACCACACAGAAGTACATGTTTACTCCGCGCGGCACTTTCGAGCTCAAATATTTTTTCGGCAGTTCCTGCGCCACGGAAACCGGCGGCGCCTGTTCCTCCACCGCCATCCGTGCGCTGATAAAACAGCTGGTAGAAGCAGAAACTCCGCAAAAACCGCTTTCCGACAGCCAGATCGCAGATATTCTGGCAAAACAGGGCATCGTTGTTGCCCGGCGCACCGTAGCAAAATACCGCGAGTCCATGCAAATTCCCGCGGTCAGTTTCCGAAAAACTCTTTAATCAACATCAACCCGAAGGAGCCTCAAATGAACCTCAATGTTACCGGCCACCACGTTGAAGTGACCCCCGCCATCCGCGATTACGTCACCGACAAGCTCGGAAGGGTTACCCGCCACTTCGACCACGTTATTGACGTCAATGTCATTCTCTCCGTCGAAAAACTGGCCCAGAAGGCTGAAGTCAACGTTCACGTCAGCGGCAAGGACATTTTCGTCAAATCCGAAGATGCCGACATGTACGCCGCCATCGACAGCCTGGTGGACAAGCTCGACCGCCAGATCGTCAAGCACAAGGAAATGAACGGCGGCCCGACCCGAGGCAGCGGCGGCAAGCACCAGCCGGTTGCCGAGTAAGCCAAATTCAGAACAAGCGCTTTTCTCGTTTGCCTCCTCTCCCCTTGGGGAGAGAATTGAGGTGAGGGCAGCCCCCTCATCCCAACCTTCTCCCCTTGGGGAGAAGGCGCAATGGTAAAGAACACTTGTTTTGGTTGGCGCTTGTTTTGACCTGCTTGTTTTAATATGAGCCTCATCACCCAAATACTGCCGCCGGGCAACGTCCTCTGCGACCTCGACGCAGGCAGCAAGGCACAGTTATTCGAAGAAGCCGGCCGGCTGTTCGAAAACAACCTGCAGCTACCGCGCAAGAAGGTAATCGACAGCCTGGCCACACGCGAAAAACTCGGTTCCACCGGACTCGGCTATGGGTTTGCCATCCCGCATGGCCGCATCAAGGGGATGCGCGCAGCCACCGGCGCCTTCATCAGGCTGAAAACACCGATCCCTTTCGACGCGCCAGACGGCCAGCCGGTCGGTATGTTGTTCATCCTGCTGGTGCCGGAACAGGCTACTGACCTGCACCTGCAAATCCTTGGCGAACTGGCGCAAATGTTCGGCAATCGCCAGTTACGCGAAAAATTGCAAGCCAGCGACAATCCCGCAGAAATTCATCAATTGCTAACGGCCTAGCCATGTCACAAATTAGCGTAAAGCAACTGTTCGACGAAACCCACGACAAACTGGGCATTACCTGGGTTGCCGGCAAGGAGGGTGGAGGCCGCCAACTCACTGGCGAAATCGTGCAAAAACCCACCCTGGCGCTGATCGGTCACCTTAATCTAGTCCACCCCAACCGGGTGCAGGTGCTCGGCTGCGCGGAAATGGACTACCTGCGCAGCCTGGATGAGGCTGCCCTGGCTCAAGCCATCAATAACCTGTTCTCCACCGAGCTTGCCGCCATCATCGTCGCCAACAAGGAACCTGTGCCAGATGTGCTGCTCGACGCTGCCAACCACCATCAGACGCCGCTGTTCACCTCGCCGCAGCCCAGCCCCTACCTGATGAATGTGCTCAACCACTACCTCACCCAGGTACTTGCCGAGTCCATTTCCCTGCACGGGGTTTTTCTGGAAGTGCAAGGCATGGGCGTGTTGATCACGGGAGAAAGCGGCATCGGCAAGAGCGAACTGGCGCTGGAACTGGTTACCCGCGGCCACCGTCTGATCGCCGACGACATCGTGGACTTCTATCTGGTTTCGCCGGAAACCGTGGAGGGACGATGCCCGGCGCTGCTGCAGGACTTCATGGAAGTACGCGGCCTGGGCGTGCTGAACATCCGCGCGCTGTTTGGCGAGACCTCGGTCAAACCAAAAAAGAACATCAAGCTGATCGTCAACCTGATCAAATTATCCGAGCTGAAGATATCGTCGCAAGACCGACTGCAAATCGAGGAACTCAGCCAGAACATCCTTGATGTGGAAATTCCCAAGGTACGCATCCCCGTTGCTTCGGGCCGCAACATTGCGGTAATGGTGGAAGTCGCGGTACGCAACCACATCTTGCGCAAGCGCGGGATCAACAGCACGCGCGAATTCGTCGAGCGGCACGAGCGCCTGATGGCAGGCACGGGTGAAGCAAAATGAAGAATACCTTCTCGCCCCTCACCCCTCACCCCTCACCCTAAAAATGCAGCTAATCCTGATCAGCGGTCTCTCCGGCTCCGGCAAAAGTATCGCGCTCACCGTGCTGGAAGACAGCGGCTTTTACTGCGTGGACAACTTGCCGGCGCAACTGCTGCCCAACATCGCCAGCTACCTCGACCGGGCCGGCCACACGCGCATCGCCATCAGCGTCGATGTGCGCAGCAGCGGCACGCTCGAGCAATTGCCGCAAATCATTACGCAGATCAAGGAACAGGGCTTCGACCTGCGCCTGCTGTTTCTGGAAGCGAAAACCGACACCCTGGTCAAGCGCTTCAGCGAAACGCGGCGGCGCCATCCCCTGAGCAGCGACCAGTTCACCCTGCAAGAATGCATCCAGCTCGAACGCGAACTGCTCGCACCGGTGGGCGACCTCGGCCACCGCATCGACACCAGCGATCTCAACCCAAATTCCCTGCGCGCCTGGATCAAGGATTTTGTCGACTTTGACCACTCCGGACTGACCTTGCTGTTCCAGTCCTTCGGCTTCAAGCACGGCATTCCGCTCGATGCCGACTTCGTCTTCGACGTACGCTGCCTGCCCAATCCCCATTACGACCCTATTCTGCGCCCGCTGACCGGCAAGGATGCCGCAGTTGCCGCTTTTCTCGACAGCGATGCCAATGTGCAAAAAATGCTGGGGGACATTCGCCGCTTCGTGGAAGACTGGCTGCCCTGCTTCATCCGCGACAACCGCAATTATCTTACCGTCGCCCTGGGCTGCACCGGAGGACAGCACCGCTCGGTGTATTTCGCCGAAAAACTGACGGAGCATTTCCGCCCGGAAGGACAGCAGACCATGGTGCGGCACCGCGAGCTGAGCTGAATTCATGCTACGGCTGATAAAAACCGGCGACTGGCTGGTGCTGCTTGCCGGCATGATCATCACCGCCTGGCTGTTTGCCACCCTGTGGCAAGGCCATGCTGCCGACAAAGCGGTAGTGCGCAGCGGCGGCAAAGTAGTCGCCGAACTCAACCTGTCTGAAAACCGCAGTTTCCTCGCCAGCGGGCCACTCGGCACCAGCCGCATCGAAATTCACAACCGCCGCGCCCGCGTGGCCGAAGACCCCAGCCCGCGCCAGTATTGCGTCAAGCAGGGCTGGCTGAGCCAAGCAGGTGAAGCTGCACTATGCCTGCCCAACCAGGTCAGCCTGGAACTGACCGGTGCGAAGAAAATGTATGATTCATTAAATTACTAGCCACAGAGATCACAGAGGACACAGAGGACACAGAGTTGATGGCACGATTTGATTTTCTCTGTGAACTCTGTGGGCTCTGTGGCAAAAAGTAAAAATGCAAATCACCATCCAGACCACCCTCGAAGACCACCGCATCGCGCGGCTGGCGGCGTTCGCCATCGGCCTTTCGGTGATGGAAGCAGTCATCCCCTCGCCGCTGCCAGGCATCAAACCGGGGCTGGCGAACATCGTCACTCTGCTGGTGCTCGAGCGCTTCGGCATGCGCGCTGCCGTGTGGGTATCGCTGTTGCGGGTAGTAGCGGGCAGCCTGATCCTCGGCACCTTCCTCTCCCCTTCGTTCGTCCTGAGTTTTTCCGGTGCGGCAGCCAGCCTCGCGGCGCTGGCACTGGCGCGACATCTGCCGCGAAGCTGGTTCGGCGCAGTGTCTCTGAGCATCATCGCCGCCTTCGTCCACATCGCCGGACAAATGGCCGTGGTTTACCTGTGGCTGATCCCGCATGCCGGCATCCTTTACCTCGCCCCGATCTTCGCTGCCGCCGCCCTGCTGTTCGGCGCCGTGAACGGACTGATCACCTCCAAGCTCCAGACCGAGGGCGAGAGTCCCAATTCAAAACAAGCGCCTTCCACATTTGCCTCCTCTCCCGCAAGCGGGAGAGGATTGAGGTGAGGGGTTTCATGGCAAATGGACAATCCTGGATGAAGCGATCTCTCCTGCTACTTGCCTGCCTGGCCGCCGCACCATCTGTCACGATCGCGGCAGAATGGGTGAGAATCCACACCGCAGCCGATCAGAGTCTGTACTATTACGATCGCTCCAAGCTGTTCCTGAATGACGACGAAATCACCTACTGGAAAAAAGTCGCCTTTGCCACGCCCCAACCCTTCAAAGACAAGCTCATTGCCAGCGGCTTGTACCGTGAACGCATCCATTGTGCCGAGCACACGCTCAAGCTGATCAGTTACCTGCTTTACACCCCGGCAGGAGAACTCTTCGAATACGCCCCGACCAAGGAAGGCGAGCCCGCCCCGATCATCCCGGACAGTCTCGGCGACGTGTTCGAAAAAGCGCTCTGCCCGCTGGTTCTACGAAAGCGGGAGGAAGACCGACAAAGGGCAGAGACCGAGGAAAAGACAAGGCTCAAGACTGAAGCAGAAGCCACGAACGCCACCCCGCCGCCCACAGCGCCACCACCCGACAAATCCACACCGCAACATTGAGCCTGCGGCTCACCTGGCCTACAATCAGAACCATGAAAACCCCAAACAAGACCATCACCCTGGCACTGACCGGCGCTTCCGGCATGCCCTATGCCCTGCGCCTGCTACAGTGCCTGCTGGAAAGCGGCAGCCGAGTCTACCTCCTGTACTCCCAGGCAGCGCAAATCGTGGCGAAACAGGAAATGGACCTGGCCCTGCCATCCCGCCCGCAGGAAGCGCAGCAGATGCTGTGCGAACGCTATAGCGTATCGCCTGAACAGCTCAAGGTATTCGGTCGCGACGAATGGTTCGCCCCGGTGGCCTCCGGCACCAATCCGGCCGATGCCATGGTGGTCTGCCCCTGCACCATGGGCACGCTCGGCTCGATCGCGGCAGGACTGTCCGACAACCTGATCGAGCGCGCCGCCGACGTGATGCTGAAAGAAAACCGCAAGCTCATCATCGTCCCGCGCGAAGCGCCATTCTCCGTCATCCACCTGGAGAACATGCTCAAGCTGGCCCGCGCCGGCGCCGTCATCCTCCCCGCCAACCCCGGCTTCTATCACCACCCTCAGAGCGTGGATGAAGTGGTGGACTTCATCGTGGCGCGCATCCTCGATCATCTCGGCGTCGAGCACAAGCTGATGGCGCGCTGGGGCGGAGAAGAATAATGGCTAAATTTTACCCACAACTCGACGCCAACCTCAAAGCCTTCATCGCGCGGCAACACGTCTTCTTCGTCGCCACTGCACCCGCTGACGGTCGCATCAACCTCTCGCCCAAGGGGCTGGACGGCTTGCGCGTGCTGGATGACAAACGCGTGGCTTACCTCGATCTCACCGGCAGCGGCAACGAAACCGCCGCCCACCTACTGGCAGACGGGCGCATGACACTGATGTTCTGCGCCTTCGAGGGCGACCACCTGATCCTGCGCCTGTATGGCCGAGGGCGCGCCATCAAGCCGGGTGATATCGAGTGGGCAACACTCGCACCGCTATTCCCCACCCTGCCCGGCACGCGCCAGATCATCCTGCTCGACATCGAGTCGCTGCAAACTTCCTGCGGCGCCGGCGTACCTCTGTATGAATACCAGGGTGAACGCGAAGAACTGCTGCGCTGGGTGGAAAAGAAAGGCGAACCGGGCGTGCGCGACTACCAGTACGAAAAGAACCGGGTCAGCATCGATGGCCTGCCGACCGGATTATTTGAGGAGAAAAGATCATGAAACACATCAGACTGATCGTTTTACTGCTGGCCACAGCAATGCTCACCGCCTGCGAGGAAAAGCCCTACAAGCCGCCAGTGCCGCAAACCGAACCGGACAAATCCGCCACCAAACTGTTCGAACCACAGCGCCAGGCGCTGGACAAAGCCAAGGGCGTGGGAAAAACGATCGAACAATCGAGCCAGGAACAGAAAGAAGCAGCCGAAAAAGCCACAGGCGACTAAGCGTCAGATTTTCCTTGCAGGAGGAATAGACAATGTTTCGACTAAGCAAATCATTAGTCGCCTGGAGAACCCCTGATTTTGAGAACATCCTCAAAGCGGAGATCGAGCAACTGGGCGCTGAACAGCTCCCCTTGCAGCAGGGATTATCAACCAGCAGCTATGCCCTGGATGACAAACTCAAGGTGCGGATTATCTGTGTTTCCGAGGAAGCCAATTCAATCCGCGCAAAGGTCGGCATCTTTTATGCGGGGATTATTGCCGGCTGCAGTTGTGCGGACGACCCCACGCCTGTCGAAGAACAGGTTGAGTACTGTGTGGTGCAGCTTGAGATCAATAAAATAACGGCGGAGACGACAGCAGTTCTTCTGACGGAATAAGCCGTCGTCACATAGACCAGAAATTTTGTCACCCGCAGCCGGCATGCCGCCAGGTGACGTTACTCAGACAGGGACATCCGCTTCGTAACCAGCTCTACGAACGCATCGCAGCACCCCATCACCTCGAGCGACAGGTCTTCATAACTGGAACCGGTGCAAACAAACCGGGGCCCCTCATCGTGTACCTGGCAATGCAGATCCTCGACCCGATCAGCGACCGACTCCATGATGCTCTTGATGATTTTGGCTTCATCCGGATTTTCAATCTTGTCCGGGTCCACCGCCTTGCCGCCGATTTCAAACGCAAATGCAATGCCGCTCACTTTAAAATTCCTTGATAAAAATGATTTAACAAAAAAACGTTGACCCGCATTCTACATGCATGCACGTAAGGCGTCAGTATGCATGGCGCACTACGCATAGCGCACTATCATCAATTTCCAAACAGTCCCTTAAGCGACTTGATCACGCTGCCCCCGCCCGGCACCACTGAATCCGCAGCCGCATCGCTGGCTGCATCCCTGGCAACGTCACCCATGCCAAGCATCAGATTATCGAACCCGCTCACCCGCACTTTCGCGGTCCAGATCAGCGGCTTTTTCTCGCCGGGCTTGAGCGGCGGATAGGCAAAGCCCCTGGTCGGCCCGACTACCTCTGCCATTGCCATGGCGCCTGACGTCTTCTGGAAAATCCCGACCGGAATCGTGCAGTCATTCTGGCTGCCCGGCAGCATCGGATTCTTGTTCCTGGCCGCCATCCAGATAATGACTTCCTTGTCGCCGACTGCGCCAACGGCATTCAGGTTGTAGCCTTTGGCACGGGACAGTGCATCCCATTTCAGCGGAATCGCCGCCTTGATGTCGGAACTGCTGGCCTTGAAGTTGAGCGCTTCGAGGAAATCCATGTCCTTGTCCAGGGCATAACGAATCTCCTGCTGCATGAAACTGGCCTTCACCACATGCTCGCCGACTACCGAGGCTTCGGCGGGAATTCCGGTGAAAGCGTTGTCACCATACGGCCACCACAGCGTGCGCGGCGGCAGGGTTTCGCCAGCCTCGCCACCGCCCTTGCGTTTGCGGCTCTGCTGCGCCATCGCCGCCACCTCCGGCGACAGGCGGCTGCTCATGGCCTTCAGGTCGATCACTTCTGGCTGCCCTTTCAGCACGGTATCGCTGCAACCCCAATAAATCAGCACCTTGCCTTCGGGCTGCTCAGATTCCGAGCTACCACCACCTCCCGTGCCGCGCCGCTCGCCCTTCAGCGGCAGCGATGGGCCGATACGCATGCCCTCGGGCACGAGGTGCTCAGCGCTATAGCCGCCGGGAATATCCGCAGGATTGGCCAGCCGTAAATCCATCTGTTTGGAAATACTCGTCTTGCCGCCGAACATCGCCGACATCATGCCAGTGGCGCCTCCTGCACCCATGCCCGAATAGGTGCGCAGGTTCATTTCGTAATTGACTGGTGCGGCAATCGCACCCGGAAGATAACTGGCAAAGGCTGTAACCAAGGCAATGTGCAAGGCATGCTTTTTCATTTCACTCTCCAACTGAAAGCAACGTGGGAATTCCAAATTATTTTCATAGCATAGACCAGAACGCGGGATGGATGAAGTGGAGCAGTTGTGCGGTTGCCTGGATGTGGTTTTGTGCGCTACGCGGGTGTTTAGGTGCCGGGGCTGCCCGGCGGCAGGTCACTTTTCTTGCTTCGCCAAGAAAAGCTAACCAAAAGAAGGCGACCCAACTCTGCCGCCCTTCGCTACGCTACGGGTACCCTGCGCTGCTCACCGAACCGGGCGGCCGCGGAACTCGGCCTTTGGCCTCAAACAGCCGCAGCCGAAATCCCCCGGCCCGGCTGTGCTGCTCGGCGGCTGAGCAATGGGAATTCAAACCAATCACCCCATCCCCATCCTGACCTTCCCCTTGAAGGGGAAGGAATAAGAACCACATCGCGACCCCCCCCCACCATACACCCCCTCTCCCCAGCGGGGAGAGGGCCGGGGTGAGGGGCAACGGCGAGACCTCGCCCACAAAACCAAAATCCCCTTCTGCGCCGCTTCGGTTTGGCGGTCAAATTGGGATGAAGGCGAGCACTGTTCGAGCTCCGCGGTAGGGCACGGTTTATGTGCCCTGCTAGGGCGAGTTGCGCAGCCGCCCAATTTGGCCGTCAAATCGAAGGTAGCCCGCAGGGCCGGCGCGGCAGGGTGCCCTTTTGTTTGGTTACTTATATTTTGGGCAAGCAAAATAAAGTAACCTGCTGCCGGGCAGCCCCCGGCATCTAAGCAGCTGCGCGTAGCGCAGACATTACCCATCACTGCTTGTAACAACCAGAACAAAGACCTATAGTGGCCCAATTGTCATAAAATGCACCATGGGGTCAATATATAATCTTGACGGATTCCGTTGATCCATTAAAAAAACGTGATCGAGTCTGAGCTAACCCCGGCTTCCCGGACAGTTGAATTAATCACCATAGTACAACCTCTCCACCTCATCTGGCGTTCTGTAACCGAGCGACTGATGAATCCGGTTTCGGTTATAGAAACACTCGATGTAATCGAAGATCGCTA
>ORMF010489715.1_pt1 | contig 56993 bp, 55 predicted proteins | sample 1779871 | NCBI WGS metagenome assembly ORMF01 (sample SAMEA104232316, study PRJEB22302) | groundwater metagenome | biome: forest; feature: aquifer; material: groundwater | place: USA | collected 2011-08-07 | depth 5.4 m | reverse complement strand
GTTTCCCTCGGTGCTGGGGGGGCGGGGGGGGGGGGGGGGGCGCGGGCTTCGGCGGGGGGGCCGGCGGCTTCTTCGGGGCGTCGTCGGCCGGCGTGATCGCCGTGTCGTCGACGCTCTCCTGCGCTTTCGGCTTCGCGTGGAAGCTGAAGTCGCCGACGCGGACCTCGTCCTCGGGCCCGAACGGCTGGCTCCCGATGACGCGCTCGCCATTCAGGAGTGTGCCGTTCGTGGAGTTGAGATCCTCAACGACCATGGCGCCGTTCTTGAGGACGAGCTTCGCGTGGTGGCGCGAGACGTTCGGGCGGGCGATGACGACGTCGTTGTCGTCCGCCTTCCCGATCGTGACCTGCGCCTTGTTGTAGTAGTTCGACCGACGCGCACCCGCGGGGATGTCGGTGATCTCGACGTGGATCATGTCATCCCTGTCGCCAGGAGGAATTCCGTCCGAGTCGGGCGCGAACTGCGAGCGGGAGGGGGATGTGAGGAGGGACCCCTACCGGCCTGGGTCCGCCGCCGGCTGGAAATGATAAGCCCGGAGTTCCTGGGCTTCAAGAACTCCGGGCCGGATTCGTTCGAGTCGGCTCGCGAGCGGAGGACTAGTCGCCGCTCTTGAAGCTCTTCAGCGTGTGCCCCTTCTTCTGGGCGTTCAGGTCGACCTGATCCGCGCCGAGCTTGTTCTTCAGCGTTGCCTCGGACTGGACCGAATTCGGATTGGTGACCTTGCCCTCGTCGAGGGACTTCACCGACCCGGTGAACAGGAACTTGATCTTGTTCCCGAACAGCGACACGATGGTAATCAAGGCGATGGCCACCAGGGCGACGATGATGATGTACTCCGTCATTCCCTGGCCCCGGCGCTTCGCCGCAAACTTCCGCCCAAGGTACCCGACCATGGTTGCCTCCAACACAAGGCACCTCCGCTGACGGGCGACCCCCCGCTGCGGTTGAATGAACACACCTACCCCTGCTGCACGCAAGAATGGTAGGCGACGGGACCCATCCCGTCAACCCTATTTTCGTCGGATTCCACCCAGTCCGCTTGGACCAGGAATTCTCGGTCCCCATCCCACCCGCGCGACCGAGCAACGAGGGCTGATGGTAGGGAGAGGAAGCGGACAAGTCAACTCATTTTCGTGAGCCATTTCCGGGGGGCGGGGCGCCCCGCCGGATGGTCCTCCAGCGCTCCCAGGCCCCCTTCTCGACCTCCTCGTACTCGGCCTTGCGCCCCGTCAGTCGCAACAATTCCGCGAGATGGAAGAGGACCTCGGCCGACCGGGGGAACCGCTCGGCCGACTCCCGGAGGGATCGCTCCGCGTCCCCCGGGCGATTCGCCCGGTAGGCCACCTCCGCCACCCGGATCGCCAGCTCGATCGAGTCCGGGAACAGCTTCGCGATCTCCTCGAGCCCCTCGTCTTTCGTCTCCGAGATGTTGAACGCCAGCCCCCGGACCAGTCCCCGGGCGTACGGGTCGAGCGTCACGAGCGGCAGGGCCTGCGTCAGCCGGATCGCGGGGGAGACATCGCTGGCATCCCGGATCTCCAGGCACCTCGCCCTGGCATTCCAGCACTCGAGCGCCCCTTCCGGCCAACCGTCCGGGGGCCGGGTCCCGGTCCGCATCGCGTTGATCTCCTCCGAGCAGTCGGCCTTCCCCTCGTACAGCCCCTTGGGCGCGCTGTACTCGAGGTGGACCGTGTCGTCCTCCTGGAGCCTCGACCCGGCGACCCAGCGCGCAAGCTCGTCGGGGCCCGCGACGTACCCCGCGAAGATCTGCGCGGGGCGCATGTACCGGATCCGGGCCATCTCCTCGGCGACCGGCCCCGTCCATCGCGCCGAGAGGGCATCGAGGTCGATCCCATCCGTCGCGCCGACCAGGAGGTAGTCCGCGCCTGGCGAGACCTCCCACATCCACGTCTGCGGGAAGACGCTCTGGAACGTCGCGATGATCGTGCGGATGTCGTCGACGGTATGCCAGTACGCCTGGACCCACTGGCTCATCGTCCCGCGGGGCGCGAGCCGCGCGCGGCATTGCTGGTAGTACTCCCTCGTGAAGAGCTCGCCCATCCCGCTGATGAAGACGTGCGAGGGCTCCGCGCAGATCACGTCGTACTTGCGGTCGGTCAGGGCGATGTGGGATCGCGCGTCCTCCACGAGCACGCGCGCCTTGTCGGGCCGGTCGCAGACGTCCAGGTTCACGTCCCGGTAGAACCTCCTCGCGCACTCGACGACCTCCGGCGAGATCTCCACGCAGTCCACGTGGACCCCGGGATGGACGGTCGCCGACCCGGCCGAGACGCCGCTCCCCAGCCCGACCGTCATGACCTCGCGCACCGGTCCGGGGTGGAGGAGGATCGGGAGCTGGGCGATCAACACCTGCGTCGGCATGTCCCCCGTGTTCGAGGCCTGGACCCGCCCGTCGATGCGCAGCGAGCGCACGTCGTTCGTGGTCGCGAGGACGCTCACGCTGGCCGCCGCGCCATCGCGGTAGTAGCAGATCCGGTCCGCCATATGGTGGGCGGTGATGAGCGGGCTCACCCACGGATCGGCCTCGCCCCGGCGCGCATCGTAGATCGAATAGGGCCCGTAGACGTACGCGCCCTGGATGAGGTAGTCCTCGCTCCAGCTCGGCATCGCGAGGACGCACATCACCGCGACGACGAGGCTCCCGACCGCCCCCAGCAGCCTCATCGAGGCGTGGCTCCTCGCCAGGACGAAGGACCCGAGCGCGACGTTTGCGATGCCGAGCCCCAGGACCGCCCTCCAGATTCCCAGGTTCGGGACGATGATGAACCCACCCGCCGCCGAGCCGAGGATGGCGCCGACCGTGTTCCACGCGTAGACGCGGCCGACCGCCGGGCCCGTCTTCGCCCCCTCGGGGACGTAGCCGCGGACCGCGGTCGGGAAGGTGCCCCCGAGGAAGAACGTCGGCAGGAACACAACCGAGAAAATCGCGCCGAAGAACCTGAGCTGCATCATCGCGAACGAGCCGTACGACTCCTCCATGACCTCCCAGATTCCCACCGCGAGGAGGTGGAAAAGGAGGTAGAGGAGCAGGCAGGAGAAGCCGATCGAGATCTGCAGCCTCCCGAACGTCGCCACCGCGTCGCGGCTGCGGTCGGCCCGCCGTCCGAAGTACATGCTCCCCGCGGCCATCCCCAGGATGAACGCGGAGACGATCAGCGTGAACGCGTAGACCGAGGTGCCGATCTGCAGCGCCAGGTACCTCGTCCAGACGACCTGGTTCGCCATCGCGATGGCGCCGGAGAGGAGCATGCCCCAGAGGTAGATCGGCCGTCCGCCCACGACCGCGGTGGTCTCGGCCGCGGCCACCGGCACGGCGGCCCCGCGGGAGAAGAGGAGCGCGCCGACCCCCACGACGACGTTCGCCACGGCCGCGGCCTTGATCGTCGCCGACATCCCGAGCATGGGGACCAGGACGAACCCCGCCGCCATGGCCCCCGCAACGGCCCCGAGCGTGTTCGTGGCGTAGAGCCAGCCGATCGTCCCGCCCAGCTCGTCGCGTCGTCGGACGAGCGGCTCGGCAAGCAGCGACAGCGTCGCGCCCATGCACGTCGTCGGCACGAGGATGACCGCGGCACAGATCCCGAACCGCGCCGCGTGGTACGCGACGCCAAGCCCCTCCGAGCGGTAGAGCCACCCGATCGCCGGGTGGCAGAGCTGGAGGAGCCATGGCACGGCGAGCGCGGAGAGGCCGATTGCAATCTCGAGCGCGCCGTACCACGCCACCGGGTTCCGCAGGCGGCCGACGAGGCGCATGGCGATCCAGGAGCCGAGTGCCAGCCCCCCCATGAACGCGGCGAGCACCGTCGCGAGAGCGAAGCTCGTGTGGCCGACCTCGCGGGAGATCAGCCGCGTCCAGACGACCTCGTAGGCGAGGCCGCAGGCGCCAGAGAGGAGGAAGGCGACGAACATGGCGCCCCGCGCGGGCCCCGAGAGCCCGCTGGGTGCGGCGGTGGCGGTGGTCATGGCGAGCGAGTACCCCTTCCTGGAGGAGAGGATGGACTACTTGGGCTTCGGGAGGTCGATCGTGAAGGGCTCCCCCTTCCATTTGGGCGTGGAGTAGAGGAGGGTCTTCAATGTGCGGTCCCGGGCCGTCTCGAAGTAGAGGCGCATCTCCTTGGTTGCGGCCTTCCCGATCATCTTCGGGGCGCCGTCGGGGTGGCCGGGCTGCGGACTGAGGGCCTTGGCCTCGGTGCCATCGTCCATCTGGATCGTGAAATCGCCGCACTTCACGACGAGGCTCCCCAGCTCCTCTCCGTTCGTCAGCTTCACCGAGACCTTCCACAGCTTCATCCCGTCGGTGCGCTTCAGGCCCTCCACGACGCCGAACAGCACCTCGACTGAGGCGGAGGAGAGGGCGGCCGCGGGCAGCTTCGGCTTCTCGGGCTCCTTGGGGGGCTCCTCGACGTCGGGATCCACGGGGACCTCGGCCGTCTCGTCGGGGGGCGGCTCCGCCGCGGGGTCGGTCGGGGGCGGCGCCTCGCCGGGCGTCCCCTCGGGGATCGCCGCAGCGGGGTCGACTCCCGTCCCCTGGCAGATGGGGCAGGGGACCTTTTTCTTCTTCTTGCAGTCCGGGCACGGTCCATGGACCATCCTCGACCCTTTGCAGGTCGGGCAATCCACCGACCCCGACGCGCACGACTCGCAGTCCTGCCCCGCTCCCGTTCCCCCGCACTTCGGGCACTTGGGGTTCTTTCCCTCGCACGGGCAGGCCATGACCGCCCTCCCCCCGCACTTCGGGCAGTTGAGCAACCCCTGCCCCGCGCAATCCTGGCAAAGGATGTCCGCCATCCCGTCGACGCACGTCGTGCACTTGACCATCCTCTTGCCCTTGCAGCCGGGGCACTTGGGCCCCTTCAGCGGGCCCTTGAGCGGGGTCTTCGGCGGGTCGTCGGGGGGCGGCTCCGCCGTGTCGCCCGGCGTCGCGGGGTCGGTCGGAGGGGCGACGTCGGGAGGCGCCTCGGGGGCGGCCTTCTGGACGTGGTCGACGGTCGCCTCGTCGAGCCAGACCATCTTCCCCTCGGGCGTCTTCACGCCGACCTTGCCGTTGGCGACGCCGACGACCTTGCCTTCGACCTTGCTGCCGTCCTTCAGGAAGACGGTGTCGGCCTGCGCAAGGGCGCACGTGACGGCCAGGGCGATCAGGAATCTCATGAACACCCCCGGTTGGATTGAAGACCTGGGATTACGGATGCTCGTCCCCCGTGGCCCGAAGGGGGAACGGATTGTACAGCAGCGACAGTGCCGCGCCGGCCACTATCGAATGGCACGGATCCGTCCATCTCCGGTCTTCCACGACCGACCGTTCGGGAGCGACCATCGCCCGGGGATCGGCCGGGCGCATTTCGGGCACGCCCGGTCGACCAGGCGGTTCGCCCGGACGTAGAAGCCGAACCGCTCGATCAGGAGCTCCTTGCAGTCGGGACAATACGTGTTCTCCAGGTCGCCCACCTGTCCCGGGCGGTTCCCCGCGTAGACGAACCTGAGCCCCTCCTCGACGCCGATGCGTGCCCCCCGCACGATCGCGCGGGTCGGCGTGTCGTCCTTGTCCTGCATCTTGTAGTCGCTGTGAAAGGCGGTCACGTGCCAGGGGATGTCCGGAGAGACGCCATGGATGAACCGCGCCATGGAGCGCAACTCGTCCTCGCCATCGTTGAAGCCCGGCACGACGAGCGTGACGATCTCCATCCAGAACCCCTTCCTGTGAATCAGGGCGATGGAATCGAGGACGTTCCTGAGCGTGCCTCCCAGCTCGCGGTATCCCTTCTCCGTGAACCCCTTCAGATCCACTTTATACAGGTCGGCCCACGGGCGGATGTAGTCGAGCACCTGCTCCGTGGCGTTCCCGTTCGAGACGTAGCCGCACACGATCCCCGCCGCCTTGGCCTCGCGGAAGACCTCCACGGCCCATTCCGAGGTGATGAGCGGCTCGTTGTAGGTGCTCACCATCACGGCCGCTCCCTGCTCGACGGCGAGGCGCGCCAGGCCCTTCGGGTCGGCGTCCTCGGGAGGGGCGATCGAAGCGGGGTCGCGGAGCGCCTGCGACGTCAACCAGTTCTGGCAATAGCCGCAGTGCAGATCGCAGCCAAGCATGCCGAACGAGAACGCGAGCGCCCCGGGGTAGGCGTGGAAGAAGGGCTTCTTCTCGATGGGGTCGCACTGCAGGGCCCCGACGTACCCCGTGGGGGCGTAGAGGGTGCCCTCGCGGTTGAAGCGGACCCGGCAGATCCCCGGGCGACCCTCCCGCACGAGGCAGCGGTGGCCGCACGCGAAGCAGCGGACGGCACGGTCCGGCAGCTTCTCGTAGAGGACGGCCTCCTTGGTGCGCTCCGAGAGGAGCGATTCGAGCGTGGGCATGTCGGCTTCCCGCCTGTGATCCTATCAGCGTGCCCGGCACGTTGCAATGACCGTCCCCGGTGACTATACTGTGCGCCCCCCAGGGTAGGAGAGAGGCATGGCGGCGGAACCCACAACCCTCGTCGAGTCATTCCTTCACGCTGCCCGGACCTGGCCCAAGCCCGACGCGCTCCGCTACAAGGAGGGGGGCGTCTGGAAGAACGTCTCGACGCAGGAGTTCGTGGAGCGCGTGCGCTTCACGGCCTCGGCGCTCATCGACCTCGGCGTCCAGCCCGGGGACCGCGTCGCGCTCCTCTCCGAGAACCGCCCGGAGTGGATCATCACCGACATCGCGGTGTTCTGCACCGGCGGCGTGACGGTGCCGATCTACCCGACGCTCCTCGAGAAGGACGTCCAGTTCATCCTCAAGGACAGCGACGCGAAGGTCCTCCTCGCCTCGAAGCCCGAGCACCTGGCGAAGGCGACCTCGGGCCGCGGCGACCTCCCGTCGCTCGTCCACCTCGTCCTCTTCCCCCCGAACGCGGCGGGGGCCGACGCGATGGCCTGGGCCGACCTCCTCGAGCGGGGGAGGAAGCGGGCCGAAGCGAATCCGAAGGAGTTCGACGAGCGGTGCGCGCAGGTGAAGCCGGACCAGCTCGCGACGCTGCCGTACACCAGCGGGACGACGGGGATGCCCAAGGGCGTGATGCTCACGCACGACAACATCATGTCGAACCTCCGCGCGACCTGCGTGGAGGTCGGCGTCGCCAACACCGAGGTGGCCCTGTCGTTCCTGCCGCTCTCGCACATCCTGGAGCGGATGTTCGAGCACGCGCTGATCTCGCGCGGCTGCACGATCGCGTACGCCGAGAGCATCGACACGGTCGCGGCGAACATGGCCGAGGTCCACCCGACCGTGATCGCGGGCGTGCCCCGCTTCTTCGAGAAGCTGCGGGCGCGCGTCCTCGAGAAGATCAGCCTGGCCCCCGCGATCCGGCAGAAGCTCTTCCACTGGGGCGTCGGCGTGGGGAAGCAGGTGGCGGCGCTGGAGCAGCAGGGGAAGCCGATCCCGTTCTGGCTCGGCCTGAAGCACGGCTTCGCGAAGAAGAAAATCTTCTCGAAGGTGGCCACCGCGACGGGCGGGCAGCTCAAGTACTTCCTCTCCGGCGGCGCGCCGCTCGCCAGGGAGGTCGCGGAGTTCTTCTACGCCGTCGGCCTGCCGATCTACGAGGGGTACGGGCTCACGGAGACGTCGCCCGTCCTCTCCATCAACACGCCGAAGGCGCACAAGCTCGGCACGGTGGGCAAGATCATCCCCGGCGTGACGATCAAGATCGCCGAGGACGGCGAGATCCTCGCGAAGGGCCCGAACATCATGCCGGGCTACTACCACCTCCCCGAGGGGACCGCCGAGGTCCTGAAGGACGGCTGGTTCCACACCGGGGACATCGGGGAGATCGACCCCGAGGGGTACCTCAGGATCACCGACCGGAAGAAGGACCTCCTCAAGACGAGCGGCGGGAAGTACGTCGCCCCGCAGCCGATCGAGAACTCGCTCAAGCTCTTCCCCTACATCTCGAGCGCGATGGTCATGGGGAACGGCCGGAAGTACTGCTCGGCGCTCATCGTTCCCGACTTCGAGAAGCTGGAGCGGTTCGCGAAGGAGAAGAACCTCCCTGCGACGCCCCGGACCGCCCTCTGCCAGCACCCCGACGTGAAGAAGCTCTTCGACGGCGCGGTGGAGGACCTGAACCGGGGGCTCGCCCAGTGGGAGACGATCAAGAGGTACGCGCTCCTCGACAGCGACTTTGCGATCGGCGAGGAGATGACGCCGACGCTCAAGGTCAAGCGCAAGGTCGTCGAGAAGAAGTACTCCGCCGTGATCGACGGCTTGTACGTCGAGGACGGCCGCTAGTCGTCGTACTCGTCGCGCTTCTCGCTGCGGCGCTTGTTGTCGATGTACGCCTGCAGGATGAGCTGCGCGGCCACCACGTTGATGTGATCGCGGCGCTTCTTGCGCGATAGGGCGTCGTCCGGGACGAGCCGCCGCGCCTGCACCGTGGTGAGCCGCTCGTCCCACGTCACGACGGGGAGCTTCAGGCGGTCGCGGAGGAGCCGGGCGAACCTCTCGACCTGCTCCGCCTTCGGCCCGAGCGAGCCGTCCATGTTCCGCGGGAGGCCGATGACCACCTCGACCACGCTGCGCTCCGCGGCCGCCTTCGCGATCGCATCGATCACGCCGCGGAGCGTGGTCCACTCGAGGATCGGGAGCCCGTGGGCGATGAGGCCCAGCTCGTCGCTCACCGCCAGGCCGATGCGTTTCTCGCCGTAGTCGATTCCGAGCACTCTTCCAGGCATGCAGACATTATCGGCCCCGGGCGAGCGCGGACTATAGGTAGGCGTCGAACCCTTCCTTCTCGAGCTGGTCCGCGAGCTTCCGCACGTCCTGTGCCCGGTCCTTGTGGCAGATGAGCGTCGCGTCGCGCGTCTGCACGATGATCAGATCGCTCACGCCGATCGTCGCGACCAGGTGCTCGTCGCCCATCACGATGCAGTTCGTCGTGTCGATTCCGCAGTGCTTCCCGATGATCACGTTCCCGTACTTGTTCCGCGTGAAGACGTTCTCGAGCGAGCCCCAGCTCCCGACGTCGTCCCACTCGTAGGAGGCCTCGATCATCCGCACGTCGTCCGCCTTCTCCATGACGGCGTAGTCGATCGAGATCCGCGGCAGCTTCTCGTACTCGCGTGCCAGGACCTTCGCCTCGTCCTTCGTGCCGATCGCCTCCCGGATCTCCATCACGGCGCGCCAGGTCTCCGGCAGGTGCTTCTCGATCTGCGCGAGGATCGCGCTCGCCCGCCAGACGAAGTTGCCGCTGTTCCAGTAGTAGTCGCCGCTCTCGAGGTACTTCTGCGCCGTCGCGGCGTCCGGCTTCTCCTGGAACTGCTTCGCGCGGAAGACGGGGATCTTCCTGAGCTCCGCGAGCTTCTCGCCGGCCCGGATGTACCCGTATCCCGTCGACGCCGTCCGCGGCTTCACCCCGAAGACGACGAGCGCGTCGCTCTCGCGCGCCACCTCGGCCGCCGCGCGGACCGTATCCTGGAAACTCTGCTTCGGGCGGATGAGGTGGTCCGCAGGGAGCGTCAGGATCACCGCGTCCGGGTCGGTCGCCGAGACGATCGCCGCGGAGAGCGCGATGCACGCCGCCGTGTCGCGGCCCACGGGCTCGCCGATGATATTCCGCTCCGGGATGTCGGGGAGGGGGTGGCGGAGGACCTCGACGTGGGCCTCGTTCGTGATGACGTGGGTCCGGTCCGGGGGGACCAGCCCGCCGAGGCGCTCGACGGTCTCCTGGACGAGCGTCTTCTTCCCGACCAGCGTGAGGAGCTGCTTCGGCGTCCTCCGTCGGCTCATCGGCCAGAAGCGCTTGCCGGAACCGCCGGCCATGATCACTGCGTGTAACATCCGGAGTCTCCAACCCTGCTGCCCGCAGGCGATCGTAGGGCGCACCCGGGGGGGCTTGCAAGCGATTTTCCCGGGCGCGGGAGACTCGGCCCCGATCTACTTCTCCTTGGGCGCGCCGACCAGCTCCTCGAGGACCTCCGCCGCCTCGTCGGGCTTGAACCCGCTCGGCCCCATGCCACCCTGGTAGGCCACCTTTCCCCCCTTCTCCATGACGTAAAGGCGGTCGGGCCAGCCGCAGTAGATCTTGTTCGCCTGGTCCTCGATGTTGTCGACGAGGCAGGGGATCGTCAGTTCGAGGTCCTCCAGGCACTCCCCGGCCACCCCCATCCTCTCCGCGGTCGTCTTCGGGTCCGTGATCTTGATCCCCTCCTTGTCATTCTGGTCCGTGCGCCAGCCGTCGATGGGGTGCGCCTCGCGGATGTAGACGATGTAGAAGGTCACACGGTCCTTGTACCCCTGGTACATCTCTTCCAGGCGAACCGCCTGGTTGCGGAACGGGGGTCAGGTGTAACTTCCGAAGATCAGGACGACCGGCCCGTCTCCCCACGCCTTCGAGAGCTGGACCAGCTCGTCGTCCTTGCCCCCGAGGAGGCGGAGCTTGATGTCCTTCGCCTGCTCGCCCGCCTTCGGGCCGCCCTCCTTGCGCCTATCCCCCTCGCGCTTGCCGCCCTGGGCGTAGGAGGGGGTCGCGAGCGGGAGGGCGAGGACCGAGAGAGCCACGAGCCACCGCAATGAGCGCATCGCCGACCTCCTGAACTCGCCTTTGAAACCGGTCGGATGGTACCATCCCCCGTTTCCAGGGGACAATCGGGAACCGACCGTTCAACCCCGATTCCAGGGAGCGGGTTTCGCGCGATGGACATGCCGCGGCTGGCCGAGCTTGTGATTTCGACGAAGGAGCGCCCCGGGCGGTGCAGCCTGACGCCGTTCCGCGAGGACCCGCGGTTCCGGGTGATCTACTTCGATCCCAAGGTCCCCGCGGTGGTGGAGGGGGGGATCCTGCTCCATCCGGACGGGCCGTCGCTGGCCGCCCCGGACATAGAGAAGGGGCTGATCCTCGTGGATGGCTCGTGGAAGTACTCCGCGAGGATGGTGGTGGGGCTCTCGGGCCACTACGAGAGGCGCTGCATCCCGACGGGTCTCGTGACAGCGTATCCCCGTCGCTCGAAGGCGGGGACCGACCCCGCGACGGGCTTGGCTTCGATCGAGGCGCTGTACGCGGCGCTCTGGATCGGGGGCAAGGCGCCGGACGACCTCCTCTCGCACTACTACTGGCGGGAGGCGTTTCTCTCGGTCAACGCGGCCTGGTTCGCACAATACCGCCTATAGGCATCGGTGGCGGTGGCGGGCTCGGGATCGTACTCGAAGTCGTTCTCGGGCGCGTTCTCGGCCACGTACTCGATCCGGCCCCGGTTCGAGCACGAGACCGAGAACGCGCCCGAGAACGATGTCGAGTACGATCCCGAGCCCGCCACCGCCACCGATATCGCTCTCGTCAGAACTCCCGCCGCGTGACGTGGACCAGGCAGTGCAGCGTTCCGCCGTTGACGTACACCGCCGATGCGTCCACCGGCCTCACCTCGTACCCGAGCCCGCGGTAGACCTCCGCGGCCGCCGAGTCGAGCGCCGCGCGGCCGTAGGTGGGAAGGTAGACCACGCCGCTCTCGTGAATCCCGTTCGTATACGTCATCCACACGAACGGCGTCTTCGTCGGCAGAACGGGAATGCGGTCCACGCGGAATCCCGCCTCCGCAAGCGCTGCCGCGCAGGCGTCGAAGAGGCCCGCCGTCCCCTCGGAGCGATCCGCGTCCGCGTCATCGGGGCACAAGCGGGCTCCCCAGCGCGCATCGCCGACGAGGACGTGGTTCCTTCCGACCGGCGCGATCGCCATCCCGACATGGTGCTCAGGCGCCACCGGCAGGTAGACGACCGGCTGCCCGAAGAGCCGCTCCGCCGCGGAGACGAGCTCCGCGACCGACCGCTCCGGGTTCCTCCTCGCCCACACGGATGAGGCGATCAGCCTCCCATCCGTCGCGAGGAAATCCCCCCCGTCGAATCGGAACGGCGCGCGACGCAGCTCGCGGCCCTCCAGCCCCGCCAGCGCGATCGGCGCGTAGGCGTCGTTCCTCCGCTCGGGCGCCCCGGCGTGGGCCTCGCACGGGACCACGACCCCTCCCTCCGCGGTCGCCACGAAGCGGTCCCGCGACCACGTCGTGATCGGCCTTCCGACCACGACGGGCGTCGCCTCCCGCCCGAACTCGCGGGTGAACTCCGCCGCGTGTTCGGCCTTCTCCACGGCGACGTAGACCTTCACGTCGCGGGGGAGCCACGCGAGGAACTCCGCGTACGTCCTCCGCACGAAGCCCGCGGTGGGGGAGTAGTGCAGCAGCACCTCGCGGATGCGGCCGGCACCCTCGTCGAGGGCGGGCGCGGGCCGCGTCTCGGGACGGATCCACGCGACGAGCGCGTGGAGCACGACCGCCGCGAGGATCCCCTGGGCGATGGAGAGTGCCGTCCTACTCATCGAGCTTCGCCTCGTGGATGGGGTTCGCGTCCTTCAGTCCCTCGAGCAACACCTCGAAGGCCGGGCTCTCGCTCCACAGCATGACCCAGGAACTGCCGTCCACCGTCGCCAGGAGCTGGCTGGAGGGCCGGATCGAGGGCTTCTGGCTGTTGGCCTCCCCCTTGGTCTGGGACCCTGGCAGCGCCCCGAGGTCCGTCTCCGTCACGCCTCCCGCCTGGTCGAACGCGATCGTCCTCTCCCACGAGACCGTGCTCAACGTCGCGACGCGGCTCAGCGGATTGCCGCCCAGCTCCTCCATCCTCAGGGAGACGGATCCCTTCCCACTTCCGCAGAGGGTCAGGATGAGGCGATCCCGCAGGCCGTCGATGGTCTCGATCGCCCGCTTCTCCACGGTGATGGTCATGTCGCCCACGGTCAACGTATTCAGCGGCGTCGCCGTCTCCTCGTCGGCCGTCAGGCTCGATTCGTTCCATGTCGCCGCCGCAAGGATCGCGGCCGTAATCCCGAATGCCAGGATGCTCGCTCGGTTCATGGCTGTCCTCCTTCAAAGTGATGAGGGAGGATAGGGCACGCCGGCTGCCACCTGACGCGATCTTGCAAGTGGTGAAGCGAGAACATCTTGCGATACATGCGCCGGGGCGGGGAGAGTATCCTTCGGCGCGAGTCGTATCCCTTGGTGCACGCGGGTGGGGACTACTTCCACCACCCCGAGATGAGGTGATGGCACTTCGGGCAGGCGCCGCCCTTCAGCTTGTTCTCCGTCACGCGCAGGCCGAGTCGCCGGATGAGGACCTGCTTGCAGCCGGGGCAGTACGTGTTCGCCCCCTCGTGCCCGGGGCAATTCGAGATGTAGGCGTACTCGATTCCCGCGTCTTGGGCGATCTTCCTCGCGTCTTCGAGCGTGCGGTGCGGCGTCGCGGGGAGGTCCTGGAACTTCCACGCCGGCGTGAACCGCGCGAAGTGGAGCGGCGTGTCCTTCCCCAGGTTCTTCACGTGCCAGTCGCAGAGCTTCTTGATCTCGGTCATGTCGTCATTCAGCCCCGGTACGACCAGGTTGACGACCTCGAGCCACTTCTTCGACTCCTTCACGGTCACGAGGGCGTCGAGGACGGGCGTGAGTTTCACCCCGCAGACCTTCTGGTAGAACTCGTCGTTGAACGCCTTCAGCGCCCCGCAGAAGGCGTCGACCTTCTTCGCGATCCGTTTCAGCGGTTCCTTGTGGATGTAGAGCGCGCTGCAGACCGTGAAGCGGAACCCCTTCGCGCGCGCCAGGTCCGAGACCGACTCCAGGTACTCGGAGTAGACGACCGGCTCGGTGTAGGTGAAGGTGATCACGCGGCAGTCGTTCTTCATCGCCTCGCGGACGGCCGCCTCGGCGGGGAGGTCGAGGTTCCGCGTCTCGTCGGGCCTCTTCTGGGCGGTCTCCCAGTTCTGGCAGTACTGGCAGCGGAGGTTGCACCCGGCGGTCGCGATCGAGAGGCTCTGCGTCCCCGGGAGGACGTGGTGGAAGGGACCCTGCTCGACGGGGACGAGGTTGACGGCGCACGGGTTGTTGAACGCCATCGAGTAGAGCTTGCCGTGGCGGTTCGTGCGCGTGCGGCAGAAGCACGTCTGCCCATCCTCGAGGGTTCAGTCGAAGGGGCAGACGTGGCACTGCACCTTCCCGTCCGGCTTCGCCTCCCAGTCGGTCCCCTCGTGGAGGCCCTCCTGCGGCTCCTCCCCGAAGAGGGAGAGGACCTGCGAGCCCGACAGGATCCACGCCGCGCCGCCCGCCCCGGCGGCCCTCAACAGGTCTCTTCTCGTGCAGTGGAGCATGCTAATCGATCGCGCACTTTCCGCCGTTGCAGGTGTCGGCCGCCTCGAGCGAGTCGAGGTCGATCTTCGCCGAGCCCTTGAACGACTTCGACCTGGAGAGCCGCTCCGCCAGGATCCTCGCCGCCTTCGGGTGGAGGAGGAAGTGGGCCATCTTTCCGCTCGAGATCGCGTTCCCCGTTCCCTGGCGCTCGGCCTTCCGCTTGATGGCGTCCTCCTTCGCCTTCCGGTCCTTCTCGGCCTCCTCCATCTTCCCCGAGACGTCCTTTGCCTGGAGGTGGTACTCGACCTCGGACAGCTTCTTCGCGCCGAGGAACAGCGCCGACAGCCGCTTCTCCTCCTCGTCGCGCTGCTTCTTCGTGAAGGTCGAGCCCTCGTACATCTGGTACCCGATCACGTCGTCGATCGCCTTTCCGAGGACCGCCTCCATCTTCTCGGGGGGGGCCTTCCTCACGGCCTCGAGCTGCGCCTCGAACCGTGGCTCGTCGGACTGCGCCTGGCCGATCCGCAGCGGGTCCTTCATATCCTTCGTGGGGATGAGGCACGACTTGTACGCCTCGACGATCTTCTCCTGCCCCTCCGTGAGGACCTCCTCGACCTGCTCCTCCAGCTCCACAAGGTCGGGCTCCACGCCCCCGTGCGCCTTCGCAATCTGCTCGGCGGCCCTCACGCAGGACCGTGCGGCCTTCGGCCAGGTCCCCTCGTCGAACGACCGCTCCGCGTAGCGTCCCGCCTCCGCCGCGCGGTCCATCGAGGCCACGGCCTCGACGATCGTGTGGTTCGCTTTCGCCACCTCGTCGACGCAGGTCTTGCGCCGCCGGTTCGCCTCCTCCGCCAGGACGAGCAGCTTGAGCATCTGCTCGTCGGACAGGTAGAGGCCGTTCAGGAGGTTCATCAGGTTGATCTCGTCCCTCAGCTCGGCCACGCGGAACGATGTGCACGCGTCGGCGTACCGGACGTAGTCGCCCTCGCGCTCGACCACCTGGGTCACCTCCTTGCCGGGCTTCGCGGTCGGTCCGCTCTCAGCCTTGGCGACGAGCGGCGCCACCGGCCAGCCGCAGCCGCCCCACGGGCACTTGTCGTCGTGGGCCTCCCTGCCCAGGCGCGCCTGGAGGAACTCCTGGCCGCTCGGCGTCGCGAGCGCGTTCGCCAGGAGCGACGCACGCGGGTGCTTCTCGAACTTCTCCACCGGGGCCTGCTTCTCCCTGTCCCTCGCCTCGCGCAGGAGGTCGCGGAGCCGAACCGGCTCCAGTCGGCCCTCTCAGGTCCCCGCCGCGGACTTCTGGTCCTCGGTCAGCACCGCGTGGGCCTCCGGCTCGGCCTCCATCAGCCGCTGCTGGAAGTGGTCCATGAGCGCCGTGACGGCGTGGTCCGCCGTCGCCGCGGGACCCTCGATGCTTGCGGGCACGTCGAAGCCGCGATTCACCCCCTCGGCCGTTTCCTCGCGCAGCCGCTCGAGGTTCCGCTTCGCCACCCGGTCGAGCTTGAGGGCCTCCGCGTGCGTCTCCTCCCGAACCGCGTTCAGGCGTTCCGAGACGCGCAGCAGGTGCCACACCTGGTGATCCTCGAACTCGAGCGCGTTGAGGAGCACCAGCCCCTGCAGCTCGGGGACGTCCGCGATCCAGATCGTGGAGCGCCACGGGTCGGCCATGCGGCGCAGGTCCTCGCGTTCCTGGGGCGGACGGTACTCGCACTCGGCAGCCAGCGTCTTCGCCTTCGACTCGAAGGCCTTGTCGTCGAGCGCGCAGGCCTGCTCGGCAATGCGCCGGAAGCGCGTCTCCTCGGCGGAGGCCTCGATAGTCGAGGGCCTCCTCCCGAGGACCTCCTCGACCTTGCGGAGGTGGAAGGCGACGCGCCCCTCGAGTGCCCTGTCGCGCTCCTCGGGCTCGGCCGTCCGCAGCGAGCGCAGGGCGAGCTCGTAGTAGTCCTTCATCATGAGGCGCCACGCGAGCGGCGCGGGGATCCAGACGCCGAGGTAGGAGACGTACCCGCGGCGGAGCTGCTTGGCGTCCTCCTTCGTGACCCACTTCTCGCCGACCTTGACCATCCCCTCGCGGGTGAGCTTCTGCTCGGGCGTCATCCACTCGCCGTCGACCTGGACGAGGCCTCGGCGCGTGCGCTCCTCGGGAGTGAGCCACTGTCCCTCGTACCGGACGAGGCCGCGCTCCGTGATCTGGGCCTCCGTGAGCCACTCCTCATCGACCTTGCGCTGGCCGAGGACGAGGCGGGCCTCCTCGTGTTCGGGGCGGAGGGCGACGACCTCCTCGGCGAGCCTGCGGCGCTCGGCCTCGAGGCCGTGCGCGGCGCACCAGTGCATCAGGCCGATGCGGGGCTGGAGGCCCGAGGCGAGCTTGGCGTACCGCTCGGAGAAGATGCGAGCCAGGTCGGCCTGGACCACGACGTCATTCACCCTCGCGACGTCCTCGATGGCGATGGGGCTCTCGAGGTGCGCGCGGTCGACGTCCATCGCGAGGACGATGCACGCGGGGTCCTCGGAGAGGAGCGTCCCCTCGAGCGTGGAGCCGCTCTTGAGCGCGACGACGACGGCCTGGCCGACGAGCGGCGCGAGGAGCGAGGGTCCCGCGACGGCGGGGGAGGGGGGCGGCGCCGCAGGCTGCGGGGCCGCGGGCCCAACGGGCGGGGTGCCCGGCCCAGAGGGCGCCCCGCCGGGCGCGGCGGTCCGCTTGGGCGGCTCCGCGAGCGGCCTGCCGAACGGGTCCTGTGCCACGGGCTGCGAGGTCTCTGTCGGGGCCGCGGAGATCGCGGCGTCGCTCGGGGCGGACGGCCTGCGGTGCGTCACGACTGCGCTGTCCGGGTCGACGGGGGCCGGCGTGTCGAGTTGTTTCCCGCTCCACCACGCCAGGGCGACGGCGCCGCCGACGGCGCACGCGGAGACGAGCCACGGGAGGGCGCGGGAACGCCGCGCGGGGGGCGCCGCCGGGAGCGCGGCCGGGTCGGGCGGCGCAGCGGGCGGGGTGGCCTCCAGGACGGGGGCCACCGGGGCGGGCGCAACGACCATCTCGGCGGCGACCGGCGGAGGAGCCTCGGGTACGGCCGGCGGCGCAGGCGCGGCCGGGTCGACGACGCGCAGGACGAGCGAGCCGAGCTTGACCTCCGTGCCGGGGGTGAGCGCAATCTCCTTCACCTTCACGGCGCCGACCCACGTCCCGTTGTGGCTGTCGAGGTCGCGGAGGAGCGCGCCCTGATCGGTCCACTCGATCTCGGCGTGGTGGCTCGACACGCTCTTGTCGACCACATGCACGTCGGACGAGTGACTCCGCCCGATCGTGAGGCGCTTGCCCTGGACGAGCTCGAACCGTTCGTCCGACCCCTGCACCTGGAGGAACGCCATGCCAGTCTCCTCGTCGCCTCGGAGTCGCGCCCGTAAGGGCGCGTTGGATCGACGCCCGTGAGGGCGTCGAGCGCGAAGGGTGGATTCAGCAAGCGGTCGGCCAGGAGCGTAGGGGCAATCCGGGAAGGGCACGCACATCGATGGGTTGCCAGTCACACAACGTATGTGAGGGGCGGCAGATGCGTGCTGTTCTAGCGTCCTGTGAGTCGGACGACGACGCTCCGATTTGTCCGAGTGTTCAATCCTCGGACGTGCACGTCACTGTCGTTTACAAGTGGTAACGCTGGCCACGAGCGCCGCGATCGAGGGGACCGCGAGCGCAGCGCAGGTCCACCCCCGTCCCCACAGCGGCAGCAGGTGGCTCCCCACGACCGCCGCCGCCATCGCCGCGCCGACGAGGTCGATCGCGTAGGCCCCCGACGTCGAGAGTCCTCCCGCCACCGCCGCCGCGTAGGCGCGCCCCGTCAGCGCGCCCGCCGCGACGAGGAGCGCCGCGTGTGCCAGGAAGCTGCCCCCGAGCGTGAGCAGCCACGGCGTCGCCAGGCACAGCGCCGCGACGAGCGCCGGTGCCGCCCAGGCCCGCGTCGAGCCGCCGCGTGACCCCACGAAGAGCCCCAGCATGAAGCTCGACAGGAGCCCGCCCACCCATTGCGCGAGGTCCCCCTCCGCGCACTGGAAGGAGAGCAACACCACGACGGTGAACCCCATCGACGCGAATCCCGCGCCGAAGACCGCGAGCCCGCCGGCCGCCGCGGGCCTCCGCATGAACGGTACCGTCAGGGCGCACAGGGCTGCCCACCCCCAGAACACCGCCCGAGGGAAGCCGTCCGCGCGCGGGAGGAGCCGAGAGACCGCCCCGTCGTGGAGCGCCTTGTCCCACAGCCTGAGGCTCTGGTAGCACGCAGCGGGCCTCGCATCCGAGTTCGCCAGGTCGAGCGGCGGAAACGGCTCCTCCTTTCCGCCGATCTCCGCGGGCCGAGGCCTCCCCTCGACCGCCGCGGAGAGGAGCGCGTTCAGTCGCGCCACGGCGTTCCGCTCGACGAGGCCGAAGATGTCCACGAGCGGCATCCCGCGCCTCGTGAGCCGATCGAGCAGCTCGTCCTCCGATAGCGTGATCTGATCCCCGGCGACGAAGTACCACGTCGAGCCGGGCGTGACGAGCACCTGCGGGAAGACCCCTCGGGCCGCCGCGTAGATCGACGCGTTCCGCTCGAGGACCTCGTCGCCGATGTAGGCCCCGCTCCCCGCGATGCCCCCGAAGACCAGAACCCCCTTCGGTGCCAGCGCGCGGCGCGCCTCCTCGAAAAACTCCACGGTGTAAAGACGATCCACGGACAGCGTGAGCGGGTCGGCAGCGAGGACGATCACGAGGTCGTAGCGGCCCTCCGAGCCGCGCAGGGCCCTCCGCGGGTCGTCCGTCTCCCGTCGCGTCCGCGGGTCCTCCAGCGCCTCGAGGTCTTCCTTTGCCATCCACGGCCTCGCGGCCTCGATCACCGCGGGCTCCGAGTCGACGAGCGTCAGCTCCTCGACGCCCCCGGCGAGGAGCGTCTTCGGCAGCCCCGAGGCGGCCCCCTCCAGGAGCAGCACCCGTCGCGGCGACTCGACCTGGAGGAGCGCGAGCGTCCCGAGCGGCGCCGCCTCTCCGCGATCGGGGAGGGAGGTGACGAGGTGCCCTCCCAGGTAGACGTTCGCCTGGCCGCCGTAGGAGAGCACGGTGACCTCGCCGTGCCGCGCGTGCCGAGTCGCCTCCAGGCGGAACCCCGGCAGGAACCGCGCCCACATCCCGCGCATCGAGCCCTCCTCGAACGGGTTCACGAACGCGAGGGCGCCCGCCGCGAGGCCCGAGACGACGAAGAGCGATCGCGCCCCCGGGACGACCGAGAGCGCCGCGGCGTGGACGCACGCCCCGATCGCGACGATCTGGAAGTGCCCGAGCCAAGGGACGAGGAGGAGGCTCACGAGGGCCCCTCCCACGACGCTGCCGAGGGCCTCCACGCGGTACGCGCGGGCCGCGGCGTGGGGCGCGTCTCCCTCCGCGAGCCACCTCGCGCCAAGCGGGAACGAAGCGCCTACGAGGAGCCCCGTGGGGCCGAGGAAGAGGGGGGAGGCGAGGAGGCACGCGGAGAGCGGCAGCAGCTTGGCCGTCGACGCCGGGAAGAGGGCGCGGATTTCCCTCACGCCCCAGATCGACGCGGAGGGCGCGAAGAGGAGCAGCACTCCGATCGCGGCGAGCCAGACCTCGGGCCGGCGACGCGGGATCCCACCGAGCAGCCCCCCGAGCGCCACAGAGAGCGTCCACGTCCCGAGGACGATGCCGAGGACGAGCTCCGTCCCCTGGAAGGCCGAGAGGATCTCCCGGAGGAGGGCGACCTGGGAGACCTGCGCAAGGAACCCGAGCGAGGCAAGCGGAACGAGGGCTCGGCGGTTCACGCGGTCCAGATCCCCGGCAGGGCGTGCGAGCACTTCGGGCACTTCCCGCCCTTCGCGCGGTTCTCGAGCACCTTGAAGCCGAGCCTCCGGATGACCGTCTCGCCGCAGTCCGCGCAGACGGTGTGGTTCGCCTCGTGCGGCGCGACGTTCGTGACGTAGACGTAGCGCAGACCCGCGTCGCGGGCCGCGGAGACACACGCGTCGAGGGCCGGAACGGGCGTCCGGGGCAGGTCCGTCATCTTGTACTCGGGGAAGAACCGCGCGAAGTGCAACGGCGTGTCCGCGCCGAGGTTCTCCCGGACCCACTTCGCCATCCCGTCGACCTCCTTCGGGTCGTCGTTATACGTCGGGATGACGACGTAGACCAGCTCCAGCCACCGCTTCTCCTCCTTGATGACGCGCAGGGCGTCGAGGACGGGGGCCCGCTTGATGCCGCAGACCTTCTCGTAGACCTCGTCGCGCCACCCCTTGATCGAGACGCAGAAGCCGTCCACCTCGCGCGCGAGGTCGCGGATCGGCTGCTCCTTCACGAAGGCCGCGGTCGCGACGAAGTTCTTCAGGCCGCGCTTACGCGCCTCCTCGGCGATGGCCCTCATGTAGTCGAGGTACGCGACGGGCTCGGTGTAGGTGTAGCACAGGCCGACGCACTTCTTCTCCTGCGTCCCCGCGATCACCTCCTCGCGGGAGACGTCGAGGACGCGCACCTCGTCGGGCTTCGCCTGGGACTGCTCCCAGTTCTGGCAGTAGAGGCAGCGGAGGTTGCACCCCCCCGCGGCGACGGAGAGGAGCTGCGTCCCGGGGAGGACGTGGGCGAACGGGGTCTTCTCGATCGGGTCGACGGAGAGGAGGCACGGTCGGTCGAAGGCGCGGTTGTAGAGGCGGCCTCCCTCGTTCGTCCGCGTGCGGCAGAAGCAGGTCTGGCCGTCCTCGAGGATGCAGTCGAGGGGGCAGACGTGGCACTGGATCTTCTTCCCCGGCAGGCGGTCGTAGTAGGCCGCCTCGCGCCGCTCGGGCCCCGCGCAGGCCGCGGTGAGGGCGGACAGCCCCGCTGCTGCGCCCGCCCCGGCGGCCGCCAGGCGCGCCGCGGCGGAGAGGAACTCGCGCCTCGTCCAGTCGGGTCGGAAGAAGACCGGCATCGAGCCCTCTCTTCCTCAAGTGGCGGGGCGGACGCCCTCACGGGCGTCCCCCCCCCCCGCGCCCTTACGGGCGCGACTCCAAGCGGCGCTGGAGCCCGCGACGCGGGCTACTTCTTCGTGCCTCAGGTTGACCCGTCGGCGGGGACCGCGGGCGTCCCGTCCGTCTTTGGCGCCGTCGCGGGGCGATCCATCCGCTCGAGGAGGCTGTCGTAGGTCTCCACCGCCCCAGGCGTCAGGAGGAAGAACGCCGCCATGAACGGCCGCTTGTCCTCGGACGCCTGTGCCGGCCCGGGTCCCTTCAACTCGCGGGCGAGGTCCGCCTTTCCCAGCTCGAACTCCATCGCCGACATGGTGCGCGCCTTCTCGTACACGGCGCCGACGCGTCCGCTCACCTCGGCCTTTTCCGCCGCGGAGAGGTCGGGCCGCTTCAGGAACTCGATCTTCTCGGCCCCAGCGAGGAGGATCCGCTTCAGCACCGGCCAGTCCTTCTCGGGCGCGGCCCGGGCCTTTTCCAGCGCCTCGATCGCCTGGTCCGACACGTCGGCCTGCCCGACGCGCACCGGGTCGCTCATCCCCTTCGGCGGGACGAGGCAGCAGGAAAACTCGGAGAGGACGGCCTTCTGCGCCTCAGTGAGGATCCGGTCGACCTTCTTCGAGAGGAGCGAAAGCGTGAGCAGCCCGCGCTCGCCGACGCCTCCGGCGATGTGGGCGTAGGCCTGCTCCTTCTTCGCGCTCGCCGGGATCGGCCTGTGCGACGACGACGTCCCCGGCTCCGTGTGGCACCGCGCGCAGGAGTTCTTCGGGGCGTCGGAGTTCCACGTGAGCGACTCCGCGATCGCCTTCGACTCCTCGGCGCGCGCCGAGACGACGCGGGCGCGGAGGTCGTCGGAGACCTCCTCTCCGCGCGAGAGCGTCTGATACAACTCGCGGTACGTCTCGCGGACCCGCCCGAGGTCCCCCCGGAACTCGCCCTGCGGGTCGGGGGCCGAGGCCCCTGCGCGTTCGAGCTCCAGCGCGAGGTCACGGAGCTCGACGGCCTGCTCGCGGGTGAGGTTCAGGCCGTTGACGACGTTCGCGCCGGACGTCCGGTAGAGGAGGTGCCCCATCTCGCGGAGCTGATCCTCCCATGGGGCCTGGTCGCCCGCGAGAACGGCCGTGGATGCGACCAGGACGGCGAAGAGCGTCTTCATGGCGCTACTTCCTCGGCTTCTTCGATGCCGGCTTGTCGTCCTCGAGGGCGCAGCTCCCGTCCTCGCAATTCTCGGCGGGGTCGATCTTCCCGAGGTCGGTCGGCTGGGCGGGCTGGTACCCCTTCGTGAAGGCGAGCTTCGCCTCGAGCGCTGCGCACGCGCCGTCGGAGAGGAAGAACTTGACGAGCCGCTCGCGGTCGGAGTCGCCGCCGAGGCGCTCGGAGCGGATGAGCGCGGCCTCCTCGCCGAGCTCCTTCGCGCGGTCCCGCGGGTGGATGGCGGCGGCGATCTCGCGCTTGTTCATCTGGTACTCGGCCTCGTCCATCGCGCGGATGCGGACGATCTCGGCGGCGATCCGCTCCGTCTCGGCGGCGCGTTCCTCGTCGGTGAACGGCTGGTGGCCGGCCTCGTACGCCTCGACGGCGCGGCCGGCCATCTCCCCCTTGAGCATCTCGAACCGCGCCTCGTCCATCTCCCGCACGCGGTCGAGCATCTTCTCGGCGCGGAGGTTCTCGCTCGACTGCCCGGCGCGGACGGGTTCCTTCTGGTCCTTGGGGGGCAACATGCACGGCTTGAACGTGCGGACGACCTCGATCTGCTCGGGCGTGAGGATCGTGGAGACTCTCTTCGCACGGCTGGAGGCCTCCCGCTCGTAGTCGAACATCGCCTCCTTCACGGCCTGTTCGGCCTGGTGGAACGACTGCGCGACGTCGGGGGGAATCTCGGGCCCTGCGGCGAGGGCCTGTCGGAGGCGGTCCATGCTGTCGAGGTAGCGCTGGACGAGCCCCTTGCGCGCGTCGAGCAGTTCCTCGCGCAGCACCCTGGTTTCCAGCGACAGCGTGGTGAGCGAGGCGAGCTGTTCGTCGGTCAGGCAGAGCCCGTTGATGAGATTTTGCGCCTCGATCTGCTCCTTCCACTTCTTGATCTGGACGGTGGGGTCGGCGGGCGTGGTGGTATCCGCGGGCAGGGCGGCGGCCATCAGGGCGAGGGCCGCGCAGGAGAGGAGGAGCGTGCGCATGGAGGTCCCCTTCGAAACGGCGTGGCTCGAAATGGTCTAACGAGGATAACACGCCGGAAGGGGATCAGGTTTCGCAAGTTCTTGCGGGAGAATATGATAGGACATCTTCAGTCCGATTCTCATTTCGTGCCGCCTGCGGTTCCGGAGGACATCCGATATGCCGGACCCTACCGCTTCCCGAGCAGGAACGCATCGGGACGGGGGTCCTCCGGATTCGCCTTCTTCGCCGCCGCCCACGCCGCCTTCGCCTCGGCCTCCCGCCCGAGCGCCGCCTCCCACAGGCCGCGCGCGATCAGGACCTCGTGGTGCTTCGGGTCCGCCTTCTCTGCGTCCGCCAGGCACGCCGCCACCTTCTCGCGCTCCGCCTTCGAGTCCTTCCCGTCCGCCTTCAACAACTCCGCCAGGACGAGGTGTGCCTCCGCGACGAGCGCCTGCGCCTCCGCGTCCGTCTTCGGGAAGGCCCCCAGCTCCAGGATCGCTGCCTGGAGGAGCGGCGCCGGGTCGGCCCCGCGCACCGCGCCTCCGCCCGCATGCGAGACCGCGCAGCGCGCCGCGCAGAGTGCGGGCGTCATGTCCGCCTCGTCGAGCGGCATCCTCTTCCAGTCCTCCCTCGCCGCAACATAGAGCGGCTCTACCTTCTCCTTCCAGACCTCCTTGTCGCACTCCTGCGTCCAGTGCCACCACTCCGCCTTCGCCCAGCGGGCAAGGGCCCGCGCCTCGTACGCCGCCCACGCCTTGCTGTCCGCCTCGATCGCCTTCGTCGCCTCCGCGGCCGCCCCCTCGGGGTCGCCGGCCATGAGCCTCGCCGCGGCCCGGAGCGCCCCCGCCGCCGCGTCCGACTCCGGGATCCCTGCCAGCTCCTTCGACGCGCTGTCCGGCTTCTCCTCGAGAAGGAGGCCGATGGCGCGGAGGAGCGACGCATCCCGACCCTTCTTCCCCGCGAGCTGCGGGGCCTGTCCCTTCGACAGGGCGACGACCGCCGCCGCCAGCGCGTCGCTCCCGCCGCGTGCGCAGTCCTCGACGGCCCCCTTCGCAAGCCCCGCCGCCTCTCCCGCCTCCCTCCGCGCGCGCATCCCGCGGAGGTCCATCGCGCGCCACGGCAGCGACCGCTCGCGCTGCACCTGCCGCCACCGGAAGAGGCCGCGCGCCGCGAAGGCCGATGGCTCGCCCGGGACCCCCGCGCACGCCGTGTCGTACGCCTTCTGCGCGAGCGCCTCCTCGCCGAGCAGCTCTCGCAGCTTCCCCTCCAGCACGAGGAACGCGACGTGGCCGGGGACCTTCTTCTGCGCCTGCGCGATCCGGTCCAGGGCGTCCTTGGCGGCGGCCGCGTCGGGCCGCTCGCCCGCGTCGATCAGCCTCGCGACGGGCGCGGCCTGCGCCTCGGCGTCGCGGAGCCGCCCTTCGCGCTCATTCTGCTCGGCGATCGCAACCTGTCTCTTCTGCCACTCCTGCCATCCGAACCACCCGCCGCAGCCGAGCGCGACGAGGGCGATGACAACGACGATCGGCTTCTTCGAGCTCCTCCGGGCCAGGGCCACGGGCGGGGGCGGCGCGGAGGCCTTCGCCATCCCCGGCGGCGTCTCCTGCAGGTCCGCCTCGGTGACGATCGGGATCTTCTGCGTCCCGGGCTTCGACGACTGCGCCCCCCACACGAGGTCCAGGCGGTCCTTCTCGATCAGGAGGTCCTTCGCCGCGTCGAGCAGGTCGGGCGGCGGCTGCGGGGCCTCCGCGCGGAGCGCCGCCATGAACTTCGACAGGAACGCCGCCGCGCTCTCCGGGATCCTCCCCTCGTCGAGGAGCCACGTCAGGTGGTCCTCCGGCCCCGACTCCGCCCCGCAGGCCTCCCTGGCGATCGCCAGGTCCTCGTTGCGGATCAGCTTGAACGAGAGCGCAATCTCGATCGCCCTCGAGTGTCCCTTCGAGCCCGCCATCGTGACTCCCTATTGGAAGATCTTGGCGATCGCCGCTTTCAGCATGCTCACCTTGAACGGCTTGTAGAGGAGCGCGTCCGCCGTGTACTTCGTCGTGGCGTGCGACGGGTCGTACCCGCCCGTGATGAAGATGACCCCCATCTTCGGGTCGATCTTCTTCGCCTCCAGGTATACCTCGCCGCCGCCCATCCTCGGCATGTTCACGTCCGAGAGGACCAGATCGTACCGTCCCTGCCGCAGGAGATCGATCGCCACCTGGCCGTCCGGCGCGGAGTCCACCTCGAACCCCCACATCTTCCCGATAGCGACGAGCGCCTCGCGGATGTGGTCCTGGTCCTCCGCGACGAGGAGCCGCTTCCCCTTGAACTTCGGCTCCACCATCGTGATGAACGCCGGGAAGACCGTCGTCTCCCGCTCACGGTCCAGGCGGATGACGTTCCCCGTCTCCTCCCCGATCTTCGCGACGGCCCTGTCGACCACGTTCAGGCGGCCGACGTAGTCCTCGTCCATGATGTACTGTTGCTTGAGCAGGTAGACGGACGTCAGGATCTCCGCGAGGATGTTGTTGATCCGGTCCGCCAGGCGCTCCGCGACGCGCCGGACGGAGACGACCTCCTCGACCTGCAGGAGGTTCATCGTGTTGAGCGCGATCGCGATGAAGTGGCCGAGGACCTCCAGGTACTTGAGGTCGTCCTCGGTGAAGGCGTTCGGCTGGCGGCTCTCGACGTTGAACGTCCCGAGGACCATGTCGCCGATCCGGAGCGGCACCGTCATGCTCGACCGCGCGTTCGCGATCCCCCGCATGTAGAGCGGGTCGGTCATCGTCTCCTTGCAGAGGTAGGGCTTGCCCGTCGCCGCGGCCCAGCCCGTGATGCCGCTCCCCGTCTCGCCGACGCGCCGCCTCTTCATCCGGACCGTGTCGTCGTAGCCGTGGAAGAGCACCGGCTCGAGGACCTTCGACTCGGAATTCACCAGGTCGAGGATGAAGTTGTCGTAGGGGAGGAGGTGCTGCGACAGTTCGAGGATCCGCGACTTGAGCAGCTCGACGCGCTCCGCGTGCGTCATGCGCGCGACGACCTGCGCGTCGAGCGCGAGGAGGCTGTCGACCGTGCGGTACAACGATTCGAGCCTCGCCTCGAGCGACCGCGGGCCGGTCACGTCGCGACAAAGCTCGACGACGTACTCGACCTTCCCCTCGGGGCCCTTGATCGGGTTGGAGATGACCTCGTACCAGCGTCCGTCCGCGCCGCGCTCGACGACCTCGGCCGGCTCGCCGCTCAGGAGGGCGCGGGAGGTGGGGGAGTTGGGGGGCAGTTGCTTCTCCCCCATGAACGTGCGGTAGAAGCAGGTCCCGACGACGTTCTCGAGGACCCAGCCTCGCGACTCCATCTCGCGATTGACCCAGACGATGTTGTGGTCACGGTCGATCACGGAGACGCCGATCCGAAGGGAGTTCAGGACCGCGGCCGGGGACAGCCCTTGCGCGTTCGTGGAGTCGAACTGGCGTGTGATCTGCCAGAGGTCAGGCGACATGCGGCTTCCGGACGGGGACGGCGTCCCCGTCACTGCGGCTCTCCCTCTTCCTCCTCACGGTCTTCGAGCTTCCGCTGGATCGCCTGGAAGTCGGGCGTTCCGCGGATGCACTCGAAGTACCCCTCCCGCTTCAGCCACTCGACGTTATCATAGCCGGCCTCCACTGCTTCTTTCAACGTCGAGAGAGCGAGGTCCTTTTTCCCCATCTTCCCGTAGACCGTCGCGAGGTTGAAGATCGCGCCGAAGTCGTCGGGGCTCTCGGCGATCTCGGACTGGTAGATCGGAACCGCCTCGTCGTAGCGCTGCATGCGGATCACGACGAAAGCGAGGTGGTGCCGGGCGTTGCTCGCCGCGAAACCGCCCGTGGCGAGCGCCTGGCGCCAGCGCGTCTCGAGCCCCTCCAGGTAGGAGGTCTCGCCGTGCATCCAGAGGGCGTACGCGGCCGCCTCCTCGAACATGTCGTTGCTGCGGCTCCACATCTCGGTCGTCCCCGCGACCTTGCCGTCGAGGCAGTCCTTCACCCGAGGGACGAACGAGGAGTCGGGGAACTCCGCCAGGGCCTCGCCGGCGACGATCCGCATGGTCCACTGGCGGCCGAGATCCTCGTCCGGGATGGTGTGGAAGGTGTAGGACGGGTCGGTGAACATCGCGACGAGGACGGGGACCGCCTCCGGCCCCAGCGCGGCCACGGTGCGGTACTGCCCCTCGAAGAACCCCCAGCCGGCCTTCGGCGTGATGAGGGGGTCGATGGCCGCCTCGACGTCGTATTCGATCCAGCCCCGGACGAGGTCCTTGGTCTTCTCGGCGAAGGCTGTGTCTTCCTTGCGCTTCGCCTCGACCGCGGCGCGTGCCTCCTTGCCGATCCGCAGGAGCGCCTCCGCGGCCGCCCGCGCGACCTCCTCGTCGGCGTCTGTGAGGGCCGCGATGAGGCGGGGGACGGCCTTCGCGCTCTTGAGCTTCCCGAGCAGCTCGATCGCCGCGCCGCGGATCCGGTACTCCGCGGAGTCGACCGCCTCGAGGAGGGCCCCCTCCGCCGGGGCGCCGATCGCCTCGAGCTCCCTCCTCGCCGCGTCCCGCTCGTCATAGTAGCGGTTCGCGAGGTCGTGGATCAGCTCCTGCAGCCGCTCCGGGGAGACGTCCTCGGCGAGGGCCAGGCCGAGGGTCAGCATCAGCGCTATCGAGACTCGCATTCCGTCCTCCGCACCGCCGCGAGGGCCTCCGCCTCGAGCCGTGCGATCGCCTCGGGGAGCGGCAGTCCGTCCCTGCGCGCGATCGCGTCGACCTCGTCGAACTCGGGCGAGACCTTCGCCACCTTTCCGTCCTGCCAGGCAATCTTCACCGTCACCTCGCCGAGCGAGGTGGCCACGCGCCGCTGCTCGCGGCGGAGCTTGGTCCGCTGGACCTGGAAGCGCCGGACGCCGAGAGTGCTCGTCTCGCGGAAGAGGACCTCCTCGACCGCGGCGAGGCGGTCGGGCGCCGCGAGGATGGCGAGCACGAGGCCCGGGCGGGACTTTTTCATCTGGACGGGCGTCGTCCAGACGTCGAGCGCGCCGGCCGCGAAGAGGCGGTCGTAGAGGGCCCCCACGAGCTCCCCGGGGACGTCGTCGAGGTTCGTCTCGACCTGCCAGACGAGGTCGTGCTCCGCTTCCCCCGCCATCTCGCCCACGAACAGTCTGAGGAGGTTGGGCAGCTCCTTCCGGTCGGCGTCCCCCGCGCCGTAGTGGACGGAATTCACGGTCATCTGCGGGAAGGGGCCGACGCGCTTCGAGAGCGTGAGAAGGATGGCTGCACCGGTCGGCGTGATGATCTCCCCCTCGACGTCCACGGGGGTGACGGGGACGCCCTTGAGCATCTCGGCGACGGCAGGCGGGGGGACGGGGAAGGTGCCGTGCCGGCAGGTCAAGTACCCGCGGTTGACGGGGATGGGGGAGCAGTAGGTGGCTTCGACGCCGAGGAGGTGGAGGCCTGCGCAGCTCCCGACGATGTCGGCGATGGAGTCGAGGGCGCCGACCTCGTGGAAGTGGATCTCGGAGATGTCGACGCCGTGCACGGCGGCCTCGGCGACGCCGATCGTCCGGAAGACGGCGAGGGCGTCGTGCTTCACCTTGGGGTGGAGGGCGCTCTTCTCGATGAGGCGCTGGATGTCGGCGTAGGCGACGTCGTGGGGCTCCTCGTGGTCGTGGCGCCGCTCCTCGATGACGACGTCGACCTCGGTCCCCGCGATGAAGCCGCGCCTGGCGGGCTTCGCCTCGAGGTGGAAGCCCTTCACGTCGAGCTTTGCGAGCTCGCGCGAGATGGCGTCGAGGGGGACGCCGGCGTCGACGAGCGCGCCGAGGACCATGTCCCCCGCGGCGCCGCTGAAGCAGTCGAAGTAGGCGATCTTCATGGCTTCGCGGCCCCCGGCCCTCCTTCGCGGTCGCGCCCGCTTCGGAGGGCAGGCGCCGCGGGCGCGCAGGCGACGATGCGGACGGGGGTCCCGACGGCGAGGCCGAGGGCCTGAGCCGCGCTGCCGCCGTTCACCGCGACCTCCAGGCGGCCGCTGGAGCCGATGAGCGCGAGGGAGGTGCCCGAGGGGACCGACCCGTAAGTCCGCTCCAGGACGCCGACGGAGTGCTCGCCCGCCTCGATGAAGAGGCCGCACGCCTCCAGCGGGGCGGAGCCGTGCATGTCGTAGACGAGCGTGCGCAAGTGCTGCGCCTCGACGTTCGTGATGAGGTTGCCGAAGCGATCGACGTGGACCACCTCGCCGAGCATCGTCCCGGCCGCGAGGCGCGTCGGGCGCGGCTCGTCGATCTCGACGATGCGGTCCACCACGGGCCCAAGCTCCGCGACATCCAGCTCCCCGGCCAGGTGCGCAGCGACCGGCGCGAAGATGTCCCGGCCGTGGAACGTCGAGGAGACCTCGGGGAGCATGAGCCGACGGTTCTCGATGCGGAATGCGCAGTCGATCCTCTCCTCCTCCTGGAGGAAGCCGAGGAGGCCGTTGTCGGGGGCCAGGAACCACCGCATCTCCGCGCCGACGCACAGGCAGGCGCGATCGGTCCCCACGCCCGGGTCGACGACGGAGACGAACACCGTGTGCTCCGGGAAGTAAGTCCAGCTCTCCTGGAGGATCCGGGCCGCGGCGCCGACGTCCTGAGGCGGGACGTCGTGCGTCAGGTCGACGATCCGGGCCTCCGGCGCGATCCCGAGGATGACGCCCTTCATCTGGCCCACGTACGGGTCGCGCAGGCCAAAGTCGGTCAGCAGGACGATCGGAGACGTCACTTCCTCGCCAACGCCTCTTCCATCGCCTTCGCGAGGTCCTCCGGGGAGGCCCCGCCCTCGAAGACCTTGAGCGTGTCCCCCTTGGCCGAGACCAGACGGATGTTCGGCGGGCGCGACACGCCGAGTATCTTCGCGACCTCGCCGTTCTCGCCGAAGTGCAGCTTCACGCAAACGAACCCCTTCGCCAGTTCCACGACCTTGCCGTCGCTGAGCGCGCCGCGCTCGAGCCGCTTGCAGGCGATTCAGAGCGGGTGATGGAAATCGATCAGGGCGGGTTTCCCCGACTTGCTGGCCTCCGCCAGCGCCTCGGTGTACGAGAGCGCTGACCACTGGATCGGGCTCTTGCCGCCGATGAAGAGATACCCCGCGCCGCCTGCGATGACGAGGCCGAGGACGAGGAGCCCCCACTTCACGACTTTCATGTGATTCTCCACGGAAGAAGCGCGATTCTAGCACGCCGCCGCGGCCTTGCGGAGATCCCAGATCCAAAATCCAACATCCCAACGAAATCCCAGATCCCACCATCGAGTGGACGTCTACCAGTGTTCGGATCTGGGATTTCGTTGGGATCTGGGATTTTGGATCTGGGATCTGCGCTGCGCCACACGCCATCGAAGCCCGGAGATTGTCCTCTTCCTGCGGCGACGATAGACTGTCTTCCGCATGACGAACCACGACCTCGCGCGCGCCCTCCGTCAGCTCGGTCAGCTCCTGGAGGTGAAGGGGGACAACCCCTTCAAGGTCCGCGCGCACTACAACGTCGCCCAGACCCTCGAAGGCTTCCCCCAGGACGTCGCCGTCCTCGTTCGCGAGGACAAGCTCAGCGAGGTCCCCGGCGTGGGGGAGGGGATCGCCAAGAAGCTCAAGGAGCTCGTCGAGACCGGCAAGTGCTCCGCCCTCGAAGAGCTCAAGAAGGAGTACCCCGCCGGGCTCCTCGACATCCTCTCCCTCAACGACGTCGGCCCCAAGACCGCGAAGCTCCTCTACGAGAAGCTCCACGTCACGACCGTCGCCGAGCTCGAGACGGCCTGCCGCGAGGGAAAGGTCCGCGGCCTGCCGAAGATGGGGGAGAAGACCGAGAAGAACATCCTCGCGTCGATCGAGGGCTCCAAGAAGCGCCGCGAGCGCTGGCCCCTCGGCGTCGCCCTCCCGCTCGCCCGCGCGCTCGTCGCGCAGCTCGAGGAGAAGCTCAAGCCCGAGAAGATCGCCTTCGCCGGCAGCGTCCGCCGCATGAAGGAGACCGTGAAGGACATCGACATCCTCGTCGTCTCCCGCAAGCCCAAGGAGGTGATGGACTTCTTTGCCTCGCTCCCCGACATCCGCCAGATCCTGGGGAAGGGGGAGACGAAATCGAGCGCCCTCTTCGGAGAAGAGCAGCTCCAGGTCGACCTCCGCGTCGTCCCGCGGGAGAGCTTCGGCGCCGCGCTCCAGTACTTCACCGGCTCTAAGGAGCACAACGTCAAGCTCCGCGGCCTCGCGCAGAAGAAGGGGCTCACGATCAACGAGTACGGCGTCGTCCGCGAGAAGGACGACAAGCGCATCGCGGGCGAGGAGGAGGAGGACGTCTACAAGGCCGTCGGCCTCCCCTGGATCCCCCCCGAGATCCGCGAGGACCGCGGCGAGATCGAGGCGGCGCAGGAGGGGACCCTCCCCGATCTCGTCACGATCGCCGACCTCCGCGGCGACCTCCACATGCACACCGACTGGACCGACGGCCACGACACGCTCGAGGCGATGGTCGCGAAGGCCGAGTCGCTGGGCTACGAATACGTCTCCGTCAGCGACCACTCGAAGGCGCAGGCCTTCCTCCGGGGCCTCGACGGGGCGCGGCTCGCGGAGCAGGCGAGGGCGATCGCGGTGCTCCAGAAAAAGCACCCGAAGATCCGGATCCTGCGCGCCGTGGAGTGCGACATCCTGCCGGACGGGGAGATGGACCTGCCAGACGAGACCCTCGAAAAGCTCGACATCGTCGTCGGCGCGGTCCACAGCCGCTTCAAGGACGACCAGGAGACGATCACGAAGCGGATCGAACGCGCGCTTGCGAACCCGCACGTCGACATCCTGGCGCACCCAACGGGGCGCCTCCTGGGCGAACGGGACCCCTACGCCGTCGACCTCGAGCGCGTGCTCCAGGCCGCGAAGGCCCACGGGAAGGCAATCGAGCTGAACGCCTACCCCTCCCGCCTCGACCTCGACGACGTCCACTGCCGCCGGGCAAAGCAGCTCGGCGTGCCGATCTCGATCGATACTGACAGCCACAGCACGTCGCACCTCGAGAACATGCCGTACGGCGTCTCGACGGCGCGCCGCGGGTGGCTGACGAAGGACGATGTGCTCAACTGCCGCCCCCTCGCGGAGCTGCTCGCCTTTACGAGGCGAGGTTGACGGCCGGAGGGGGACGGTCTACGATGCCGCGGCCACGAAGGAGACGATGATGTCCTGGGATGGAGTGGAGAAGAGGAAGCACAAGCGCTACGGCGTGCGCGGGAGCACGATCCGCTACAAGAGCGGCGGGATCCTCGCGTTCCTGAACAGCGCCTCGTCGCGGTACCTGATCCTGAACATGTCCGAGGGCGGGCTGCACTTCATCTCGAAGGACGCGCTCAAGGTCGGGCAGAGGATCAGCCTCACGCTCGAGGCCCCCTCGCTCGAGGGGAACGTGAAGGGGCGCGGACTGGTCATCTGGACCCGGAAGAGCGAGGAGCACCACGCCTACCGCGTCGGCGTGAAGTTCACGCGGTTCGACGAGCGGTCGCGGTACCGCCTGCGGCACATCCTCGACAACGCAATCCTCGAGCGGGTCGACATCACCACCAAGATCTACCTCAAGGAAATCGAGAAGCTTTGATGGCCAAGACGGTGTTGAAACTGACGATCCCGCAGAAGCTCGCCGACGAGCCCGTCGTGCAGCACCTCCTGCGGGACTTCGAGCTGACAGCGGTGATCCACCAGGGGAAGTTCACCGACAAGGGGGCCCAGATCACCGTGGAGCTGCAGGGAAAGGCGAAGGAGATCGAGAAGGCGCTCGATTACCTCTCGCAGGTGGGCGTGAAGGCGGAGGCACTCCAATGAGGAAGCTCGTCCCGGTCGTCCTCCTCGCGGCGGCGTTCGCATGGGCCGAAGACAAGGAGGAGGGGCCAGAGCCGGTGACCGATGAGGAGGCCAAGGCCGCCCTCGAGCAGTTCGATGAGGCCAGCAAGGCCGAGGCCGTGGAGGCGCGGGCGAAGGCCTGCCTCGCGCTGGGCAAGGTGTACCACTCGGCAACGCAGAAGACGCTCCTCAGCATCCTCGGGAAGGACAAGGAGTCGAAGGTCCGCGCCGGGGCGGCCGTGGCGCTCGGGCAGCACGGGGACACGAGCATCGTCCCCTCCCTGTGCAAGGCCATGGACCAGTGCCGCGACATGCCGGAGGCGATGGCGGGGATCTGCTTCGCCCTCGGCGAGCTAGGCGACAAGCGCGCCGTGAAGGCGCTCTCGAGCGACCTGTGGAAGACCAAGACGCCATATGTGATCGAGGCGCGGATCGGCGCGCTGGGGAAGATCAAGGACGTCTCCGCGATCGAGGAGCTGCTCGACCTCTTCTACATCGCCGGGGGCGACGCCGTGAGGGTGTACTACCCCGCGGTCGGGAAGTCGCTCTCGAACCTGACGGAGCAGAACTTCGGCAGCGACCGGGACGGCTGGAAGAAGTGGTGGCGGGACCACAAGGACGGCTTCAAGTTCCCCGAGGAGAGCGAGGACGACCCCAAGAAGCCTCGCCGCCCCCGTCGCGAGAAGTAACGCCGTCAGGGCGTCTGGGCCGAGCAGGAGACGACGATGCCCGAAATGCCGAAGACTCCCCAGGAGGTGAGGGAGCAGGTCATGAACATCCAGCAGGCGCACACGAAGATGTTGATGCGTCTGGCGAAGGAGATCGAGCTCCTCCGCAAGGAAGTGAAGACGGACATCGCCGCCCTGAGCCGGAAGATCGACGAGCTGATCGTCTCGCTCGAGGAGTGACCCGCCCGCGTCATCGCATGGCCGTGATGAACGCCTTCCACTCCTCTTCGATCTGCTTCATCGGGCTGCGGCCGAACGTCGACGTGTAGGCCTTCTTCAGCCCCGCCCCCTCGCGGAGCTTCTTGAAGTACGCCTTCAGGATCGGCGCGTACTGCCCGTTCTTGTGCTGCCACAGGAAGTAGACGAACGACCACGACTGCGCGTAGTTGAGCGAGACCGTCTGCGGGTCGTACAACTCGTCCTGCGTCATCAGCAGCAGCTTCTCGAGCGGCTGGTAGCGGTTCGCGCGGATCGCCCCCTGGATCACGGGGAGTCGCCACGAGTTCACCCGGATGTACATCATCTTCGACTTCTCGACGAACTCGCTCGGTCCGAAGTAGTCGCCATGCCCCTCGTTGAACCACTGCGGGGCGTCCTCCAGGTAGTAGTGCAGGTACTGGTGGAACGCCTCGTGGTAGAGGACCAGGAGCGTGTCCGACAGCTTCGCCTGCTTGTAGAAGACGAGGTTTCGGACCATCGGGTTGTAGTACCCGCCCGTGTTCGGAGGGCCGCCGTAGCCCTGGTAGTCCTTCTGCTCCTTGAAGACGAGGATCGGGAACTTGATGTCCTCCGTCTCGATCTCGGGGATGACCTTCGTGTAGAGGGTGTAGACGACCTCGGCGTGCTTCGACAGCAGGTCCGCCGTCTCCTGGCTGTCGTCGGTCATCACGATGAAGTGCTCGCCCTCCTTCTTGTACGTCGTCTTCCAGCCGGGGCCCTTCAGCTCGTTGTCGACCATCTTCAGGATGCCGTCGGCGGCCTGGTCCGTCTTGTCGAGCGCCACCGACTTTGCCAGGACCTCGCGGGCCTCCTGGAGCTTCCGCTGGCGGATGAGGACGATCCCCTTCTCGCGCCACGCGAGGGCGTACTCGGGGGCGATCGCGAGGGCGCGGTCGTACTGCTCGAGGGCCTTCGTGTTCTTCTTGAGCCAGGCATAGGTGTCGCCCAGCTCCACCATTGCCTCGTGGAACTCGGGGTTGATCTTGATCGCCTTCTCGAGGGCGGTCTTCGCGTCCTCGTACTCCTTGGTGTACTGGTAGGCGATCCCGAGGTGGTATTGGGGGAGGGCGAACTTCGGCGCGCGGACGGCCTTCTCCAGCTCCTTGATCGCCCGCTCGACCGTGTCGATCGCGTCTCCGCGCTGCTTCTTCGCCTCCTCCAGGAGGAGGTTTCCCTTCGCGTCGGCCTCGATCGCGCTCTGGGGCGTCCCCTCGGGCGGCCGCAGGTTGTCGGTGCGCCCCTTCGCGACCGGCGTCGGGTCGACCGGCGGCTGCTTCGGGGTCGGGTCGGCCTTCTTCTCGCCCGGCTTGACCCACTGGCCGCCCTCGCGCGCGTAGCCGAGCTCGCCACGGGCCGCGGCGTGGTCGGGGTTCTTCTTGAGGACCGCCTCCCAGCCCGCCTTCGCCTTGTCCGCCTGGCCGTTCTTCTTCGCGAAGGCGGCGAATGCCGCGCACCCCTCCGCGTCGAGCTTCCCGAGCTGGCTCTCCCACAGGGCGATCGCCTTGTCCGGCGCGAAGAAGTCCCACTCGAGCGTCAGCTCGCCGGCGTCCGTGCGAACGACCGCGCCCCCGGGTCCGACCTTGACGAGGGTTCCGGTGAGCTGCGTCCCATCCTTGAGGACAAACGTCTCGGCCGCTGCGAGGAGGGAGAGGAGGAGGAACAGGGCGATCCGGGCGGGCTTCATCATCACCTCCGTGCGTTCCTCCGAATCGTATCGGCGCGGAGGGACCGGAGTCAAGGCGAGCGGCGCGGCTTCCGCAGCTCCCTCGCCGGGACGCCCACGTACGTCTTTCCGCCCTTGAGGTCCGCGACCACCGCGGCCCCGGCGCCCACGGTCGCCCACTCGCCGATCGACGTCCCCTGGCGCACGCTCGCGCCGATGCCGATCATCGTCCCCGTCCCCACGCGGACCCGCCCGGCGAGGTGCGCCCCCGGCGCGATGTGGGCGTAGTCTCCCACGACGCAATCGTGGTCGACGCAGGCCCCCGTGTTCACGATCGCCGCCTGGCCGATCCGCGCCCCGGTCATGACGACCGCCCCGGGGTGGATCGCGGCCCCCGCGGAGACCCGCGCCCTCCGCGAGACGGAGGCCTTCGGGTGGATCGCCGTTACCAGGTCGTACCCGAGGGCGATGGCGCGACGGACAAGCTCCTTCCGCGCCGCGTTGTCGCCCACGCCGACGTGGACGCGGCGGATCCCCTTCGTGCGGAGCGTGTCGAGGAGCTCGGGCCCGCCAAGCACCAGCTTGCCGTCGAGGTCGGCGCCCCACAGGGATTCGTTCCCGACGTAGTCGAGGAACCCGGCGACCTCGCGCGCGATCCCCATCTCGTCCAGGATGTCGAGGACGACGCGGGCCTGGTCCCCCGCGCCCACGATCAGGATGTCGGGCCGCTTCCGCATCAGTACGTCATCCCCTTCTTGAGCGACTTTTCCCCGACCGGCGCCTTCTCGATCGCGTCGGCGATCGACTTCGCCGCGTTCCCCTTGCCGTACGGGTTCGGGCAGGTGCGGCATACCTTCCGATACGCCTTGTCATCGCGCGCGCGCAAGAGAGCCGCCTTCACCGCTTTGACCTCCGCGTCGACGAACGCGACGTTCTTCGCGCACTCCCGCCCGAAGTTCCGCTCGCCGACATTGACCACGGGCAACCCGAAGAAGCGCGCCTCGATGATCCCGCTGCTGGAGTTTCCCACCATGACGGCGGCGTTCGTGAGCGCGCCGTAGTAGAGCGCGGGCTCCAGGTGATCGAACGTCCGCACCCGCGCGGGGTCCATCGACGCCAGCGCCGCGCGGACGTGCTGGTTCCCGGCGTCGTTGTTGGGGCGCAGGGCCACAACGTGCCCGACCGCCTCGAGGAGCGTGGAGAGCGCCAGGCGCGCCTCTTCGCCGGCACGCTCCCCCGCGTGGATCGTCGCGTGGTACACGAACACGCCATAGGCCCCCTTGGAGGGCAGTCCCAGGCGCTTGCGGACGTCGGCTTCAGCGGGCACTTCGAGCGTGCGGATCGCGTCGAGCGCGGGCGCGCCGACGACGTGGATTCTCCATGTCTCCTCGCCGAGCTTCCGCACCCGCTCCGCGCTCGCCTCCGTGGCGGCCAAGTGGAGGTGGGCGAACTTCGTGATCGCGTGGCGGATCTGCTCGTCGATGTGGCTGCCCGTCGCGCGGTCGCCTCCGTGGATGTGCGCGATCGCGAGGTTGAGCGTCGACGCGGCGAGCACGGCCGCGAGCGGCTCCAGGCGGTCCCCCAGGACCAGCACCCACTGCGGGCGCCACTCGGAGAGGAGCCGGGTGAAGCCGTCCACGCCGCGCGCGAGGGCCTTTCCGTGGTAGTTGGGGTCCTCGACCTCCCCCTCGTACATCGGGACGGTTCCCTCGATCGGGACGCCGGACTTCCGGATGTCCTCGATCGTGTTGCCATACCCGGCGAGGAGGTGGAGGCCCGTCACGGCGAGCTTGAGGTCGACGCCCTGCCGCCGTCTCAGCTCCTGGAGGATCGGCCTGAGCAGGCCGAACTCGGCGCGACTCCCGGTGACCGCGGCGACGCGGAGCCTCATGACGCCCTCCAGGGGAAGGGCGTTCTACCCCGCGCGGGTCCGCCTGTCCACGAGATCAGTGGACGGTCGCCTTCCGCTTCCGCTGGAACATGTCCTGGTCGCGGGCGTTCGAGAGCGCCGTGTCCCACGTGATCGTCCCGCGCTGGTAGAGGTCCTCGAGAACCGAGTCCATCGTCCGCATCCCGTCGCGCGTCCCCGTCTGCATCGCCGAGACGAGGAGGTGGTGATGCCCCTCGCGGATGATGTTCCGCACGGCCGTGGTCGCCACGAGGATCTCGGTCGCAAGGACCCGCCCCTTGCGGTCGGCGCGGGGGAGGAGCCGTTGGGCGAGGATCCCGATGAGCGACGCCGTGAGCTGCAGCAGGACCTGGTTCTGCCGCTCCGCGGGGAAGACGCCGACGATCCGCTCCACCGTCTGCTCCACGTTCGGCGTGTGCAGCGTCGCGATGACCATGTGCCCCGTCTCCGCCGCCACCAGCGCCGTCTCGATCGTGTCGAGGTCCCTCATCTCCCCGATCACGATGATGTCCGGGTCCTGGCGCAGGACGTGGACCAGCGCCTTCGAGAACGAGGGCGTGTCCGTGTGGACCTCCTGCTGGACGATGATCGCCCTCTTCGGCGTGTGCACGTACTCCACCGGGTCCTCGATCGCGACGATCTTGCAGCGCCGCTCGCGGTTGATCAGGTCGACCATGTAGTTCAGCGTGGTCGTCTTCCCCACCCCCGTCGGCCCCGTGACGAGGAGGATCCCGCCCGATCGCCGCGCCAGTTCGTCGACGATCGGCGGCAGGCCCAACTCCTCCGACGTCGGAATCTCCAGGTTGCAGAGGCGGATGGACGCCTCCACGTTCCCGGCGTGGTAGTAGGCCGTCAGCCGCACCCGGCCCACGGCCGTGTGGAAGATGGAGACGCACAGCCCCTGCTCCCGCTCGAACGCGGTCCGCTGGGCCTCCGAGAGGAGATGGTAGGTGAGCGCCTTCGTCTCCTCCTGGGTGAGCGAGTCCGCGTTGGCCATGAGGATCTCGCCGTTGACCCGGAGCGCGGGAGGCACGCCCGCGACCAGGTGGAGGTCGGACGCGCCCGCCTTGCGCGCGGCCAGGAGGAGCCGGTCAATCTGCACGTCTGGTCTCCTACCTTCGGAAGAACGAGGAGAGTCGCCGGACGATGGCCATGAACACCCCCTCCCGATCCACGCGGTCGAGCCCCTCCTGCGCCGCCCGCCGATCCGGCGCGATCTGGAGCGCGCTCCGGTAGGCCGTGCGGGCCCGGTCCGCCATCCCGACCAGTTCGAGGCAGCGACCCATCGTTACCCACGCGTAGGCGTTCGATCCGTTCCGCGAGGTCGCCAACTCCAGGTACTTCATGGCCGCCGCCGCGCGCTCGTGCGTCAGGTAGACCCTGCCGATCGCCAGCGGCTCGAACCAGTCCCCGGGCGCCGCCGCAAGCGCCTTGCCGAAGCAGAAGTCGTCGTTCCGGTCCCCGCGCGAGAGCAGGACGTCCCCGCGCGCGCGCCAGCGGTACGCGCTCGCCCCCTTCTCCGCCATCGCCGCGTCGGAGAACGCCATCGCCTGGTCCAGCTCCCCGAGCCGCGCGGTGGCGACGCCCTTCGCGGCCAGGAGCTCCGGCTGGCTGCGGAACATCTCGAGCCCCTTGTCCGCCCAGACCCGCGCTTCGTGAGGCTCGTCCAGCTCGATCAGCGCCTGCACCTGTCCGAGCCACGCCTCCGGAAGGTGCGCGTCGAACTCCAGCGCGCGGGAGAAAAACTTGAGGGCGTCCTCGAACTGGCCGTCCCGGAACCGCTCCGTCGCGAGGGACAAGTAGTGCTTCTCGTTGCGGGACGGCTCGGTCTCCCGCCGCTCGGAAGGCTCCTCGTTCTTTTCGAACTCGAGATTCGAGAAGCGCCCCATCTACGGCTCCAACACGCGCCGGCGCGACCACGGCTGCCAGATTCGCCACGGAACGCCCAGCATGGATCTGAGGGACACCACGCCGAAGCGGGCCACGTCCACGTTGCCTTCATTGTAGATCCGCATGCCGAGCGAGGGCCACACGAAGACGGATCCCTCCGGCACAACCACGTCGAGGGTTGCGGGAACGACGGCAGGATTCAGCGGGCGTTCCGCGGGAGGGATGGGCACGCCGTTGCGTACGAATGTCCCCTCGAGGACTTCGATGTGGTCCCCGGCCACGCCGAGGACCCGGTCCATGGTGGGGCCGCCCCAGGCATGGGTGAAGGCCACCACGCGGCCGCGGGCGGGGCGCCAGCCGGCCACGTTCACGCGCCTCACGAGGACCACGTCGTCCTCCTTGAACGAGGGGGCGGCAATTCCCGCCGGGATGCGGAGGGGGAAGACGATGGAGTCCACGCCGCGCTGGAGCGGCAGGTAGACGGCCAGGAGGAGGATGGCCCAGGTCGCGAGGGAGACCAGGCATCGGCGCCCCAGCGGGAGCGGCCGCATCGCCTCCTGGTATGGGTGGAGCGCCGAGAAGACGTGGGTCGAGAGGGCGAGGCCGGCGAGGAGGGGGCACGTCGCGGTCCCGATCCAAACGAACGCGAGCGCGAGGAGGAGGATCCAGGCCCCGAGGAACGCGGCGCCGAGCCGCCGGCGGCCGAGGACGATCTGGTGCAGGCCGGGGAGGAGCCCCAGAAGCGCCTGGGAGGCCACCAGAACCTGTCGCATGGCGCCGGGCCGCACCCGCGGCAGGCTGTGAAACGCCCGGAGCCGCTTTCGCCACGATGGGGCTCTCGGCGGCGTCAGGACGGCCGTCGCCGTGCGCCCGAACGGTACGTGGCACGAGAAACACTCGTGCGTCCCCGGCAGGTTGTGGAAACCGCAATGCGAGCACTGCATCGGAGGCTACCCGTTGGTTCCGCCCTGGATGTCGATCCGCACCTGCTCCTCGGGCTCCCACCGCTCGTGCGTGAAGTCGCGGGAGGCGATCGGGCCGATCACGCGGGAGAGCCACGCGGCGTACTCCTCGCACTGGCGCCCCTTCACGCCCTTCATGTGGACCCGGACCTTCCCGTCCGTGCCGATCGATATCTCGAATTCGTGCGGTGTCATCTTGTCCTCCGCTCCAGTGGTGCAACGCTGCTCCCGACGGATCTCGGTGGCGTGCTCGTGAGCCATCGTACTCGTACTCGTGCTCGTACTCGTACTCGACGCCGCTTCGAGTACGAGCACGAGTACGAGTACGAGTACGATGGAGAACACGAGCACGCCGCCACCACGCCAAGCGCGGCGTCGTCGAATCAGTCGAACCGCCGGACATGGACGTGGATCGTCCGGTCCTCGCCCACCTCCTGGGAGACGACGGCGAAGTTCTGGTTCCCCAGCTCCTCCATGAGCCGGTGGTAGGCATACTGCTGCACCACGCGTTCCGCGAAATCGCGCCCGATCGCCTCGAGCTCCGACTTCGCGTGCGTCGCCCCGGCCACGCTCACGCTGCACGCCCCGCGCGCGTCGCGCGCAAAGGCCACCGTGACGTCCCCCTTCACGAACGTCAGCCGCTCGTCGAGCGAGAGGCCGTCCGTCACGACCTGGCTCCCCTTCACCTCGAGCGAGACGCACTCCTGCCGTTTCTCCACCTTGGCTGGGCCGCCCGACGCCTTCGCGAATCCCAGGGCCACGGCGGCCCCCGCCACCGAGGCCGCCACGGTCGGCCACGCCGCGATGAGGGCCGGGGCCAGGACGACGACCGCGCTCATGACGCTACCTCCGCTTGGGACGGACCAGGAAATACACAACGTAGCCGATGAGCCCCGCCGCGAGGACCACCCCCAGGCCCAGGAGGCCGGCGCCGTCGACTCCCAACAACGCCTCGTTCCGCATGCACGCGTGCCCGACGACGACCAGCAGTGGCAGGCCGTAGACGAGCAGGAAGAAGATCACGATCCCGCGGAGATGCCAGCGGTCGGCCCACTCCGACACCTCCCCGCGATTCGATCCCAGCCACGCCACGACCTTGGCGAGGCGCGTCCGCCGCTCGAGCGGCATCCCCCGGAGGTCGGCCGCGCTGAGCCCCTCGCCCGGCCGCGTCTCCTCGACGCGGCGCACGCGGATCTTCCTCCCGCCTGGATCACGTATGACGACGTACTTCGCCATCGGCTAGAACTCGATCTTTCGACCGTTCGTGGCCGCCTCGTGCCGCGCGATGGAGGCGTTCCGCGCGCGCCCCTCCGCCCAGGCCCGAAGCCTCGTGAGACCCTCCTCCATCGTCCGCGACAGGGGGTTCGTCTCGCCGAGCGCCTTCTTCACGTCCGCCGTCTCCAGCTCCTTTCCCGCGGAGAAGACGTCGAAGAGCGCCGAGATGATCGACTCCTCGATCTCCGCCCCGCTGAACCCCTTCGCCGCCTCGGCGAGCGCGGCGACGTTGAACGACTCCGCCTTCCGCTTCCGCTTCGCCAGGTGGATGCGGAAGATCTCCTGCCGTTCCTCCTCGGTCGGAAGGTCGACGTAGAAGATCTCGTCGAAGCGTCCCTTCCTGAGGAGCTCCGGGGGGAGCTGGGAGATGTCGTTCGCCGTCGCGATGACGAAGACCGGCGCCGTCTTCTCCGAGAGCCACGTGAGCAGCGTCCCGAAGACGCGCGCCGTCGTCCCGCCATCCGTCGAGGCCGACCCGCCCGACCCCGAGAGCGCCTTGTCGATCTCGTCGACCCACAGGATCGCCGGCGCGACCGACTCCGCGATCCGGATCGCCCGCCGCATGTTCTCCTCTGACGACCCGACGAGGCTCCCGAACATCCGCCCCACGTCCAGTCGCAGGAGCGGCAGCTTCCAGAGCCCCGAGACCGCCTTCGCGCAGAGGCTCTTCCCGCACCCCTGTACGCCGAGAAGCAGGATCCCCTTCGGAGGCGGGAGGCCGAATGCGCGCGCGCGGTCAGAGAGCGCCGTCTGGCGCTTTCCCAGCCACTCCTTCAGGTGGTCCAGGCCCCCGACGTGGCCGAACTCCTCCTGGCTCTCGTAGTACTCGAGGAGGCCGCTCTTCCTCAGGATCTGCTTCTTCTCCGCGAAGACCTGCGTCACGTCCGACACGTCCAGCCGCCCGTCGGCGACGAGGATCTTCGCGAAGACGTTCTCCGACTCCGTGAGCGTCAGGCCGAGCGCGGCCTTGAGGAGCTGCTCGCGCCCGTCCGGGGGGAGGTCGATCGCGACCTTCATGTTGTCCCGCACCTCGTCGACGATCCGGTCGAGCAGCGCGGAGAGGTCCTCGACGCACGGCAGCGGGAAGTCGAGGACCGTGATCTCCTTCTCCAGCTCGGGCGGGACCTCGAGGATCGGGGAGTCGATGAGGATTGTCTTGTAGCTGTTCTTCAGGTGGATCGCGATTTCCTTGAGGCGCCGGATGACCGCGTAGTTGTTCTTCTGGAGGAAGGGGTGGAAGTCGTGGAAGAGGAAGAGCGCCGGCTCGACCTGGTCGATCACCTGGTCCAGCGCGACGAGCGGGTCGCGCGTCGCGGGGTTCCGCCCCTTCTGCGACTGGATCGGCGTCCCGGCGGGCGTGATCCCCGTCGTCGCAGACCACTCGTAGAGGCGCTTGTTGCGCCGCTTCGCGACCTCCGCGACGAGGTCCCGCACGCGGGTCTCCTCCCAGCTCACCACGTAGAGGATCGGGTACCTCGCGCGGATGAGCAGCTCGATCTGGTCACGCACCTGGCTCGCCATGCTTCCTCCTGTCCGCCTCCCTGGCCCGCGCGAGAAGGTCCCGGACCGCGGGGTCCTCCGGCGCGAGCGCCCGCGCGACCTCCAGGGATGCGCGGGTGGCGTTTTCCACAAGGATACGCCCGCGGCGGTCGATGTGGAATCGCAGCGTGTCCGCGCTCGTCATCTCACGCCCTCCATCACCGAGCGCGCCGCCTCGGACTCCTCTTCCGTCGTGGTCCTCGCCACGTCCGGGAAGGACGGCGCGCGGAAGGCGGGGACGTAGTGGTCGCGGACGTGGAACTCCGCTTCGGGCAGCTCGCTCCGCATCCACTCGGCGACCGGGCGGAGGCAGCAGTCGACGTGCCCGGGCATCAGGAGGTGGCGCACCAGCAAGCTGGCTCTGCCAGCGACGACGCGCCTCCGCGCGGCCGCGAGGAGGAGGTTCCTCTGGAGGACCCAGACGTAGTCGCCGAAGCCCCCGAGGCGCTCGGCGCAGGCGTCATTGCCGAACTTGAAGTCGGCCACGATGACGTCGAACGCCAAGATCGCGGGGAGGAGGGCCTCGACGGTCAGGTAGAGGTTCGTCTTGAGGACGAGCGGGACGCTGAGGCCCGTGAGCCTCGAGGCGACGTCGAGGAGAAACGGCAGGTGGATCGTCGGCTCGCCGCCCAGGAAGAAGGCGGACCGGGCGCCCTCCGCGACGGCCCGGCGCACGCGCCGCGCGATCGCCGCCGCGTTCGCGGCCTCGCCCGCCGAGGCGTCCTGGCTCTCCTCGCCTGTCACGCAGAAGACGCAGCGGAGATTGCAGCCGGAGAACGAGACGGCGTACGCGGGGACGAACTCGGGCTCCTCGCCGTACTCCATCACCTCGCAGAAGACGCGGGGCTTCGAGGAGGCCGCGCAGACCCCCGCGGGGCCCTGGGTGCGGTCCACGCCGCAGCGGTGCTCGCAGATCGTGCAGTGCTGGTACATCGAAGCCTCCGGCTAGCGGCCGAACCTGCCAATGAGCTCGATGAACTCGGCCTCGGTGACCGTCGAGACCGCGCCGCAGAAGTAGAGGACGTTCCGATGGCCGTCGTGGACCGGCGCGCGGTCCCACGCGATCGGCGCCATGGGATCCGTGCTCCCGTCCGAGATCTGTTGCGACGTGCATTCGTACGACATGGCCGACGGGTCGCCGGCCATCACTCGCTCCGGGGAGAAGTTCGGGTCGGATACCTGGCAGTGGACCAGCTCCGCGCAACCCCTGGCGATGGCCTGCTCGGGCGTGGGCTGGCTGAACAGGTCGAGGAAGAGGTTCGGCCCAGGCCCCGTATAGGTGCGGTCCTCGCCGAATTTGCTGCACCACATGACTAGGTAGGTGCCAAGCTGGCGGAGGTTGTTCACGCAGTCGCGGCACTGGGTCTGCTCGCGGAACAGGCTCGGGTCGATCTTCCACCTCCCGTCGATCCGCGACGCTGCCATCGTGATGTCCGGGTGATGGGGGCACGTCACCTCCAGCGTCGCCTGGTCGCCGCTCAGCTCCACCGAGGCGATCTCGGCCGAGAGGAGGGGCTGAGCCGCGAGGATCTCCTGGATCGTCTTGTCGTCCGTGATGGTCGTCGCGTCGCGGAGGATGGCCGGGTCCTTCGCGAGGATGCCGAGCTTCATACGACCGAAGGCGCCCTGCGGCGTGTCGGCGAAGGCCGGCATCTCATCGTAGAACGGTCGCGCGGGCGCCGTCGGCGCCTCGGGCTCGTCGGCCACGGGGCGCTCGACGGGGGAGGGAACCTCCTGGGCGACAGCCGCCGGCGCGGGCGGAGCAACGGTCGCCTGGGCGGCCACCGTCGGCGCGGTCGGACGGCCGTTTCGAACAGGCTCCTCGCTGCGGGTCAGGGCGGCGAGCGCGAGCGCCACAAGGGCGATCACGGGGCAGAGTACGAGAGTGGTGCGCATGGGGAACCTCCTTGACCTAGCGTGACAGCTCGGCGACGACGAGGGGGGTGACGTCCTCGGCATCCGCGGCCCGGCCGCGTGCCTCGACCACGGCGTCGAGGCGGAGCCGCCGTGCGACGCGGTGGAGTGCCGCGTAGAAGCGGCGGTTCGCGCGCTCGAGGAGGATCCAGTACTCGGGGGCCTGGTTCGAGTACCCCTCCTTGACGATGGTCGCGTACTCGGGGATGTGCGAGAAGACCTCGCGGGCGTCGAGGGTCGCGGAGACCGCGTCGTCCGCCGTGCCATAGTAGACGCGGACGTCCTCGGCGCGGGCGGTGAGACCGAAGACCAGCGACAGCAGCAGGGTCCTCATGACGACCTCCTACGCGGCGCGGCGCCGGCGCGAGAGCGCCCACGCCGCGAGGGCCCCGCCCGCCGCGCCCGCGAGGGGCGGCACGGCGGCCACGGGGCCGACCAGGTCGGGCCGCGCGAGCGCCCCCGCGAGGAGGACGACCGCGCACGAACGGACCACGCACGGGACGCGGAGACGGACGAGGACCTGCGGCTTCAGCCGCGGGAGGAGCACCGCCTGCGCCGCGGCGAGGGCGGCGATCGCGGCCGGAAGGGCCATCGCGGTCGCCGCGTGCGCCAGCTCCCACGCGCCGGGAACGACGGCTCCGGCCAGGAGGGTCGTGATGAGACCCTTGTGAGACAGGCGGCCCTCGAGGCGGGTCGAGACCAGCCATAGGAGCAGCACGCCGGCCGCGAGCGGCAGGACCGGGGTTGCCGAGGTGAGCCCTTGCGGGATGAGCCCGAGGAGGAGGCCGGCAATCAACGCGATCACGCCGTGTTCGGAGCCGACCTTCTCGCGGCAGGTCCCCTCGACGCGGCATCGCCGGGCGAGGTCGCGGTCGAACAGGAAGAGGAAGACGTGTGCAATCGCCGCGGCGACGCGCGAGTTCCCACGCATCTCCGACGCGGAGAGGCTCCCTGCCGCATCGCGCACCTTGTCCCACACGAGCGACGGCGGCTGGACGTGGACGAGGCCGCGCAGTTCGGCGCACAGCTTCTCGATCCGCGCGAGCTCCGCGGCGCAGGTCGTGCACGCGCGGACGTGGGTCTCGACCTCCTGCTTCAGCGTCTGGGCGAGCGCCCCATCGACGTAGGCGGAGAGGGACTCGGCGAGCGCCTCGCAGCGCGATTCCTCTCGGGAAACGGCCCGGAATTCACCGCTAGGCATCCTCGCCTCCCTCCGCCCACATCTGGGCGAGCAGCTCCTTGCGCGCCCGGTACAGGCGCCCGCGGACCTGGTCGGCGGAGAGGGAGAGCGCCGCGCCGATCTCCTCGTAGGAGACCCCCGTCGCCGCGAGGAGGAGGATCTCGCGCGTCTCGTCGGGGAGCTTTGCCAGGGCCCCTTCGAGCGCGCCGGAGGGCTGCCTCGTCTCGGGTGCGGCGACGTCGTCGGCCTGCTCGAGCGGGAGCGCCCCGCGCCGCAGGTCCCGGAGCCGCATCCGCGAGCCGTTGAGGGCGATCGCCGAGAGCCACGTCCCGACCCTGGCCTCCCCGCGGAACCCCGCGGCCGACTTCGTCAGGTTCAGGAAGGTCTCTTGCACGACGTCCTCCGCGAGGTCCCTTCGCCGCAGGGTCCGGAGAGCTAGTCCGTAGACCCGCGGGGCGTGACGGCGGTACAACCGCTCGAGCGCCCCCGCATCTCCGGTCCGACAGGCCTCCAGGTCGCGCCTGTCTTCGGCCTCCGTGTTCCCCTGTGCGTCCATAGGTGTGATGCGGACCCCTGCCGATCGTCACGCGGGATTCCGGAATGTCCTAACTCCAAGCGCCATCAGGCTTCCAAGCGCGACGGCCGCAAGGAGCGCCGCCGGCGCGAGCGTTTTCGCCGAAAACCCCGCCCGCCAGGCGTAGGCCCACCAGAGCGCCGCCGTGGTGTTCTTCAGCTCGCGGGCCTCGGGGGAGTGCGGGTCGCGGAGGGTCGTGGGGGCGTATGCGCGGTCCCATCGGAGGGCGCCGATGGAGGCCCACGCGTCGCCCGAGAGGACGGCGCTGTGCGCGGGGTCGAACGCCTTCACCTCGACTCTTGCGCGCTCCTTCTCGGGGGCCGCGAGGAAGCGGCCCCACGTGAGCACGCCCATCACCTGGACTGCAATCGAGAGGGCGAGGACCCCGGTCCACAGGCGGCCGGGCTTCACCCACGCGGCCGGCAGGAGGGCGAGGGGGAGCATCGGGACCAGGTAACGAGGTCCCCACAGGCCGCGGCCGTTGGCCCAGGCCCACCAGCAGCCATAGACGCAGAGGTGGAAGAGGACCACGGCAGCGACGAGACCGAGCGTCTCGCGTGCCTCCTTCCACATCCTTGGCAGGCCGAACATGGCGATGACGAGCACGGGGCAGAACAGGAACACGCTTCGGCCTGGGGAGAAGAGGAAGCCGTTCAGGCCGTCGAGGAGTGGGTGGCTGAACGTCTCCTCCTGCGGGTACCCCGTGGCCCACGGCGATCCGAACCTCAGCGCGTTGTATCCCAGATCTACCGCAAGTGCTGCGACGGCGCCCACCGTAAAAACCGCCGCCGCCCGTCCCGGGCGCGGCGATCGGAGGAGCGAGGCGAGGAAGAAGGGGAAGAGCCCCAGGGCGAGCACGCGCACGATGCCCGCGAGGAAGAAGGCAATCGCCGCCAGCACGACCCACCGCACTCGTCCGTCGCCCCGATACCGCACGAGCGCCCACACGACGGAAAGGAACAGCGCGGCGAGGACGGGCTCGCGGTAGAACGTCCTCGCGTACGGCCACAGGATGGTCCCGAATCCCGCGAGCAGCGCCACGGCCGCCGCGCGGGCGGGGGAGTGGCCCAGGGCCTCCACGAGGAGGGCGACGAGCAGGACGGCGAGCGCGCCGAATACAGGCCCCATCGCCGCGACGGCGGCCCGGGTGGCGTACGGCCTGAGCCCCGGCGGTGCAATCGACGCGGCGATCTTCCCCATGTAGTAGAAGGGGAGGGCGAGGACGGACTGGCCGACCTCGAGGATCGAGTACCTCACACCGCCTTGGGCTGCGACCGTCCACGTCTCTCTCAGCATGGACGGTCCGACGGAGACCTCGCCCCGCTCGGCGATCGACTCGGTGACGAGGTACATCGTCTCCTCGTCGATCCCGAGCGTCCCCGTCATTGACAGGAGGTAGACCGACAGCGCAAGGAGGAACAAGGCGAGACGCATGGCGCGGCGGTTCTACTCCGCTTCCATTCCCCATTCAAGGATGAGCGGCCTCGGTCGCCGTGATTCCCGCTTGAAGCTGTGGTCCAGCCGGGGGAGAATCCCAAGCGGAGGAGACTGGGGTGGAGTATGAGCCCGAGGGTCGGACGCCTGTCGTCGCGCCACGTCTCGCGTGCGGGTGCTGGGTCGCAGCCCTGGTGGCCGGCGCATGCTGGATCTTCTTCTGTGTGCTTCCCCGCATGTTCTTCCTGGGCTGCCAATTGAGATAGCGCCCCGTTGCGAGGGGCGGGTCGCTGATTCAGGCCTCCGGGCCGAAGAGGCGGCCGAATGGGACCGCCAGCGTCGTCCCGTCAAGGCCGACGATTTGATCCCCGCCGTAGGCGATCACGCCGAGGCCCATTCGTTCTCCGACAAGCTCGCGGAGCTTCGCGAGTCCGAGGCGGTCCCTCGGATCGATCGTGGAACTCCGCTTCACCTCGATCCCCAGAAGCCGGGCGTCCGGCCCCTCCAGGACGAAGTCAACCTCGTACCCGTCGTGGGACCTCCAGAAGTAGAGGCCCGTGCGATCGGACTCGCAGGCGAGGGCTCGGCGCAACTCCGAGTGAACCCAGGTCTCGAGAAGCGCGCCCGACCTCCCTTGCCGCTCGATGGACTCCCAGGTGTCCGCTCCCGCGAGGTAGCAGGAGAGGCCCGTGTCCGTGGCGTGGATCTTCGGCGTCTTGACCAGGCGCTTGGCCGCGTTGACGAAGTAGGGCTGCAGGAGGCTGATCTGGTACGTCGTCTCCAGCAGGCCGAAGTACCGTCGGAGCGTCATGGCTTGGAGGCCGGTGTCGCGCGACAGGTCGGCGAAGTTGACGAGCTGCCCCGTGCGCAGCGCGAGGATGGAGAGGAGCCGCCCGAATTCGGGCAGATGCGCGATCGTGGAGAGGTCGCGGATGTCGCGCTCCAGGTAGGTCGTACGATACCCGTCGTACCAGTCCCGTCGTGCGGCGGCCGATCGCAGCCGCGCGGGGATGGGGTAGCCGCCACGGAGGATCAGGTCCTGCACCTCCCGCCACCGGTGGGCTCGGCCGACGCTTCCCAGCCCGCGCACGGCCTCGGATGCCGTTCGCGCCCTCCAGAGGACCCCCAGGGCGGGGCCTGGCGATGCGTGCGCAAGCTCGCGCCACGAAAACGGATCGAGCTGGAACACCGAGACCCTGCCCGCGAGGCTCTCGGAGACGCTCTTGAGCGTGAGGACGTTCGCGGAGCCCGTCAGCAGGTACCGGCCGGGCCTCCGGTCCAGGTCGACCCGTTTCTTGACGGCGCGCAGCAGGTCAGGCGCCCGCTGGACCTCGTCGATGACCAGCGGAACGGGCTGGGCCTCCAGGAAGCCGTCCGGGTCCGTGAGCGCCGCATCGAGCGCCGTGCGGTCGTCCAGCGTCACGTACGAAGCGGACCACCTGCCCGAGGCAAGGTCCCGCGCGAGCGTGCTCTTGCCGACCTGCCGCGCCCCGGTCAGGAGGACCACCGGCGACGTCCGGAGGGCCCGTTCCAGGCGGGGTGCCAGGTGTCGGGGAAGGAGCATGTTCGAGATTCTACCACGGCGTGGTGGATTTTCCAGACCCGTCGCCCGGCTCCGCGCGTGGCAGGACCGCTACCCGCCCCCGCCGCCGCCCTCGATCTCGCCGGGCTCCGTCATGCGCCGCAGGTCGAACGCCTTGCGCGCCTGCTCCTCCGTGATGAGCTTCTGATCGAGCGCGAGCTGCTTGACGCTCACCCGCTTCTTGTACGCCTCCTTCGCGAGCGCCGCCGCCTTGTCGTAGCCGATGATCGGGTTCAGCGCCGTCACGAGCGAGAGGCTCTTGAGCGCCAGCTCCTCGCACCGCTCGGGGTTCGCCTGCAGCCCGTCGATGCACCTGTCCGCGAAGAGCGTGCACGCGTTCGCCAGGAGCGCCGTCGAGGAGAGGACGTTGTGCGCCATCACGGGGATCATGACGTTCAGCTCGAACTGCCCTCCCTGCGCGCCGATCGTCACCGCCAGGTCGTTGCCGATCACCTGCGCCGCGACCTGCGTGAGGACCTCGCAGAGCACGGGGTTCACCTTCCCCGGCATGATCGACGAGCCCGGCTGGAGGTCGGGGAGCGTGATTTCGCCCAATCCCCCGAGCGGGCCGCTGCCCATCCACCGGACGTCGTTCGCGATCTTGATGAGCGCGCACGCGAGCGCCTTGAGCGACCCCGAGAGCACCGCGAGGTCGTCCCGCCCGCCCTGCGCCTCGAAGTGGTCCTTGGCCTCCGAGAGCGGGAGGCCCGTTTCCTTGGTGAGGACCGAGATCACGCGCCGCGCGAACTCGGGGTGCGCGTTCATCCCCGTGCCGGTGGCCGTCCCGCCGAGCGCCAGCTCGTGCACGCCGTCCGAGGCGGCCTGGATCGCCTCCTTGCCCTTCCGCACCTGCCGCGCGTACCCGCCGAACTCCTGGCCGAGCCGCACCGGGACCGCATCCATCAGGTGCGTCCGCCCGTTCTTGACGATCCCGTCGAACTCCTTCGCCTTCTTCTCGAGCGAGGTGGCCAGCTTGTCGAGTGCCGGGTAGAGCTGGCGGTGGAGCGACAGCAGGGCCGAGAGGTGTGCGACGGTGGGGATGACGTCGTTCGACGACTGCCCCTTGTTCACGTGGTCGTTCGGGTGGACGGGCTTCTTGGAGCCGCGCTGGCCGCCCAGCCGCTCGATCGCGAGGTTCGAGATCACCTCGTTCGCGTTCATGTTCGTCGAGGTGCCCGACCCGGTCTGGAAGACGTCGAGCGGGAACTGCGCGTCGTGCTTTCCGTCCACGACCTCCTGCGACGCGTCGGCGATCGTGCGCGCCAGCTTCTCGTCGAGCTTCCCGAGGTCCTTGTTCACGAGGGCGCAGGCGCGCTTCACGCGCCCCAGGGCCTCGATGAAGTACCGAGGGAAGCGGATCCCGCTCACGGGGAAATTGTCGATCGCCCGCTGCGTCTGGGCCCCCCACAGGGCGTCCGCGGGGACCTTGACGGGCCCCATGGAGTCCTTCTCCTCACGGAAATTGCTCATGGATCTCCTCGCTTCGATGGGCGGAAGGCGCATTGTCCCCAATCGGGGCCCTTCCGGCAACGCTTCGTCAATCGCGCTGGCAGAGCCAGCTTGCTGGTGTGAGCCAGGCGAACTTCGCCATCGCCCAGAAGATGCGGAACGTGTCCGTCCAGGCGATCTTCTTCCCCTCCGCATAGGTGCGCGGGCGGTAGGAGATCGGCGCCTCGACCACGCGGAGCCCCTTCCGCGCGAACCAGGTCATCATCTCCGTCTCGAGCTGAAAGCCGCGTGAGCGGATGCGGAGCCCCTTCGCCACGTCCATCCGCATGACCTTGTAGCAGGAGAGGAGGTCGGTGTGCCTCGTCCCGTGGATGAGGTTGAACGTCGTCGTGAAGACCTTGTTCACGAGGCGGTGGAGCGGGTCGGGGACTTGCCGGTCATGCGGATATCGGGAGCCGTTCACGACGTCGGCGCTGGCAGAGCCAGCTTGCTGGTTCCCCCCGCGAAGCCGATCGAGGAGCGCGCGGAACTCGCGCGGCTCGTACTCGAGGTCGGCGTCCTGGATGATGAGGTAGTCCCCCCGCGCCGCGGCGATCCCCTCCCGGACCGCGCTCGCCTTCCCGTCGTTCACCTCGCGGAGGATCAGCCTCACCCTGGGGTCGCCGGCGACGTTCGCGACGAGCCACTCGCGCGTCCCGTCGGTGGAGCAGTCCTCGACGACGATCACCTCGATCGGCATCCCGACGTCGACCGCGAGCACGCGCGAGAGGATCTCGGCGATGGTGGCGCGCTCGTTCCAGACGGGCATGACGACCGAGAGCACGGCGTCCTATTCGTCCTTCGGGCGCTTGTCGGGCGGGTCCGGCGGGGGGGGCGGGCGCTTCGGCCCCGGGCCGAGCCTGTCCTTGCCGAACCCCTTGGGCTTCTGGATGGGATCGACGGGGCGGAGCTTGCCGGGCTTTCCCTCGAACCCCTTCGGGGGCGTGGCAGGGGGGGGAGGGGGGGGGGGGGGGTGCCGGGGCTTCCCGCGGACCCCGTGGGGGGGGGGGGGGGGGGGGGGGGGGGGCGGCGGGGCGCCGTCCTGCCGCTTGTCGAAGTCCATGCGGTGCGTCGCGAACCCCTTCGGCCGCCCGTCCTCGCGCTCGGGCAGGGCCGAGGCGGCCTTCTCCGCGTCCTTCTTGTCCTTCTCCGCCTTCTTCTTGGCGCGGTACGCCTCGAAGGGGTCGATGTCCGCCATGGGTGATCCCTCGCGTGCGGATCGCAAGGTATCATCGGGCCCGCGCGCATGTCAATCCAGCAAGCTGGCTCTGCCAGCGAGCGAGCTGGCTGGTGCATCACCGCTCCTGCGGTGGGCCTCACCCCGCTCGCTCATCGAGGATCGAGACTCTCGATCAGGCGCGCCACCTCGGGGTCGTGCGGGGCGAGCCGCCTCGCGTCGTCCAGGAGCCGGCTCGCCGTCGCGCGGTCCGCGATTGCCTCGGGCTCGAGGTACAGCATCGCTTGTACGACGAGCCGCCGCGAGGACACCGGCTCGATCGCGGCCAGGCGGTCCATCTCGCCCAGGGCGAGGTCCCTGGCCGCGCGCGCCCCGTCGAGGTCCCCCTTCGCTGCGAGGACCCGGGCGCGCAGCGCCAGCACCGTAATCGAGGGCGGGGCCGTCGCCTCCCATTCCGTCAGGTACCGCTCCGCCCCCGCGACGTCGCCCTCCTCCAGGAGCCCTCGCGCCATCATCGGGAGGGCCGACTCACGCAGCGCGCCGAGGCGCAGGTGCCCGCGCGCGAACTCGAGCGCCGCAAGGCGCGACTCCCGCGTGTCCATCCAGGCGAGACCGTAGAGCGCGATCTCCATCGCGGTGAGGCTATCCGTGCGGCCGATCCGGACGAGCGCGCCGCGGCTGGCCTCCGACGGCACCCGCGCGAGGGAGAGGGCGACTCCCCACGCCTCTCCGGCGTTTGGGGCCTCCGCGGCCTTCAGGAGCTTGGCGACGGCCTCCGGCGTCCCGATCTGCGCGAGCGCCTCGAGGTCGGTCGGGCCGAGCGCGCCCGCCGCCTCCGACAGGCACAGGTTGCCCGCGAGCCAGACGGCGAACCTCCGCTGCTCCTTGTCGGTCGAGTCGATCGCCTCCAGGATCGCCTGCCTCGCCACGTCGTCGCCCCTCCGCGCGAGCGTAGCCGCCGCGGCCAGGCGGACGTGCGGCTCCGTCGCCCCGAGCGCCGCCCGCAGCGAGGCGTCCGCGCCCTCCTCGGGGATCGCCGCGCCGAGCAGGTCGAGGACGGCGAGGACTGCCCCCCGCAAGGCCCCTTGCGCGTGCGGCAGGTGCGTGCGCAGGGACTCCTCGAGGTCCGTGGCATCCTGCCTCGACCCCCACATGCGCGAGCCTCCCCAGAGGCGGGTGCACTCCTGGTCGCCCACCCCCCCCCGGATGACCACGCCGATCCCCTCCAGGGCGAGCGGCTCCGGCACCTCCCCCAGGCGCCGCATGACGATCGGGATCGCGTCCCAGTCGCGCCCCGAACGGCCCAGCAGGACCGCGCGCCTCACCGTAACCTCGGCGTCCGCGTCGAGCACCAGGCACGTGTACTCCCACAGCGGCTCGACCGCCCCGTCGGGACGAGGCGGCAGCTCGCCCGACAGGAACGCCTGCTCGATGTCGAGGTCCTCCTCGCACTCCCCGAGCCATGCGTGGAGCTCCTTGAGCTCCTCTACGAGCCGCTCCCTCCGGTCCTCCGCCGCCTCCTGCGCCTCCCACTCCTCGTCCGTCTCCGGTTCCTCGCGGGGCGGCGTGTCCTCTTCCTGTTCCTGCGCGACGCGCGCCCGCCACTCGCGGACGCGGACGAGGTCGGCCCGCGTGAGGACGAGTCCCCGCCGCAGGGCCTCCGCGCCCCACGCGGCGTGCCCCGCACGGACGCACGCGTCCGCGAGCGCGAGCCAGTCCTCGCCGGACCGCGACGCCGGACCGTAGCAGACGTCCTCCAGCAGCGAGACCTCCGCGACGGGGTCCTCGTCCTTCGGGTACGGCGCCTCGACGGCGCCCCCCGGCACGAGCCTCGCCGCGTAGAGCCTCGGCGGCCGCATCGGCCTCCGCTCGTCGGGGGAGTGCTGGTTCCGGTCGGAGGCGTACAGCGTCTCCCCGTCGGGCGCGAAGAGGATGTACCCGTACATGGCGTCCTTTTCATCGATGCCCACGACCCGCCCCGTCTCACGGTCCAGGCACACGAGCTCCCCGGGCCGCCCGAACCAGAGCGCCCGCTTCGTCACGGTGCAGTCGGAAAACGGGGCCGCGTGGCGAAGCGTCGTCTCCCAGACGACCCTTCCGTCGGCGAGGGAGACCGCCTGCACGCACCGCAGGGAGGCCGACGTCAGGTAGACGCAGTCCCCGTCGACGACCGTCTCCTCCGGAGCGATGTCGCGCGGCTGCATCTCCCAGAGGACGGAGTCGTCCTCGAGCGAGACGGCCACGAGCCTGCCGCCCGCCGGCCGGTAGAGGAGGCGCGTCCCCGCCGCATGCAGCAGCACGCGGCCGACGGGACCGCCCGGCCACGTCTTCTTCCAGACGAGCGATCCGTCCGCGAGGCGCAGTCGGCAGAGGTCCCCCGAGTCGAACCCGAGGTAGAGGGCGTCGCCGCGGACCCAGACGGAAGGGCCGCCCCGATCGCCCTGGGGCAGCGTCCATCGCCACGATCGGGTGGCGAGGTCGAAGACCGCCAGGCCGCGGGACTGGATCGTCAGGACTCCCTCCTCGGGCCAGAGGCGGGCCTGTCCCTGAATGGCCGGGAAATCGCGCCTCCAGACCTCACGACCTGTGGCCTCGTCGAGGACGCAGAGCGTGTGCCCGCGGTGCCAACCCAACCGGCCGCTCCTCGGGTCCGTGTACCAGCAGCTCTGGCCAAAGAGGGCCAGGACCTCGTTCCCTCGGCGGGCCAGTACCGGCGAGGGGAGGAATCCCCCGACGCCGACCCCGCGATGCTGTGCCGTAGGGATGATCGGGGGGCGGTAGGACCAAGCGGGGATGGGGTGGATCGGGTCCGCCACCTTGAGGAGCGTCCCCTCGTCGTTCATGTAGTAGTAGAAGTCGCCCAGTCGCACCGGCGTGGTCGCGAAGAGGAGGTGGGCGGGCGGAGAGGCTGCCTCGAAAGAGCGGCATCCGGCGGCGTCGGAGGCGTGCGCGCCGAGGCGTTCGATCTCCTCGGCGCAGCCATCGACCGACGGTTCGAGCAGGCGCGCCTTCTTCCACTCGCGGAGCGCGACCGCGGGGTCCTTCGCCTCGAAGGACCCCGCGAGGCGGGCGTGCCGAAGCGCGTCCTGGAGCCGAGGCTCCAACGTCTCGGCGACGAACGACGGCGTCAGGAGGCCCCCGTCGCCCCGCGCCTCGAGGAGGAACCCGAGGACGCGGAGCCGTTCGTCGACGTCCTGGACCTCGCGCCACGCCTCCTCGGCGCGTTCGAGATCGCCGAGGCGGATCCAGGCCCGGGCTGCGAGGTCGAGGTACGGCGAGTGCTCGGCCACGAAGTGGGCCGACTCGTGCGAGAGGGCCAGCTCCCACGCGTCGCGTTGTCGCTCCTCGTGTTCCTCCTGGGGGAAGCCCGTGAGGGCCGCCTCCGCCTCCTCTCGGCGACCGGCCCGGTAGAGGCACTCGGCGCGGAGGAGCACGGCGGCGCAATCGGGCGAATCCACACGGCCGAGGACGTCCGCCGCGTCGTCGTAGCGCCCGGCCTGGAAGAGGGCCTGGGCCCAGATCGTGAGGAGCCCGCGGCCGGCCGCGTGCGCGGGGACCCGCGCGAACAACTCGCACGCCGCCTCGGCATCGCCGGAGCGCAGCCGCGCCTCGGCGCGGGCGCGGAGGGCCTCGGGGTGGTCCTCGGGGCTCACGGCGCTCAGGCGCCTCTCGATCTCGTCCGGGTCGAGCAGGGCCTCCTCGGCGGCTCGATACGGGTTGCGGACCGTGGCCGAGGCGAGCTCGGCGAGGAGGGCGGGGTCGTCGACGTCCCACCATGCCGTGTGGAGGGCCTCCCGCGCTGCTGTGTCGGGGGAGCGTGCCAGCTCGAAGAGCGCCCCGCGCTTCCCCGCCGCGTCGCTCGATTCGAAGCGTCCAAGGACGTCGAGGACGCCCAGGGGGCAGTCGTCGCGGACGCCCCAGCGGACGAAGGGGTAGACCGCGTCGACTCGCTCCCGCAGTCGCGTGTCGCCCGATGTCGCCGCCTCGCGCAGGGCCTTCTGCGCGGGGCGGCCGATGTCGAGGAGCTCGCGGGCGGCGGCCTCGCGCACCACGGGATCCTCGCCGTCGAGGAGATGGATGAGGGTTGCGACCCGTTCCGGGTCGTCGGCGTGCGCGGCGATCGGTGCGGCGAGGAGGAGGGCGAGGGCCGATGACAGGATGCGCATGGAGCCCTCCGCGCACGGCACGTCTGTCGGGCCTGGGTAGGGAAGCGTAGGCTACGCGCCTGCGGACCGGGCGTCAAGGCGCCGCAAGGAGGGCGTCCCGCGAATGCGGGGGTGCAAGAGCGGTCATGCACCCAAGTCGGCTCTGCCAGCCAGCAAGCTGGCTCTGCCAGCCAGCAAGCTGGCTCTGCCAGCC